>Ga0306921_10001971_pt1 | contig 20321 bp, 13 predicted proteins | sample sta12Cox44000080_FD_203760 | JGI IMG/M metagenome (GOLD analysis project Ga0306921, IMG submission 203760) | Lab enrichment of tropical soil microbial communities from Luquillo Experimental Forest, Puerto Rico - statoxic.12C.oxic.44.000.080 (v2)... | ecosystem: Environmental > Terrestrial >... | reverse complement strand
CGTCAGGTTCTCGATAAGCTGTTCCGGCCACACCGTTCCCGCTTGCGCGTTGCCATGGAATTGCCAAGCATCGGCATGATCAAGACGTTTGTCGCTGCCGACGTCGGCATTTCCATCATCAGCGAAGGCTTTGCCCGCGACCAGGTCAAAACCGGCGAGGTGAAGCTGCTGAATGTTGAGGGCGTCGATCTCTGGCGTGAACTCGCGCTGGTTTACCGCCGAGACCGCAGCCTCCCTCGCGCTGTTCAGTCTCTCATCGCTATGATCCGCGAAAACCGCAAGCCGGTGGAAGCGCACCACGCCGAAGTCTAGTTTTGTTCTTGGAGTGTACCAGCCCGGTTTATCTTGGGCCTCAACGCGCTGCCTGTTGCGCTGTCCGCAAGCCGGGAGGGCGGTCTATCCTTCCGAATGGAGCCAGCACGTCTTGCCGGTTCGGAGCGGAGGGAACCTAACGCCGCATGACGCGGCGCAACCGTTGGAATCACCGCCGGTTCTTTGAAATGCCGGAATCCTACTTCGCGCCGAAACTCAAACTGGCGATCGACCGCGAAATCACGTTCTCCTGAATCTGGATCAGGTCGGTATCGGCAAACGTCATGCCCAGCACCGTGAAAACCTCTTCGCCTCGCGCAACCACGGTCAGCGTTCCTGACCAATCGTGCCCGTCTGCCAGCCCACGATAGTGATATTCGATCGCCGGCTGACCACTCACCACCGTCTTTCGCTGCGAAATCTGTCGGTAGTTTTCATAGGCATCGCGCAACCGCTTCTCAACCGTACCTGCTGCGGACTCCAGTGGAGCCTTGTTCTTCTCTCGCGCAATCACCAGCAGGGTCGATTCGTTCGAGGTACCCATCGCCACGATCGCATTCGGCAGTGTCTGCCCCGCGCCATCGATGATTTGCCAGCTCGGAGCCTTGTACATGCGGAAGCCAAACTCGTGATTGATATACAAGTTCCCTTGGATTTCCTCACGGTTCGCGACAGGCTCTTCCTTTGGCGGAGGCGGCGGCGCTGGTGCTGCGTCCAGTGATCCCTTGGGTGTCGCCGCAGCCGTCCTCAATGGCGGCGGATTTGAGTCTGCGGCCATCTTCGTTGCGACGGGCAGTTCCGGCCGGGCATTGGCGTGAGTTACAACCGCAGCAGCCTTTTCACGCTTGTCGGAGACCGCCTGTACCGCCGGTTTCGTATCGCCCGGGCCCGAAATCGCACTTTTTCCGGCGGCCGGGGTCGAGGATAGCGCCGAACCGCTCTTGCCATCCGCCCCCTGCGCCGGCGTGTCGGGAATAATCGACGCAATCTTGTCTTTTTCGACCAGCACATACCCAAAGTCGGTTTTGACCTTGAACATGTTGTCTTCATACGCCACGATCACGCCGTATATCTTTTTCCCGTCCTTTAAACGGATTTCGTCCGCGTGGCTCGCGGTCGCAATGAGGCAGAGCGCTGCCACTGCAAAGGCGCTGATCCCCATCCAGCCGTACCTGCCGCTCATCATGAGGAAAGTATGCGTCGCGGGCAGGGCGTCCGCAAGCCTCGCCGCGGCCCCGGTGCTCGGCCTGCTACCTCCACTGGGAAGGTTTTCCGGTACTCACCACGACCACCCGTTAACCGGGCGACGCTAGGGTATTTCCTGGAACGAGTAAGCGCCCAAACCGTAAATTGCCCGCTTCCACGGATGGTGTTCTGGAGGGCTCTCGAGGCTCCGTTTCCTGGTTTCCTTGACGGGTGGCGTCCGGCCCGTGAGAGCCCAAAAGGCAATGGAGCCGAAGCCACCCGTTCCCGTTTCCTCTACCTCTGCGCACTATAGGCGAATAAAAAGCGAAAGTCAAGCCGTTTCTCGACTGGTTCGGCGGCGCCAATCGTCACCGCGATTAGCCTCGGAACAGCTGCCGGAAAGCGTAGAACAGGAAACCTGACAGCGTCATCGCCGCAGGCAGCGTCAGCACCCAGGCAAGCAGTAGGTTCCGTACCGTACTCATCTGCAGCCCGGATGAATTCGCCAGCATCGTGCCTGCAACGCCTGATGACAGCACGTGGGTCGTGCTGACTGGCAAGCCCAGCCCGTCTGCCGCCCCGATCGTCGCCATCGCCGTAATCTCGGCTACCGCTCCCTGTGCGTAGGTCAGGTGATTCTTCCCAATCTTCTCGCCGACGGTCACCACAATCCGCTTCCAACCGACCATGGTTCCCAAGCCCAAGGCCAGCGCAACCGCCACTTTCACCCAAAGCGGAATGAAACGGGTCGCCTTGTCGATGTGCGACTTATAGTTCTTCAACACCGCCACATCCGCTGCGGCAAACGCGGGCTTTCCAGACTTCTGCATCAACCGCAGCGCTTCGCTCACCAGGTACATATCGTTGCGGAAGTTGCGTACCTGCGTCTGCGGCACCAGTGACAGTTCCTTGAACTGCGCCATTTCCGTCCCGATGTCATTAATGAGCACGCGCAGCGCCAGCATCGTATTCGGCTTGAACTCTTTCGTCCGGATGTAGTCCGTTACGTCGTCCCGTGGATCGCCCACAACCGCCGAGGCTTCCACATACTTCCCAACCGTTTCGGCTGCCACGCGCGACACCGCGACGAAATCCTGGCTTTGCTTCGCGCTTACCGCGTGATTCAACGCGTAGGTGGTCGGCACCGTGCCGATGAGAATCAACATGATGAGCCCCATACCCTTTTGCCCGTCGTTCGACCCGTGGAAAAAGCTTACGCCCGTGCAGGTCAGCACCAGCAGTCCACGAATCCAAAACGGCGGAGGCTGATTACCCTTCGGGGCTTCATACAGCTTCTTCTCCTTGACGATTGCTTTCACCACGGTCAACAGCAAATAAGCCACGACGAACCCAAAAATCGGCGAAAGCAGCAGCGATTTTCCGATATTGGCGGCTTGCACCCAATCGACGCCGCTGGTTCCGGTCCTGGCGCTCATTAACTGATTGGCGATGCCCACCCCGATGATCGAGCCGATGAGCGTGTGCGAGCTCGATGCCGGCAGTCCAAACCACCATGTCCCGAGGTTCCACAGAATCGCGGCGGTCAGCAGCGCAAATACCATCGCGAAGCCGGCACTGCTGCCCACCTGCAAAATCAGTTCTACGGGCAGCAAGGAGACAATGCCGAACGCCACCGCTCCCGTCGACGTGACCACTCCGAGGAAGTTCCAAAATCCCGACCATACCACCGCCACGTTTGGATCCAATGAGTGCGTATAAATGACCGTTGCAACCGCGTTCGCCGTGTCGTGAAACCCGTTCACGAATTCAAATCCCAGCGCCACTAGCAGCGCCGTGCCCAGCATGACGTACGGCCAGGAAGACCCCAACTCGATATTTCCCAGGTCGCGGGAAAGGCTGGTCCCGATGAAAATCAGGCCCGCGATCAGCACCGCGCCAAAAATCAGAGTACCTATGCGGCTCGGCCCTCTGTTGAATTTCTCGTGTAGTACTGCTGAAGTCGACGCTACGGCCATGGCAATCCCCTTCGGAGCTGAGATGCTCCGCGAACTACCTTACTGAGCCAGAGAAATCACGAAGCGCACCGGGTTCCGGTCAAGGGCCACACTTATACTTTTGAATTGTTACGACTCAATGAAAGGCAGATGAATGGCTAGAACACCCGCCCCAATTGGAAGAACCACTTGTGATGCCCCGTGTCGCCTACCGCACCGCCGATAAACACGGGTCCAAACGCCGTTTCAGCCAACAATCCCGCCACGCCATCTCCCGAAAGCTTTGGTGCCGGGAACGGATCTTCGTACATCTTGCCGACCTCGCCGAATATCGACACGTAAACCTGGGTGCCGATGAACGGCGGCAACGTGAACACTTTGTGCAGGTAACCTACTCTGCCGAGGAAATACTGGTCGCCCAGCAGCTCATTCTGTCCGTAGGCAGTCAGTCGGCCCACTCCTCCGAGGAAGAATTGTGGCGCGCCGATGTTATGGTAACCGAAGGTAGAGCCCCCGCTGCCGATCACAAAGATCGAATCACCGTGGAAGACTGGTTTAAAATATTGCGTCAGCAAGTCGAGCGAGGGGAAAGCTTGTGTCGCGCCGGGATAGGTGTCGTAATAATAGAACTGTGAACGAATGTAATACCCCTTCGTCGGTATCACGGCATCGTTAGTGTGATCCAGTATGTAGCGCGCCTGCAGCGCTCCGATGCGGCCGTCATACGATGCGAAGGCCGGCGTTCCCAGCCTCAACGCTGCATTCGTATACCCCACGCCGTAACCGATCTTCAGTTCGCTGAAGCGGCTGAACCCATACCCGAAATTCAAGCCTCCATACACGCGGTCTAGCCGGTAATCCGCCTTTGGGTTGTTCTTCTCGTAGATTAGGAACGTAGTCTGGCTCGCCTGCACAAAAGGATCGAAAAACCATTTCGACAGCGACCGAAAGGGCCGGTAGAGATCGCTCGATAATCCGTAGGTTTCGCCAAACCGAAAGTCATTGCGCCACTCCGAGCGGAAGCCCCAGACATCCATCAGCGTCAGCCGTGCCCCAAGCGTGAACGTCACGTCGTCTGTCTGAGTGCCGTCCACCTCAAACTCCGGTAACAGCGTTGGCGGCGCGTAGCTCTTTTCATGAACACGGACCAACAAGCCCGTACGGTCGCCTTGTTGGATCATTGCGTAGGTAAGACTGTCATAGCGTCCGACGCCGCTCAAACGATTGAGATAACGCTCGATCTCCGGGATGCTCAAGGGCTCTCCCACCATTGGCTGCAGCAGCCGCTCGATATTTTCCTGCGCACCCGCCTCTTGTACCCCTTCGATCTTGATGAACTGGGGTGTTCCTATGCTTGTCCGCACCCGCGATTGTTTCTGCTTCAAATATTCCGCCCAGGCGACATCGTCGAGTTCATAGGGCTTCAGAATCTGCGCTTTTGCTTCCGCCGAATCGTAGCCGATCTGGATGAGCGCGTCCGTCTTTTCATAATCCATCGTGGAATACTTCTCCACATCGGCTCGCACCACCAGGTCGGCTCCCTCCATTCCCCGCAACTCCGTTTCTGAAATCACCAGGGCCACTGATCGCCCCAGCACATCGAACGCCGACTGAATTTCCTTGGCGGAGACTCTGGAGATCTGCAGGTGCACCGCAATCACGACGTCGGCTCCCATTTTTCGCACAACGCCGGTTGGCAGGTTGTCCACCAGGCCCCCGTCTACAAAAATCTTGTCACCCTCGCGTAGGGGGGCAAACACTCCCGGAATCGACATCGTTGCCCGCATCGCGTCCGACAACAGCCCGCTCTGAAATACGTGCTCTTTTCCTGATACCAGTTCCGTCGACACGCAACGGAAGGGAATCGGCAAGTCGTTGAACGATTTCAACGTTGAATAGGGCAGCGTCTCCCGGTCGATCAAGAGATTCACCTGTTGACCCGTGTTCAGCCCCGGTGGCAGCGTCGGCCCGTGCTTCAGCCCGATCTGAAGGGAATTCGGGATTTCTCTCGCGTCTTCCTTGCGACGGAACGACAATTCCTCGTAAGGCGTTCCGCCGCCCAGCAGCAGCGGCCAGTCCGCGCCCAGCAGCACTCCCCTCAGTTCATCCGAAGACTTGCCCGTCGCATACAGGCCTCCCACCAATCCCCCCATGCTGGTGCCCGCTATGTAGTCCACCGGGATATGGTGCTCTTCGAACCATTTCAGCACCCCGACATGCGCCTGCCCCAGCGCGCCGCCTCCCTCGAGTGCAACTCCGACGCTCGGCCGAGACTTTGTCTGAGGCGTGGCTGCCTCTGTTGTTGGCGTCGGAACTTGTGGCGGGGCTGCGTTTTTCTGAGCAAAACACGCTAATGCGGATAGCGAAGCCAGAAACAGCGTAGCGGTTAGGCGCATAGTAACTCCTTTCGGTATGTTTCTTCGGCGGTAAACGGCGGAGCGCTGACAGTTTTACCCACCCGATGACGCACTGGCAAGAGACTTTGATTGTCGCTCTTTGTTCGTACAGCAGGAATCGCACTCTAACCTTGCGGTGGCATGGAATGTGGCGGAAGGGGCGATTCGCCGGCAGCCCTCCTCCGCGTTCGCCTTCAAACGTTGGCTTCGTCTTCCGGATGCCGTTGCCTGTGTGCCAATCCCACGCCGGACAGCACAAGAACTCCGCCAAGAATCTGCGGCAAGCTCAGCGGTTCACCCAGCAAAACCGCCGCCATCGCCGCCGTCAGTGGGCCCTGCGTCAGCAGGCTTATGGAGGTGATGGTCGCAGGTAAATGTCCCAGCGCGTAAGTCAACGCCAGGTAACCGCCAAGCTGCGAGATCAGTCCCAACCCAAGAATCGCCCACAGAGTCCGTCCGTGCGGCAAGCGTAACGAAATCCCCAGCATCAAATTGATCAGCAAGAGCGCTACCGTGCTCGAAACCATCGCCAGTCTCAAAAATGCCAGCGTCCCGATCGAATTCCTCACGCGCTCCGTGGCCAGCAGGTAAACCGCAAAACACGCGGCGGCTCCGAGCGCCATCAGGTCTCCCACCCCAAATCGAACGTGCCGCCCTAGATCAGCCCACACAATCACCACGCTGCCCCCAACTGCGAGCAGTAACCCCAGCCAGAACGGCGAACCCGGCTTCTTCCGGAACATGAGCCACGATATCAGCCCTACCACGATCGGTGTGTTGTTTCCCAGCAGCGTTGCGTTCGCAGCCGACGTTTTTAGAATGGAGGCGTTATAGAGCGCCAGGTCCAGCGCAAAAAACAGGCCGCCCAGGGCAATGATCCAAATCATGCGTCCGTTCAAGCGGGTGTCGCGATCAAAAGGCGCCGTCGGCAGCAAAATCACTGCCGGAACCAGCATTCGGTAAAACGCCGATGCCGGGCCGGGTATGTCTGTCCAGCGCACGAAGATCGCCGACCACGCGATGCACAGGATTCCGGCGATCAACGCGAGATACGCTGGCAGCGCCCGCGCACCCTCTCTTCTTCTTGCCTCGACGATTCCTCCGGCCTGCACAATGTCTTCTTGAGTCATATTCACAGCAGTATCCCACACGCTGTTAGCCGGTACAGGTGCCGAATTGGGACCTTTTCCGCTTGGTTCCATTGCCGCTACTTTTTCCGGGCAGTAGGGTTAAGAAAGAGCAAGCGGGAGCTTGGAATGTCGTTTATCCGGGTGCACGCTCAAAAGGCATTCATCATGGAGACCCCAAACCATGCAACCTTGCCGCCAGCGACCTCCCAGGCCGTCAGCCCATGGGTCTGGGCGTTTCGCTGCCTGCGTTGGTCCACCTACCTCGCCGTCCTGGTAACACTGATTCTGCTGCTTCACAAAAAGGACCCGCCGCGCGTCCAGGTGTCGGCGCAGGCCGCCGCCAGCGCGGAGGAAAAAGTGGAGCAGGTTCAGCAATCGCTGGCGCAGGGCGAAAAGCCGACGCTGCGTCTCGATGAGGCGGAACTCAACTCCTACCTGGCCTCTCACTTGAACCTGGCTCAAAGCGCAAACGCACCCGCTTCGAGTCCGTCGCCGGCTACCGCGCAGCCCTCAGCGGCCGATCCGTCAGCCCCGCTCGGTACATCCGACTCTTCTTCCGCCTCCGACGTGGAACAGATGCGCTCCTCGGTCAAAGATGTAAAGGTCCAAATGGAGGGCGACCGCGTCAAAGCCTACGTCGTTTTTGACCTGCACGGAAAGGACATGACTCTCGAGCTTGTCGGCCGGATTGGAGCCGAGGACGGCTTTCTGAAGTTCGAGCCCATCAGCGGCCAGCTTGGTGCGCTGCCCATCCCGCAATCCACGCTCGAGGCTACTGTCCAGCGCCTGATGGATTCGCCCGAAAACCGCGAGAAACTCCGCTTGCCTTCTGATATCAGCGACATGCACGTCGAAAACGGCCAGCTCGTCGCGACCTACCAATGAGGCTGATATCGCGCCTTCTCGGTAGCGCGTAGCTGCCGGGCTTGAGCCCCGAAGGAGCGCACCCGCACCCTCACGCCCGCGTATTCTTCGTAGTCGTCGTCGCCCAGAAAATCCGCAACAACGTGCAAATGCAAGGGACAAGCGTTCGCTCAAAACACTGATGCAACAAGGCCGCCGCAAGAGCCTTCGGTGGGGTCCCGGCGACCGCAACGTCGGGCGCCTTCAGTTCGAGCACCAGCAATGACCACAAATCGATGCATCCTGGAAACTGTTGCGCCCACAGCTGACACCACCTATCCCGCCAGCCCCGGATGCTGGTTTTGCACGCTGGGGCCCCACAAAAAAACGGGGCGCAAAATCATGCGCCCCGTTCGTCCTATAAATCGAAGGCTACTGCTGTGGCTGTGACGCCTGGGGGTTCGAAGTCTGGCTCTGTGTCGCACCGTTCGCCGATGCCGGTACCGAGTTCGGAGAGCCGGCCGCCTCTAGTTCCGATGGCTTGTATTTTGGCGCGCTCACGTATCCATGCACCATGTCTTTCCCGACCCGGTTCACCACCACTTGCAACGGCTGCGAATCATTCTCCGTGTGAATCCAGATCGGCTCGTACAGATTTACTTTCTTCTTGTTCAGCTCGTTGTCGTCCACGATCATCGCCAAATCATAATTCTTGTGTTTCGTGTCCGACTTGCGTAGTGACAGCGTGAGCGGGCCAACCCGCTGGAACTGCTTCGATTTGCTCAAATCAAACTCGAAGTAACTGCGCTCTCCTTTTTTCTCCAGCGCCACCAGCTCATCATGCGTTTTCGCGATCGAGCCATTCAGCTCGTCCCTCGTCGCATGGATGCTCCCCTCGAGATCCTCCCGGTTCTTAGCCACCGCGTCCTGCGTGTCTTTCAATTGTTTCTGCTGCTCATTCAGTTGCGCCTGCAACTGGGCGTACTTCTTGTCGACCGTCGTATGCCGTTTGGCCGCCGGCCGCTTTGCGGGAGCGGGCTTGGCTGGCGTCGCTGCCGACACCGATGGCAGCGGCAACGGCGTCAACGATGCGGATTGATCCGAAGTGTCCTCCGGCAGGGTCGTAGAGCCCACCGAAGGCGCCGGCGCTTGCGACGCGCCCGCCTGGTTCAGCTTTGCGGTCAGCGCGTTGACTTGGCTCTGCAGCTGGCTCATCGAGCTATTTGTGGCCAGCGCTTGCTGCTGCATTTGCTGCACGAGAAAATGCTGGTGATACCCGTAGGCGAACGCGATGACCGCGACAATCACAAGCGACACCATCGCCGCCACCACCCACCGTTCCGCGCCCGCGCGCACCTCTTCCCATTTATTTCCGTTCGAGTTTTCTTCTTCGTAAGGCTCCATCGCTACCTCCAAGGATTCCGCTTGAGCGAGGCTACTTGCCCGCTCCGTTCTGTGGCCCGCGCTATGTTTTCGCCGGAGAGCCGCTGGGAGGCTCAAGGCTCGAATGGTTGGGGATATTGCGAACCGAGACAAACTTCTCTGCGCCACCCTGTGCACGAGTTGGTCCATGTTCCGTCGGAAACCTCCGCGTGCAAACCGCTTGATCGTCAGCGGTTACGCCAAGGGGTGTTCGCAGCCGCCGTGTTCAATAGTACTAGAACCGGAAAATTCTCCTTCCTTCACGAACACTTTATCTGCCTGCTTTGCTTAAACTGACCTTTCTCTCCTCGCCGCGCCATCGCGATATAGTATTCCTTTTGCAGCCTATCAGGGGGCGGCCCATGAGCGAAGAGCAGAAGGCTCGCGATCTAGGCATGAAACGCTCAATCACCCGGCGCGATTTTCTGAACGGGGCCGCCATTGGCGCGGGTGCCGGCCTCCTCTCCGGCTCCCTTAGCCCTGAGCGCCTCTTGGCCGCTGCCATTCTCGACGGCAACGCAACGGAAACTTCCCCCGACTACTACCCGCCGGCAAAAACCGGTATGCGCGGCAATCATGATGGAAGCTTCCCCGTAGCTCACCGGATGCGCGACGGCGAAAGCCCCGACACCTTCGGCGAACCCATCGACACCGCCGAAAACTACGATCTGATTGTCGTCGGTGGCGGTATCAGTGGCCTCGCCGCGGCTTACCGCTTCCGCCAGAAAGCCGGCTCGGGCGCGAAAATTCTCCTTCTCGACAATCACGACGATTTCGGCGGACATGCCAAGCGCAACGAATTTCAGGTAAACGGCCGCATGGTCCTGAGCTACGGAGGCGCACAATCGATTGAAAGCCCGGGAGAATACAGCGTCGAGGCCAAAGGTCTCTTGACGGAACTGGGTGTCGACACGCAAAAATTCTACAAGGTATACGACCAGAAGCTCTACGCCAGACTCGGGACCGCCGCCTTTTTCGATCAGGAAACCTTCGGCGAAGATCGCCTCGTCAGCGGAATGAACTCCACTGCTTGGCCCGAGTTTCTTGCGAAAACGCCGCTATCCGACACCGCGCGCCGAGATATCGCGCGTGTGTACAACGAAAAGGTCGACTACCTGAAAGGCCTGTCTCACAACGAAAAAATCGCAAAATTGCGCAAGATCAGTTATGCGGAATATCTCACGAACTATTGCCACGTCTCCCCCGGATCGCTTCCGTTCTTCCAAACGTTTTCACACGATCTCTTTTGCGTTGGCATCGAAGCCGTACCCGCTTATCTGTGTTACGAAGCAGGGGACGACTACGGCTCTTTCAGCTACCCCGGATTCAGCGGACTGGGTTTTCCTCCGCACAAGAAGGAAGAACCGTACATTTTTCATTTTCCTGACGGCAACGCCTCCATCGCCCGCCTGCTCGTGCGCTCACTGATTCCCGGTTCGATTCCCGGCGGCACCATGGAGGACGTCGTGACCGCCAAAGCCAACTACAGGCGGCTCGACCTCGCCGAGAATCCCGTACGCCTTCGCCTCAACAGCACTGTCATCAACGTCCAACATGCCGAGCCAAAGGATTTTGCCAAGGAAGTACACGTTTCCTACGTAGCCGGCGGAAAGTCCTACAAAATAAAAGGGAATTACTGTGTGCTCGCCTGCTACAACGTGATGATTCCCTATATTTGTCCGGAACTTCCTGCCCAGCAAAAAGAAGCCCTCTCTTATCTCGTCAAAGCCCCCCTCGTATACACGCACGTTGCGCTGCGCAACTGGTCATCTTTCGCGAAACTCGGCGTGCACCAGATCGTTGCTCCCGGCGCGTACCACACTTACACTGCACTCGACTTTCCCGTGAGCCTTGGCAAATACGAGTTCCCAAACCAGCCCGATCAACCCGCCGTTTTGTTCATGCTGCGCACGCCTTGCAGGCCCGGCTTCCCTGTCCGCGACCAGAATCGCGTCGGCCGCGCTGAACTCCTGCAGACTCCCTTCTCCAAGTTCGAACGCAACATCCGCGATCAACTCGCCCGCATGCTCGGCGACGCCGGTTTCGATCCCGCTACAGACATCTCCGCGATCACCGTGAATCGTTGGGCGCACGGCTACGCCTACACTCCCTTCGGCCTCGATACCCCAGATTGGAAAGAGGGCGAGCAGCCGTGGGTCCGCGGCCGCCAGCCATACGGGCGTATTGCTATTGCCAATTCCGACTCGGGTGCTAGCGCCGACACCGGCGTCGCGATCGACCAGGCCTTTCGCGCCGTCGGCGAACTCTTCGCCCCTCGCGGCTAGGTCACGCTCACGCGGCATTTGCAAACTCTGCACCTCTCTCACCGAACTCCGACGGTGCTCTGCGCTTCATGCCCTATCCTTAAGAGTGTCCCCGCAAGGACGATCTCTTAGGACGAACAAGGAATCTAATCCATGAAATGGGCAATCCTGGCCGTAAGTCTGATTCTGTCGGGTGTGGGCTTGAGTGCAGCACGGCAATCCAGCGACAGCGATGAAGGAGGCAGAATCCTGGGGCTCGAGAAAGCGTGGAATCACGCACTTGAGCAAAAAGACGTGAAGGCTCTCGACATGCTCCTTGCCAACACGATGGTATCGGTCGATATCGATGGAAGCGTCTCCTCCAAAACTGAATTTCTGGCCAGCATCAAGGCACCTGATTACCAGCCCTCTCAAGCCATCACGGAGCAGACGAGCGTCCAGGTTTATGGCGACTCGGCGGTCGTCGTTGGCATTTTTCGCGTGAAGGGCACCGACAAGGGGAAGCCCTTCGTCCATCGCGAGCGGTTTGTCGATACCTGGATCAAAAACAAAGACGCATGGCAGTGCGTCGCTACCACAAGCACTCTCATCACTACCAAGCAAACTGACTGAGGTTGCCCTAATCGCGATTGTGGTTCACGCTCGCATCACCTTCGATTTCACGAAGAGCGGGTGTTGTCAGGTTGAGTTCGCCTGCCGAGGCCGGCAAGAGGGGAAGTGGCTCCGGGGCCTGGACTCGAACCAGGATATCCAGCTCCAAAGGCTGGCGTGCTACCGATTGCACCACCCCGGACCTGAGGTGCTTCCCTACTCAACTGACTGGCGGAGAGGGTGGGATTCGAACCCGGAACCGCCAATCAAAACGCGTAACTTACTTATTTCAATAGCATATCAAGACGCCAGAACCGCTCGCAACGCTGGAGTCGGGTACAAAAGGGGTACAAAAACGTGAGCCCAGGACAAAGATCATTGGCTTTTCCCGAACCTCAACAATGTGTGGACTGCACCCCTCGCGCACGGTGGCATGCTGCCAAGAACGACCGAGCACCACGCTGGGAAACTGCGTCACTCAGCTGCAAGCTGATAGGATGCGAGACTGATTCAGAGCGAAGTTTTTCTGATAGCCCTTTTTCTTTCTTTGAATCTCGGTGTTGACTTGCTGCACAGGTGGGCCGACTTCGAATTATCAAAATTGGCCTCGAAGCTCGAAGCAAGTTGCGGGTTGCCTACCAGTCGGTTTTGTTCCGGCGCTGTTGGCCTCGCCGGAATTCAAGTCAATGCCGCTTGGGATCCCGAGCAGAAATCGTCAATTTGGCGGCTTTTCCACAGATTGATGTTATCGCTTTGTTAATTCACTTGACATGGAATAGCAGGCTGCGTTAGAAGCCTGTCCCAAGAAAGACCCTAACGGCTCAAAGGGCTCGCTCTTCAGCCTCTCTGGTCCACTAGGTAATTGACGCAACTTTGATGGATAGCGGTCCGGTTTTTTTTCGGAACGCTTGGGTTGTGGTGTCCAAACATGTGAACGGTCGCCCGTAGTCGAACGAAGTTGACAAATGTACTTGTAAGGAAGCTCCGTCTCAGAGCCAGGGAGACGTGTGCTCTCAGGCTTATCGTCACCGTCGGAGCAAATTCGGAGGGAGTCATGATCGATCGGCTTCTCGGCGTTTCATTCCTTGGAATCCTCCTGGTGCTTTCCCTTAGCCCGATTTCGGCAGCTCAAGGCGATATATGCCAATCCAAATGCTGGACGTGCTTCGCGGCACTTTCCTTCCTGGGTTGGGAACCGACTCCGCCTCCACGCTGGGCCATGCTTGTCGACCAAAACACACTTCCTGGCCTAGGAGAACTGTCCGTTTACGCAACCCGAACCAACCTATGTCCTGCGCCGGAATGCCCGACTTGTCCAGGCCCTGGAAGTCCGGCTCCACCCATGGCAAATGCCCCGATTTGTCTCGGTACGGGAAATACTTTCATTCAGCAAACGGACGTGATGCTGCCAGGCCTGGGTGGCGGAATTACACTAATCCGTAGATGGAACAGCATCTGGCCTAGCACACAAGCTACGTCTTCAGTTGGGATGTTCGGACCTAATTGGCGATCTACGTATGAAGAACGGGTTTTCGTGGGAAGCGACTACTACATTAAATATTTGCGCGGCGATGGCAATTTTTGGTCATTTGGACTCTCGCCCACGGGATGGCTGCCAGCCACTCCCGCAAACGCAAACGCTACATTGGTTCAAGGCAACAACTATTGGACGATCACTTTTCAAAACGGGGAACAGCGGCAATTCAATCTTACGACGGGTCTTCTCACAGCTGTCATTGACCGCAATGGAAATACAACCCAGCTCTCCTATGATAGTTCGAACCGCCTTGTAACGGTCACGAGCGCAGCCTCGCAACACCTCTACTTCAGTTACGGGAATGCGTCATTCCCCTACGTTGTCACGAGCGTTACTTCGGACTTCGGTTTGTCTCTCTCGTATTCGTACGACGCTCAAGGAAGATTAAACCAATTCGCCAAGCCTGATCTGGCAACGGTGTCCTTTACCTACAATACGCAATCGCAGATTACGGCCGTGACAGACAACAACGGGAAGGTTCTGGAATCACACACTTACGATTCCAGTGGTCGGGGCCTGACGGCTTCCCAAGCTAACGGCGTGAACGCAGTGACGGTTACCTATCCCCAATAATCTGCAGTCGGAAAGTGCCAATGAACATTACGGGACGCAGTGATTCTCCGAGGGCTACGTTCATGAACCAACTGCACGTTGGACAGAAGTATTCGAAGATTTGGATCGTGCTATTCCTGGCATGTTTCCTGCCAGCGGTATGCAACGCGGCAGGGCCAACCATTTCAAGTCTCTCGCCGACGTCGGGCCCTGTCGGAACGTCCGTGACGATCACTGGCTCGAACTTTGGCACATCGCAAGGAAGCAGCACGGTTACCTTCAATGGTACGAGTGCGTCCGTCACCAGTTGGGGATCTTCAAGTATTAAAGCGACGGTGCCCAGCGCTGCCACCACAGGGAATGTAGTCGTCACCGTCGGTGGGGTCGCAAGCAACGGGAAGAGTTTCACGGTCGTTCCCCACATCAGCAGCCTGACCCCGAGCTCCGGGGCCGTCGGAGCTTCAATCACGATCGCCGGAACTACTTTCGGGTCCTCACAAGGCGGCAGCACGGTGAAGTTCAACGGCACGACTGCAACAGCCACGAGCTGGAGTTCGACGAGTATCGTGGCAACGGTTCCAAGCGGCGCAACGACCGGGAACGTAGTGGTAACGGTCTCTGGGCAAGCGAGCAACGGCATAAGTTTTACGGTTCTTCCCACACCAAGCATTTCGAGCCTGTCTCCTTCATCCGGAGCAGTTGGGGCGGCCGTAACCATTTCCGGGTCCAATTTCGGCAGCAGCCAAGGTAGTGGTTCGGTGTCCTTCAATGGAACGGCAGCTACGGTCGGAACGTGGAGCTCGGGGAGCATTACCACCACGGTCCCAGCAGGAGCGACAACGGGCAACGTGGTCGTGAATGCAAGTGGTGTCAATACGAACGGGATTGCGTTCACGGTGCTTCCTACCCCGAGTATTTCGACCCTGTCTCTCGCCTCAGGTGCAGTGGGAGCCGCGGTGACCATAACGGGGGCGAATTTCGGTTCAACGCAAGGGAGTGGCACAGTCAAGTTCAACGGAACGACGGCGACAGTGACGAGTTGGAGCGCGACGAGTATAGCGGTCACCGTACCCTCGGGGGCCACTACTGGAAACGTCGTGGTGAATGCGAGTGGTGTCAACACGAACGGGATTGCATTTACGGTGCTTCCTACGCCGAGTATCTCGAGCCTGTCGGTTACCTCGGGAGCGGTAGGGGCCGCGGTGACAATTTCTGGGTCGAATCTGGGTTCGACGCAGGGCAGTGGATCCGTGAGTTTTAACGGTACGGCGGCAGTGGTGACAAGTTGGAGTGCGACGAGTGTTGCCGTGACGGTCCCATCCGGGGCGACAACGGGCAATGTGGTCGTGAATGCAAGTGGCGTCAACACGAACGGGATTGCGTTCACGGTGCTTCCTACGCCTAGCATTTCGAGCTTGTCTGTTACCTTGGGGATGGTGGGCGCCGCGGTGACCATAACGGGGACGAATTTCGGTTCAACGCAGGGCGGCGGCGCAGTCAAGTTCAACGGAACGACGGCGACGGTGACGAGTTGGAGCGCGACAAGTATAGCGGTCACCGTGCCGTCGGGAGCTACCACGGGCCCCGTCGTCGTGAACACCAGTGGAGTGCTAACCAATGGGATAGTCTTTACCGTTCTGGCGACACCGAGCATTACGGGTTTGTCGCCAGCATCCGGGGCCATAGGTGAGTCGGTCACGATCATGGGCACAGGATTCGAACCAACGCAGGGGTCCAGCACAGTGACCCTGAACGGCGCCGCCGTTTCAATAACGAGTTGGAGCGATATCGCGATCGTCGTTGTCGTGCCCAGCGGAGCTTCCTCGGGACCGTTCTCAGTCACTGTGAACGGCCAAACGGTGCAGAGCTCGACATTCACGGTTACAAGTTTGCCCTCGGGTTGGCTGGACTCCGATATCGGATCGGTGGGGGTGGCCGGTGGTGCGACTTACGCCAGTGGAGTGTTCTCCCAATCGGGAGCAGGTTCCGGAATCTTTGGGACCCCTGACGGCTTGAATTTTGTTTACCAGTCCTTGTCCGGCGACGGAACGATTGTGGCCAGGGTCATAACATCCCAAGGGAATAATTCACCTCTTGCTGGATTGATGATTCGGGAAACTCTTGATCCGAGTGCGACGAATGCGCTCGCGTTCTTTCGGCAAGGCAGTATCTCAATGAGCGAAAGGACGACCACGGGAGGAAATCCCACTTCCCAATATGGAATGCCTTCGACGCTGCCGTACTGGCTAAAGCTTGTTCGCAGCGGGAACAATTTCAGCGCCTTCTCTTCTTATGACGGTTTTAGTTCAGTTCAGGGCTCATCGCAGCCTCCAAGGAAGTCATATTGGAGTCATATCGTTTATTTCTGGAACGTTTAGGCGGGCGAACGTGAGTTCGCACGCGGGGACGTTCGGGAGGACGGCGATGAGGAGATGGGATCGGTTGTTGGATGCGTATGTCGAAGAGTACCGGGCAAGAGGACTCAGTACGCAGTCCGTGGCATACACGCAGGCACGGCTGGATCGCTGGGGGCGGTGGCTGAAGGGGCGCCGTCCACGCATTTCCATCGAGCACATCGATGCCGAGATGATCACCCGGTACGTGGCGAGCTGTTCAAGTTTTCGCGCCAAGGCCACGGTGTACGCGACGCTGAGTACGATGCGGGGCTTCGGCGACTACCTGGTACGCCAAGGTCTGTGGAAGATCAACCCGTTGCGCTGGATGAAGGGGCCGAAGGTCACGCCATACAGTCGCCTGCCGAAACGGATTGACCACGCGCACATGGAAGCGATGTGGCGCGAAGCGGCGAACTGTCATGGCAAATACAGTTCGCATTTGTGGGTCACCGTGTTGGCCTTGCTGTATGGCACTGGTCTTCGCCGCGGCGAGTTGGAGCGGCTGAACCTCACTGCCTTTGACCACACCGAAGGAACTTTGCGTATCGATGGCCGGAAGACCGGGCACGAACGTTGTGTGCCGTTGCCGGAGATGGTGCTGCGGTGCCTCGATGCGTATCTGCCGCTTCGGCACAACCAACTGGAAGAGATGGGATGCTGTGGCGAGTACGCCCTGTTGGTGAGCCGCACGGGGAAGCGTCTCAGCGGTAACGCGATCAGCAACGGGGTTCACGCTATCGCGCGCCGGGCCCAAGTTCCGATCCACAGTGTGAATCAGTTTCGGCATAGTTGCGCCTCCGACCTGCTGGAGGCCGGCGTACATCTGGCCGAAGTGCAGCGCATCCTCGGACATTGCGGCATCGCCACCACCGTGCGCTATGTACACATTGCTGATCCGCAGCGTCGCTCAGCGATGATGCTTCACCCTCTTAACGATTGGCTCGCACAAGAACATCAGAGGGTAAGCGCATGAAGAACACGAACTCCGTCGTGATGGACCCGTTGATCGAAGGCTACCTGAGCTATCTCGATAAAGTGGGACGCAAGACGCCGCGCACCATCATCGATGTGCGTTGCACGCTGCGCCGTGCGACTACACGGTTGGAAGCCGTGCATGCCGGTGTCGCGCTGTGGCATCTGCCACTGCAGGATTATTTGCATTGGCTGGAGGCTGAGCGGCAGTGCGGCTGCACCGAAAATAGTCTGGCCAAGTATCTCAGCCACGTGCGCGGGCTGCTCGATTACGCCTGGCGCAGCGGCCGCACTGAACGCAACGTGCTCGACGGATTTAGCCTGCAGCATACGGTGAGGCGCACAGTGCCGAAGTCTCTCAACCTGGAGGAAGCCGAGCGGCTGGTCGAAGCCACCACCACACTCGGGCCCACAGCCCGACGCGATCGACTGATCATTTTGCTGCTGTATGGTTGCGGGCTGCGTACCAGTGAACTGTGCGGGCTGGATGTTGCGCATGTGAACCGCGAGCGTCAAGAACTGGTGATCCTCAAGGCGAAGGGCGATCGCCCGCGTGCGATTCCGATCCCCGAGACACTGTACACCGAGTTGCTCGCCTATCTGTTGGAGCACGGAAAACGCGGGTCCCTGTTCCGAACCCACATTCATCAGCGGCGCCTACGAGCCCACGATGTATGCGAGATTGTGACGGGCGCAGCTGCGCGCGCTGGTCTTCGCGCCGGCGTTACGCCCCGCACACTCCGGCATAGTTTCGCCACTCATCTGATGGATCGTGGCGTCGATCTGGCCATCATCGCGTCGTTAATGGGGCATCGCAGCCCACAAGAGACCGGTGTCTATCTGCATGTGTTGCCGGAACGACCGCAAGCCGCGGTACGCAAGCTGCCGATCGAAAAAGGCTAGAGGGGGCATGTTACAGGCTGAGCGAATTGGTTAACGTCGTTCCTAGGCGTCCCTAGCGAGAGATGTTTCTCAGAAAACGTGGAATCGGAGGTCGCTCATGAAATGGTCGTTTTGGATCGAGCGCTATATTCGTACCCACTGCGTCGCGAGAGGCTTGCGCCCGCTCACCGTCGCCGCTTATGAAGACGCACTGCTGCAGTTCCGCGAATGGGTGAGCGTTGTACTGTCGGATCGCGCACCGGATCAGCTGACGGCGCGCGATGTGCTCGCTTATCTGCAGCATTTGCGCGAGGTACGCGGAAACGGCGATTCCGCTGTGAACCGTGCGGTGGTGGTTCTGCGCCGTTTTTATGGCGCGATGGTGGCCATGGGCTATCTCGATCATGCTGCGAATCCACTGGCTGGTTTCCCATCGATCAAGGCCGCACCACGCAAGCTGCCGGTGTCGCTTTCGGCTGAGCAGGTGCGCCGATTGTTGGCTGAGCCCAAGCCCGACACGGTAATCGGTCTGCGGGATCGCGCCATATTGGCATTGCTGTACGGTACTGGCATTCGCGCGTCCGAATGTGCTTCGCTTCGCAACGGTCAAGTCGATCTGACACAGCTGACCATCAGTGTGCAAGGTAAGGGTGGACACGAGCGCGTAATTCCATTGAACCCGGAACTCACGGAGGTGCTGCGTGCCTATGTGCAAGCGCGTGGTCCGGCGCTTCCTTCTGCGCCCTTCTTTCGCTCTCGTTTTGGGCGTTCGCTGTCGCGCGGCAGCATCTACGAGCGCGTGCGCACCTGGGGCCAGCGCAGCCGCGTTGGTTTCCCGCTCTCACCGCATCGGCTGCGGCACACCTTTGCAACTCACTTGGTGCGTGCCGGCGTGGGGCTGGTGACCATTCGTGATCTGCTCGGTCATCGGTTGATCACCAGCACGCAGATCTATTTGCATGTCACTGCCGATGATCTTCGCGCTGCCGCCGCTCGCCATCCCATCAGCACACTGCTGAGCACGGTCAAGCACCTGCTGGCTGTGGGACCACTGCCATTCCAGAAGACCCGCGCCGCGTTCTGCAGCGGATAGCAGACTATCCGCTGCAGAACAGTCACAACCCATTCCTTCCCGTACACCGAAACACAAGTGAACGTGGGTTGCTGTCCAGAAATATGTTTCTTACAACATTCTTGGTTCTGGAACGCTCTCAGAGTAGTATCAATCCCGGTGTCTGCCTTGTTCGGCCCTGCTCAAACACACTGTCGTGCTTCAGCAACCAACGAGACAGGCATCCTGCACGAGCCCCGCACTCGAACTAAATACACGTACGACTACAACGGGAACACGCAGACAATGGTGAATTCGTCGGGAACGACGACCTACGCCTGGGACTTCGAGAATCGTCTGACGAGCGTTACGCTGCCGGGGAGTGGCGGGACTGTCTATTTCAAATATGACCCGCTCGGACGCCGCATCTACAAATCGTCCAGTTCTGCCACGAGCATTTATGCCTACGACGGCGACAATCTGGTTGAGGAAACAAATTCAGCGGGAGCAGCGGTTGCACGGTACTCGCAAGGCTTGAACATCGACGAGCCGCTGGTGATGCTGCGCAGTGGGACAACGAGCTACTACCAGGCGGACGGACTGGGTTCGCTGACTTCCCTCACCAACCCGTCGGGGGCTCTGGCAAGCGCTTATACCTACGACAGCTTTGGGAACCTGGTGGCTTCCTCCGGCAGCATTGTAAACAACTTCCGCTACACTGGACGGGAATTTGACCCTGAAACCAGCCTTTATTACTATCGCGCCAGATACTACGACCCGACGACCGGACGATTTGTGAGTAACGATCCGGTCGCATTTGCGGGAGGACAGGC
>Ga0306921_10001970_pt1 | contig 20322 bp, 18 predicted proteins | sample sta12Cox44000080_FD_203760 | JGI IMG/M metagenome (GOLD analysis project Ga0306921, IMG submission 203760) | Lab enrichment of tropical soil microbial communities from Luquillo Experimental Forest, Puerto Rico - statoxic.12C.oxic.44.000.080 (v2)... | ecosystem: Environmental > Terrestrial >... | reverse complement strand
CACCGTTGTCGATAGTTTCGTGTGTAATGGTCAGCAACTTGCCGCCCGTGATCGCGACGGGCTTGCTCGGATCAAGCGCAATTGCCGAAGACTTTGCTGCTGCCATCGTTTTCTGCTGTGCCATCACAACACTTGCCAGCAACATCGCGAAAACCGAAAGACGAAGAGCGAAAAGCGAAGGGCGAAGGGGAATGAGCGACAGGCGAAGAGCGGCTCTTCTCATCACTGCCCCTCCTGGTACTGCGGCATACCCAGACCCGGCAGCATGCGGTCGAAATACACGTCGCCGTCAATCCACACCTTCTCGGGAATGCCGTAGGTCGAGAGGGGATAGCCGCTCCACAGCACAAGATCGGCGTCTTTCCCGACATCGATCGAACCGGTCTTATCGTCGATGCCCATGATCCAGGCCGGATTGATGGTCACCATTTGCACGGCTTCGTCTTCTGTAGCCCCACCGTACCGCATGGTCTTGGCTGCTTCCTGGTTTAGTCGCCGCATATAGTCATCGCTGTCGCTCTTGATGGCGACCTTCACTCCGGCTCGCATCGCCATCACGGCATTCCACGGAATCGCATCCCAAGCCTCATATTTGAAGCCCCACCAGTCGGCAAAGGTGGCGATTGCAATGTTATTCTGTGCCAACGCTTGCGGCACTTTGTACGCCTCAAGGGCATGGTGGAAAGCGCGAATCTTGTAGCCAAACTCGTTGGCGATCGCGATCTCGGTCAGAAACTCATCGGCGCGATAGCAGTGGATTTGCACCAGCATTTTGCCCTCTAGCACCTGTGACAGTGCCTCGAGCTTAAGGTCCTTCTTGGGCGAACTTGCAGTCTTATCACCCTTCTTGAGCTTTTCGTTGTACTCATCCCACTGCCGCTGGTAATCCTTCGCCTGCGTGAACGCTTCGCGCATCACTTCGAAGTTGCCCATGCGGGTAGAAGGCAACTGCTTTCTGTCACCGAAGACCCGCTTGGGATTTTCGCCACTGGCAAACTTGATCGACTGTGGCGCGCCGGGGAACAGCATCTGGTCGCGATCGAGTCCATACTTGGTCTTGATCACCACAGCCTGGCCACCGATCATGTCAGCCGAGCCATGCAACAGCAGTGATGAGGTGACGCCGCCTGCCAGCGCCCGATAGATCGCCTTGTCGGTGTAGTCGAAGGCATCTTTCATCATCATCTGTGGGACGACCGGGCTGGTCGCTTCATTTACATCATTGTCGAGTGCCATGTGCGAGTGCGGATCGATGATTCCCGGCGTGATGTACTTGCCTTCGGCATCGATGACCGTTGCCGTCGCCGGCGCTGAGACGTTCGCGCCGAACGCCACAATCTTGCCGTCTTTCACATAAACACTGCCATTTTCAATTCGGCCGTGCGTTGCGGTCAGCAGGATGGCGTTCTTGATGACGAATTCGTTCTTGCCGTTATGCGAAGCCGAGAAGCTGGTCGATGGTTGGGCAACGACGCAACCGGACACGATGAGCGCAAACACCAACAGCCCAGGCACGCGCCTGGGGGTAAAACCATAGTTTTTCATGCAACCCCCGACAGCAGAATCCAAGAATTGCAGCATTGTACGACAGCGGATGCCCGCGCTTGAAAAAGGCCGCTGGTCAATTCTGAACTGCAATTACGAACGACTGCGCCTATACTGCGTGTAATCAAACTTAATTTGATGAAGCTGACACCGATAACAGATTGGCTGCCGCGCTATTCGCGCACCTACCTACGCGGCGACATCATTGCGGGCATCGCCTTAGCCGGACTGCTCATTCCGGAGGCCATGGGGTATGCGGAAATCGCAGCCCTACCGCCGCAGGCCGGGCTGTACGCAACAGCGTTCGGGTTGTTGGCATACGCAATCTTCGGAACCAGCCGCCAACTCGCAGTCTCGCCAACCTCGGCTTCATCGGCGATTCTCGCCGCCACACTGGCACCCCTGGTGATAGGCAACCCGCAGAAGTACGTAGTCCTTGCTTCGGCGGTAGCGATCGTGCTCGGTTTGCTCTTCCTGGTCGCCGGATTTTTGAAGCTTGGCTTTATCTCCGATTTCATTTCGAAGCCCGTGCTAAAGGGCTTCGTATTCGGTATCGCACTCAACATCATCATCAAGCAACTCCCAAAGCTGCTTGGCATTGAGCACGGCAGCGGTCAGGCCTACAAACAACTCTGGCATACGCTGACCCACTTGACGCAGAGCAATCCCTGGACCATTGCGGTCGGAGCCTCGGCGCTGGTCATGCTCTTCCTGGTCGATGGCTTCATCCCCCGCTTGCCCGGAGCGCTGGTCGTCCTGGTGGCCGGAATTGCGGCTTCGCGCATCCTGCAGCTCCATCAGTATGGGGTTGAGATCGTTGGCGTCATACCTCCGGGTCTACCGCGGCCTGGCCTTCCCATCCTCACTTGGAATGACTGGCTGCAGGCGGCGCCGGCCGCTGTTGGTCTCGTCCTGGTGTTATTCGCTGAGTCGATTGGCGCGGCGCGAACTTTTGCCGGGAAGAATGGCTACGATATCGACGACAACCAGGAGCTGCGCGCTCTCGGCTTCGCTAATGTTTTGTCGGGCGTTTTTCGCGGTATGCAGGTAGGTGGTGGAACCTCCGGCACCGCAGCCAACGACAGCAATGGAGCCAAGACCGAGATCTCTTCTATTGCCGCATCGGCCACCGTCATTGTGGTTTTGCTCCTTCTGACGGGTTGGTTCTATCACCTGCCCGAAGCCATTCTTGCGGCAATCGTCATTCATGCCGTGTGGCATCTGCTCGATTACAAGGCGCTGTTGCGCTTCCGCCAGATATCCCGCATCGAGTTTCGCGAAGGCGTATTTGCAGTCGTTGGTGTGCTGGCCTTCGGCATTCTCGATGGTCTGCTGCTCGCGGTGCTTCTGAGCCTGGTCGCCCTGATGCGTTTTCTCTCCATGCCCCAGGTTGTAGTCCTGGGCCGGTTGCGCGAAACCGGCGAGTACGTCGACGTCGCCCGCCATCCCGAAGCCGAACAGTTCCCGGGAATATTGATGCTTCGCGTCGATCGCATCTGGTTCTTCGCCAACGCCGATGGTATTCGGGAGCACGCCAAGCAACTCATCCATCAGGCGCCACAGCCACTGAAAGCGATCATTGTCAATCTTGCGCCAGTGCCGCTAGTCGACGTCACGGCCGTAGATGCCCTGTCGCAATTGCATGCCACCTCTGTTAAACACGGCGGTCGCCTGGTCCTGGCGGCAGTACGTGATCCGGTTCACGATACCTTCACGCGAGCAGGCCTGCTCAGCGTTCTCGGCGAGGAGAACATCTTCCGCAACATGCAGAATGCGGTTGAGGCCGTCACCGCGACGCAGCCGGTGTGATACAACGCTCGGATGCGCGCTGTCGTGCAACGTGTGAGCCGGGCTTCGGTCAAAGTCAACGGAGAGCTCACCGGGAACATCGGCGAAGGCCTCCTCGTCCTGCTGGGCGTGGCGCAAGGCGACACCGATGGCGACGCGAACTATCTTGCAGAGAAGGTCGCCGGCCTGCGGATCTTCGAAGATGCCGAAGGCAAGATGAACCGCAGTGTCATTGACGTCGGCGGAGCAGTACTGGCTGTCTCGCAGTTCACTCTCTTGGGTGACGTTCGCAAAGGCAAGCGGCCATCCTTCGACGCTGCAGCAGCTCCCGAGCGCGCTCGCGAACTCTACGAACATTTCGTTGCCCGTGTAGGGGACCTCGGCCTGCGCTGCGAAACCGGCCGCTTCCAGGAAATGATGGAAGTCGAACTCATCAACCAGGGGCCGGTAACCATCCTGCTCGATTCCAAGAAGCTTTTCTAAGTGTGCGTACACCTGCGGCCGCACTTTGAGGAAATAAACAACTCCACGAGTGTCATCCCGAGCGAAGCCGGCGTCGCTTCTGCGACGCCGGAGTCGAAGGATCCCTGCCCAGCCCACAAGCTTCTCTGTGCGTCTCAGTCCTGTACGGACAGGACACCGGCCCGGCGCGGTAACCCATCGACAAAAATTCTTCGATATCATTCCCTAGTATGGAAACCGCCATCCGCTGCCGCGGCCTCGTAAAGACCTACGATGGCAAGGTCGAAGCCGTGCGGGGGCTTGATCTCGATATCGAGGCGGGCGAGTGTTTCGGTCTGCTGGGTCCGAACGGAGCCGGCAAGACCACGACCATCGAAATTCTCGAAGGACTTCTGCCGCCGACTGTGGGCGAGGTCGAAGTCCTCGGTATGACGTGGAAGGGCCACGAGCGCGAATTGCGCGAACAGCTAGGAATTTCGCTGCAGGAGACGCGGCTCTCGGAAAAGCTAACCGTTCGCGAGACGCTGCACCTGTTCGCCAGCTTCTACCATCGTCCCGCTTCGCTGCCGGAGATCCTCGACGAACTTTCGCTCAACGAGAAGGCCGACGCCAGAGTGGGTACTCTGTCCGGTGGACAAAAGCAGCGACTGGCCGTGGCAACGGCGCTGGTGGGCAATCCGAGCATTCTGTTCCTCGACGAGCCTACAACCGGTCTTGATCCGCAGAGCCGCCGCCAGTTGTGGGACATCGTGCGCCAGTTTCAGCGTCGGCGCGGCACCGTGCTCTTGACTACGCATTACATGGACGAGGCCGAGCGCTTGTGCGATCGAATTGCCATCATCGACCATGGCAAGATCATCGCCGAGGGAACCCCAGCCCAGTTGATCGCCGGCCTTAGCGGGCATCACGTCGTGGAATTCGCGATCCAGAGCAATAACGGCGGGGTAGGCGACGAAATCTGGGCTCGGCTGCCCGGCGTGCAATCCGTTCGCAGCGAAGACGGCCTGTACTGCCTGCGCGTCGACGAACCGCATCACACGATTCCGGCGCTTTTGTCCGCAGTGCAGGCAAGAGGCGCCCAACTCGCGCACCTCACCACTCGTCAGGCGAGTCTTGAAGATGTCTTTGTGCATCTCACTGGCCGTCACCTGAGAGAGAACTGATGGCTGTTCCTGAAGTACAAATCGAGCCCGAGAAGAGCAAAGTCGCGACCGTCACCAACGGGCGCTGGGCCGGCTACTGGGCGCTGCTCGGCGCACGCATGAAGGAGTTGTGGCGCGAGCCCGAGGTGATCTTCTGGGTCTTCGCGTTCCCGCTTTTGCTGGCGCTCGGACTGGGCATCGCATTTCGCAACAAACCCGCCGATATAACGCCCCTTGCGGTGGTGAACAATTCCCACGCTCAGCAGGTGGTCGACCTGCTCGAACGCTCTGCTTCGAAGAATGCGATTCATGCAGATGTGGTCGATGAAAAGACCGCATTCGATAAATTCAGACTGGGCGAGTATGCGCTGGTTGTTACCGCTGACGACAGCGGACTGCATTATCGCTACGATCCAGCCCGCCCCGAAAGCGTGCTCGCGCGTTCTCAGGTTGACGATGCGCTCGAGTCCGCCTCAGGACGAACAGACCCACTCAAGACGGAAGCGACAGAAAGCAGCGAGCCGGGTGCGCGCTACATCGACTTCCTGATTCCCGGTCTTCTGGGCATGAACCTGATGAACTCCGGCATGTGGGGCATCGGCTTCGCCGTCGTCGACATGCGCCAGCGCAAGCTCCTCAAGCGCTTCATTGCGTCGCCAATGCGCCGCACGGACTTTCTGCTTGCGCTCGGTAGCAGCCGGCTCCTGCTGATGCTGATCGAAGTGGCTCTGCTACTCGGCTTCGGCGTGCTGGTATTCCACATGAAGGTCGAAGGCTCGCTGCTCGCCATTTTGCTGATCGGAGCTCTCGGTGCAGTGTCCTTCGGCGGCGTTGGTCTTTTTACCGCCAGCCGCGCTCAAAAAATCGAAAGCGTCAGCGGCCTGATCAATGTCGTCATGATGCCGATGTGGATCTTCTCTGGAGTATTTTTTTCCTATGAGCGCTTCCCCCAGATCATTCAGCCGGTGATCCGGGTGTTGCCGTTGACAGCTCTCAACGACGCCCTCCGCGCCATCATCCTGCAAGGCGCTAGCCTCAGTTCGCAATGGTCGCAGCTTGCAGTCATGGCGCTATGGGGCGGGGTGTCGTTTGTCCTTGCCCTAAAATGGTTTCGCTGGAGCTAGCGTCAGGGCACGGCGCCTTATAGGCTGCTGAAAAACTCGTTTCCCGACGGTTTTGCGTCGGCGCACGACTTGCAATCGTGCCGCTTATTTTTGTCATCCCGAGCAGGCTTCAGCCCGCGGAGGAACCTGCTTTTCTGACTTTTCAGCAACCTTTTCAGTCAGCGGCACAGGGTCTTGGTTGCCCCGTACTTTTACACCTCTCGGTAAAGGGTGGGAATCGAGCTCAAAGTTCCGGCTTCGCCTCCATCGCTTCCCGCTGTGTGATGCGCCGCTTCTCGCGGTACGACAGGTTTGCCATGTGTGCCGCTACTGCCGACTTGTACCCGATTTCGACCGGCGCGTTCGTCTTCTGGTGGCGAGTACGAATGCACTCCAGCCAATTGGCCACGTGGTTCTGGCCCGCCGACTTTCCCGTCATGGCTGCACCGTCAGCCCGATTGGCTTTCTCTGGCCAATAGCTGATTCCGCCTGCGTACTTGCCTGTCACCATGTCGGTCGCCCCGCTGATGTGCTCAACCGTCCCGTCGGAGCCCAGGAACCGCTCGCCCAATCCGAAGCGGCTGTTGCTGAATGTCGATTGCCAGAGAACCGTGAGGTCATTGGGAAACTCGAACGTAACCGCGATCGTATCAGGAACCTGGCGGCCGTCTTTCTCCGAGTAAACGCCGCCCATCATGCTGGCGGCGTCGGGTACAGGCAGGTTCATCGCAGTCATGATCCAGGCGATCTGGTGCACCATGTTCTCGGTGACGTTCCCCCCTGAGAACTCCCAGAAAAGACGCCAGTTGATGAACTTGTTGGCGTCAAACGCCGTCTTCGGGCGATTGACCAGGAACAGGTCCCAATTCACATGCTGCGGATCGCAGTCCGCGGGAATCGCGCGAAGCCACTGGCCGTGACCATGAGGAGTGTTGCGGCTCATCCACGACTCCACCATCGTAACTTTGCCCAGCAGTCCGTCTTGATACCACTGCCGCACGTCGGCCAGTTCCCCAGAGCTCTCATGCTGCAATCCGATCTGCACAATCTGCTTCGAATTCTGCGCGGCATGCAGACACTCGACCGCTTCCGGAATGTCCCAGGTCATCGTCTTCTCGCAATAAACGTCTTTGCCGGCAGCCAGCGAGTCGAGGAAGTACTTGGCGTGCAGATGAAGCGGTGTCGCGATGATCACAGCATCGACATCTTTACGAGCGAGCAGCCGTTGTGGATCGTCGTAAGTCTCCGCGGATCGAGCGAGCGTCTTCGCCTGATCGCGGCGCAACGAGTACACATCGGCGACAGCGACGCACTCCACGTTAGGTCGCGCAAGCGCGTCCTTGAGCACCTGCATACCGCGATCGCCTGCGCCGATTAGACCAATGCGAACGCGATCATTAGCGCCCAGCACCTTCGACGGAATCGCTGCCAGCACCAGTGTTCCGGCTGCGGCTCCGAGAAATTCGCGGCGATTCAGCGAACCGCTGTGATGCTGAGCTAGCTGTTCGGGGTGTTTCATGAGAGCGCTCCGGCTTTCTGCAGGTCGGCTTTCATGCCTGCCCAGCTTTCTCGTGACGATTCCTCCGACGTGCCTGCTCCGCGCCAATGGGTCTCAAGCGAAACGCCAAGCGTGTAGCCGGACTGCCTGAGTGCTTGAAATTGTCCGACCCAGTTGATGGTCCCTTTGCCCACGGGCATCCATTCGTAGCCCGTGCCGTCGGGCTTCTTCGCGGCATCTTTGCAGTGACAGTGCCCGATGCGATGTTTCGGCAATCGATCATAACCGTTGGGATATGGAATCTCGCCCGCGGCGGCCGCATTCCCTGGGTCCCAGTTCAGCATGAAGTTGGCTGCCGGCACAGCTGCTAATACTGTTGCGGCCTCGGCGCCTGTCGAGGTGTTGCAGGTGTGCTCGTTTTCAAGCACAAAGATGATGTCGTGTTTGGCCACCTGCTTCGCAGCGTCAGCCAATCTGGCATTGATCGCTTTCCGGTAGGCAGCCTGGGCATCCAGTCGCCAGAAGTCAAAGCCGCGCACGCGATCGGTCTGGAACGCCTTCGCCACCTCGACGCACTTCTCGAGAACCTCCGGCTGCTGATCGAATCCGAAGTTGGCATTGAACTGATCGCGTTTGGGACTGAACTTCGAAATCGGAGCTCCCGGCCAGTCAACCTTGAATAGCGGGCTGGCGATGTCGGTTACGCGGAGCTTATATTTCTTTAGAATGCGCTGCGCCTCATCGATTTCCGCGGAGGTCAGGTTCATCAGGTTCTTGTTCCACAGTTCACGCACTTCGACCCATTGCATACCAAACTCGTGCGCTGCTGCAAAGCATGCCTTGTCGAAATCTTGCGTAATTTCGTCGGTTATCACGGCAACGCGGAAGGGCGATTTCCATTGCAGAGTAGCAGCCTGGTTCGTGGCTGACAGACCATCGGGCAGGAGAGCGGATAGACCGATTGCGCCGACTGCACCCCCGGTTCCTGCCAAAAACCTTCGCCGAGTTAAAGCCGGCATACAAATTCCTTCAAAGTGCAGCTAAAAATATATGGCGGAAGTGCGTGCAAGTCGAACCCACTATAGATCCCGCAAGGCGGGACCGATCGCCGGTTTTGGAATGGCGGAAGCGTGTGCGAGTCGAACGCACCAACGACATCGAAGATGCCGTTCGCCGGTTTTGAAGACCGGGAGAGTCACCGGACCCCCTTCGCTTCCGCACAGCAAAAAAAGGCTTTCGTCATTGTAAACAACCACCTCGCACGGTTCATGCTGCGCAGGCGTTGACAACCGGACCCGACCATTCTCATAGTTAAGTACGGAATTCCAGCCATGGCTAGTCGAACCTTTGCGCTCGTTCAGCTCGATGTCTTCACCAATCGTCCACTGGAAGGCAACCAACTGGCCGTCATCTCCGACGCGCGTGGCCTCAGCGATAGCGAAATGCAAAAGCTGGCCCGTGAGACCAACCTGTCCGAGACGACCTTCATCTTCCCGCGCGACGCCGACGTCGAACAGCGAGAGGGACACAAGGTTCGCATCTTTACCGTGAATGAAGAATTGCCTTTCGCCGGACACCCGACGCTGGGCACTGCGTGGTATTTGCATCAGCAGTCATCCGCCGACGAAATTGTGCTCGACCTCAAGGTGGGCAAAGTGCCTGTACGATTTGAGCCTCGCCAGAACGGTCTCTTCGGCGAAATGCGGCAGGTGGATCCAACGTTTGGCCCCATGCATTCACATGCTGATGTCGCAAAGGTGCTCGGTGTTCCCGTATCCGAGTTGGACGACAGCTTACCCATTCAGTCGGTGTCCACCGGAGTGTTCTTCATCACGGTGCCGTTCCGATCACTTGCGACACTCGAAAACCTGAGCGTCAGTTGGAATCAGATGGCGCAGTATCTCCAACCGCTGGGCGCGAACAGCTTCTTCTATTTAGCATGTCGCGAAACGATTTCGAAGGATGCCACACTTCATGCCCGCATGATCTTCTACAACGGCGAAGATCCTGCTACGGGATCCGCGGCCGGTTGCTGTGCCGCGTGGGCCGTGCAAAATGGTGTGCTTGCGCCCGGAGCACAAGGTCTAATCGAGCAGGGAATCGAGACGCGACGGCCCAGTTATCTCTACATTCGCGCCGACAAGCAAGCTGACGTCATCACCAATGTGCGCGTTGGCGGCTACGTTGTAAAGATTATTGACGGTAAAGTAACGATGTGAAAAATCTGCGGATAATCTGTGTACGCGGGAATGCATTGCCAGACGTGGAGTTTCACGCATCCACATTGTCCTCTGACTCCGAACCATGCTACTTTCGCAGTGCCATTTTTCCGGCAGAATGACGCCGACGATTTAACCTTCGCGATACTTTACAAGCACGTCAGTCGATCATACTATCCCTTAGCGCTCTTGCTCTGGCGCGAAAAAATTAGACAGCTCCTCAGGTAACTGCCCGCAAGCGTCCCTCTCCGATCGGTTCGCCCAGGTGCCGCCGCGTAGCTATTGCCGAGAAGGTGCAATGAGTAGGGGAAATGAAACCCAAGCGCACGATTCTCTGCGTCGACCAAGACGAACGTTCTCTCTCGATCCGAAAAATTATGCTGCAGACGCGCGGGTACCGCGTGATTGCCTGTTCCGACCCGACGCTGGCTGTCGAAGCGATGAGGAGTGGAGGGATTGACCTCATCCTCGCCGATTTGGTGCTACCGAAATTGAACGGTGGAAAGGTCGTCGATGAGCTCAAATCGATTTCGCCCAGCACACCCGCAATCGTTTTCTCTGGTGCCGCAGGTGCTTGCTGCGACGACACACTTGCAGAGGTGTTCCTGTCGAAGTCCGACTGTAGCGCGGCACAACTGCTCGATCATGTCCGAGTAGCGTTGGTGCGCAAGCGCGGACCAAAACCCACAATCACGAGTGTTTATTCGCTAGGTAGGATTTCCTCACTGCCATCTAGCGCATAGCTGAGGTTGGGTAAAGACAAGAAAGCCACTCGTACTTTTTACCAGTGGCTTCTACCTTCCGGTCTTACGACGCTGTTGCGTTCAGGCGGCTTTCGCCTTGGCCTTCTTTTTCCTCTCGGCCCAGCGCAACTTCATCATCTCAGAGATACGCTTGCGGGCAGCCGCGCTCATCGTGCGGCGCTTCCTGCCGGAGCCCGCTGGTCTTCCGGGCCCGCGGCCTGCTCTTCCACCTTCCAACGCACGGATGGCTGAATCAATCCGCTCACGTTCTCTCTTGAGATCTGACAGGATTCTATCGATTTCCATGTATCACCTTTCAGCTTTGATTGGCCAGGGATTTTAGTCTATCGGTCACAAGTATAGTCTGCCAGAACATTTGTGCATAGTCTTAATGCTGAATTAATGCCTCGCCGCCGGGGTGAAGTAGATAACCCTCGCACTCGCTGCTCTCAATCGGCAGATGGGATAATGCCTATGCGAATACTCGCGATCACTTGCCTGAGATTCCGGGTCTTTTTGGGGCCGGTTCAAGTGAGGGTTAGCAGTGACTGCTTGGTAGCTACTTTGGAGATTAGGAGATTCTAGTGCCAGGTGAGCAGAGCTTTCATATGACGCCGGAGCAATTCCGCCAGTACGGAAAACTGGTTGTCGACTGGGTGGCTGACTATTACGAGTCCGTCGAGTCCTTGCCAGTCCTTTCAAATGTCCAGCCCGGTTACATTCGAAAGTCGCTACCGCCGAGCGCCCCGGAAAACGGGGAAGGGTTCGAGTGCTTGCTCGGCGACATTCGCAAGGTCATCTTGCCGGGGATCACCCATTGGCAATCGCCCAACTTTTTTGCTTATTTTCCGGCCAACGCCTCCGGACCCGCCATTTTGGGCGATTTAATCTCGTCAGCGCTCGGAGTACAGGGCATGCTCTGGGCCACCAGTCCCGCATGTACCGAGCTAGAGACCCTTGTACTTGACTGGCTGGTTCCTATGCTGGGACTGCCTGAGAAATTCCTTTCTTCAAGTAGCGGAGGAGGGGTGATTCAAGACACTGCCTCCAGCGCTTCGCTCTGTGCGTTCCTGGCCGCGCGCGAGCGTGCCACTGACTATACCACTAATTTACGGGGCGCATATAGGAAACTGGTGGCCTATACCTCTGCCCATGCTCACTCATCCCTCGAAAAGGCGGCAATGATAGCTGGAATAGGGCTAGATAACCTGCGCTTGATCGAAGTGGACGGTGACTTTGCTCTGAACACGGAAGCGCTCAAGAAGCGCGTAAACCAGGACCTGCGCGACGGCATGCTACCTTTCTTGGTCTGTGGCACGGTCGGCACAACCTCCTCAAATGCCATGGATCCGTTGCCCGCCATCGCCGAGGTCTGCCGGGAGCACAATCTCTGGTTTCACGTTGACGCGGCCATGTCGGGCACAGCCGCACTGTGCCCGGAGTTTCGCCACTTCCAGCAGGGAGTCGAGTATGCCGACAGCTACTGCGTCAATCCCCACAAGTGGATGTTCACCAACTTTGACTGCGACTGCTTTTATGTTGCAGACCGCAATGCGCTGATCAAGACACTAAGTATCTTGCCGGAGTACCTGAAGAACCAGGCCACCGCGTCAGGCGTCGTGTTCGACTATCGGGACTGGCAGATTCCGCTGGGGCGGCGATTCCGCTCGCTGAAGTTGTGGTTTGTAATTCGCCATTACGGAGTGCAGGGTCTTCAATTCCACGTTCGTCGCCATGTCGCTCTCGCACATGAGTTCGCAGAGTGGGTGAAGGGCGACGATCGCTTCGAGGTTGTAGCCCCCGTGCCGCTCAACCTCGTGTGCTTCCGCTATCGAGGCACCGATGACGACAACCAGCGCTTGATGGATAGCCTGAACCAGAGTGGCGACCTTTATCTCACCCATACTCGACTTAACGGTCGCTTTGTACTGCGTTTCTGCGTGGGCCAAACCAATACTGAAAACAGGCATGTCCAGCGGGCATGGCAGAGGATTCAGGAAGAAGCGGCGAAACTAAATTCCGAAGCGCGATGATCGGGCGCCCTCCGGCGATCGACCCCACACAACGATTTGTTGTCGCACCTCTTTATAATGTTGCTAGAAGCCGTCTCATATATCCGTTTTTGGCTTTTTTCGGCAGCCTCTTCCCGCGTACCGCGGAGGCGGGGAAGAACTTGCCATTAGCCCCTGAGGGATTTCGGTCTTTTAAAAATGCCCTGGCATTTATGCGATGGCTTCTAGTCCCGCTATGAACTTAACCTCCGACCAGATTTCCTGGAATGGCCTGTTTCCTCAGCCCTCCACCAGTGATGACGCGTTTGACTTTGCGTATCTCCACACCGGCAAAACCATTCTGGTCACCGGGGCAGGCGGGTCCATTGGCTCTGCCCTGGCGAAAATGATCCATCGGTTCCGCCCTCGCTGCCTCCTGTTGATCGATTCTTCCGAGCAAGCCCTATATCGCATTCATTCCGACTTGTCCCAGGCTGGATCGCAGCGTCACGTCCGCATACTCGGGTCCATTGCCGATGAGCGCTGTCTCCGCGATACTTTCCAGCGTTGCCGTCCTGAGATCATCGATCACGTCGCCGCGTTTAAACATGTTCCCTTGACGGAGATGAATCCGTGTGCCGTCGTACAGAACAATGTCTTCGCAACGTTGGCCCTTGCGCTGCTGCCCCGGCGCTTCGATGTTGCGAGAATCATAATGATTTCCACCGACAAAGCCGTGAACCCCTAGAGCATCATGGGTACCTCCAAGCGTCTTGCCGAACTCGTCCTGTTGAGCATGCCTGCGAGTGCGGCATGCATGGGTTCGATTCGGCTCGGGAACGTCCTCGGATCGGAAGGCAGCGTGGTGCCTCGGTTCCTCGAGCAGATCGCACGCGGCGGCCTGGTGACCGTCACCGATCCGGACGTAGAACGTTACTTCCCCACCATGGAAGAGACCGTTCAGCGCGTCTTGGCCTGTGCGGCGTCCCGTCTGGGTGATGGTGCGATCGCAATTCCTGTCACGGGTGCCCCAATCAGGATCGTCGACCTGGCACGTTACCTGATCGAGCAAGCCGTGAAAGACGTGGAGATCACCCACACCGGACTTGGTCCCGGCGATAAACTGCAGGAACAGTTCGTCTCCGACCGCGAGGCCGTGCTGGGCTCACCGGTCGATGGCGTGCAATGGATCGACAGCCCAGGTGTGCCGGAGGCGGAACTCACTGCGGGACTCGCCGAGTTGAATACGGCTCTGGATGACACCAACCCCCCGCAGCTTCTCACTGACTCACGCGCTTGGTGCGGGAGTACCAGTCCAGCTCATTTTTGCTCCAGCCAGCCGTCGTTTCCGTGGCTCATTAAATGAAGCGGCGCATTGCAGTCATCACCACTTCGCGCGCCGACTACAGCCATCTTTACTGGCCTCTGCACGATCTCTCGCGCCATCCCGAAGTGGACTTGCAGCTCATCGCCCTGGGATCGCATCTGTCCCCCGAGTTTGGCCAAACTATTCGCGAAATTGAACAAGATGGACTTCCCATCTCGGCCCGCATCGAATGTCTGCTCAGCTCCGACACTGACGTCGGTATGGCGAAAACCATAGGCGTCGCAACTCTCGGCCTCGCCGACTGCCTGGGACAGATGCGTCCCGATCTGCTGCTGCTCATCGCCGACCGCTACGAGATGCTGGCGCCCGCCTCTGTCGCCCTCGCACTGCGCATTCCCGTCGCCCACATTGAGGGCGGCGAGATCAGCGAAGGAGCAATCGATGATGCCGTGCGGCATGCGCTTACCAAGATGAGTCATGTGCACTTCACTTCGACTTTTGCCGCGCGCGATCGCGTGATTGCACTGGGCGAGGAGGAGTGGAGAGTCCATCGTGCGGGAGCGCCGTCCATCGATCGCTTGCGCCGCGACCGGCTCTATGATCGCCAGCAGCTCGAGGAGCAACTCAACGTCGAGCTGAAGTCGCCGGCGGCAGTAATCGCTTATCATCCTGTCACCATTCTTCGCGACACGACGCAAGAGGCCGACGAACTGTTTGGGGCATTGGGCGAAGTACCGGGACAACTCTTCTTCTGCTACCCCAATGCAGACGCCGGTAGTCGTGATCTCATTCAGCGCACTGAACAATATCGGACACTTCGGCCCGATACCCACATCTTTGTGAACCTTCCGGCGCTTACCTACTGGAGCCTTTTGCGCCAAGTCGATATCATGGTCGGCAACTCGAGCAGCGGCATCATGGAGACGCCATCGTTCGCGCTGCCGACCGTTAACGTCGGTATGCGCCAGCAAGGGAGAGAACGCGCTCGCAACATTCTCGATGCGGCGCCCGAACAGCCAGACATCCTTGCTAAAATTGCCTTCGCGCGCAGCGAGCAATTCCGCGCCTCCCTGACAGGAATGGAGAACCCGTATGGCGAAGGTCACGCCTCCGAGAAAATCGTCGAAATCCTCACTTCCGTCCCTCTGGGCGAGCAATTGCTTATTAAGAAAATGCGATAGTCTTAGTTTGTCGTGCCATTTCAATACACCTAGCGGATTTAACTCACACCGCACCACTTGGTTGCCGTAAGCTGAACTACACTACTCTGCCGGAGCCTTTATGGATCCCCGGGTCGTCGCTCTTTCAGGGCCCCTCAAAGGCCAGGAGTTTCGGCTGGCTGAGGGCGCGGTGTCGGTTGGACGCGATCCCTCGAATCGCATGCCGATCCGCGATGTCACCATATCGCGCCAGCACTGCGTCATTGAGATGCAGAACGGCGGCGCGGTCGTAACCGATCTCGAAAGCCACAATGGAACCTTTGTGAACGGGATCCCCGTCAGCAAGCGTGCCTTGGCCCACGGCGACGTGCTTCGCATGGGGCAGTGTGAACTCGTCTACCTGACCGAGGACACTTCTCCCTCTATGATGCCGCGCGTCTTCTACAGCGACACTTCATCCGCCGACATTCGCAAAACCGTCAAGCTCCAGGACACACAGGCCTGGGTACCAACGCCGGCCGTTGTCGGCCGCATGGCGCGCGATCTGGACGCGCTGATCAAGATCTCGCGGACCATCAACTCCATCCGCGACCCGCAGGAACTGCAACACCAGCTTCTCGAGCGCATCTTTGAGGTCGTCCCCGCCGAGACCGGCGCGATCCTCCTCATCGACCGAGCGGAAGACGAACCCACTTCCGTCTGCGCCTATGACCGCGAAGGGCGAGAATCGCCGGAAGTCTCAGTACGTCGCGAACTCGTACAGCGTGCTCTGTGGGAGCAGTCGGCCGTGACCGCAGACACTTCCGGTGATTCGCCGGTAGCCGAGAACGCTGTCTGCGTGCCCCTGCTGGGCGTGCAGAGGACCGTTGGCGTCATTTACCTGACCTCCACCGGACCTAACCGGAAATTCGAAGACGACCACGGACATTTCCTGAACTCCGCCGCAGGCATCGCTGCCGTTGCGCTCGAAAATGTGCTCGCGCTCGAATCTTTAAGGGCCGAGAACCGCCGCCTGCGCGCCGAGCTCGATCCTGGCGATGGACTCGTGGGCGACAGCAAATTGATGCGGAAGCTTTCCGATTTCGTCGCCAAGGTCGCCCAGGGCGACAGTGTGGTGCTGATTTGCGGCGAGAGTGGAACCGGCAAGGAACTGATCGCGCGCGCCATCCACGCTGGCAGCGCACGCGCCGACAAGCCGTTCGTGGCGATCAACTGCGCCGCCATTCCTGACACTCTTCTGGAGAGCGAGCTCTTCGGCCACGAGAAAGGCTCTTTTACCGGCGCGGTCGCCATGAAGAGGGGCAAGCTCGAAGTTGCCGAGGACGGCACCATCCTGCTCGACGAGATCGGAGAGCTGGCCCCGATGATGCAGGCGAAGTTACTGCGTGTGTTGCAACAGCGCGAATTCGACCGTGTCGGTGGGACCCGCCCTCTCAAGCTGCACGCCCGGGTTCTGGCCGCGACCAACAAAGACCTCGACGCGGCCATCAAGAAGAGAGAATTTCGCCAGGACCTTTTCTATCGCCTCAATGTCGTCTCGGTAGCTGTTCCTCCGCTGCGCAAGCGCCGCGAAGACATTCCGCTGCTGGCAATTTACTTTGCGACCAAGTACGCCCAGAAGTGCAAGCGCCCTTTCAAGGGAATCACCGCCGAAGCCCGCGCCGTTCTGCTCAACTACGAGTGGCCGGGCAACGTGCGCGAGCTCGAAAACGCCATCGAGCACGCGATCGTAATGGGCGCCTGCGACGAGATTCGCCCCGAGGACCTGCCTGAGAACCTGCTGGAGATCAGTTCTGCCAAGCCCGCCGGATCGTCCTATCACGCCGCGATCAGCGAGCTGAAGAAGCGCCTGATCCGCGATGCCGTCGCCGCCGCTAATGGCAGCTATACCGAAGCCGCTAAGGCCCTCGGAGTCCATCCCAACTACCTCCACCGCCTGATCCGCAATCTGGACATGAAGTCCGAGCTGCGTGACCAGGAGAACGAGTAGCGCCGAGAATGGCCTGCTTGTTTCTCGCCGACTTCTGACGGCAGTGATTGGGCGAGCCCAATACAAGGGCGACGATCCCGGCTTCCATGGTCTGCAGAGTGGAACCCAGGCGCCGCCCGGGCTGTATATCGGCGCGCGAAATCGTAGGCAAGGCCAAACCGCGGTCTTCCAAATCGTGTGGGTTCGGAAATCATTGGTGAAGCCGCCGGCAGCACCAACGCCCTGACAATCCGTTGGAATTGCGAGGTATCGATGAGTACCGCGGCTCGAAATCCAAGCCCTGAAGAACCCGGCGCCGAGTCTCTGCGACCGGTAACGCCGCCTGCGGTGACCAATGACATCTCCAGGTTCGAACAAGCCAAGGCCGCAGCGCGCAACTTCTCTATCGTCGTGGGAGGTCCGGTTTATGACTCCTTCCTGCGCATCGGACTGGTGCGGCGCGGCCTGCTCGATGTCCGGCCCCGGATCATCGCCCTCCTAGCCATTGCTGGCTGCCTCTGCTCGTCCTCTCGATAAAAGACGGTTTCCCGCTCGGTGACAGAGTCACCATACCGCTTCTTCTTGATTTCTCAACCTACGGCCGCCTGCTGCTCGCGCTTCCCCTACTTTTGCCCGCCGAGGTGGTTATCGATCCGGGGATTCGCTCCGGCGTGCGGAGTTTGTCGAGGAAGGAATCGTTCCCGAGAAGGAATATCCAGCATTCGAACAAGTACTCCACCGCGTGCAGCGATGGCGCGACTCGGCCATAGGCTCCGCACCCTGACGGCGTTCATGCTTGCCAACGGGGTGCCCGTAGAGAAGCTTCGCGCCGAACTGCAAGCGGTGGCCAAAGAGCTCAAGCCCTGAGACGTCGCGAGCCAAGTCTACTGCGGTTGCGCCAACGACTGTCTTTGTTGCGGTTGCGAGGCCGCCTGCGAGGGTGTCGTCTGTGCAGCACTCGACCCGCTCTCATTCGACGCCGAAGCTAGCTGTGACTGCCGGTATTTCGGGGAGCTCACGTAGCCATGAATCCGGTCCTTGCTGATGCTGTTGATCACGAGCTCTGCCGGTTGCGGGCTGTCGGGCGTGAAGAACATTGCCGGCTGATAGAGGTTCACGTGCTTCTGCGTGACCGTCTGGTCTTCGACGACCAGGTCGAGGTCGGCGTACTGGCGCTTAGAGTTTGCCTTGCGCAAACGGACTCCCAGCGGACCTTCATGCTGGAACGATTTCGACTTGGCGATGTCGAACTCGTAGTAATTGCGCTCGCCCTTCTTCTGCAGCAGTACCAGTTCGTCATGGGTGCGCGCAATCGATCCGCTCAGCTCGGTGCGAGTGTTGCTCAGATCGCCCTTGGTGGCGTCCAGTTGGCTCTGCGTATCGGCGATCGCCTTGCCCTGTTGATCGATCGCGTTGCCCTGCCGGTCGAGTTGCGACTGCAACTTTTTCAGCCGCTGGCTCTCGCTCGGTCCACGCGGAGTCACCGGCTTCGCAGCGACAGCAGGCTCCGAGATCGGCGGAGGTGCTACAACCTGTGGCCGGGCAGCCAGTTCGTCGACCTTGGTGCTGAGCTGGCCAATCTGGGTGCGTGTCTGCTGCAATTCGGCAGCGAGCTGTTGCTGGCCCTGAATTGCAGCTTCGGCCTTGCGATGTTCGTAGAGCGCGTATCCGCCGGCTCCGCCGACTGCGAAAGCGGCTGCAGCTACAGCCGCTGCAAGTCCAAGCAACAAGGGATGGCGAGGGAAAACAATACCGGGTTGCATAAGGGCTCCTGGTCTACTGCTATAGACACCCAAGTAACTCTAAAAGCACGTTCCCTTCCATCGCGCAGAATTCGTAAAGCCCTTTGGGCATTATGACTTCGGGCATTCGGTTTATTCGACGGGAGGAGCAAGATTGCCGCATTGCGGAATTTCTTACATAGGGAACGGCGCCGGCGTATTCGGGGTTCTGCTTTGCCCGCGCGGCGCGGTTGTGGGAGCATAGGGGCGGAATCGCAAAGCACGTTCGCTTGCATTCTGCTGTCGAGCGCCAGTGTAAGGAGAACTACGCCATGACTCCCCAAGCATCTGCTTCCGACAAGGCCTACATCAATCGCACGATGGAAGCGTCAATCCACATCGGACTGGCTCTTCTGTTGGCGATTGCGTGCCTAATGATCATGAAGCCGTTTCTCCCGCTAATTGCCTGGGGCATCATCATCGGAGTGGCATCCTATCCAGCGTTTTTGAAATTGCAGAGCGCGCTGGGCGGACGCGGCGGATTGGCAGCCGTACTCTATACCCTCATTCTGCTGGCGCTGCTCATCATTCCAGTGGTCTTGCTGGCGCAGAGCCTGGTAGAGGGCGTGCAGACCCTCTCGGCACACATGAAAGATGGGACGCTCGCCATTCCGTCGCCGCCCGACAGTGTGGCAAGCTGGCCGATCATCGGAGCTCGGCTGTACAGCCTGTGGAAGTCGGCGTCGGAGAACCTCTCCGATGTGGTGTTGCGCTTCGCTCCGCAGATCAAGTCGGCCTTACCCGAGCTGTTGTCGGCTTCCGCGGGATTCGGCCTGGCGGTGCTGCAATTCCTGCTCGCAATTCTTGTCGCGGGAGCGCTTCTGGCAAACGCCCCTGCCGCCACCAAAGCAGCGCGGTCCTTGTTCGTTCGTATCTTCGAAGACCGAGGCCCGGAATACCATCAGCTAGTGTCGTCGACGATTCGCAGCGTCACCAGCGGAATTCTCGGGGTTGCGATCATCCAGACGGTGTGCGCCGGCCTGGGATTTCTCGTCGCCGGGTTGCCCGGAGCGGGTTTGTGGGCGGTGCTCTTCCTCATCGCCGCTGTATTGCAGGCGGGCGTGCTGGTATTGATTCCAGCAGTGATTTACATGTTCGCCATCGCCAGTACCACGAAGGCGGTCATCTTTCTGATTTGGTGCATCATCGTTGCCTTGATGGACAACGTGCTGAAGCCTCTACTGCTGGGACGTGGAGCCGCGGTTCCCATGGCAGTCGTCTTTCTTGGCGCGATCGGCGGATTCGTGGCGATGGGGATCATCGGACTGTTTGTCGGCGCGATCGTGTTGTCGGTGGGATACAAGCTGTTCCTGGCGTGGATCGAGCCGGCGACGGTCGTTGACCCTGAGGTTTCATCGATCTCCGGAGTTTGAGGACGAGTTAGGTTGACGCGCAAGGGGGTAGCACGTCGAAGAATTTGGAGGGGTCTATGAAGCGTTGGGTTGTTGTGTTTGCCTTGGCAGTAATAACGCTAGGAATAGGAGCGGCGGCGGTTGGACAGGAAGGGGTTCCACGCTCCACCGCCAAAGAGATACGTGACGACTTCATGGACGTGGATCGCCGGATTCTCGCCATGGCTCGCGACTGGCCAGCC
>Ga0306921_10001969_pt1 | contig 20326 bp, 17 predicted proteins | sample sta12Cox44000080_FD_203760 | JGI IMG/M metagenome (GOLD analysis project Ga0306921, IMG submission 203760) | Lab enrichment of tropical soil microbial communities from Luquillo Experimental Forest, Puerto Rico - statoxic.12C.oxic.44.000.080 (v2)... | ecosystem: Environmental > Terrestrial >... | reverse complement strand
AGGAGAACCCGGCGGCGCCTTCCAAGGCGGAGAGCACCGCGACGGCCATCACGATCGTCAACATCGGCCCGGCCAAGGTCTACATCCGATGGCTCGATTTCCAGGGAGCAGAGACCAGCTACGTGACGCTCGGTCCGGGTGAGAAATACGTGCAGCCGAGCTTCAGGACGCACGCTTGGATCGCGCGTGACGAGCGCAGCCGCTGCCTGTCGGCCTTCGTGTCCGAGGCCGCTGCCGAAACCTGGCTGATCGGCCCGAGCACGGCCGTCGACCGTCCGTACGAGACCCTTCAGGTGGAAGGCTTCACCGTCCGCCTCTCCCCCGAATGGGCGGAACGCGACCCTGGCCTCAAGCAGCGCTGCCTAAACATCCTGTCGAGCAGTCTCGCGCGTCTGGCCGGGGTCGTGCCCCAGCCAGCTTGGCAGAAACTGCGGCCAGTGCCGATCTGGCTCGACTACGAGGATGTGCAGTTCATCAACGGCGCCTATCTTCCGTCGCGGCTCTGGCTGGCCACGCATGGCATGGACCCGGACAAGGCGCAGTCTGTCCAGTTCACCCGCAACCTCGCGACCTTGATCGACTCCCAGCCGAACCTCGTCCTGCACGAGCTGGCGCACGCCTACCACGACCTCGTGCTCGGCGAGAGCGATTCCGCCATCGTCGCGGCCTACCAACGGGCGCTGGCGAGCGGCCTCTACGATTCAGTCGAGCGCAACGACGGCACCCGCGGGCGCGCTTATGCCCTGAAAAGCCATCGCGAGTTCTTCGCCGAGCTGAGCGAAGCCTATTTCGGCCGCAACGACTTCTATCCCTACACCCGCGAGCAACTGCAGGCGTTCGACCCGGAGAGCTTCAAGGTCATCGACGACGCGTGGAATCGCCCGTGAGCTGCTCTTGGGTATAGAGTGCCGACAGCGGGTAACCAGGGAGCGGAAGATGACGACGATCGCAGCAGGCGTCACATGGGCCCGGCCGCTCGTGCTCAGCGCCCTGATCGTGCTGGGGCCGGTGCTGATTGCGCGCCAGCTTGTGGCGGCATCACCGGATATCCGCGACTTCCTCGATTGGACAATCTGCGCGGCGAGCTCAGCGACGTCCGGCCGGCCGGCCGCTGTTCCGACCGTGACCGGCTCCGAACCGCTCGCCGCGGAGCCGCACAAGCGCATCACGTCGGTGATCGTCGACTTTCCACCCAACGCCTTCTCGCCCGAGCATCATCACGAGGCCGACCTCTACGTCTACGTGCTCGAGGGCACGATCCGCTCGCAGCTCGGCGGGCAGAAGGTCGAGACCTATACCAAGGGCCAGAGCTTCTTCGAGCCCGACGGGTCAGTGCACCTGTTCGCCGAGAACACCAGCGCGACCGAGCCGGCCCGGATCCTGGCGGTCTTCGTGCATCGTGAGGGTGCGCGGCTCACCGTGTTTCACTGAGGGCGCGGCGGGCTCGTACGCCGCCATCGCCGGACAAGCTAGCTGAACGCCTCTTCCCACGTCCCGCGGGTCGCAGCCTTGGAGTACTCGGTCGAGCGGTTCTCGAAGAAGTTGGTGTGCTCGACGGCGTTCAGCATCTGGTCCATCCACGGCAGCGGGTTCTTGGCGTCGCTGCGGTAGATGGCCTGCAGGCCGAGCTGGGTGAGGCGGCGGTCGGCGATGAAGCGGATGTAGCGCTTCACGTCGTTGGCCGTCATGCCCTCGATGCCGTCGAGTGAGAAGGCGAGGTCGATGAAGGCGTCCTCGTGGTCGACGATGGTCGAGCAGGCGACGTAGATCTCGCGCTGGACCTCCTCGGTCCACACTTCCGGGTTCTCCTGGATGAAGGTGCGGAACAGCTTGATGATCGAGTTGCAGTGCAGCGTCTCGTCGCGCACCGACCACGACACGATCTGGCCCATGCCCTTCATCTTGTTGAAGCGCGGGAAGTTCATCAGCATGGCGAAGCTGGCGAACAGCTGCAGGCCCTCGGTGAAGGCGCCGAACACCGCCAGCGTCTTGGCGATGTCGATCTTCGACTCGACGTTGAAGCCCTGCATATAGTCGTATTTGTCCTTCATCTCCTTGACGTGCAGGAAGGCCGAGTACTCGGTCTCCGGCATGCCGATGGTGTCGAGGAGATGGCTGTAGGCCGCGACATGCACCGTCTCCATTGCCGAGAAGGCGGCCAGCATCATCTGCACTTCGGTCGGTTTGAAGACGCGGCTGTAGTGCCGCATGTAGCAGTTGTTCACCTCGACGTCGGCCTGGGTGAAGAAGCGAAAGATCTGCGTCAGCAGATGCCGCTCGCTGTCGGTGAGCTTGTTGCGCCAGTCCTTGACGTCGTCGGCCAGCGGCACCTCTTCCGGCAGCCAGTGGATGCGCTGCTGGGTCAGCCAGGCGTCGTAAGCCCAGGGATAGTGGAACGGCTTGTAGATCGGCTTGGCGTCGAGAAGGGACATGAGGGACTGCCTGAAACGTGAGGTGAGAACGACGTAGTGCGAAAGAACTGGCTCGCCCGCCGCGCACAGCGGCAGGCCTGGCGATCAAATATCCGATGAAACGCCTGGCTTAGGGCCTGCGCTTGACGGTGTCGGAGTCGCGCCATTGGCCATGGCGGCCCTGGATGCGCACCTCGCCACCGCCGTGATTGCGGACGATCTCCTTCGCCGCATGCTCGGCCAAGCTTTGGGTCGTATAGACCCCGCTGGCGCGCTGCGCGTTCGCGCCCTTGACCGCCCAATCATGTCCGTGGCGGACCACGTAGCGATCGTTGTCTGACATAGGCTCCTCCTCCCGGCGGAGATCCGCCGAAGACGTTCGGGCACTCACCTCTACTGGCAGCTCAGGCACTCTTCGTAGTTGTTCGTTTCGTAGCCGCTTTGCTCCGCCAGCTTGGCGGCAGCGAGCGGCAGGGGCGCGGGGGCGTCGTCGGCTTTGGGAGCAGTCAGAGCCTGGTCGCCGATCGGCGCGGCGACCGCGTCGTTCGACACCACGTCGGCGCGCTGGATGGAGAGCGAGCGGCAGTAGTAGAGCGTCTTCACGCCGCGCTTCCAGGCCATCATGTGGATCTGGTGCAGGTCGCGCTTGTGCACGTCGGCCGGCAGGAAAAGGTTGAGCGACTGGCTCTGGCAGATGTAGGGCGTACGGTCGGCGGCATGCTCGACCAGCCAGCGCTGGTCGATCTCGAACGCGGTCTTGAACACCGCCTTCTCATGGTCGTCCAGGCAGTCGAGGTGCTGCACCGAGCCCTTGGTCGTGGTGATCGAGGTCCAGGTGTCCTCGTCGTTCTTGCCCTTCTGCTCGAGCACCTTCTCGAGGTACGGGTTGCGCACCACGAACGAGCCCGACAGCGTCTTGTGATTGTAGACGTTGGCCGCCGACGGCTCGATGCCGGGCGAGGCGCCGCCGCAGATGATCGAGATCGACGCCGTTGGCGCGATCGCGAGCTTGTGGCTGAAGCGCTCCTCGAAGCCGAACTCCGCGGCGTCGGGGCAAGCGCCGCGCTCCTTGGCCAAGGCCTTGGAGGCGGCGTCGCACTGGCTGCGGATGTGCTTGAACATCTTCTTGTTCCACACCTTGGCCATCACCGCCTCGATGGGAATGTTGTTCTGCTGCAGGAAGGAGTGGAAGCCCATGACGCCGAGGCCCACCGAGCGCTCGCGCATGGCGGCATAGGTGGCGCGGGCGAAGTCACTGCCGGCGCCGTCGATGAAGCCCTGCAGGACGTTGTCGAGGAAGCGCATCACGTCCTCGACGAAGGTCGGATGCTCGTGCCATTCGAGATAGGTCTCGAGATTGAGCGAGGAGAGACAACACACGGCGGTGCGCTGCTTGCCGTGGCGGTCGATGCCGGTCGGCAGGGTGATCTCGCTGCACAGGTTCGAGGTCTTGATCTCGAGGCCGGCCAGCTTGTGGTGCTCGGGCCTGGCCTTGTTCACGTGATCGACGAAGATCAGGTAGGGCTCGCCGGTCTCGATGCGCGCCGTGAGAATCCGGATCCACAGATGGCGGGCCGAGACCTTGCGCTGCACGGCGCCGTCCTTCGGGCTGGTCAGCGCCCATTCCTCGTCGGCCTCGACCGCACGCATGAAGGCGTCGGAGATCAGCAGGCCGTGGTGCAGGTTCAGCGCTTTGCGGTTGGGATCGCCGCCGGTCGGACGGCGGATCTCGATGAACTCCTCGATCTCGGGATGGCTGACCGGGAGATAGACGGCGGCCGAGCCGCGGCGCAGCGAGCCCTGGGAGATCGCCAGCGTCAGCGAATCCATGACACGGATGAAGGGCACGACACCGGAGGTCTTGCCGTTCATGCCGACCTTCTCGCCGATCGAGCGCAGGTTGCCCCAGTACGAGCCGATGCCGCCGCCGCGTGCCGCCAGCCACACATTCTCGTTCCACAGGCCGACGATGCCTTCGAGCGAATCGCTGGCCTCGTTCAGGAAGCACGAGATCGGCAGGCCGCGCTGCGTGCCGCCGTTCGACAGCACCGGAGTCGCCGGCATGAACCAGAGATTGGAGATGTACTCGTAAATCCGCTGGGCATGCTCGTCGTCGTCGGCATAGGCCGAGGCGACGCGGGCGAACATGTCCTGGTAGCCCTCGCCGGGCATCAGGTAGCGGTCGCTGAGAGTGGCTTTACCGAAGGCTGTCAGGCGGGCGTCCCGAGAGGGATCGGTAACAACGCGCGCGCCGCTCTTTACCTGAACAATATCAAACACTTGCGGCCCCCATTTTCTTCTTGTCCACAGATGTGGATAAAACACCTTGTGGAAGACACCTACATCTAGAGGGCCACATTTTTGCCCCCACTATTCCTTGATGATACCCCACGTCTGGGGCCTGTCATTTCTAAATTTGTCTACTGCTTGTGAATCTGAAGAATCCAGACCTAACACCTTGGAATAGGTGCAGAAAATAGTTCCGAGGATTTGCCTTTTTCGATCGTGTGCAAACCTTCGCAGTTGCAGCAAAAAATGAGAACAAAACGCGCTTTGCCGCGGAATCCGTGGGCCTGAAACAGAAACGGCAGAAATTGCGCCGCAGGCCGTCGCGGGGGTGCCCGAAAGGGCCGATGCGATAGGCACTTCTGGCCCACCAAGATTCGTCGTCAGATTGTCACATCGATTGCCTCACCCTGAGACGGCGCTGCGCGCCTCCTCAGGATAAGGTCGTGCGGTAGAGAAGTTGAGGGATAGGGCAATGGCTACAGCACTGGCGCCGCGAGTTTGGGGGCTGGATGCCATCTGCGCTGCCGCACTCGGCAGCGCCGGCAGCGAGGAAACGGCGCAGTTCGCCCGCCGCCTGTTCGAACGAGTGGCCGACAAGGATCTCGCCACCGCGCCGTCCGAGCAGCGCGCCGCCGCGGCGGCCTCCCTGCTCGCCTTCGCCCGCCGCCGCCTGCCCGGGATCGCCAAGGTGCGGGTGTTCAATCCGACCCTGGCCGACCACGGCTTCGATAGCCGCCACACCATCGTCCAGGTGGTCAACGACGACATGCCGTTCCTGGTCGATTCGATCACCAACGAGCTCAATCGCCGCGAGATCGGCGTGCATCTGCTGGCCCATCCGGTGATGGCAGTGCGGCGCGACCTCGACGGCGACCTGATCGAGGTCGCGGGCGAAGCGGGCGAGCGGGCGCGGCCGGAATCGATGATGCACCTGGAGATCGACCGCCAAGCCGACAGAGCGCAGCTCGACGATCTCGCCGCCGCGCTCGGCCGTGTGCTGGGCGAGGTGCGGCTCGCGGTCGAGGATTGGCGGGCGCTCCGCCAGTCCTGCCTCGACGCCTTCGACGATCTGGTGCCGAGCCGCTCGGCCAAGCTCAACGAGTACGAGGACTTCCTCCATTGGCTCGAGGCCAACCACTTCACCTTCCTTGGCCATCGCCGTTACCGCTACGTCGAGGAGCCGGGCCAGCCGGGCGGGCTGCGCTACGAGCTGGTGCCCGGCTCGGCACTCGGCATCCTGCGGCGCGACGATCTCCGCCTGTTCGAGCAGGGGCTGGGCGGCGGCGAGGCGATGTCGCGCTTCGCCCGCGGGCCGGACAACATCCTGATCGTCAGGACCGATCGCCAGAGCCTGGTCCATCGCAGCGGCCCGATGGACTGCGTCATCGTCAAGACCCACGATGCCGACGGCCGGGTCACCGGCGAGCGGCGCCTGGTCGGCCTGTTCACCTCGACCGCCTATCACACAAGGGTGCAGGACGTGCCGCTGCTGCGCGGCCGGGTCGACAACGTGCTGCGTCGGGCGGGGCTCGACCCCAGCAGCCATGACGGCAAGGCGCTGCTCGCCATCCTCGATTCCTATCCGCGCGACGAGCTGTTCCAGATCGACGAGGACACGCTCTACGACCACGCGCTCGGCATCCTGCAGCTGCAGGAGCGGCGGCGGGTGGCGCTGTTCGCGCGCCGCGACCCGGTCGGCCGCTTCGCCACCTGCCTGGTGTTCGCACCGCGCGAGCGCTTCGATGCGACGCTGAGCGACCGTTTCGCCCGCCTGCTCGAGAAGGCCTGGCGCGGCCAGGTGACCTCGGTCGCGGGCTCGAGCAGCGATGAATCGGCGCTCGCCCAGGCGCTCTACACCCTGAAGCTCGACACGCCGGACAGCCCGACGCCCGACCTCGGCGAGCTCGAACGGGCGCTGGCCGACGCCGCGACCTCGTGGAACGACCGGCTGCGGCTCGCCCTGCAGGTGAAGGCGGGCGAAGCCGAGGGCCGCGCGATGGCGCGCAAATGGCGAGATCATTTCCCGGCGACCTATCGCGAGAGCTTCGACGCCGAGCAGGCCGTGGCCGACATCGAGCCCCTGCACGCCGGACTGACCGGCGCCGAGTTCGGGGTGCGGCTGGGCCGCAAGGCCGGCATGCCGCCCCATCGGTTCGCGATCCGCCTGTTCCATCCCAAGAAGCCGATCGCGCTCTCCGACATCCTGCCGCTGGCCGAGAATCTCGGCCTGCGCGTGCTGAGCGAGGCGCCGTTCCAGCTGCAGACCGCCAACGACAGCGGCGTGGCGCTGCAGGTGCTGCGTGTCGAGACCGCCGACAAATCGGCCGTCGATCTCGCCCAGGTCGGCCCGCGCTTCGCCGAGGCGCTCGGTCGCCTGTGGTCGGGCGCGCTGGAGAATGACGGGCTGAACAAGCTGGTGCTGGGGGCTGGGCTCGGCTGGCGCGAGATCGCGGTGCTGCGCGCCTATGCCAAGTACCTCCGGCAGGCCGGCATTCCGTTCAGCCAGGACTACATGGAGCGGGCGCTGGTCGCCTATCCCGCGATCGCGCGCGGCACCGTCGAGCTGTTCATGGCGCGCTTCGATCCGGCGCTGGGTCCTGCGACCGCGCTCGAGCGCAAGGCGCGCATCGATGCCGTCGAAGCCGAGCTCGCCACCGCGCTCGAGGCGGTCACAACGCTCGACGAGGACCGCATCCTGCGGCGCTTCCTCAATGCCGTGCGCTGCTCGTTGCGCACCAATTACTGGCTCGCCAAGGACTGGATCTCGTTCAAGGTCGACAGCCGCTTGATCGACGAGTTGCCGGCGCCGCGCCCGCTGGTCGAGGTCTTCGTCTACTCACCGCGCATGGAAGGCATCCATCTGCGCGGCGGCCGGGTGGCGCGCGGCGGCATCCGCTGGTCCGACCGGCGCGAGGACTTCCGCACCGAGATCCTGGGCCTGATGAAGACCCAGATGGTGAAGAACGCCGTCATCGTGCCGGTCGGCTCGAAGGGCGGCTTCTACGTCAAGCGCCCGCCACTCAACGGCACGCGCGAGCAGGTCCAGGCCGAAGGCATCGCCTGCTACCAGACGCTGATCCGCGGCCTGCTCGATATCACCGACAATTATGTCGGCAGCGACATCAAGCCGCCGGCCAATGTCGTGCGCCATGACGCCGACGATCCCTATCTCGTGGTCGCGGCCGACAAGGGCACCGCGACCTTCTCCGACATCGCCAATGCGCTCGCCCGCGACTATGGCTTCTGGCTCGACGACGCCTTCGCCTCGGGCGGCTCGGCCGGCTACGACCACAAGAAGATGGGCATCACCGCGCGCGGCGCGTGGGAATCGGTGAAGCGGCATTTCCGCGAGCTCGGCACCGACATCCAGCGCACGCCCTTCACCGTGACCGGCGTCGGCGACATGTCGGGCGACGTGTTCGGCAACGGCATGCTGCTCAGCAAGGAGATCAAGCTGGTGGCGGCGTTCGACCACCGCCACATCTTCATCGACCCCGCGCCCGATCCGGCGCTCTCCTGGGTCGAGCGCAAGCGCCTGTTCGACCTGCCGCGCTCGTCGTGGATGGACTACGACAAGAAGCTGTTGTCGGCGGGCGGCGGCATCTACGACCGCGCCGCCAAGTCGATCGCGCTCAGCCAAGAGGCGCGCACCGTGCTGGGCATCGACAAACCCGCCTTGACGCCGATCGACCTGATGCGCGCCATCCTGACGGCGCCGGTCGACCTGCTCTATTTCGGCGGTATCGGTACTTATGTGAAGGCCTCGAGCGAGACCAACGCCGATGCCGGCGACCGCGCCACCGATCCGCTGCGCATCGACGCCCTCGACGTGCGCGCCAAGGTGGTCGGCGAGGGTGCCAATCTCGGCTTCACCCAGCGCGGCCGCATCGAGGCGGCGCTCAGCGGCCGCAAGATCAACACCGATGCGCTCGACAATTCGGCCGGCGTCGATACCTCCGACCACGAGGTCAACATCAAGATCGTGACCGGCCAGGCGATCACCAGCGGCACGCTGGCCGCCGCCGACCGCGACGCGCTGCTGTTCAGCATGACCGACGAGGTGGCGGCGCTGGTGCTGCGCCACAACTACCAGCAAAGCCAGGCGATCAGCATCGCCGAGGCGCAGGCCGCCGAGGAGCACGACCGGCTGGAGCGCTTCATGCGCGCCCTGGAACGCCAGGGGCGACTCGACAGAGCGGTCGAGTTCCTGCCCGACACCGTGGCCATGCGCAGCCGTGCCCAGGCGCGCCAGTACCTGACGCGGCCCGAGCTCTCGGTGCTGCTGGCCTACGCCAAGATCGATCTCAACGACGAGATCCTGGTCTCCGACCTGCCCGACGATCCGCTGCTGGAAGGCGAGCTGTTGCGCTACTTCCCGCCGGAGCTGCAGGAGAAGTACGAGCCCGCCATCCGCGCCCATCGCCTGCGCCGCGAGATCACCGCGCTGCAGGTGGTGAACTCGCTGGTCAATCGCTGCGGGCCGACCTTCGTCCGCAATGTCGGCTCGCGCACCGGCGCCTCGGCGGCGGCGATCGCCCGCGCCTTCGCCGTGGTGCGCGATGCCTGGACGCTGCGCGACCTGTGGAGCGACATCGAGGCGCTCGACGGCGCGCTCAAAGCCGAGGCGCAGATCCGCATGCTGGTGGCCTCGCAGCGCTTCATGACGCGCGCCGTGCAATGGACGCTGCGCCGTCTGCCGCAGCCGATCGACACACTGGCGGCGACCGAGCAGTTGCGCGCCGCCGTCGCGGCGCTGGGGGACCTGCCGGTGTCGCTGATCGGCGAGGCCGAGAGCACGGCGTTGAACGAGCGCGCCGCGGGCTTCGAGGCGATCGGCGCGCCGCCCGAAATAGCCCGCCGGGCGGCCGCGCTCGAGACGCTGGCCGCCGCCGGCGACCTCATGCAGGCGGCTCGGACGGCCGGCTGCAGCATCGAGGATGCGGTGCGGATCTACTTCCGCCTCAGCGAGCGGCTGTCGCTGGCGGCGCTCGGCGCGGCCGCCCACAAATTGCCGCGCGACGGCCAGTGGCCGTCGCAGGCCGCGATCGCCATGTTGGACGAGTTGGCGGCGCTGCATGCCGACCTCTTGGGGTCAGTGCTGCGGGTCGCCGGCGCCGAGCGGGCGGCCGATGCCGAGGCGACGCTGGAGCTGTGGAGCGCCTCGCGCAAGCTCGCGCTGGAGCGCGTCGACCGCCTGAAGGAAGAACTGAGTGCAGCCGGCCAGCTCGATCTTGCCATGCTGTCGGTCGCCACCAACGAACTACGTTCTCTCGTGTAGGAGTGAGCCATGAGCCAGAAGACAGAGACCGTCCAGAAGAGCGACGAGGAATGGCGCAAGGAACTCGACCCGGTGCAGTACCAGGTGTTGCGCAAGCACGCGACCGAGCGCGCCGGCACCAGCCCGCTCAACTTCGAGAAGCGCACGGGCGAGTTCCGCTGCGCCGGTTGCGGCGCGCCGCTGTTCGACTCGGCGACCAAGTACGAGAGCGGCAGCGGCTGGCCGTCGTTCTGGGCGCCCAAGGACCACGCCGTCGCGACCACGACCGACAACAGCCACGGCATGGTCCGCACCGAGGTGCATTGCGCCAAGTGCGGCGGCCATCTCGGCCACGTCTTCCCCGACGGGCCGCAGCCGACCGGCGAGCGCTATTGCATGAACGGCGCCGCGCTCAAGTTCGAAGAGAAGAAATAACGGCGATGCCGGTCGTCGACACGGGCGCGCTCAAAGTCATCGAACGTCTGCCGGGCTGGCGCGGCCGGTATTTCCATACCGATCGGATGACCTTCGCCCACTACGAGTTCGACCAGGGAGCCTCGATCCACGAGCACTTCCATCCCGAGGAGGAAGTCTACGAGGTGCTGAACGGCGAGCTCGAGATCACGATAGACGGCACACCGCATCGGGCCCGGCCCGGCGTGGTCGCCATCGTGCCGGCCAACGTGCGGCACTCGGTCAGGGCGCTCACCAACGGACGGCTGATCGTGATCGACCAGCCGGCACGGCCGGAGTTCGGCTAAAGGCCCTTGAGGAACTCGATCAACAGCCGGTTGACCTCGGCCGGCCGTTCCTGCTGCACCCAGTGGCCGGCGCGGTCGAGGATGTGGCTGCCGCTGAGGCCGGGCAGCGTCTTGGGGAAATTGTCGAGCTGCGACTGGGCGGCGGGAAAGCGCAGGACGCCATCGCGGCTGCCGGCGATGAACAACGACGGCTGGCGGATCGGCTGGCCACGCCAAGGGCCGCCCAGCTCCCAGTTGCGCCGGAGGTTGCGATACCAGTTCAGGCCGCCACGGAAGCCGGTGCGCGAGAATTCCTGCGCGTAGTAGTCGAGATCGGCGTCGCTCAGCCACGCCGGCAGCTTGGGCGGATCGACGGTGTTGCCGAGCAGGGTCCCCGTGGTCAGTCGGGCAAAGCCTTTGCCGTTCTCCTCGAACTCGCCGCCCGCGGTGAAGTAGATGCGGCGCAGGGCGCGGCGGATATCCTGCTGCAGCTCGGCTTCGGGCACGCCGGGCTTCTGGAAGTACTGCAGGTAGAAGTCGTGGATGCCGAGCTTGTCGAGCGCCGTCAGGATGTCGACATAGCCCGGCGGCGAATAGGGCACGCTCATGCCGCACACCGCATGGAACAGGTCGGGCCGCCACAGCGCGGCATGCCAGGCGACCGGCGCGCCCCAGTCGTGGCCGACGATGACCGCCTTGCTCTCACCCAGCGTTTTCACCAGCTCGGCCATGTCGCCCACCATGTGATGGAGCGTGTACTGGTCGATCGCTTCGGGCGCCTCGGTGCCGCCATAGCCGCGCATGTCGGGCGCGACGGCGCGGAAGCCCGCGTCGCTCACTGCCTTGAGCTGGTGCCGCCACGAATACCAGCTCTCCGGCCAGCCATGGCAGAACAGCACCAACGGGCCGCTACCCGCCTCGGCATAGCGCATGGTGATGTTGTTGGCCTGGATGGTCTTCAGCTTGGTCATGTCCGCTTCCTCCCGCGCCATTTCATCGTCGCCGCGGCCGCCAGCACCATCGCCGGCAAGGCGATGAACGAGGTCGGCGCCAGCGAGGCGATTCCGGTGAGCCCGTTGCCAACGGTGCAGCCCAGCGCCAGCACGCCGCCCGCGCCCATCAGCGCGCCACCGAGCGCATAGCGCAGCATGTCGGCCGGCTCAGCGAAGCCCACCAGCTTGAAATCGCGCTGGGCCAACGCCATCAGCGCCGCGCCGACTAAAATGCCGCCGACGAAGGCGATGCCGAAATTGATCTTCGAGCCGGTCCAGGTCAGCAGGTAGATCAGCGAATCGCCGCCGCCGCGCGTGACGTTGATGCTCTCGACCGTCGCCGGCTCGAACTCGTCGCCGCCCAGCACGCCGGTCACCAGATAGCCCAGCGGCACCAGCAGCCCGATCAGCGCGCCGCCCACGAGATGCCTCAGCGGCACACGCCGCCAGAAGATGAAGACGAGGGCTGCGACCAGGACGACGGCGCCGACCGCCAGCGGCAAGGTCTGCTTCGCGAGATTGACCGAGCTTGCCGCCATCAGGGCGGCGCGTGTCGGCGCCAGGATGCCGCGGATGGTGGCATAGGCCACGAAGCCGAAGACGACGAACACCACGACCGAGCGCAGGTTGCCGCCGCCCGCCAGCACCAGCATGCGCGTGCCGCAGCCGCCGGTCAGCACCATGCCGACGCCAAACATCAGCCCGCCGAGCAGGGCGCCGCCCCAGAACAGCGAGGTCGGCAGCACGACCGCCTTGGAGAGGTCGAGCTTTCCGAAGAACACCAGTACCTGCACCGCGACCAGCCCGACCACGATCGCCAGCAGGAAGCCGCGGGCGCGCGGCGCATCCGGCTTGGTCAGCGCGTCCTCGACGGCGCCGCGCAGGCAGAAGCCCGACCAGCGGCCGACCGCGCCGAACGCCACGCCGACGCCAAAGCCGGCGAGCGCCACCTCAGTGTTGGTATCCATCCAACGAGATTAGCCGCGAAGATGGACCGGATGCGACAGCCTTGAGCGCACCGAAGCGCGCGTGCCAACCAGCAGCGAGGCGAGGAAGAACAGGCTGGCGACCAGCACGATCACCGGGCCCGACGGCAGACCGGCATGGAATGAGACGACGAGGCCGATGGCGCTCGACAGGAACGCCATGGGCACGGCGACCAGGGTCATCGACCACACCTCGCGCGCCCAGAACGACGCCGCGACCGCAGGCAGCAGCATCAGGCCGAGCGCCATCAGGGTGCCCAGCGCCTGGAAGGCCGCGACCATGTTGAGCACGGCGAGCGCCAGGAACAGGTTGTGTTTGAGGGGGCCGCGCACGCCCATGGCGGCGAGGAAGCCCGGGTTGAAGCACTCCACGACCAGCGGGCGATAGATCGCGGCCAAGCCAATCAGCGTCAGCGTCGTGGTGCCGACGACCAGGAAGAGCGCGGTGTCGTCGACCGCGAGGATGGCGCCAAACAGGATGTTCATCAGGTCGATGGCCGAGCCCTTGAGCGACACGATCAGTACGCCGAGCGCCAGCGAGGTGAGGTAGGCGGCGGCGAAGCTCGCATCCTCGCGGATCGCGGTGAAGCGCGCGACCACCGCCGAAACCAGTGCCGTTGCGATGCCGGCCACGAAGCCGCCCAGGCTCATGGCCGGCAGCGACAGGCCGCCCAGCAGGAAGCCCAGCGCCGCCCCGGGCAGCAGGGCGTGCGCCAGCGCATCGCCCATCAGGCTCATGCGGCGCAGGATCAGGAACACGCCGATCGAGGCGCCGCCGACCGACAGTGCCAGACTCGCCACGAGGGCGCGGCGCATGAAGCCGAAGTCGGCGAACGGCGCGATCAGGAGGTCGTGCAGCACCGCGCGCTCAGGCGCTCTTGCGCAACGGCACGTCACGCACCGGTACGTCGCAGGCGCCGGCGTGCTCGTCCCAGGCCTCGGCCATGGCGCGGGCGCGCAACAGGTTCTCGGCCGACAGAACGCGCGGCGTCGGACCGGCATCGACCAGTTCGCGCGCCAGCAAGAGACTGTTGGGGAAGTCGCGGCGCACCTGGTCGAGATCATGCAGCACACAAACCACGGTGCGCTGTTCGGCGCGCCAGCGCTGGATCAGCGCCATCAGGTCGGCCACGGTCTTGGCGTCGATCGCCGCGAACGGCTCGTCCAGCAACACCAGATCAGCGTCCTGCAGCAAGAGACGCGCGAACAGCACGCGCTGGAACTGGCCGACCGACAGCGTGTCGATCGGCCGGCGCTCGAAGCCGCCCAGCCCGACCGCCTCGATGGCATGCTGGGCATCGTGGATGTCGACATGCCGGGCGGCACCGAAGCCGCCGAAGCGCGACCAGCGGCCGAGCAGAACGGTATCGAACACCGAGATCGGGAACGAGCGATCGACCTCGGCCTGCTGCGGCAGGTAGGCGATGCGCCGGGCGGCGCATTCGATGCGGCCCTCGATATGCGGGGCAAGACCGAGCAGCGCCTTCAGAAGCGTGCTCTTGCCGGCGCCGTTGGGGCCGACGATCGCCGTCATCTCGCCGGCGGGAATCTCGGCCGACACGTGATGCACCGCGGGATGGCGGTCGTAGCTCACGGTGAGGTCGACCAGACGGAGGGCGGCGGTCACAGCGCCCACCAGGCGCACAGCCACAGCATCACCGACACTGCGAGCGCGCAGGCGACGCGCGTGGGCGCGCTCATCGCGAGCAGGGCAGTGCCGGGCGAAACGGGCTCGTGCATGAGCCATTTTGTTATAATATTACCTCATCGGAGTCCACCATCCGCTCAGCGGCCGCTAACCGTTAGTTGATTGGCTGGTGTGGCCTTCACCGCCCATGTTGGCGGCATGTCGAGTTTTTCAGTACCTGTCCGTCGTTCCGTTCTGATGGGGGGCGCGGCCGCCTTGGTTGGTACAGCGCTTCCGGCCGTGGGGCGCGAGAACACCGGCCCATGGGCCATCGAGCTCTTCACCTCGCAGGGCTGCAGCTCGTGCCCGCCGGCCGACCTGCAGCTCGGCAAGCTCGCCCGGCGCAACGACATCGTCGCGCTGTCGTACCATGTCGACTATTGGGACTACATCGGCTGGAAGGATCGCTTCGCCACGCGCGAGACCACCGAACGCCAGCGCGCCTACGCTCGCGCCTTGAAGCAGCGCTATGTCTACACGCCGGAGATGGTGGTAGACGGCATCGGCCACGATCCCGGCGTGTCGCTCGACCCGATCACCAGCCTGCTTGCCGAGGCGCAACATCGTTCGCCCAAGCGCGCCACGCCCGAACTGGTGCGCTCAGCCGATGGCGTGCTCACCGTCCGGCTCGCCGACTTTAAGCTCGAGGCACCGGCCGACATCGTGCTCGCGGTCTACGACCGGCGGCATTCCACAGCCGTCGGCAACGGCGAGAATGGCGGCCGGACGCTCGAGAATTTCAACGTGGTGCGCCATTTCGAGACGCTTGCCCGCTGGGACGGCGCCGCCGCGACCTGGACGGCGCCGGCCGATCGCTTCCGGCCCGAGCAGGGCATGGCCGTGCTGGTCCAGCGGGCCGACCACGGGCCGATGCTGGGCTGTAATAAACTGGAGCCGATGGTCACGGGCTGACGCCTTGCTTCCGCCACTGGCCCGCGCGAAGGTGGGGCAATGTCGCTCCCCAGCGCCAACGGCCGACTGACCGCCGTCCTCGGGCCCACCAACACCGGCAAGACTTACCTCGCGATCGAACGCATGCTCGGCCACGAGTCGGGCATGATCGGCTTTCCGCTGCGCCTTCTGGCGCGCGAGAACTACGACCGCGTGGCCCGCCTCAAGGGTGCGTCGCAGGTCGCCCTGATCACCGGCGAGGAGAAGATCGCCCCGCCCGGCGCGCGCTATTTCGTCTGCACCGTCGAATCGATGCCGCTCGACCGGCCGGTCTCCTTCCTCGCCGTCGACGAGGTGCAGATGGCGGCCGACCCCGAACGCGGCCATTTCTTCACCGACCGCATCCTGCACGCGCGCGGCACCAACGAGACCATGCTGTTGGGCGCCGACACGATCCGGCCGATCCTCAATCGCCTGTTGCCCGACATCGACGTCGTGGCGCGGCCGCGCTTCTCCAAGCTCTCCTATGTCGGGCCGAAGAAGGCAACCCGCCTGCCGCGCCGCTCGGCCGTGGTCGGCTTCTCGGCCAACGAAGTCTACGAGATGGCCGAGCTGATCCGCCGCCAGCGCGGCGGCACGGCGATCGTCATGGGCGCGCTCAGCCCGCGCACGCGCAACGCCCAGGTCGAGATGTTCGAAGCGGGCGAGGTCGACTACCTGGTGGCGACCGACGCGATCGGCATGGGCCTCAATCTCGACGTCAACCACGTGTGGTTCGCCTCGTTGCGCAAATATGACGGTCGCACGACGCGTCCGCTGCGCAACGTCGAGCTGGCGCAGATCGCCGGCCGCGCCGGGCGCCACATGAACGACGGAACCTTCGGCACCACCACCGATGTCGACGGGCTCGACGCCGAGACCGTCGAGGCGATCGAGAACCATCGCTTCGACCCGCTGCGCGACGTGCAATGGCGCAACAGCGAACTCGATTTCCGCTCGGTGCCGGCGTTGATTGCGTCGCTGAACGCACTGCCGCCGCACGCCGCGCTCCAGCGCGTGCGCGAGCAGGACGACCAGCTGGCCCTGCAGACCTTGTCGGCGCATTCGGAATTCCTGCCGCGCCTGCACGCGCCGGGCCGGGTCAAGCTGTTGTGGGAGGTCTGTCAAGTACCCGACTTCCGCAAGACCATGACCGAGGAGCATACCGCGCTGCTCGGCCAGCTCTTCCAGCACCTCACCCAGGGCGGCGAACGCCTGCCCGAGGACTGGATCGACAGTCACGTCAAGAGACTGGAGCGCTACGACGGCGACATCGACACATTGATGATGCGCATCGCGCACGTTCGGACCTGGACCTACATTTCGCACCGGGCCGACTGGATCCAGCGCGCCGCGCACTGGCAGGAGCGCGCGCGTGCGATCGAGGACAAGCTGTCCGACGTGTTGCACCAGCGCCTGACGCAAAGGTTTGTCGATAGACGGGCGGCACTGCTTGTACGAAGATTGCGAGATGAGGGTGAAATGACGTCGTCGGTCGCTTCTGCGGGCGAGGTCACTGTCGAGGGCGAGCATCTCGGGCGCATCGAGGGCTTCCGCTTCGTTCCCGACACGACTGAGGGCCAAACCGACCAGAAGGCGGTGTTGAGTGCGGCGTTGCGCGCGCTGCGCCAGGATCTGCCGGCGCGCCTGCAGGCCTTCACGTCGTCGGCCGACGGCGAGCTGGTGTTCGATTCGCAGCTGCGCGTGTGCTGGGGCGGCGGCCCGGTCGCTCGCCTGCTGCCGAGCGGCGACATCCTGGCACCCAAGGTCGAGGCGCTGGCGTCCGATCTGCTCGACGGCCCGGCGCGCGAGGAAGTGCGCAAGCGCGCCGCCGCCTGGGTCGAGACGCGCATCCGCCTCGGCCTCAGCGAATAGATGGATGCGCGCGCCACCGCCGAGCTGCCGGCCGGAGCGCGCGGCATCGTCTTCCAGCTCTGCGAGAGCCTCGGCGTGTTGCCGCGCCGGCCGATCGAGCAGCAGCTCACCCAGCTCGGCGAGGACGACCGCAAGGCCCTGGCCCGGCTCGGCGTGCGGGTCGGCGTCTATTCGCTCTATTTCCCGAGCATGTTGAAGCCGGTGCCGATCCGCCTGCGCGCCGGCCTCTGGATGGTGTCGAAGGGCCGCGAGACGATCCCGCCGCTGCCCGCCGAGGGCCGCACCTCGATGGATCTGCCGCGCGACGCCGAGCGCGAATTCTATGCCGCCATCGGCTACCTGCCGCTCGGCGACCATGCCATCCGCGCCGACATGGTCGAGCGGCTGGCCGCGATGGCACGCCAGGCGGTGCGCGAAAGCCGCGAAGCGGCGCGCCGTGCCCAGCACGAGAGGCACGAAAAGCACGAAAAGCACGAAAAGAAAGCCGAGGCCGCACCCGTCGTCGAGACGCCGCCCACGCCTGCCGCCGATGGCGAGATCAGCGAGTGGGCAATCGTGGCCGCAGCATTCGGCGAGGCCGAGCCCACGGCTGAACCTGCACCGACGCCCGAAGTCGTCGCGCAGCCCGAACCTGTCGCTGAAGAAGCACCGAAGACGGAAGAGGCGGCACCGATTGCCGCCGAAGCCGTCGCGAGCGACGGCACGACGGTCGAAGAGAGCAAGCCCGAAGACACCCCAGCCGAAGAGGCGAAGGCCGACGAGCCCAAGATGGAAATGCCGAAGCTCCTGCCGCCCGGCCATTTCCGTGCCGCGCCTCAGATGATGTCGCTGGTCGGCTGCTCGGAACCGGAGATGGCCAATGTGCTGCGCGGGTTGGGCTATCGCGTGCATCCGCCGACAGAGGAGAACGGCCCGCACAGCTTCTCCGTAAAGCCGCGCTTCGTGCGCGAGCGCGAGGAGCAGCGCGAGCGTCAGCGCCAGCAGGAGCGCGATCGCCGCGACCAGCGCCGGCGCGAGCGACCCGAGCGTCCCAACGAGCGGCAGTTCTTCGCCGACAGCCCACCGCGCGGCGAGCAGCGTCGCGATGGCCCCAAGGACGGGCAGAAGCGCGACGGGCCGAAGCCTGAGCGGGCGAAGGAAGGTCCGCGCGAAGATCGGCGAGGCCCGCGTCCGCAGCGGCGCGACCCCGGCGGTCCGGCGTTGCGCCTCTACGCCACCACCGAGAAGAAGGGCGACGCCGCGGCGGACTCGCCGTTTGCCAAGCTGCTCGAGCTGAAGCTCGGCGGAAAGAAGTAGCCGCCGATGGTGTCGTAGTCGCGATGCGGCTCGACAAGTGGCTTTGGCACGCCCGCTTCTTCAAGACCCGCAGCCTTGCCACGCGTTATGTCGAAAAGGCGCGTTGCCGAGTCGACGGTCGCGTCACCGACAAGCCGCACGCCAGCGTGGCGCCCGGCATGGTGCTGACCTTTGCGCTTGGCCCGCGCGTGAGGGTGGTCCGCATCCGCGCACTGGGCGAGCGACGTGGCCCGTCAGTCGAAGCACGCGCGTTGTATGATGAAATCGACTCTGCGTGATTCGGCAGCCTTGCGCCGGCCCGGCTTGCGCGTTAAGCACGCGCCCGCCGTCAGGAGTCGTTGATGACCTATGTCGTTACCGAAGCTTGCATCAAGTGCAAGTACATGGATTGCGTCGAAGTCTGCCCCGTGGACTGCTTCTACGAGGGCGAGAACATGCTGGTCATCAATCCCGACGAGTGCATCGACTGCGGCGTCTGCGAGCCTGAGTGCCCGCCCAAGGCGATTGTGCCTGATACGGAAAAGGGCATGGAGAAGTGGCTCGAGGTCAATCGCGACCTGGCGGCCGAGTGGCCCAACATCACCCGCAAGGGCGAGGCGCCGGCCGACGCAGATTCGTTCAAAGACGAAAAAGACAAATACGAGAAGTATTTCAGCCGCAGCCCGGGCAAGCGGTAGAATCGACCGCGTTTAAGTCCTTTTGCGCATCTTTTGCGAGAGGCATGCAGCCTTCGCATGCCCCCACCGTTGCCAAAATGCAACATGGGGCGCGACTCTGCGCCGAAATTCTGTTATAAGGGTCGGGCTGGAAGCGGTCCGGGTCCGGGCCGCCGCTAGTTCGGTGTCCGTGTCGGTATCCGAAAGCAACTTACCGATACGGCGTCCGAACGAAGCACGCAGGGGAGCGTGCGCGGCGGGTCGCGGTATCGCTGAAAGACGGGGCGAAGAGTGAAGGGACTAGATATGGCTAAGCCGAAGAAGGCAGTCGCCAAGGCGAAGGAATTCGCCTTCGAGAAGGGTGATTTCGTCGTTTACCCGACCCACGGCGTGGGCAAGGTGATCGACATCGAGGCGAAGGAGATCGCCGGGCACAAGCTCGACCTGTTCGTCATTTCGTTCGAGCAGGAGCGCATGATGCTGCGCGTGCCGGTGGCCAAGGCGAAGCTCTCGGGCCTGCGCAAGCTCTCCTCGCGCAAGATCATGGAGAACGCGCTGGTAACCCTGAAGGGCCGCAGCCGCGTCAGCCGCGCCATGTGGAACCGGCGCGCCCAGGAATACGAAGCCAAGATCAACTCCGGTGACCCGGTGTCGATCGCCGAAGTTGTGCGCGACCTGCATCGCAATGCCGGCCAGCCAGACCAGTCCTACAGCGAGCGCCAGATCTATGAGGCGGCGCTGGACCGGCTGGCGCGCGAGCTCGCCGCCGTCGAGCGCATCGACAAGGATCTGGCGACGCAGAAGCTGAACAGCGTCCTGCAGAAGGTCGCTTAAGGCACTTCACAGCGCCTAGGCAGGTCACGAAAATTCACGAAGAGGCGGCCGGCGAAAGCCGAGCCGCCTTTTTCATGTTCATGCCTATGGCGCGACGGTCTTGATTTCCGGCCGGCTCATCAGCGCCGCTCCGTCGTCGACGCCGTTCAGGGTGAGCAGCCGGTCCATGCGGAAGTCGCTGTAGGGCAGGCGCGCCGCCAGGGCCGCCGGCGACGTGCCGGCGGTGGGCACGATCTGCAGGTGGTAGGGCCTGATGTTTGCCGCTTCAGCCATCGAGAGGGGACGGAAGGTCCTGGCCGCATTGACCATGGTCTCGATGCGGCGATCCTTGTCGGGGCCTTCGGCCAGCAGGTTGAAATAGCAGACGCCGTCG
>Ga0306921_10001967_pt1 | contig 20340 bp, 23 predicted proteins | sample sta12Cox44000080_FD_203760 | JGI IMG/M metagenome (GOLD analysis project Ga0306921, IMG submission 203760) | Lab enrichment of tropical soil microbial communities from Luquillo Experimental Forest, Puerto Rico - statoxic.12C.oxic.44.000.080 (v2)... | ecosystem: Environmental > Terrestrial >... | reverse complement strand
GAGCCCCCAGTACGCGTCCTGGTCAAAGCGCAGGACCTGGCCAGTGAAAGCCATGCCCAGCGTCAGCAACAGCAGAAAAATGCCGATGATCCAGGTCAACTCGCGCGGAAACTTGTAGGCACCGAAGAGAATCACCTGGCACATGTGGATGAGAACCAACGCGCACATGAAGTTTGAGCCCCAGCCATGCACGCCGCGCAGGAACCATCCCAGGGTTACGCCGTGGTTGAGATATTGCAGGCTGTTCCAGGCTTCGCCAGCCGACGGGACATAAATGATCGCCAGCATGATGCCGGTGAAGATCTGCAGCATGAAGACGGTCAGCGCCGCACTGCCGAAGACATACCACCAACTCGCGGACTTGCGTGGCACCTCATGGGCCGCGGTCTCCCGGATGGCTGGACCGAGCTGCAACCTTTCGCCGAACCAGTTCCCTATTTTTCCTAGCCTTGACATCCCGTTTTTCCTTCGCGCAGGCTCGCTGTTGTCGATAGAGTGGGAATCTGTCCAGCGTTGATTAGCAGCTTGCCGTTTTCGACTTTATAGGCATATTCGAACAGCCCGCGCGGAGGCGGTCCGGAAGCTCGCGAGCCGTCCTGGTAGTACACCCCGCCGTGGCACGGACACATAAACAAGCCGGACTGCGCAAACCAGCGAACCGGACACCCGAGATGCGCGCAGTTGATGGCGAAGACCTGGAATTGCTCACCTTGGATGCGCCGCACCCAGCAAGGAATGCGGTCGGTTTCACCGTCCCATGGCGAGGACCCAGGATTCTGGTATTTGGCAAGGCGCGTCTGGCCCTCGGGAAACTGATCGAGATCGCCCAATGAGACCCAACTCTTGTAACGTCCATTTTCGCCGCGCACCATTGGAGAAAGTAGATAACCAACCACAGGCACCGCCAGAACGGTGACTGCCAGGCCATTCAGCAGCAAACCGATTTTGGCAAATAGGTCGCGCCGCGAAATATCACGTTTTTCCTTGTCGCTCTGTTCTGACGCTCCGGTGGGCTGCGTACTCAATGAACACCTCCCGATGAAGACGAAGACACGGCCTGCGCTCCCGTGGGCCGCAGCGAGACGAGCCACGCAACTACGTCCGTGATCTCCTGGTCGGTCATGGGGCGACCTGACACGTTGCCGCGCCAGTCGGGCGCATCGAAATCAGGACGGCCAGCGATGACGATAGTGCGCAGTCCCTGATCGCTGATCAGATTCAGGTAAGCGCCGTTTGTGACGGAACCTGCCTTGGGTCCTCCGGCTGCGCCTCGGCCGTGACACGAAGCGCAGAACGTCGCATACACCGCCTCTCCCCGCTGGGCGCTGCCGGCGACTTTGGCAGCATATGGAGGAGTGGTCACGCCCGCCAGCACGCCGGGTTTGCTCCAGCGCTCCCGGATGCCGTGAACAATTGCGTTGATCTGCTCATCGGTCAGCATCCCGCCTTGCTTCTGTGCGAAGGCTGACATCGCCGTGCCCGACCGGCCTCGGGAAATCGTGCTGCGCAACGTATCGTCGTCGACGATCGCCAGGTAGACCGGGTCGGAGAGCGACATGGCCGGGCCCTTCTGCCCATCGGCGCCATGACACCCGGCACAATTTTGATTGAACAAGACAACCGGATCAAGGATGGAATCTGGCCGAGGCACTTCAGGGCCGGGCGCAGGTTTTCCACTCAGATGCGAACAGGCAGGAAGTGCGAGCATCGCGACGAGACCAAAGGCCATCCATGCGAAGCCCGACTTCATGGCTTTTCGTCTCCATCATCGCGCTCACGCATCAAGCCGGGTGCTTCCACTCCTGCGCGCAGAGCGAGCGGCACGTTTTCATGGGTCCAGACCTTGTTTTGGCGCACCACCACCAGGCCGGCGACCACCCCAAATGCAACTTGCGAGGCGGCAAACCACTTCCAGTCAATCCTCTGATCCAGCAACGGATTTATGTAGCCCAGGATCTGGTAGAGCAAGCCTGTCCACAGCAGCGGGGCGATGACTCCCCCCAGAATGATCGGACGCGTGGGCAGCATCGGCAGCATCGCGCCATAGAGCACGCCTACCAGCAGACACATGGTGATGTGCAGGGCAAGCGCAAACAGGAACCAATCGACCCTGAAGTGCATCATCGATTCCATCGAGGGCGTCGCCGCGGGAGTGTACAAAGTTCCCGCCAGAAGGTTGATGGGATACCAGACGCTGCCGTAGAAAATTACACCGTAAAGCACGGCAAGCAGCGCCATCGCAACACCACCCGCCAGGCCTCCTTTGACCCCGGCCGAGATCGGATACACTCTCAGTGGCAACCATGCGCGCTGCACCTTCTCCGCAACTTCCAGGCGCATCACTTCGCGCGGCGGAACAACCGGCGGCGGCTCGGCGGCAGGCACTCGTATGGGCTCGTGTTGCTCATGGGGCAGCACCTGGCGGAACCATCCTACCGCGCCGCAGACGGCCAGGACCGCTCCCAGGACGCTGACTGACACACCCATCAACAGGCCGGCGAACATTAAGGAACTGCCCAATGCCATGGCGAAGGGCCACACCGTAGGCGCCGGCATCTCTACGAATTGGCGATCCGAGGTTTCCGCTGGCTGTGTGTTTTCCGTGCTCATGAACCGATTTCCTGCGCGTCAGCGTGTGATGAAGTACACCACCGACAGCACCACGACCCAGACCGCATCAACAAAGTGCCAGTACATCGCAAACACACTGATTCGCTCAGCGTGTTGCCGTGTCACAAAACCTAAAATCGTTAAGATCAGAATGATCGTCAAGCCGGTTGCGCCCAAAATAACGTGGAAGGCATGCAGTCCGACGAGCGAATAAAAGGTCGTGCCGAACAGGCTGCTGCTGATCGTCAAACCTTCGTGGTAGATGAGACGATGCCACTCACGCGCCGTGCCGATCAGGAAGATGACACCCAGGGCGATCGTCAGAAACCAGAAGATCCCAAAGGTCTTGATCTCGCCCCGATGTATCGCCTTCTCCGCGAGTACGATCGTTAAGCTGCTGGAGAACAGGCAGATCGAGTTGAACCACGGTATTGCAAGTACCTCACGAGGAGTCGGACCACTAAGGCTCTTTCCAGCGTAATAGAGATAGGCCACCACGAAAATGCAGAAGATGGCCGACTCTGCAGCGATCAGGCACCACATGCCTACCCGCCCTCGCAGGCTTGCGGAGATTGGCATTTCGCTTGGTGGTACGGCGATCGTCGATGCTGCCAACGGACCCTCCTTTCGTGGCTTGTCAGCCGCTCTTGCCTGGCTTACCTGCGCTCACTCGTACTTCCAGTCGGGATCTTCTGGGTGCTTCAAATCCCACAGCGGACGACGGCTGCGCACCACCGGAAGAGTTGCGAAGTTGTAGACCGGCGGCGGTGAACTGGTCGACCATTCCAGCGTCCACGCGTCCCACGGATCGTTGCCCGCCACTTTACCCTTGAAGTACGACCGCACCACGTTGAAGGCCCAGACCGCTACCCCTGCGGCCTGGAAGATCACTCCGGTGGAGACGATCAGGTTCCAAATGTCCCATCCGCGGTCCGGCTGATAGGTATAAATTCGCCGTGGCATGCCAAGCAGTCCCGGAATATGCATGAAGTCGAAGGTCAGATGAAAGCCGATGAGAAACAACCAGAAATGCCATTTGCCCAGTTTCTCATCCAGCATTCTTCCGGTTACTTTTGGGTACCAGTAATAGCTGCCTGCGAACACCGCGAATATGATTGCGCCAACAATCACATAATGAAAATGTGCAATCACGAAGTACGAACCGCTGAGTTGCCAATTGAAGGGAGCGGCCGACAACATGATGCCCGTTAATCCAGCGATGAGGAACTGACCGAGAAAGGCAATACAGAACAGCATAGGCACGGCGAAGCGGATCTTGCCGCCCCACATTGTTCCCAGCCAGTTAAAAATCTTGATTCCCGTTGGAACAGCGATCGCGGCCGTCGACGCCACAAAGAACGCATTGCCGTAGGAGGTCATCCCGATGGTGAACATGTGATGAGCCCATACGCCCATGCTGATGAAGCCGATGGCGACCGTCGCTGCCACCATGACCGAATAGCCAAAAATCGGCTTGCGCGAGAAAACCGGAACCACCTCGGAAACAATCGCGAACGCTGGAACGACGAGGACATACACCTCGGGATGACCGAAAATCCAGAAGAAGTGCATCCAGATGACAGCCGATCCGCCGGCCTGGGTATCGAAGAAGTGACCGCCGAGATAGCGGTCGATTAGCAACATCAGTTGCGCGGCGGTTAAGGGTCCCAGCGCCAGGAAAACCAGCACAGCCATGACGCTATTCAGCCAGGCAAACAGCGGCATCCGTCTCAGTGTCATGCCAGGACAGCGCATAGCCAGAATGGTCGTGAGAACGTTCAATGCCGTTCCGACGCTGCCGAAGCCGCTGACCAATATCCCGACGATCCAGTAGTCGGTGCTATGTCCAACCGAAAATGCCCGCGATGTAAGCGGGGCATAAGCGAACCAGCCAACGTTGGGGGCACTTCCTGCTCCGTACAAACCGCTGCCACCGACAAAGCTGAAGTAAAGGATGATGCCGCCAAGCGCGCTCATCCAGAAGCTCCACGCATTCAGACGTGGAAAGGCCATGTCGCGAGCGCCGACCATCAGCGGCATGAGGTAATTCGCAAACCCGAAAACGATCGGCATGGCAGCGAAGAAGATCATGGTCGTGCCATGCATGGTAAACATCTGGTTGAACGTCTCCGGCGAGACCAGATGATTGTTGGCGACCGATAGTTGGGCCCTCATGATCGAGGCCTCAATACCGCCGATCACCAGAAACACAATGCCGTAGCAGAAATACATCAAGCCCAACCGCTTATGGTCGACCGTGACTACCCACTCGTGAACACGGTCGAACAGCGGCTTGGCAGACTCCAGCTCAGGCGTGACGACTATCGGCGGCGACAGTGGTTGTGCGTCGAACATCAGTTTCTCCTGGCGCTAATTCAAGCTCGTGAGATACGCGACTAACGAATCAATGTCTTGCTTCGGCAGTTGCATAGCCGGCATCAGTGCGCCGGGCTTGATGTCATCAGGATTTGTAATCCATAGCCGCAAATTTTCTTTGCTATTCTCGGCTACTCCAGCAGCAATCGTCCTGCGGCTCATCAGGTGTGTCAGGTCCGGTCCGAACTTTCCGTGGGCGGCAGTACCCGCTATCGTGTGGCAGTTCACGCAGGCCGTCGTCTCGAACACGTGGCGTCCCGCCGCGACCTGGTCGGAGACCGCCGCTGGGGCTTTCTGTGCTTGTGCCCAGCTCTCAAAGTCATCACGAGACTGGACGTCCACCGTCAACAGCATCTTGGCGTGCTCAATTCCACAGTACTGCGCGCATTGCCCAAGATAGGTTCCTACTTCGTGCGGGTCGATCCACATTTCATTTCGGCGATTGGGAATCAGATCGGTTTTTCCGGCCAACTTCGGCACCCAGAAACTGTGGTCCGTGTCCGCCGAAAGAAGGATGATGTGTGTCGGAGTGGGATGGCCTGGCTCGCTCACCGGTACGTGCAATTCGTTAGCGGTAACAAAGCCGTAACCGGGATATTGATACTCCCACCAGAATTGGTGGCCGACGGCGGTGACTTCAAGCACCCCCGGTGGAAATTGCGCGTCCTCGATGGCATGAATCACGCGCGCAGCAGCGAGGAACAGCACAACCACGATAAGGACGGGGATTACCGTCCAGGCGATTTCCACCTGGTCGCTGCCGTAGATTTGAGGAGGCTCGCGATCGTCGTCCGAGGGGCGACGCCGGTACTTCACGACCGCATAGAGGAGCAGGCTGAACACCACCAGAAAGATGGCGGCGCAAATCGCTAATACAAGGAGCGATAAGTGATAAATGTCGCTTGCCGGTGTGGAAACAGGCGAAAAAATACTGGTCTGCGGAGACCGCAGCGAACTGGCAACGGCGACCTTCGTCGCGGACATGGAGACTATGGCCAAGATGGCGCAAGGTGACAAGCGAGACCCGAAGTGTCGGTGCATTCGCTTTGGCTCCAAGATGTTGTCAGGGGAGCTATCGCCACCCAGTTTCTAACATCCCTGCACGTGCATGCATCCCTTGGCCAAGATTGTTCTGACTTTTCGACGAGAGGGTGGCGTTGAGACGGAACTGGCAGGACACTTTTGCACGTTGCCAAGCCGTTCAATTCATTGGTCGTTGCATAATTGCGCCTAGCGAACCGTTTGTCAAGTCGATTTGTGTGTCTCGATTTGTGTGTCGTAACTCTCACGCGCCGGCTATGGCAACGGAGACATCGTTGAGACCAGGGGGCGACTCAGAAGAAACTACGAGGTCGATAGGGGCCTTGCCCGTTTGCTTCTCTTCTTGAGCGCCGAGCCGAGGAGAAAAGAACTGCTGCTGCAGACCGTACGAGTGTACCTCCCAACGTAGGGCGACTGAAGCTCAGTCTCATGGTCCACCACAACCCGGAAGAAGCGAATTCAAATGCCGCTCCATGTCGAGCGAGTGGCGGGTTTTGCTTACCTGTGGCAACACCGTCGGCACAAGGCCGGCACGCGAGAGCACGCAGTATCGCCGGAGCAGTCGAGTCTTGCCGGGTGAGCGCGTTTGATCCGGCCTTCGACGGAACTAGCAGGCATTTCCCACAGCCGATCACTCTGCATGTGCATACTCGCCCTCAATACCCGTAAGTTGAACCGCTCTAGGCGCGTGGAAGGGTGAGGATGTGATAAATCGGCAAGCACAGCAGCAGGGCAGAAATTACCGCTAGTCCGACGCGCACAGCGTGGATCTTGAAACGCTGGCTGATGGCCGTCAGCAGCAACACTGTAGCCAGCGTCACGGTTACGCGCACGTACTCGTCAGAGTGCTGCCGCGCCCTATTACCCACCTCAAATGTTTCCGTGGCCTTCTCGCTTAGCTTCGCTGCCTCTTCCGTCTTGGCGCTGCGATATTCAGGCATGAAGAACGGGCCTGGGGGAGCATCGGGGTTGTTCAGTGGGTCGAGTTTCTTCCAGGACTCAAACGCCGGACGAAACTCGGGAAGGAGTCGCCGTTCGAAGATGTCGGCGAGCTTCTTCTGCCCCGTGGCTTCCGCCTTCAGCCATTCGACTACGGTCGAGGCGTTGTAGAGGCGTTCCTGGTTGGCGGTGGTAGTGGCTCCTTCGGCTTGGACCCGATACCTGCTGGCAAGGCCGTACAGCTCGGACTGATGTCCCGTCCAAAGCGCTGCCTGATATCCACTCCAGGCGGTGCTAATGGCTACGATCGCAAGTACAACGGCTTCAGCAATTTCTAATATCTCGTGCGCCCGCGACTCCGGAGGCCCGACATGTTCCGTCAGATGATGGGCTACCTCAATATTAGAACCCGCAGCTTCCGGCATAAGCGTGTCCCCTCGTATCCTAGGCTTGACAGAGTCCCCCTATTCTAAACGCTGAGCCAACAATACCGGAGGCTAGCTTCTTACTATGCGCGGATTACCTGTTTGCCTTCAGGCATTGGTGTCCGCCGCGCCAAGCAGTGCTTCGCCTAGCATTAAGATTCGCCTGCGCTTCTCAAGCTGGGAACCGAACCTGTAAATGAAGACATTGCCCTGGAGATCGCCGGCCGCATATGCGGCATCAGTCAGGTTGCTTCTTATTCCCCCGGCCCCCAAGCCGGAACAGGCTGCGGCTTGAAGCCTGGTGATTCGTTGGATAGCGGCGAGGAGTTTCTCCAGTAGTGACCTTCTCGGTTGTAGGGATAATCGACAGTTAACTTATACGCTCCACCGGGAACGGTGGTGCAACGCTGGCCCGGCGCGCGGCACCGCGAACTCTCGACGGAGACGGCAAAGCGGAAACATTTTGGGACTCCAAGTCTTTCCCATTTGAAAGGAAACTTGGCCGATATCTTCCGTGGCATTTTCGAAGATAAGTAGAATGGCTGCGTCACCCGGCAGGGTGTGCTACACGAGGTACTCGATAGCGGTATTTGAATCGGGAAACTTAGCAGGCTGTGTTCAGTTGGTTAAAGTTGGGCGAATATGATGGATGCGCCATGTGGCTTCGATCAACCCTGGTGATATCAAGCCTGCTTGTGGCATTCGCCACACAACTCACCGGCCAGGACCTGTCGCCGCGAGCTTATGTGATCACGCCACTTCATTCCAACGCCATAACGTTGACGTGGTCGTTTTATCAAGGAGGAGCAAATTTTAACGGCACTGTGCCGATCACCGGGGCGACCGGAACATACAACATCCCGGTCTTCAGCCTGTATCACTCGTTCAGCTTCTTCGGCCGATCTGCCAATATAACCGCCTCGCTTCCCTACGCGGTGGGAAATTTCTCAGGCAGCGTGTTTGGCCATCAAAAATCTGTGTATCGCTCCGGGCTGCTTGACTTCTCTGCCCGCCTCTCCATCAACCTGAAGGGCGGCCCGGCAATGCCCATACAGCAGTTCGCAAAATGGAAGCAGAAGATGCTGCTTGGCGCGAGTCTCAAAATCATCGCTCCCACCGGACAGTATGATCCGGCGAAGCTGGTCAACTGGGGAATCAACCGCTGGGCCTTCAAACCAGAACTGGGTTATTCCCAGCGGTGGGGACACTGGCTTCTCGACGGTTACGGCGGAGTCTGGTTCTACACCACGAATCCTTCCTCCTACGACATCCCGGTTCCAAAACCACAAACCGAAGAGCCAATCGGCAGCTTCGAAGGTCACCTGAGTTATGACTTCAGCGGGCTTCGCGGATTCCGGAAGACACGAGCCTGGGCCTCGCTCGACGGCAACTTCTGGTGGGGCGGCATCACGGCCCTGAACAGCATTCGCAACCTCGACACCAAACAGGTTAGCTCCCGGATCGGTGTAACGGTCTCCCTGCCCTATTCCAGGCACCAGTCGATCAAGGTTGCTTATAGCGATGGCACTTATATCCGTTTTGGTGGCAACTACCAGAACGTGTCAGTAGCGTGGCAATACTCCTGGCTCGGCAGGCCGAATTAGCCTTGCTGCAGATCTCGGATCCATAGCTGATGCGGGCTGGATGTCTGGGACCCTTCATGCTGCCGTCAAACACAAAGGAAGCATCTTCGAGATCGTCTACCGGCGTCTGGTGCCGCGCCTAGGACACAACAAAACCATCGGGGCGATTGCACATCGTCTCTGTCAGTTCATTTGGATAATTTTGCAGACCGGTGTTCGCTATGAGGAACGTGGCCCGCGGTGTGCGAAAAGTCCAGGCGAGTCCGCACTGCGCGAATGATCCGTACGTTGCGGACCCTTGGATATCGAGTCGAACCTCTAGGAAATCCGGCATGAGGAACGCGATTTACCCTGTCGCGCCATCGGGCCATGGCAAACCTGTTGCTGCAACCTGCGATATCGCCCAGGTGTTCTGGCCGATGCTCGGCAACCGCCTCGATGGTATTCCGGGAAGAACGACGTATTCCGGAAGAACAAAGCTTTCGTTTTCTAAAGCGGCTTTTTCTATCTAAATCGAACAACATAACCGCGCCAACGTTACACAGATTTCATTAATAAACTATATTGTTTTCAATGGCTTGGGATGTCTGCCCACATCCTGTATAATTGCATTCAGCAACTCTGCTAGTTCTGTCAGTTTCTCCTTCTGGCCTCGGCCTTCACGTTTCTCGTGTGGCCAGGGGGCGGAGCCGCTGTGTGCGGGAAATCCAAGAAGCTGGCAGCCGGAGATTGCCAAAAGCGCAACTCTATATTGCATTTCTAAAGGAGAGAAGTTCGTGAAAAGCATGAAGTGGATTGCGGTTATAGCATTTTCGCTGGTTGTCACTCTGACCGCGGTGGCGCAGGAAGTACCGAAGTTTGAAGTGCCGGTTGGATTCTCGTTTGTGAATGTCCACCCTGATCTTTCCCCGATCACCAGCTTCAACATCTTCGGCGGCGGTGGTGGCTTTGTCTATAACATCACTCCCATCCTTGGAATTAAAGCTGACTTCATGGGTTACACCCAAGGCAGCGGAGTTCGTCAGACCCTGACCAACAATGGTTACACCGTAGCCGGACAGGTCAGCGGAAACGTCTTCACTTATATGTTCGGCCCGCAGTTTAAGAAACACTCGGGCAAGCTCCAACCCTTCGGCCAAGGTCTGTTCGGTGCGGCTCATAGCAATGCTTACGCCGGCATTTATGACAGCATCCACGGCATTACAACCGGCAGCACGAACAACAACGCGTTCGCCATGGAATTCGGCGGCGGCCTTGATATCCCCGTGACGAAGAACATCCAGCTTCGTCCTGTCGAAGTGGACTATCTTTATACCCGGTTTGGCGTAAATGGCACGAGCTACACCGGTAACCAGAACAATTTCAAGTACGTTGCCGGAGTGAACTTTACATTCGGCAGCAAGTAGTTCAGGTTAAACCATTAGTGCGTAACAGGCGTTGTCCTCACGGGCAGCGCCTGTTTTCGTTATTGCCGCCGCACCGACGGATAGTTTTGGAAATCCGCAATTTACCCGGCGACGACACCGTCGGCTGAGCTTTTCGCTCGCCTGCTCGGGCAAACATCGTGAAAATCCCGACCTCCTCTTATGTTTCAAACCTCGAGCAGAAGTTCCCCACAGCTGAAGGTAGTCGCGGAGGAAGGAGTCTCATGCGAACCTAACAAATGCAGCGATTTTGGTGAAACCGAGTCCCAGCCGCCTGTGGAGGCATACTTTTTGGCGACCTTGGGCGCCATCGTCGCGCGCCAAGCACGAAAGCCTGCAGCTTGCCTCACGGTTCCCTTGTCTTCAACGACGCATGTGTTTCCAAACCAGCTGGGCGAAAATGGTTCGGCCCGGGAGGGCACCTGTCACGCGACAACGTTCGTGCCTTAATGCTTGTGTTTGAAAAGAAACGGCCCATTGAAGTGTGGCCCAAGTCTCTTTGCGCCAGAATCACATTCGCCGTTCGCCGTGTTTTCGCTTGCGACGTCGATTACCGCTGTGCGGTGGCCGATCCGCCTGACACGGACCACAGGGAACCGTTGTCAGGGCAAGCACACGGCCTATCGCTGCGCAAGCAAAATGTAAGAGGAACAATTAGGGAATAACACGTGAAAGCTGAAGGACGGAAAAGCCGGTCGCTTCTGCAGCTTTTGAGAGGCGTTGATCGCCGCACACAAAATTTCTCCGCATGGGGCGCTGCTGGCACCAAGTCAGGGCAGCGGCAAGTTGCAGGCTGTCGGCGGCTCGCAATTGGTAAGCATCGAGTAGGCGTCGCGCCAGATCTCGCAACGAATCGGCGAGAAGAATCTCTCTCCACCCCCGGCTTAGCAAAGCGAGTCGAGATAGCGCTCCTTGTTTCTCAACATCCTTGAGTCTCCCTTGGCGATGCAGCCGCGTGATGGCACTCTGGACTTCCACGGGGCTTCCCCACCACACCACCGGCAGCGACTTGCGTACCTGCGACTGCGCTTGGCGACTCGTGATCTCCTGCACACATAAGGGAACCAACGCGCTGGAATCCCAGAAAGCGGCTACTTTGCTCATAACGCTTCTTCACGCTCGTCCAAGAGGGCCTGGACGCCATCGCTGCCCTCTACCTTGCCCGTCGGAATCTTTAATAAGTCGCCTACTTTGACAGAAGCCTTCGGCAGCCGCATCTTGCCGGCAGCCACTAGCAGCAGCTCTTCCTCGCTGCTGTCGGCTGAGGTAAAGGGAACCAGCTTGGCCACCGGGAGGTTCCTGTCGCGGATCACGATTTCCTCGCCGCCTTTGACAAACGTCAGGTATTTGCTCAGCCGATTCTTAAGTTCAGCAACATTGACGCTAACCATCGCCGCCTCTCCACGCGAAATAGCGCCACCCGGCTCCGGGCATGGAGATTGTCGATCGGCGCTGGGTTGCCGATCCCTCAGTGCTTACGGCCGTGCCTTCTGGTTCGGACCGCTATTGAGAAATATCGCAATCGCGCCCGGGTAGCCGACTGTTGTACAGGTTTTGTGCCCCAGAAAGGCGGACAACAAGGCTGAAGTCGATCGTGATTTTCGAATAACCGGCAGAACAGCGGAGTGGCTGTTTTGGACAGAGTGCGCGGCCATCGCTTCTACCGACACCGTTTGGGGAAGCGACGAAAGCATTCTCGTTCGTTCCACGAATCGCGTGGGTTATCGGAGAATTGGATTAAGATCAAGACACATCTCTACGATTGAGAAAGCAAAATGTGTGAGTCGCTGAATTGGTTATCAGCGAGACGTCGACTCGCCAAAGGAGGGCCAGAACGGACATAGCTGTCCAATAATGCACACTGGATACGCAATCAAACGGTTCTCTTCCATCAGCAAGACGCAGGTTCTTCAATTACATAGCTTCTTTTATCTCCCCGCCGACTTGTGGTCCGAGAATTGCGCCGCTTAAGCCAACGGAGTCTTAAGGGCTTGCGAGAAGGGCTGGGAGGGTTTCCACATGCGAACCTTACTTCAGGACCTGCGTTACACGCTCCGCGTATTGCGCAAGTCTCCGGGATTCACAATCGCCGCCGTCTTGACGCTGGCGCTGGCTATCGGCGCAAACGCTGTGGTCTTCAGTGTGATGAATGGGTTGATTCTTCGCCCGTTAAATGTGCCTCGGGCGGACAGCCTCTACGCGATCTGGCGTCCGGATGTAAATGGCGCGACCCAGTCATATCCTGACTATCTCGATCTGCGCGATCGCAACCGCAGCTTTGATGATCTGGTAGCTTATGACATCGCTCAGGTAGGGCTGGAAATGGGCGAAAATCCATCCCGCGCTTGGATTGAGGTAGTCAGCGGGAACTACTTCGACGCGTTAGATATTCAGCCGTATTTTGGCCATTTCTTCCACGGCTCCGATGAGCACGGCCCGAACAGCGTTCCCTACATCGTCCTCTCATACCAGTATTGGCACCGCCGTTTTCAGGATGATCGTGGTGTCGTGGGCCGTATTGTGCATGTGAACAAACATCCTTTTGCCGTCCTCGGCGTTGCCCCACCTGGGTTTCATGGGACTTTAGTATTTTTCTCCCCCGATTTCTTTGTGCCGATGGTCAACCAGGAACAGGTAGAGGGAGAGAATGACCTGAACGCTCGCAGGATCCGTTGGGTCTTTATGGCCATGGGGCACCTGAAGGCGGGAGTCACTCCGGCACAGGCGATTGCCGATCTGAACTCGATCGGCTCCTATCTGGAAAAGACCTATCCCAAAGACGATGGCCGAATGAGGTTCAGCTTAGCGCGCCCAAGTCTTTATGGCGACTTTCTTGGCCGCCCGGTGCGGGCATTTCTGACCGGATTGATGCTGCTGGCGGCGTTGATTCTGATGGCCGCTTGCGCCAACCTGGGCAGCCTGTTTGCCGCACGCGCCACCGACCGTTCCCGTGAAGTTGCTCTGCGGCTCGCGCTGGGAGCGACCCGCAAGCGCATTCTACGGCGACTTTTTACTGAAGCTTTGCTGATTTCAGGAATCGGAGGTGTGCTCGGTCTCTTGGGCAGCGCAGTACTCTTGCGCGAGTTGAGCGCCTGGCAGCCACTTCCCAGGTTTCCCATCCACGTGCCCGTGAACCCGGATATCAACGTTTATGCTGTCGCTTTGCTCTTGACCCTAGCAAGTGGATTCCTCTTCGGCTCGGTCCCGGTGAGGCAGATACTTCGGGCCAATCCGTACGAGGTCGTCAAATCGAGATCAACTGGTTCGGCCGGGCGGCGGATCACTCTCCGAGACCTATTGCTTATCGTGCAAATTGCGATCTGTGCTGTGCTGGTCACTTCCTCCATGGTTGCGGTGCGTGGATTGGCACGTTCGCTGCACAGCAATTTCGGTTTTGAGCCGCAGAACGCTATGTTGGCAGATACGGATCTGAGCATGGCTGGTTACAGCGGCGACAGAGTACCCGCAATGCAAAAGCGCATGATCGATGCTATGAAGACGATTCCTGGTACAGAGTCTGTGGGTCTGATTGATCAGCCACCCTTGTATGTGGGCTGGAACAGCAGGCTGGTCTTTAGCGACCAAACAACAGATCTGAGGCCAACGAATGCCGCCGCCGAAGCCCTAATGTTTAACGTCACTGCTGAATACTTCCGCGCCGCCGGCACGGTCTTGCTGTCGGGAAGGGCGTTTACCTGGCATGACGATAAGAGTGCACCGCGCGTAGCTGTCATTAACCAGGAGTTTGCCAGCAGAATCTTCGGTTCTATAACCAATGCAGTTGGCAGATACTTCAAGATGACCGATGGAACACGCATACAAGTTGTGGGCATTGTAGAAGACGGAAAATACACGAACCTTACCGAAGACCCCCACCCAGCGATGTTTCTCCCCATCCTGCAATCACCGTCGAGCCAGACATGGCTGGTGGTGCGCTCGGGCCGCGATCCGCAGCAACTTGTGGCAGCCATGAGGAGCGTACTACATGATCTGGACGCAGGGCTGCCATTCCTGATCCAACCGTGGAACAAAGAACTGGACAGCGCTCTGTTTGCCTCCCGCATGGCGACGCTGTCGCTGGGGGTGATGGGTGTGATGGGCGCAATGCTGGCTATAACCGGTATCTTCGGAATGGCTGCATACTCGGTGAGCAAGCGGCTGCGGGAGTTGGGCATTCGTATAGCCCTCGGCGCGCAGCGCCGCGAAGTGTTGCAGGCAGCATTGGGACGCCCCCTCAAGTTACTGGCCATTGGTTCCCTATCAGGATTAATCCTCGGAATGCTGGCGAGCCGGGTGCTGGCCTTCATCGTGTATCAGGCCACTCCGCGCGACCCTCTTGTATTGACATGCGCTGTCCTGGCAATGTCACTCCTGGGGCTGGTGGCTACATGGATTCCAGCGCAACGGGCACTGTCAATTCATCCGGTGATCTTGCTACGTGAGGAGTGAAGACACGCGCCGAAACATAGAGAGAGCGTTCCTTTGCAATCGCGAGTTGGCAGAGTAGTCGAATCGTTAAGGTCGACACCCTGCCAATCACGTAGCGCGCGAGTCAACCTTACTGAGGCAAGTCGCGTCGCAGTTCTGACTGCTCCGATTGATGTCACGCGTAAGCAGTACCCTACCCGTGCAATTTCTAGAACGCTGAATTCCGCTCATATCATGCCAGTTCAAGTTCACTGCTCGCGGTAGAATGAACCCTTCTGTCCTCACCGTGCACAGAGGGGAATCACGTACACAATGTAGCTCCGCCAGGATGGATTCTTGTCCGATGGCACAACTGGAAAACTTTCGACTCAAAGTGTTTCGTACGGTTGCGGAACAACTGAACTTTCGCAAGGCCGCAGAACATCTCCTTATTACGCAGCCCGCGGTTACACTCCAGGTCAAGGCGCTTGAAGATGACTTGGGGGTACGCCTCTTCGATCGCGCTGCTGGCCGGATCTCGTTGACCCGGCAAGGGTCGATTCTCTTGGGCTATGCAAAGGAGATCGCGAAGATAGCCGCAGAGGCGGAACAGAATTTGGGAGACGACGGCGGCGGAGCAACTGGCGAACTGCTCCTCGGGGTTTCCACCACAATTGCGCAATACGTCCTGCCGCGACTGCTCGGAGCTTTCATCGACGAGCATCCGCGTGTTCAGTTCTACTTGAGTAGTGGTAACACCGACGAGATTGTGCGTCTGCTACTGGCCGGAAAAGTAGCGGTCGGCCTGATTGAGGGTCCAGCGAGAGATCGAAGCGTGCGTACGGAATCATTCATGGACGACGAATTGGTGTTGATCGCTGCGAAGGATTTCGAATCGGATAATCTAAGCGTTTCCCAAGTTGTGGCGCTGACGCTTCTTATGCGAGAACAGGGCTCCGGGTCTCGCCGGGTAGTCGAAACCGCCCTTAAGAGGGCCGGAATCAATCTCAAGGCATTCAAAAAAGTGATAGACCTGGATTCCACCGAAGCAATCAAGTCGGCCGTTGAAGCGGGGCTTGGGGTTGGATTTGTTTCGCGTTGGGCGCTTTCAAAAGAACTGGAACTCAATACGCTCAAGATCGTCAAGGTGCAGGGCGTCAAGGCCGCTCGCCATTTCACGCTGATTACCCGAACTGGACCGGAACCGCAAGGTCCTGCCGCGGCATTTCGCAGATTCGCCGTCAGCCGGGCTGGCCTTCTTTCCGGGGTGCCGCGCACGTCGGTGCGCGGGAGCAATTCCCGGCAATAAGCTGAGCTTATCGCACCTTAGGATTACTATTTGGACAGCAATTCACTGCGAGTGCCAAACTGCGTTAATGGCGAAAAACATTTTCTTCGTGGCACTCATCGTGGCGGCCAGCGGGTTTGTTGCACCGCCGATCGCTCTACTGGGTGGACTCCTCTACGGATTCGCCGTTGAGCACCCTTTCCATGTCGAAAGCAGACGCCTGGCAAAATTTCTATTGCAAGCCTCTGTGATCGCGCTCGGATTTGGCATGAATCTCCACCAGGTGCTTCGTGCCGGGCGTTCTGGTTTCCTCTATACGGCCTTGAGCATCACGGCAGCAATGTTTCTGGGGCTCACGCTCGGCCGTTTATTCAGTGTCGGGAAGAAGGCAGCTTTTCTGATTAGCGCAGGTACAGCCATCTGTGGCGGAAGCGCCATAGCAGCCGTTGGTCCGGTCGCCAACGCAAATGAAGAAGAGATGGCGGTGTCATTGGGCACGGTGTTCATTCTCAATTCTGTAGCTTTGTTCTTGTTCCCTTGGCTGGGCTATCGGCTCGGGATGAGTCAGGAGCAGTTTGGTCTTTGGTCGGCACTGGCCATCCACGACACCAGTTCAGTCGTTGGAGCCGCGGCACGGTACGGAACTGTCGCTTTGGCCATCGCAACCACGATCAAACTGGCGCGCGCTCTCTGGATTGTCCCTCTTTCGTTTGTCACCGCCGGAGCCTTGAAGTCCAAGGCGCGAATACAGTGGCCCTGGTTCATCTTGTTTTTCTGCCTGGCGGCGATGCTGAAAACGTCGCTGCCGAGTTTCGGTTCTCTTTTTGCCAATCTCAATCACCTCGGCAAAATCGGCCTGACGGTAACACTCTTTCTGATTGGTACAGGGCTGGACAAGAAGACGCTGAGAAAGGTTGGCATGCGTCCGCTCTTCCAAGGATTGGTGCTGTGGGTAGTCGTCGGAATCAGCACTCTCTTGATGATTCGGCTGCACTGGATTCACGTGTAACTTGTCGCACGGATTCGCCTCGGGAGCGTGACCCAACCTTCTTGGTCTTGACGGCGAGAAGGCCTGGAAAAGCTGTCAATTTTCCCTGCAGGCAGCACGGCCTCAGCCCCACCCGGCCATCGGGCAGCTTCTTCGATTCGATTCTTTCCCCGGGCGGATACCGAGATGCCGTAAGACATTCTTGCCGAAGGTGGCGTGCGGGTGACGGTCAAGGCTCATGATGGCATCCTGACATTCCACGCTATCGTGATGCAGAATTGCATCACAAGCCTGTGGAGGCTTCATGCGGCGTCGGCCCGGTAGAATGAGGCCTTGAGTGGGCTCAAGAATTGCGCACCTCGTCGGAAGCAGGGGGCATCAGTCGAGTGAAGCTATACCGACTTAAAACGGAACTCCCCGGTAAACATTGCATCACCCTTCTGCGGGAGGAGAGTGTCTGTATGCGAAATTTGTTGTTGGTTCTGCTGCTTTCGAGCAGCTTTCTCCTGGCACAGGACAACAATCCCGGCACCAGCAGCCAGCAAAACGCGAAAGGCTCCAAAGGAGAGATAACCGTCCAAGGTTGCGTCGACCGATCGCGTGGCAGTTATGTACTGATCAAGCAGGACCCCGGAATGACGTACGGACTTCGGGCTACTCGCAAAATAAAGCTCGGCCAGTATCTGGGACAACAAGTGGAAGTAACCGGGCAGGAGTCGCCTTACATGCCGAACAGCTCCGATGCTTTGGGCAGACAGGGCACTCCGGCTTCGGTAACGTTAACAATCACAGCAATCAAGACTATTTCGAAGCAATGCAGCGCGTACCAAGTCTCCAACAAGTAAGAGGACTGTAGCCACAATCCGGGGAACATTCAGCAATACTTGCATCGGCGTATCGGACGCCGCCGTGTCCGCGGGGAAGGCTGAGCCTACCGATAAGAGTGCTACTCACAGTCTAGAGACGAATCTTCTTTTTTCGCCTGTTACGCGGACGCCAAGCAGTGCTTGAAAAAGGAGATGTTCGCGACAGATTTCCTGAACTCCTCGGCCATTGCCTCATGGTCAACGCTAGAGGGAACAAAAGCCTCAGTTAGTGATTGATCGGCAAACCGAAACTGGAGCAGTCAGTTCCCTGCTGCCTGTGATTGCATCCTGGCCAGCAAACGTCGGTCGAGGTGCTCGAGCACTCTCGGCCAGAGCGGATGGTGTCCTAGATTCGGTTGAAAGGTATACGGCGGTTTTATCCCCGGTTCTGCGTAGAATCGGGGTGACGAAAACCTTCTTGTGAAAGGAAAAACCGCCGTGGCACGAAATTATCACACCTTACGTGCTGACAGTGCAGCCAGCGAAAGACAACTCACTGCATTTTTGATGAAAAACGGGCAGCAACTCCTGCCCATGGTACAGCTCATCGAACAGTCGCGCCTGGCGATCGATGAGTTGGTGGATACGATCGGCCGGGTCACGATCGAGACGGTTCTGGAGATGTCGGCCGAACAACTGGTCGGTCCTCGCCAGCAGGGTAAATGGCGGCAGGGTGGAGAGCTGGTCTGGTATGGAAAACAACCCGGGCAGATCGATCTGAGTGATCGCAAGCTGACGGTCAACAAACCCCGAGTGCGACCACGAGGAAAGGGAGCCAATAAGGAGGTATCGATACCCGCCTAGGTAGCGCTGCGCGATGGAGTGGGCCTGCAGCGACGCATGCTCAACATCCTGATGAACGGGGTGTCAACGCGCAGCTATAAGCAAGTAATTCCGCAAATGGCCGACAGCGTGGGCATTTCCAAATCCACCGTCAGCCGGCAGACGATCGCGGCGGCGGAGCAAGCGCTGGCCGAACGGTTAGCGCGGCGCCTGGAAGAGAAAGACATCCTGGTGGTCTACATCGATGGCCTGCACTTTGGCGAGTATTGCGTGCTGGGAGCGGTGGGAGTAGACGCGGAAGGCCACAAGATGGTGCTGGGTATTCACGAGGGAGCCACCGAAAATGCGGCTGCCTGCAAGGACTTGCTGGAAGACCTGGTGGCTCGTGGGCTGGATCCGAAGCGCCCGCGTCGGTTTGTGATCGATGGCTCGAAGGCCCTGCGCTCTGCCATTCACGCGGTGTTCGGCTGGCAAACGCCGGTGCAAAGATGTCGTCAGCATAAATTGCGCAATGTGCTCGAGCCCCTGCCCAAAGAGCAGCAGAAGCAGACGGGAGCTTTGATCAAAGCGGCGTGGAAGATGGAAGCCAAGCCGGGCATGGCCAAGCTACGCAAAATGGCGGAGTGGCTGGAGCAGGAATATCCCGATGCGGCGGCCAGTTTGCTGGAAGGAATCGACGAGTGTTTTACCATCAATCGGCTGGAGCTGCCACTTTCTTTGCACCGCGGTTTGGCGAGCACCCATCTGATTGAAAGCTCGCAATCGGGTGTGCGCATGAGAACTCGCCGCGTATGCCGTTGGCGAGCCGATATGCCTGGACGTTGGGCTGCTGCTGCCTTTCTGGAAACGGAAAAGAACTTTAACCGCCTCATGGGATACAGAGACTTGTGGGCTCTGAAAGCGATCTTGCAAGGAGAACCACTGAAAGCAAAGCAGGCGATCGCTTAAAATGACTACTCGCCGCCGTCAACGACTATCAACTGAGCGCGGGACACCGTCTGATGCTGACAGGAACGCGATTACTTTGCGCCATTGCTGGCACGGCCAGCGCGGCGAGCAGGGTTAAGATTGCGGTGCTGATCGATTTGCGAAGCATTCAGTATTTCCTTTTCTGGTCGTTATTGCGACGCGGGTAAGCGGCTCTAAGTGCTTCGAGCATGACGATTGCTGTCAGTCGATTGCCTTCTTCGGGATGCTGCCTAATGTAGTTGAACGTGATCGTCCCAACTTGCTCTACGGTGATAGCGTCCGGCTCCTCGAACAGCAGCTTGGAGCTATTCAGTTCACGCAGCCCGTCATAGGCGCCTCTGGTATAACCGTCGCACAACGCTCTGCTGGTGAGTGCGTTCTTGTTCATTTGTGGTGAAAGGGTCGCGTTCCAGTTCACAGAACAGGTCTGGTAATACTTCGAGGCCCTATCCGCGATGGTATCGTCTTGAGTCGCCGACAGCGCAGGAACGTAGGATGCGGCGAGCATGGTTATGATTGCGAGAATTGTTAACTTCTTCACTTAGTTCTTTTTCCATCTCTCGGTTTCACATTGCTTGTCCCGTTCTTTGGCGTATCCCAGTACGTGGTTTTACAGGTGGGGCAGATGTTTGGCCTCCCGG
>Ga0306921_10001966_pt1 | contig 20340 bp, 16 predicted proteins | sample sta12Cox44000080_FD_203760 | JGI IMG/M metagenome (GOLD analysis project Ga0306921, IMG submission 203760) | Lab enrichment of tropical soil microbial communities from Luquillo Experimental Forest, Puerto Rico - statoxic.12C.oxic.44.000.080 (v2)... | ecosystem: Environmental > Terrestrial >... | reverse complement strand
CCTTTCAACTCCTGCGTACGCCAGCTCACTCACACGTGGAGGGCGGAGCTCGTGCGACGCCGAACGATGTTACCAACGATCTCGCGGGAGCTCGACCCTCCATTCCGGAGAAAAGCATCGCCGTTCTTCCGTTCGACAATCTCAGCGAAGACAAGGCGAACGAGTTTTTCGCAGAAGGCATTCAGGACGAAATTCTCACCCGACTCGCCAAAGTCGCCGATCTCAAAGTCATCGCGCGCACTTCGACACAAAAATTCAAAAGCTCGCCGGAAAATTTATCCGATATCGCGAAGCAGCTTGGTGCGCTCAATATTCTCGAAGGCAGCGTGCAGAAGGCGAACGACCAGGTCCGCGTCAATGTCCAGCTGATTAACGCGATGACGAATTCGCACCTCTGGGCCGAGATTTACGATCGCAAGCTGACCGACATCTTTGCGGTCGAAAGCGACATCGCGAAAACAATCGCCGACACGCTGCAAGCGAAACTCACCGGTTCGGAAAAAACGGCGATGTCAAAACAGCCGACCGCGGACACCGAAGCGTACGAACTCTATCTCAGAGGCAGATCGCTTTGGGGTAAACGCTCGGGCGATAACATTCCGAGAGCAATCTCGCTCTACGAGCAGGCACTTGCGCGCGATCCGAACTATTCCCTGGCCTATGCCGGATTGTCCGAGGCGTATGTCTTGCTTCCGTATTATACGCCAACGCGGCAGAGCGATGCCTTCCCAAAAGCGAAAGAGGCCGCGCTCACAGCCCTACGATTGGATCCGAATCTTGCCGAGGGACATCGAGCGCTTGGCAAAGTCTTGAGCTTCGATGTCGATCTTGTCGGATCGATTCCCGAGTTCCAGCGTGCAATTGAATTGAAACCGAATGACGCGACTGCGCATCATTGGTACAGCAACGGCCCGCTGGCTGCACTTGGGCGATCCGAAGAGGCGATCTCTGAAGGTAAACGATCGGTTCAGCTGGATCCGCTATCGCCAATTATCAATGCCGACTTTGGCAATACCCTTTATTACGCCCGTCGCTACGATGAAGCGATCGCGCAACTTCGAAAAGCGCTCGAACTCGATCCGGAATTCTTCTACACGCATTACAATCTCGGTTTTGTTCTCGAGGCGAAAGGCGATCTCCCCGGAGCAATTAGCGAGTACGAAAAAGCAAGGCAGCTCACGGACGATCCATTCGTGTTGGCGCTTCTTGCCGCAGCTAAAGCGAAATCTGGCGACAAGAATGCAGCAGAGCAAGCATTGGCTGAGCTTGAAAAAATAGCTCAGCATCGCGAAGTGATCGCGTACGCTCGGGCCGTGCTGTACCTCAGCTTGAATAAGAAAGAAGAAGCGCTTCGCTGGCTGGAGCAAAGTTTTGCTGACCGCGATGGCTCCAATATCGGTTACATCAAGGTCCATCCCCTGCTCGACCCATTACGCGGCGATCCGCGATTCGAAGCGCTCGTGCAAAAGGTAGACGCGCCGAAGTCGTGAAGATAGCCAACTTCTTTTCCGAGCTAAAGCGACGCAACGTTTACAAGGTTGCAGTTGCTTACATTGTTGCCGGCTGGGCTCTTTCGCAGGGAATTGCGCAGGTTTTTCCAGTCTTCGACGTTCCAAACTGGGCGATTCGCTTGATTGTTCTCCTGATTATCGTCGGTTTGCCGGTCGCGCTCGTTCTCGCGTGGGCGTTCGAAATCACACCACAGGGAATCAAACGAACCGAAGATGTCGATCCCATCGTCGCGGCACGCGCTCCAAAGAAGCACGTTTGGATTTATGTGGTTGTGATTGGCGCCGCGCTCTCTATCGCATTGTTCTTTCTTGGTCGTTATACAGCCCGCAGCTCTGATAGTGCGTCGAATTTGCCGGGGAAATCGATCGCGGTTTTGCCATTCGAAAATCTGAGCGACGACAAGAACACAGCCTACTTCAGTGATGGCATTACGGAGGAAATACTCAACGCGCTCGCCCAGATTCCGGGCTTGAAAGTGGCGGCGCGCCGATCGGCTTTCCAGTTCAAGGGCAACGATCTCGATCTGCATAAGATCGGCCAGGTACTCGGGGTGGCACATATTCTGGAGGGGAGTTTGCAAAAGGCCGGCGATCAGGTGCGCATCAATGTGCAGTTAGTCGATGTGCAAAACGGGTTGCAGGCGTGGTCTGAAAAATTTGATCGCAAACTCGACAACGTTTTTGCGGTCGAGGATGAAATCGCCAAGGCGATTGCGACCAAATTGCGCGTTCAGCTCACAGGTGGCGGTGGGCAACCGCTCGTCGTTGACAGCACGAACAATCCACAAGCGCACGAGCTTTATTTGCGCGGACTGGCTTTACTGGCTGCACGAGGTCCGGGATTACGCGAGGCAAGTGATTTATTTCAACAAGCGGTAAAACTCGACGCCAGTTACGCACAGGCGTGGGGCGCGTTAGCCATCACCGAGCTTCTGCTGCCTTCTTATGGACTCGACTCGTTCGACGCTGCGCTCCCTCAAGGCGAGTCGGCCGCGCAACGCGCTCTGGCACTCGACTCCAATGTGGCATCGGCTCACGTCGCGGTCGGCCTTGCCAACATGATGCGTTGTCGCTGGCCGGAAGCCGACCAGGCGTTCCGCCGCGCCCTTGTGCTCGCGCCCAGTGACGCTGAAGCGGTCAATCAATATGCGCAATTTCTCTCAACCATTGGACAGCTCGAGCCGAGTTTGCGCGAGATCGAGCGTGCTCAGCAACTCGATCCATTATCGCCTATCATCGGCGTCATTCATGCCGGCGCGCTCGCCGCACTGAGGCGTGATGACGCGGCGGAGGCACAGATCAAAAGCGTTCTCGCGACGCATCCCGAGTTCGCGGCAGCGCATACCTGGGCCGCCACTCAGTACATCGACCGCAAAATGTATCCAGAAGCGGAAGCGGAGCTGCGCTCGTTTGGCGAACTCAACGGTCAAAATGGAGATGCGAAAGTGCTGCTCGCCCGCGGCATGGCCGACCCGGCTCAACGGGTCGCAGCCGTAAGTAGCTTGGAGACTTCGCCGGATAATGCCGATATCCGGCGGGACCCGATTTGGCATGCATTCTACCTTATATCGTTAGGCGAACGAGAACGTGCGCTGGACCAGCTCGAGATCTATGCCGTCAAGCACAACAGCGCTTTCGCGGCATGGCTCTGGAATCGGGGTTTCGATCCGTTGCGTGACGAACCGCGCTTCAAGGCGATTCTTGCCAAATTGGCCTTGCCCTATACGCCGCCGGCCGCCACGGAGCCATGAGCGGAAAGCCCTCTTTCTTCGCCGAGCTGAAGCGCCGAAACGTCTACAAGGTTGCTGTCGCGTACGCGGTCGTTGGTTGGTTGTTGGTCCAAGTCACGACACAGGTTTTCCCAATCTTTGAAATTCCGAATTGGGCCCTCAGATTGATCGTAATGGCGATCATCATTGGATTTCCAATCGCGCTGGTCATCGCCTGGGCGTTCGAGCTCACGCCTGAAGGAATCAAACGCACCGAGGATGCCGATGCTGCGAAAGTTCATTCGCGTGGCCGCACGTGGATTTACGTTGCGATCGTCGGTGCGGTTCTGTCCCTCGGTCTGTTTATACTTGGTCGTTACACCGCGTCACGCGCCGGTTCCGAAAGCGCACATACTCCCGCAGTTGGAGACTCTGCGCCCGCCAAATCAATTGCGATTCTCCCGTTCGAAAATTTGAGCGAAGAAAAGGCAAATGCGTACTTTGCCGAGGGCGTTCAGGATGAGATTCTGACTCGGTTATCAGCGGTTCGTGACCTTAAGGTGATATCGCGCACTTCCACGGCGAAATATCAGAGCAAGCCGGATAATCTTAAGAGGGTGGCGCAGGAGCTCGGTGTTTCCAACATCCTGGAAGGAGCCGTGCAGAGAGCCGGCGACAAAGTCAGGGTAAATGTGCAGTTAATCGATGCGCAAACCGATACGCATCTCTGGGCGAAAAGTTATGACCGTGAATTTAAAGATGTCTTAGCCGTTGAGAGCGAGGTCGCCGAGCAAATCGCGGACGCCTTAAGAGTGAATCTTTCGCCAAGCGAATCGAAAGTCATGGTGGCGCCGCGCACGCAGAATGCGGAAGCTTACGATCTTTTTTTGAGAGGTGAGTATGAGCTTCGCCAGGCCGAAAACAGCCGGGCCGCTGAGGCCTACGATCGAGCCGACGCGTTTTACCAGCAGGCGCTGGCACGTGATCCAAACTTTGCCGAGGCTGCTGCGGAACTCGGGCGCAGCCGGCTATCGCGGCACTGGTTCGTGTCGCCTTTGACGGCAACGGAATTACAGGAGGCGAAGTCGCTCATTGACCGCGCTCTGGTGCTGGCTCCGAATTCGCCGGAAGCGCACTCCGCGCTAGGGATATTCTTTTATTGGGGTCATCGCGAATACGAGGCGGCACTGATAGAGTTCAACCGCACGCTGGAGTTGCAGCCCAACAATGCTTCGGTCCGAAATTATTGCGCGGCGGTTTACCGTCGCCGCCGTGAATGGGAGCGCTCGCTAGCCGATTTTCAACGAGCGCAGGAACTCGATCCGCGTGACGCCGGAAATCCCGACAATATCGGAGCGACTTATCTGTTACTGCGCTTGTGGAAGGATGCGGAGCGTGCTGAATTGCGAGCTCTCGCCATCGATCCGCACGACATGCCGGCAGCGCTAGCTCTTCTCATCACTCGCCTCAACGCGACGGGCAACGTTGACTCGGCCCGGCGAGCTCTCGATGGTTTTCCAGAGGGCAATAAGTCACTCACGCGCGAGTGGTTCGCTGCAGGCGGCGATGTTGCAGGTATTAGTGGTATCTGGGTTTATCTCGACGTCATCGAAAGACGTTTCACCGATGCTTTTCAAGCTCTCGAGAAGAAAGTGATTAGTAACGATCTTGGCCATCTTCAGCAGCTCGCTGGGCGCGCCGCGCTTCGCCTGCTGGCGGGCCAAACTGAGGCAGCCAAATCCGCCGGGGAGGAGGCACTGCCGCTACTCGAAGCTAGATTGAGAGAGCGACCCGACGACACCTTCGTAGGGATGGAACTAGCTTGGGTTTACCTCGCACTTCAACGCAATGCTGATGCTCTTCGCCTCGCCAGAGAGGCGGCAGCTTCAATTCCAATCGAAAAAGATGCTGTGACTGGTCCAACTTTTCAGATCGGGCTTGCGCAGATCGAGGCGCGTGCGGGCGCACCTGAGGAAGCTGTTAAGAGGCTTCAGCGTTTGCTCTCGATCCCGGCGGGTCAAGTAGTTTCCATCGCTCGTTTGAAGATTGATCCGGTCTGGGACCCGATTCGTAATCGTTCCGATTTTCAGGAACTGTTGTCCGGCACGGAGCAAATCGGGCCTAAGAAATAGTCGGAATGCATTAGACCGATGTTGTGGGGCAAGCGCCCCCCTTGCATGGCAACCGACGCGGTTGCCCTGCAATCCACATCGCTTGAAGGTGCCGTGTGGCACAAAGTCCCTGGTTGACTCCGAAGACTTTCTTCGGCGAGCTAAAGCGGCGCAACGTTTATAAGGTTGCGGTGGCGTACGTCGTGGGTGGCTGGGCGTTGTCTCAGGGAATCGCGCAGGTGTTTCCTGTTTTCGATGTTCCGAACTGGGTCATTCGTCTCATAGTCCTCTTCATAGTAATCGGTTTTCCAGTCGCGCTTGTGCTCTCATGGGCATTTGAACTGACACCGGAAGGATTAAAACGGACCGAGGTGGCCGATGCCATGCCGGCCTCCGCTCGAACAAGCAATCGCACATGGATCTACATCGTTGTCATAGGCGCGGCTGTATCGCTCTCGCTGTTTTTTCTCGGCCGATACACTGCCCCAAATCGAACAACCTCTGGCGACGATAACAAATCGATCGCCGTCCTGCCGTTTGCGACTTTAAGCGACGATCGGGACGACGCTTACTTTGCCGACGGCGTGCAGGACCAGATCCTGACCAATCTGTCCAAGGTCTCTGATTTAAAAGTGATCAGCCACACCAGTGTCCGCCAATACAAGAGCGGCGCCGAACGCAACATGCGCGAGATCGGGCGGCAGCTCGGGGTCGCCTACATCATGGAAGGCACAGTCCAGCGAGCGCGCGATCGGCTTCGCATCAACGCTACCTTGATCGATGCCCGCAGCGACACACACATCTGGGCCGAAACTTATGATCGCGCCGCGGCCGACTTGTTCGCGATCCAAAGTGAGCTCGCGCAATCGATCGTCACCCAGTTAAAGGCCAAGCTTTCGCCGCGGCAAAAAGCGGAAATCGAGGAGCGCCCGACCCAGGATTTGGATGCGTTCGAGCTTTACCTTCAAGCGAAGCCAAGCGTCGACGCTTATATCAACGCGACCGACGTGCGAGCGGCGTTGCTTCAGGCTCTGAAATCGCTCGATGAAGCGATCAAACGCGATCCGAACTTCGTCTCGGCGTATTGCTACATCGCCCGCGCGAACGATCTCCTTTACTTTTTCGATCTCGATCCCACGCCGGACCGCGTTTCACTCGCTGAGAATGCGGTGAACACGGCGCTGAAGTTGCGACCGGACTCCGCGGAGGCGCATTTTGCCCGCGCCGATTATCTCTTCCGTTGTCTCCGCGATTACGATCGCGCGCTGGAAGAACTTGCCATTGCCCGGCCGGGACTGCCGAACAGCAGCCCGTTCTTTATTCTCTCGGGCTACATCAATCGGCGTCGCAACCATTTTCCTGAAGCGGAACGTGACTTCGCCACCGCGTTCGCGATCGATCCGCGCAACCCGAATGCCTACAACCTTCTCGGTGACACATACGTGCTCGAACGCCGATTTCCCGAGGCCGTCCACGTTTCTGAAAATGTGCTCGCCGCCGGCGAAACCGCCCCGATCGTCCGGTTCCGGCGCGCGTCGTCCATTTTGTGGGGAACCGCCGACACCGGTCCGTTGCGCGATGTTCTAATGGAATTTCCAGACATGGAATTTGCCGGCGGCCAGACACCGGTCCGTGTCTGGATGTCGATGCTCGACCGCGACTACGCGCGAGCGGAAAAATTTTTGGCCGATTCACCGAGGGAAGATTTTCAGGACATCGATTTCAGCTTTTATTTTCCGAAATCGTGGTACGCGGCGATGATCGCGCGCGAGAAAGGCGATTTCGCAAAGACGACATCTGCCTTTCGCGAATGCCGTGAAATTCTGGCGCAACGACTGTTCGTTAAACCGGAGCACGCGCGAACGATCGCCGTGCTCGCACAGGTCGACGCCGGCCTTGGCGACAAAGATTTGGCGGTACAGGAAGCGCAACATGCGATCGATCTGATGCCGATCTCAAAAGACATTTACGATGGTGCGCTCGTGTTGGAAGGCCTCGCCCAGGTTTATACCTGGACCGGTGACCGCGACCGCGCGATCGAGCTCGTGCAGAAACTTTTGAGCATGCCGGGTTACACAAACTATGGCCGTTTGAAACTGCATCCGCTTTGGGCCCCCCTCCGAGGCGATCCGCGTTTCGACAAGATCGTCAACTCGCTCGCGCCGAAACATCAGAGCAAGTAAACTCGCGCGATGAATCCGAAGATATTCTTCGGCGAGCTGAAGCGGCGCAACGTGTATAAGGTCGCGGTCGCCTATGCCGTTGTCGGCTGGCTTTTGATTCAGGTCGCAACGCAGGTTTTTCCGTTTCTGGAAATTCCGAATTGGACGATTCGACTTGTTATTCTTCTGACCGCGCTCGGTTTTCCGGTCGCGCTGATTATTGCCTGGGCATTTGAGCTTACGCCCGAGGGAATTAAGCGCACCGAAGCCGCCGATGCGGCACAACAACGTTCGCGCGGCCGTGTTTGGATCGCGATCGTTGTGATCGCTGCGGCGCTCTCGCTCGGCTTGTTTTTCCTCGGCCGTTACACTGTTGGACGTGCAACACCGCGACAGAGCGAGGCGGCTGCAGTTGTTTCAGACAAATCAATTGCTGTGTTGCCTCTGGTCAACACCAGTGGTGATCCCAGCAACGAGTATTTTTCCGACGGTCTCTCTGAGGAATTGATTGCGGTTTTGGCCAAGATCCCTGATCTCAAAGTGATCGGCCGCAGCTCCTCTTTCTTCTTTAAAGGGAAATCAGGCGATTCCGCTGCAATAGGCCAGAAGCTTGGGGTCGCTAATTTGATCGAAGGCAGCGTGCGCAAGCAGGGCGATCGCGTTCGGATCGTTGCCGAGCTCATCAGTGCGGCAGATGGCCGCTCCCTCTGGTCGGAAACGTACGATCGCGAGCTCAAAGATGTATTCGCGGTGCAGGCTGAAATTGCCAAGTCCGTGGCGGAGCAGATGAAGGTGAAGTTGTTAGGCGAACGACCACAGTCCGACGCTGCTCCGTCTAATCAAAACCTCGCCGCCTACAATGCGGTTCTGCAGTCCGATTTCTATTTTCAACAACTGACAGCGGAAAGCCTGCGGCGCGCCATCGAATTTCTGGAGGAAGCGGTGCGGCTGGACCCAAATTATGCGGTTGCGTATGCCAAGCTATCACAGGCGTGGCGACAATATGCAGCCAGCTTTGCTGCAAATGAGGGGCAGAAGGCATACGAGCAGGCCCGTCGAGCCGCGGACAAGGCAGTTAGTCTCGCGCCGGATCTGTTTGACGTGCGAATGGCGGTGGGCTTTCTCGCATTCACCCCCGACCTCGACTTTCGCGGTGCGGAAAAAGAGTTTCGGCGTGTGCTGGAATCTTCTCCCAACCACGCCGTTGCGAAGAGTTTTCTCGGCGCCGCGCTCTCGGCGCAGGGCCGATTGGCCGAAGCAGAGCAGACTTGCCGCGAAGCGCTATTGTTAGATCCTCTGCGCACGGTTACCTGGTTCAACATTGGACGGGTCATTGTGGGATTGGGACACTATAAGGAAGCCGAGGAACTGTTTCGCAAGGGCCTTGAGATTCAGCCACAAGCTTCCCGTTTTCACAGTTATCTGGCTATTCTGGACATTGTTCAGAACCGCCCTGCCCAGGCCATGGACAACGCACGACTGGAGACAGAAGGTTTCTGGCGCGACTATACAGTCGCTTTAGTGCAGCAAGCGCAAGGCGACCGAGCTGCGGCCGATGGCTCGCTAAACGATTTCATCGCCAAAAATTCAAACGGGGGCGCATTTCAGGTCGCTGTGCTCTACGCAATTCGCAAGGAACCCGACGAAATGTTTAAATGGCTCGACACCGCGTATGCCACGCGTGACGCTGGGCTCTCGCAGCTTGCAGTGACTCCTTTCTTCCTCCCTTACATGGGCGATCCACGCTTCGTTGCGTTGTGTAAGAAGCTCAACGTGCAGTTACCGGCAACCGCCGTGAAACGATGAGCGAGAAGCCTTCCTTCTTTTCCGAATTGAGGCGACGCAATGTCTACAAAGTTGCCGTCGCGTACATCGTGGGCGGATGGGCGCTTTCACAGGGCATTGCGCAAGTATTTCCAGTTTTTGATGTCCCGAACTGGGCGATTCGGCTGGTTGTTTTGTTGATCATCATTGGTTTGCCGGTAGCACTCGTTCTGGCGTGGGCGTTCGAGATTACGCCGCAGGGAATCAAGCGCACCGAAACGGCCGATGCCATGCTGCAGGCGGGGCGGCAAAAGAACAATGCGTGGATTTATGTCGTAGTTGTGGGTGCCGTCGTATCAATTGGATTGTTTTTTCTCGGTCGTTACACCGCCGGGAATCCGGCATCTCGAAACAGCGAGGCGGCTACAGCGCTTCCACAGAAATCGATCGCAGTTCTGCCCTTGCTTAATGAGAGTGGTGATCCGAAGGACGAATATTTCTCCGATGGATTGTCGGAAGAACTCATCGCAGCTCTGGCCCAAATCAGCGGACTGAAGGTGATTGGTCGCAGCTCTTCGTTCCGGTTCAAAGACAGAAAAGAAGAACCGAAAACGATTGGTCAGAAGTTGGGCGTGAGCACGCTTTTAGAAGGTACAGTGCGGAAGCAAGGCGACCGGGTGCGAATCGTAGCTGCACTCGTCAACGCTGCCGATGGGATTCAGCTCTGGACGCGAACATTCGATCGCCAACTAAAAGATATTTTCACCGTTCAGGAGGAAATTGCTCGCGCAGTGGCCGAGTCATTGAAGGTAACTTTGCTCGGGAGTGATAGCAGGTCGACGCAGGCATCCACAACTGACAATGCCGAGGCCCATAATGCTTACCTTCAAGGGCATTTCTATCTTGTGCGCCGTAACGTCGAAGATTTTCGCAAGGCCATCGATTACTACGATCAAGCGATTCAACTCGACCCTAATTATGCCCTGGCTTATGCAGAGCGCGCCGAAGCATGGGCGTTCATGGGAGATCTCACTGGACAACGCCCTACTGCATATCCAAAAGCCCGCACTGACGCGGAAAAAGCCGTCGCGATTGCGCCGACTCTGGCCGAGGCCCGCGCAGCCCTCGGCTGGGTGCTATGCCTGGCAGATTGGAAATTTGCTGAAGGTCTTGCTGAGTTAAACCGCGCGAAAGAACTTTCTCCGACCAATCCCACTGCAAACGATCTGCTGGCCCGAATCATCGTTTACCTCGGACGATTCGATGAGGCCGAGCGTCAGGCACGCCAGGCGGTGGAACTCGACCCTCTGTCTACTGTCACGCAAGGCAATCTCGCTCGCGTTCTCTTCTATGCCGGAAAACTGTATGAAGCGGACACGGCTGCACGCAAGGCCGCAGAATTGCAGCCGACCGGCGCCGGAACCCATCGGTTCCAAGTGCTCATCGCTGCCCAGCGCGGCGACGGCGAGGCAGCTTTGCGCGAAGCACAACTGGAGCCCGACCCCGGCTTTCGCCGGTTCGAGCTTGCGGTGGCACATTACCTTCGCGGAGATCGTCCGGCAGCCGACGCCGCACTCGCGGACCTGATCGCCAACGCCGCTCGAGAGGGTTTTGCTTATCAAATCGCTGAGGTTTACGCCTTGCGTGGCGAAAAGGATAAAGCTTTCGAATGGTTGCAAACCGCCTTTGATGATCGAGACGCCGGAATGCTCGGGCTTTCGGCAGATCCGTTGTTACGCGGCTTGCGCGATGATCCGCGATACAAGAACTTGGTCGCCAAAGTCGGTTTACCCACAACGCCATGAGTGACGAACCTTCATTGTTCTCCGAGCTAAGGCGACGCAATGTTTTCAGAGTTGCTCTGACCTACGCCGTCATTGCGTGGCTGCTCATCGAGATTGCGTCGGTTCTTTTGCCGTTAGTCAACGCACCAGAATCGATCATCACGGCATTTGTGGTTTTGCTCGCGCTTGGTTTCGCGGTGGCTCTGTTCATTTCCTGGGCTTTCGAAATGACACCGGAGGGCCTGAAACGAACGCAGGATCTTTCGCCTGATGAAGTCATTCCGTATTGGAGCCGTCGCAAGTTCGCGACATTCATCTTTGGCGTCGCAGGCATTGCGTTTTGTCTTTCTGCTTACCACCTCCTTTTCCCCGCGCCGGCGCGGAATCTTTCACCGATCGAGCCGGTTTCGATCTCGCAATCGTTACCTTTGGGTGCGCCTTCGGAAAAACAGAGCGGTACCCAACCTGTCGAGCAACTTCTTCGTGATCTCGATGCGCAGTGGGCGAAAGCTGCAGCAGCTAAGGACGTCGAGCAGACAATCGGCTACTATTCGGCTGACGCGATCGTACTTCCTCCAAACGCAACGAGTGCGGCGACGAAGGACACGGTTCGAAATGTTTGGAAAGACATGCTCGCGACCCCGGGCCTCGTCATCACCTGGCAACCAACCAAAGTGCAACTGTCCAAGTCCGGCGACATGGGGTGGGTGAGTGGCACGTACGAATTGACGATAAACGACGCGAGCGGCAAGCCGATCAACGATCGCGGGAAGTACCTCGAAGTGTGGGAAAAGCAAACTGACGGAAATTGGAAATGCCGTGCCGACATGTGGAATTCCGATCTCGCAGCTTCCGCGGCTGCACCTTCTGAGAAAAAATAGCTGTCGCCTTTGTTATTTCGTCCGACCTGAAGAACCGTCAGCTTTAGTCCACAAGCGAAACAGAATTTGAATGAACTGGGAAATGCTCACAGCGATCGGCCAATTGGCTGCTGTGTTCGTCGGAATTCCTTCGGTTATTTACTTCGCGGTCCAACTCCGCGAACAAACCAGAGAACGGCGTCAGTCGGCGGTGAATGCACTCACCGTTCAATGGGGCGATTTGACGAAAGCGTTGCATGAAAACGCGGAGTTTGCCGCCATTTATCTTCGCGGTGTGCAGTCGTTTCACGACCTCGATGCTGTTTCGAAGCTTCGCTTTAGCTCGTTCCAAAATCGCTTCTTCAAAAACTTCGAAGGAATGTATTACTCAAGACGTGAAGGGATATTAAGTACCGAGTCGTGGGATGAGATTGATCGGACCATGAGCGATTTTCTCGCCTACAAAGGAATCCAGGAATGGTGGCAGACACGCAGGCACTGGCACACAGAAGCGTTTGCTCGTGTCGTTGACGGCATCATCGCCAAGTGCAGGGAGCCGACGGCATATTCGACCTATGACCTGAACCAAGTTGTCCTGCCAAAGCAGAGCTGATGAGGGAAACTCCGGAATGGCCGCGAATTGCGGTGGTAGGCGCGGGCGCGGTAGGCGGGTATTTCGGCGGAATGTTTGCCCGCGCTGGCGCGCCGACTGTTTTTATCGGGCGAAAACATTTCGCTGACGCAGTTAACTCGAACGGCCTTGTTCTCGATAAATTGCATGGCCAGGAGCGAATCAGGGCCATCGCGACAGTCGACATGAGCGCCGTTCAAGATTGCTCGCTGGTTCTTTTTTGCGTCAAAGCCAACGATACGTCAGCGACCGCGACACAAATGGCTCCATTCGTTAGGCCAGGTGCGATAGTAGTTTGTTTGCAAAACGGCGTCGATAATGCGGATCGAGTTCGCGCTGCGGCGAACGTGGAGTCCCTGTCGGCTGCCGTTTACGTCGCGGTGTCCGTGCCCGAATCAGGTCGCGTGAAACATCTGGCACGTGGTGATTTAATCATCGGACCGCCGTCCGAACGAACAAGGCACCTGGCAGATCTTTTTGTTCGCGCCGGTATTCCGTGCCGAGTGTCCCATAATATCGAAGGCGAACTCTGGCTGAAACTCCTTCGTAATTGCGCCCTGAACGCGATCTCCGCATTGGGACACGTCCGTTATGGTCGAATCGCGCAAAGTGACGATGCAAAAAAGCTGATGGCAGAGGTGGTGCACGAAGTGCTGGCGGTGGCTCGGGCGGCTGGCATCGTTTTGCCGGGCGTTGATGATCATGAATCCGGAATGGCGGCGGCAATGGAAATCGCTACCCAAATGGCGGACGCGTTTTCTTCAACGGCGCAGGATTTGGATCGCGGCCAGCCGACGGAGATCGATGCTCTCAACGGCTACATTTCCCGTCGCGGTGCAGAGCTTGGCATCCCCGTTCCGGTGAATCACGCATTGTTCACGCTTGTAAAGTTCGCTGAACAAACAGCCGTCACCTGACCGGAAATTTGGACGTGGCCAGATCTGGGGACATCATTCAACAGAAATCATGACTTCATTCACTTCACATGCGCGCGACATCATCCAAGCGCTTTCGGGATATCGAAAGCCGATCTTAATGATAATCGCGATGTCATTGGGCACCGCGACGAATGACTTGAATGCCTCGCCAAAGGAAGCCGCAAAGACTGTGGCCGCCTTGGATACGAAATATCAAGCTGCAGTTAAATCCAATGATACTGCCACAATGGATCAGATTTTGGCGGATGACTTCGTTCTGGTGACCGGGCGCGGCAAAGTTTTTAGCAAAGCCGACCTGATTGAATCAGCTCGAAAAAAGGAAGTCACCTACGAGCGTCAGGACGAGGAACCCGGAACACAGAAAGTCAGAGTATGGGGGGACACGGCAGTGGTGACTGCCCTGCTTTGGATCAAGGCGGTGCAGGCGGGCAAATCAACCGATTACAAACTTTGGTTTAGCGACACTTATGTCCGCACCCCAACAGGCTGGCGTTACGTGTTCGGCCAAGCTTCTCTACCATTGCCTCAATCGGAATCCAAGTAAGCTGGGCAGGTGTAAGCGCCGCGCGTGATGGTGATCGCAACCTCGCTCGCCAAATTTCCATTCCAAAAGAGATTCACATTCGAGCGCAAAGCATTGCCTCTGAAATTTTTTTGAAAAAAGGGCTTGCATGTGCAATAGTGATATACTTAACTATATCACTATATGAGACACAGCGCCATCCAAGCCGGTCCCCACGCGCTTGGCAAAAGGGCTGTCTGGAGCACCGAATGAATCGTGAATGGGATGACACTCAACCGATCTATCGCCAACTGCGCGATCGTGGCGTGCATATGATCCTCGATGGCGTGCTGAATGAAGGTGATCCGTTGCCATCGGTACGCACGGTCGCAGCCGAGTTCCGGGTCAATCCGCTTACTGTGCTGAAGGCTTATCAGGAATTGGTCGATGAGGACCTGGTCGAGATGAAGCGCGGCCTCGGTATGTTCGTCAAACCGGGCGCGCGTGATCAGTTGCTGAAAGGCGAACGCCAGAAGTTTTTAACCGACGAATGGCCGCGCATCGCGGAGAAGATCGAGAGGCTCGGTCTTACACAAAGGGAGCTCGATGCCGCAGCAGCGCGCCGCTCGTCATCGAGAAAACGTTAATGCCATGGCGACGATAGAAGCACGCGGTCTACGCAAGACGTTCGGCACGACTGTAGCACTGGACGGCATCGATTTGGATGTCGAGGAAGGTCGCATCCTAGGGATTATCGGACCCAATGGCGCGGGCAAGACAACCGCGCTCAATGCCATTCTGGGGCTAACCTCATACCAGGGAGAATTGAAGGTGCTAGGTCGCGATCCGTGGGCGAACCGCGATGAGCTCATGCGCGACGTCTCCTTCATTGCCGATGTGGCAGTGTTGCCGCGCTGGATTCGCGTCTCACAGTTGCTCGAATACATGGCCGGGGTGCACCCGCGTTTTGATGTCGCGAAAGCAGAAGAATTTTTGACCAAAACAACGATTCAACGGACGAAGAAAGTCCGCGAATTATCGAAAGGCATGATTGCGCAGTTACATCTGGCGATCATCATGGCCATCGACGCGCGCTTGCTCGTACTGGATGAGCCGACACTTGGGCTCGACATTTTATACCGCAAACAATTCTACGAGTCGCTTCTGAACGATTATTTCGATCGTAGCCGCACGATCGTTGTAACCACGCACCAGGTAGAGGAGGTCCAGGACGTTCTTACCGATCTGATGTTTATCGACCGTGGCCGCATCGTGCTGCAGTGCAGTATGGAAGAATTCGAAACACGGTACGTTGAAGTGATGGTGAACCCCGAGCAGCTCGCTGCTGCGCGCGCACTCAATCCATTGCACGAACGTGCGGTTTTCGGTCGCAGCGTGCTGCTGTTTGATCGCGCTGAACGCGACCAACTCGCAATGGTTGGCGACGTACGTCGGCCTAGCATCGCCGACGTGTTCATTGCGCTGATGAGTAAAAACGCAGGCCAGCCACAGAAAGTGACTGCTGCGGTGACCGACAAGCAAGGAGCGCTGCCGTGATGAATGCCCAACCCAACATATCTGATTCTGCCGGCGTCAGTGTTCCCGCCTACAGCGGCTCGCGCCCTCGGTCGTTCTACTGGTCGGTGCGGCGTGAGGTGTGGGAGAACCGTTTCATTTACATTGCGCTGCTGATTGTCGCATTTGTCGAGCTGTTTGGTTTTCTGGTCAGTACAATTGGGCTGCCGGAACGACGACAAGCTGTCTTGTTAGGCGATCCTGCGAAAGCGCGATCTGCCATCGAGGCGCCATACGATATTGCCGCAATCATGTTGATTCTGACCGCGTTCGTGGTGGGCTTTTTCTACTGTCTCGATGCGCTATACGGCGAACGCCGTGAGCGCAGCATTCTCTTTTGGAAATCGCTGCCGGTTTCAGATCGGACTGCCGTCCTTTCCAAGACCAGCGTTCCATTAGTTGTTGTGCCACTGGTCACGTTCGTAACCATTATTGCGACGCAGCTTGTGATGCTCATCTGGACTAGTGTTCTGCTTATAACAAAAGGGATGAGTCCTGCATCAACATGGACATACGTGCCGTTGCCTCAGAATTCGCTGGTTCTATTCTACGGATTAGTTGCGATCGCCCTCTGGTACGCGCCAATTTTTGGGTGGGCACTGTTGGTTTCTGGCTGGGTACGGCGCGCGGCGTTTCTGTGGGCTGTCCTGCCGATTCTCGCGATCAGCATTTTCGAAAAGATCACCTTCAATAGTTCGTACTTTGCCGCGGTTGTGAAGGATCGCTTGCTCGGGTTTGCGCCGAAGGCGTTCGCCTTTGAACCGAACCACGACATCGGAATTACTTCATTGGTGCAACTCACGCCGGGCCGTTATTTGAGCACGCCAGGTCTTTGGCTCGGCCTACTTTTCGCAGCGCTATGCATCGCAGCCGCAATCCGGCTACGCCGTTATCGCGGGCCGCTCTGATCCAGTCCAAAGCCCCGCCAAAGGAGAAAAAACATGCACCCAACCGCTAAAACCGCTCGAATCACAAAGGCGCTAAGGTGCCATCGCTCAGCGTTCCAGCAACGGAGGTGAAGGTTGCATGACGACGATCGATAACTCCCAACGCACAGCCGCAAAGGTAGCAGGAGTTACAGGCTTGCTGGCCGTAGCGATCGTCGTGTTTGGGAATTACGTGTTGCTTAGCCCTCTAATTGTGCCGGGCGATGCTGCGGAAACGGCTCGCAACATTCTGGCAAACCAAACGCAGGTACGAGTGGCGGTCATTTGTTTTCTTCTGTACAGCGCAAACGTCGTTGTTCTACTCGCAGCACTTTATGTGATTCTTAGGCCGGTAGGTCCGATTCTGGCATTGATAGGAGCGCTGTTCCGTTTGGTATTTGCGGTGTTATGGCTCCTTGCGACACTCAATCTGCTCAGTTCGCTGCGATTGCTCGGCACTGCACCCTACCTTCAAGTATTCCAAGCAGACCACGTACAAGCTTTGGCCAGGCTGCAGGTCGCGGCAAACTTCGACGACTACTACGTCGGTCTGCCATTTTTCGGATTGGCCGCGACCATTTGTGCGTACCTGTGGTTGAGGTCGGGCTACGTTCCAAAAATGCTGGCCGCTTTCGGTGTGGTTTCATCAGCCTGGTGCGTGATCTGCGCTTTTATTTTCCTGGTTTTCCCAAACTTTAACAAAGTCGTTAATGACTACTGGTTTGATTCCCCGATGGCCATCTTTGAACTGTTGGTCAGTCTTTGGCTTTTGTTTAAGGGATTACAGCCATCCAGGATAGCTACGGCGCCACACCGGCCCGAGCATGCACTGCATTGAAACTTTATCCTCAACCGTCCCATTAACTCCTATGAAAATACCTATTGCTGTTATTAGTGGCTCATTCCTGCTTGCAGGCATCGTTTGCGGATCATCGTTGCAGGAACAAAACAAGGCGCTCGCGAAACGCGCGTTCGAGGAACTCCTCAGCGGGGGACGCTTCGAGCTAGCAGAGCAACTTTATGCTAAAGATTTCGTCAATCACGGGCTCCATCGAGATATTAGTCTGGAGGAAGATCAGAAGGCTTTGAAAGGATGGCATGATGCATTTCCTGATCTATCTATCCTACCCGAGAAGTTGATCGCCGACGGTGACTTGGTGGCGGTGTATTGGATTGCGCGTGGCACCAACACTGGCACAGGTAACGGCCTGTCCGCCACTGGGAAGAAAGGCGAACTGTCCGGGATAACGATCTGGCGGATAGTGGACGGCAAAATCAAAGAGGAGTGGTCGGCGTTTGATCAACTTTCAATGATGCAACAACTCGGACTGCTCCCGGCGAATAAGTAGCAACCAGGTAGCCAGCCGATGCACCGCACGGACAAAACAGATCGCATCGCGGGCGCACTGTATTTATCGACGATGGCGGCTGCAACCTGAGTAGGCGACGCACGGGTTCAAGCTCTGCAGCTATGACACAGCAAACCAAAGAATGGTCACCGAAAGCCAAGGCACGACTGGCCGGTGTTTTTCAAGCGCTCGAAGGTCTGACGTCCGCGTTCGGCCAGGTAAACGTTCCGGACGACTTCTTGTGGCAGGCAATGCCGCCGCGACTGCGGAGAATATTTTGCAGCACGAGACTTTGTTTCGATTGGGGTTTGCCTCGTCACTTCTCGGCGTCGTGTTCCATCTCGCTTGGGCGTTTCTGTTTTACCAGTTGTTTAGGCCGGTTCACAGAAGCGTCTCCTTGTGTGCAGTGTTCGTCATTCTTATTTGCTGCGCTCTCCAGGCGGTTACGGCTCTCCTTTATTTCGCCCCGTGGCTGGTGTTAAACGCCGGTAGCTCTTTGAGCGCTTTTACCCACCAACAGTTGCAGGCACTAGCGTACATGTTTCTCAGATTAAATAGTCTCACTTTTGACACTACCCTCGTATTTTTTGGACTTTGGTGTGTTTTAACCGGCTACCTGATCTTTAGGTCGACGTTTTTGCCTCGAATCCTGGGCGTGCTGCTCGCGATTGATGGGATGGGTTGGATGACCTTTATGTGGCCCCCGCTCGGACACTATTTGTTTCCGATAATCGCAGTCGCGTCTGGACTGGGGGAGATCCCACTACTGCTGTGGCTCCTTATATTTGGCGTGAATAACGAACGCTGGAAGGCCCGGGCCGAAGGCATGGAACGGTCGAATTCTGGCGAGGTTGATCGTGTCGGTGGGAAACCAGCCAGGCATGCAGCAATGCGATTGCCGCTTTTTCTATAGACCTGTGCATGTTCGACCTAACCAAGCGCAGGTTCGACCAGCCTTAGCTCTCCACGAAACTCAACTGCTGCCACCAGGCTCGAAAATTCAAAACCTTTGTGAAACTTAAACCCATCTTAAGGTGGAGCTTTCGGGCGGTGCTGGTCGCTTTGATCCTGTCGATCTTAGTGGGATTCGTTGCCTACTGGATGTCGACCAACGATTGCGATTCCAAAACCGGTGCGCCGACGCATCCGATGAAAGCGATCCGTTACTGCGAGTATGGTTCGCCTGATGACGTCCTGAAGATTGCACACGTCGAAAAGCCGGTTCCGAACGACAACCAGATTCTCGTCCGCGTTCGCGCCGTTTCCCTTCGATTTTTTGATGGCGGCATGCTACGAGGCGGTGTCGGCAGGCTTTTGTTTGGGCTTCGTAAGCCGAAAAACACCTGCCCGGGATCTGACTTCTCCGGAACAGTTGAAGCGGTCGGCAGGAACGTGACTGAGTTCAAGCCGGGCGACGAAGTTATGGGTGTAAGGGCCGGTGCTCTCTCCGAATACATCTGTGTCAGGCGCAGCGGCGCGATGGTTTCGAAGCCGGGCAACGTCACTTTCGAGCAAGCCGCGTCGATCCCTACCGCGCTTGTTTCTTTACAAGGCCTGCGCGACACGGGGCGAGTGAAAGCAGGGCAAAAGGTCCTGATCAATGGTGCGTCCGGAGGCGTCGGGACATTTGCCGTGCAAATCGCCAAGGCTTTTGGCGCGGAAGTAACTGGCGTCTGCAGCACAAAAAATCTGGACCTGGTCCGATCGCTCGGGGCCGATCTCGTGATCGACTATACGAAAGAGGACTACACAAAAAGCGATCAGCGTTACGACGTGATCTACGATCTCGTCAATAATCATTCTTTTGCGGAGCGCCGCCGCGTGCTCAAGCCCGGCGGTATCTGCGTGCTGGCCGGAATAGGAGGTTCAGGAATGCACGAAGAAACTTTGTCCCGCGTGATTGGCGTGCTCACTACCTCGGTTCGATCCAAATTTGCGGACGAAAAGTTTGTCACCTTTGGGGTCGACTTTAGCAACAAAGACCTCGGCATTCTGCGCGATTTGGCGGAGAGCGGGAAAATGATTCCCGCGGTCACCAAAATCTATCCGCTTACTGAAACCGCCGCCGCGTACAAGTATCTCGAAACCGGCCACGTCCAGGGGAAGATCGCTATTACAGTCGACTAGGGAACCACCATTGTTAAGCCAATGAAGATAAAACGTTTTCTCAAGTGGAGTGCAGCGGTCATTTTCGCTGGTTTGGTTTTTGTGACGTTCATCGCCTACTGGACGTCGACCAATGACTGCAATCGCGACGCTGCTACTCCGAGTAATCCCATGAAAGCGATCGTGAATTGCGAATATGGCGTCGGCAATCTTCAGCTCCGCGAACTGGAAAAGCCGTCGCCTAACGACAATGAAGTTCTTGTTCGCGTCCGCGCGGCTTCAATCAATCCGGTTGACGGGCATTTGATCAGAGGCGCGTGGCTGATGCGTCCAACAACCGGTCTGCGCAAGCCGAATAACACGCGTTTCGGCACGGATTTCGCCGGCGTTGTAGAAGCAGTTGGTAAAGATG
>Ga0306921_10001965_pt1 | contig 20341 bp, 18 predicted proteins | sample sta12Cox44000080_FD_203760 | JGI IMG/M metagenome (GOLD analysis project Ga0306921, IMG submission 203760) | Lab enrichment of tropical soil microbial communities from Luquillo Experimental Forest, Puerto Rico - statoxic.12C.oxic.44.000.080 (v2)... | ecosystem: Environmental > Terrestrial >... | reverse complement strand
CATCTTGCCGGCATCTATCTTAGAAAGATCGAGCACGTCGTTGATTAGGGTCAGCAGATGCCGCGCGGCACGCAGCACCCGGCGCAAAGGCTCGAGCGCCTTCTCGGTGCCAAAGCGGGCCGGGTGGTCACACAATAACTCGGTCAATCCGATGATTGCGTTCAATGGTGTGCGCAGCTCATGGCTCATATTGGCGAGGAAGGCCGATTTATGCTGGCTCGCCTCGATCGCTGCGTCACGCGCTTGCGCAATGCCAGTGACGAAGAACTGCGTCGCCTTCGCCATTTCAGAGATCTCGTCCGCGCCACTGGTCGATATCGTCGCAGATCGCCCTTCTACCTTTGCCAGCATGTATTCCTGAAGGACGCTAAGGCGAGTGATCACCGCACGTTTAACATAGATGAAGATTGCCGTCGCCGCACCAAAGCACAGCAATGACATGCTGACGATGAGAGCGTTAAAGTAAGACACGGTATTGTTAAAATAAGCGGACTGCCCTGCGATGTCATGCTGCGTAGCACTAGAGATCGCAGAGATGGAGTTGACGAACTTTGCGCTGGTCTGCTGGATGACGCGAAGTGCGGTCTCGGTGGCGTTCTTGGTCTCTATCTGGGTGCGCCCGCGCGTGGAAGATGCTTGCCGTGCCGCGCCCGAACTCGGCGACGTCATTCTGCAGAGGGTCGATCGTGGACTGCACGAGTTGCGGTAGCCGGTCCCGAAACCCTTTCATGCTGTCGATCAGCGCTGCAAGTTCCAACTGTACGCGCTCGAGGCGAGAGGTATTGCGCACTGCCGGCGACGCCAGCATCAGTGTAATGCCTTCAAGGGCGGCTGCCGACCATTCGATCAGATGCCCCCGATCGAGCGGTGAGATCATCGCGTCGGAGTGCGGTTCGAGATCTCGCCCAGCCGCGATCGCCTCGTCGGTCGTGCTCCGCACGCGCCCAGCAAGCGCTGGGAGCCGGGTCATGACCGTCTCAAAGGCGTTGTCGGCATCGATGCGCCGGCGCACGAAATCATCTAGTGCCCTGAGATTGGCGACCAAGCTGTCTAGCTGATTTCGCGTATCCGATAGCAGCTGATGATCGACTCCCGACCGGTCGACACGATCGACCGTGCGGGCGAGCGACGCGAGCCGATCATTCAGTTGATCGGTGATCGCTTGGCGGCGCAGCTGGGTGTCGGCAAGGGCAATCTCTGGTGCCGTTGCTACAAGGGTTTGGCTTAGCTCCGAAAGCTGCGACACACCGATCACGGCGGGCAAGCTCTTCTCGGCAATCCGATTGAAGCTGGTGCCGAAGCGGGCAACCGCAAGAATGGCGACGCCGCTCTGCGCGATTGCCAGCAAGCCAATCAATGCAAGTCCGGCCAGAACGGTGAGCGCGACTCTATTCCGGCGAAACCGGCTCATCGAGCGTTCGCGGCAATCACGGCTGCCAGGCGCTCCCTCGCCTTAATCGGTGGACGGGAGCTGGCTCAATACCGCATCAGGCGTAAAGCTGTAGCGCTCGAGCGCAGGATTGCGAATCTTGCTGAACCTCGTGAAGTCGACTTTCCGCCAGTCGATCTTGGCGATCTGCGGAAAGTGCCGGGCGATCGGCAAATCAATCGCGCCCATCGGGAATTGCAGGTGGACGTCCTCCTCGGAAAAATCGCGACCATCATGATGGTCGCGGACGATAACCATGGCCCAGGCCCCAAGGAGGAAGTGCCCGCCATGAGTCAGCAGCATCTCGCCGTTAAGCACCCGCTCTATGGCGTCTTGGCTCCAGTTGAGCCCGCCGACGACCACGTCTTTGCCGGGTTTGTATTCCGCCTCGCGCAGCGCGTTGATCGCGCCAATAGCCATCGGATCGTTAGCCGCCCACAGCGCGTCGATACGTGGGCCACCGTTCTTGATAAACTCGCGCACGGAGGCTTCCGCCGTCTTCAGGGTCCAGTCCAGGTAACGGACATCGACCAGATCTACTGAATTCGGGCCGAGGATCTGGGTCATCACGCCGATTGCCCGCTTCAATCCGCGAACACGTTCGACGCTTGCCGGAGTTTCGGCATCTCCAGTAAGGGCGAGGATTTTTAGCGGACGGGTGTTTGTGATCCGCGCTGCCTCGGTCAAGATTGCTTCGGCAATGCCATAACCACCACCCTCGTGGTCGGGCACGAGACTGCCGAGCCAATGCCGGTATTTGGTTCGTGGCTCGCCATATTCCGCCCAGTCCTTCTGATCGAGGTCGTTGTTCAGCAGGATGACCGATACGCCCGAGGCGTCGGCGAGTTTAATGATTTCGCCACCCGCTCCGACATCGTTGGTGGCGAGCAGGTAGTCCGGAGGCGGGCGCTCGCCAAGGAAATCCTTCGCGATCGCAATCGACTTGTCGTGCGACCGCTCATGATAGCGAATATCGACGTCGATCCCGAGTTCCGCCGCTGCGGCCTGCATCACCGCTGAGACGGGAAGCCAGAACTGAGGCGGTCCGGTCGGATCGATGAACCCGACCCTTATATCCCCGCTCCACGCCGTAGGGATGCTCCAGAGGAGGGCGGCAACAATAAGGCTGGCACGCAACGAAAAGAACAGCATTCTGCGCCGAACTGGCGATCGGCGCCGGCGTTCCGGCGTGCCATCTCGGACGAGGGCGAAATCTGTGGCGGGCTGGTCCTGTGCCAGCGAAATGAGGGTGCCGCCATCGGCCTCGTCGCTGAGCCGTAGCAAGGCCGCTGCGTTACACCGGCGATGGCGCTCGCCGGCGCCACCATCGGCGGCCAGTGATTTCCAAGCCAAAGATTGACGGTTCGGCATGACGCCTCGATATATCTCGCTGGTCAGCGCCTCATTCTTTTGTCGGGGACAGACGTCTGCCGGGCAGCTTGTCCTGCTGGGGAGGAGAGATCGTTCCCCCTGTGACTTGATCGAGTGTCTGACCGGAAAGACAGCTAGATCGGTCCGTCCTCTTATCCGCGTCGGGCGTTTTCTCACTCACGGATGGTTTCTCCCTGTTAAAGAGTTGTTTAAACTCCCGCAGGAAGTAACAGATTGTAACGTTCCTGCCGGAGGAAGCTGACAAACTGTGGCACAGGCCTGCCGGCCAGTCCAACAAATTTTTCTTTAATGCTTGATATCACGGGAGTTTTGGTTAATAGGCGAACTCAATATTCGTCTCTCTTATCGGGATAGAAACTCCAACGAAAGCGCGCGCGATCACACTGAGGTTGCGTGCAGGCCTGCGTAGGTGTCGAGATAGGTCCCGAATGCGGCGCCGCGGCCTACGACACCACAGAAACCGGACGTTGGAGCCGAGACGGTCCGGAGGGATTAATGAAAACGGAGTATCACACCGCTCGGTGTCAGCCAACTCTCGGCGAGGGTCACAGTAACCAGACCATCGCATAACCAATGATTCGATGTTTTCGCCTGCTCGGCGACCACCCCCGGTTGGGCCTAGTGCGTGCAAGACGGCCGCTGCTCACAGAGGTGACCGTAGGAAGTTTTCTAGAGCTCACATCGGGCGATACACGTAAATCGCTGCGATGCGAAACCACATCCGAACCGGCGCGGCCGGCCCGGCCGCCACGACGACGGCAGGTCCGACTGCGCTAGGCAGGTCCTTGCTATCTAATTCCTCTCCATTGCAAAGACTAAATGCGGTTTGTCTGCGTTTAAAAGAAAACTCCCGTCCGGCGATCGATAAGCCGTTGCGGAGCCGCAACGCGAGCTCTAGAGGAAATCTGAGTAGTCCTCGACGTTATGGAATCTTTTTTGCGCTCTCCTCGATTGGACGAACCACAAATTCGGTCGATCCTCCCCTCGCATTATCGAGAGCCTCGTCAGGGAGCTGGCCAGTTTTATCGGTTTTCTCTTCCGCTTGCGGCTCCTTGCCCCGTTGGTGCCGTCTTTACACGCATGTCAGTTCCTTCCGTTGCAAAGGTTGCGCTTTGGTGCTGCACGGATCGGCCGTGCTCGCTTTACGACCGCGCGAATGGGCGCGGCCGACCCGCCGTTACGAGCGCGACGGGTCCGACCGCGCCAGGCGTCTTTAGCTGGCCCGGGAAGGGGTGTTTACCTCCTTGTTCTCTGACGAAGAAAGTCCTCGACCGGGGGCTGAACCAGCGACTCGGCCGCTCCTCCTGTCGCCTTATCGAGAGCTTCGTCAGGAATCTGGCCAGTTTTATCGGTTTTCTTTTCCGCTTGCGGCTCCTTGTGCGTTGATGCCTTCTTTTCACTCATGTCAGTTCCTTCCGCTGCAAAGGTTGCACTTTGGTACTGCACGGATCGGCCGTACTCGCTTTACGACCGCGCTAGGCAGGCCCCTAGTTATGGAATTCTCTTCCTTTCCTCGATCGGACGAGCCACAGATTCGGTCGATCCTCCCCTCGCCTTATCCAGAGCATCGTCAGGGAGCTGGCCGGTTTTATCGGTTTTCTTTTCCGCTTGCGGCTCCTTGCCGCTTGGTTGTGCCTTCTTGTCGCTCATGACAGTTCCTTCGGTTAAAGGGTTGCAGTTCAGTGATGCAAAGCCGGCAGTACCCGCCTTACTATTCCGGCCGGTGGAACGCGGGCTCGGAATGGGTCGTGTCCGGCATCAGGGGTTCGTTCGGCTGTGGCCGTGCGATCGGACGTACTCCCCCCGATACCGTGTCGAGAGCCTGGTCTGGAAGCTCGGCGGGGGTGTCAGTCTTCTCGTCGGCTTCGGGTTTTTTCTCGGTCATGCGTGTTCCTTCCTGTCTGGAGGTTTTCGCTGTTCCGGGAGGTAACGATCCATAACCAATCGTAACGATTCTTACCGTAACGTTACAAACAGTGACACAAAGCTGTCGTCTTTGACAACATTTTTTTTAAAACCATCACAGATTTTTAATAAGTTGTTTTTCAATGAAAAATTAGGTTAATCGCGTTTTCAAGCGATATTGAACTTTCCTGCGTTTTGGATTGCTCTACCTCCTAGTAAATTTCTTACTTCTGATGGTTAAGAGGTCGTTCAATGGATTTTCGGAGGACGTAGTGAGTTTCTCTCACCATGGTTAACTGACGGATACCGGCTCGGCGGAATGCCGAACCGCAGTTGAACCGGCTGATGACGGATTTCCAGATGGTAAACGCGTAATCTGTCAAATTGACTACCTCTTTAGCACGACTTTGACGCACAAATGATCTGCCGGCTTCCTGTCGCGCGACGCTTTCGAATTCGAGAATTCCGCCAGGATGTATGGAAACGATAGACAGCCCCAAGCCGCCAAATGGCGTGGTGCCAGGCCCCGACGATAAGTAACAGTTTGAATCATCAAATTTCTGTTGCATCTTAGCGGCCGGGTGGTGATCGGAGCGCTGCGGAGCAAAAAGCGGTGCGCGTGAACTGCCCGATGGTGACGGAGAGCCGATGCCGCCCGTATCTGAAAACATCTTCCGTAAGGTGGCGCTCGAGCGGCTATCCTCACCCGAGCAGCTCGATCGGCTGATCACGCTGAGCTCACCCATTGGCTGGGCAGCCCTCGCTGCTCTCGCTGCGCTGCTAGCAGCGGTGGTCGCTTGGGGGATCTTCGGCAGTGTTCCGACCCGGGTCGAGGGCGCCGGGATTCTGGTAACCCGAGGCGGCCAGGTCTTCGACGCGATGGCCACGTCTTCAGGCATACTGACGACAGTCGCAAGCATGGGCACAAAAGTCCACAAGGGCGATGTCGTCGCCAGTCTCGACAACACTCAGGCAGATCAGGATCTAGAGCATGCGCGCAATGTGCTGCGTGAGCAGGAACAGGATTTGGCGCAGCTGACCGCACGCTTTGACCGTGAGATCGAAGCCCGCCAGCGAGTCGACGCCCAACAACGCGAGAATCTCTCGACCGTGATCGCCAGTGCCGAGCAGCGGCGCGCCTTCTATGCCGATGCGTTGGACAGGGAAGCGCCGGCTGCCGCTAAAGGCCTTATCACCCGGAGGTTCGAGCAGGAAACACGCCAGCAAATGGAGGCGGCCGAGCAGGAAGGCAGGCAAGCGCGCAACAACCTCTTGCGCATCGACGCCGAAGAGCTCGATCTGGCGGGGCACCGCGACCAGGAAGTCTACCACCAGCAAGAATTGGTGAATGCAGCCCGGCGCAGCGTGGAAGAACTGACGATGCGCACTGGGCGCAACACCAAAGTGATCAGCCCGATCGACGGCCACGTGACTGAAGTCAAGGCCAGCACCGGCACGGTGGTCGCGACGGGAAAGTCGATCCTCAGCATCGAGACAGCCGGTGAGGGCCTCGAACTGGTCCTCTATTTGCCGCCGGAGCAAGGCAAGAAGATCTTGGCGGGAATGGAAGTTCGGATCGAGCCAACGACAGTAAGAAAGGAAGAGTTCGGCATGTTGCTCGGACGTGTCCTTGCTGTCTCGGAGTTTCCGGTCTCCGCGGAAGGCATGACGGCCGTCCTGCAAAATCCGCAGCTCGTCACCCGGTTCTCCGCCCAAGGGGCACCGTATGCGGCCCGCGTCGCGCTGGTGCCCGATGCCAATAATCCAACCGGCTACGCCTGGGCTGCCGGCAAAGGACCACCGATCGCGTTGTCAAGCGGCACCACCGCCTCGGCCGAGGTCACTGTGCGCACCGACGCACCGATTGCCCTCGTACTGCCGCTACTGCGGCAACGAACAGGAATCGGCGAGTGACCGTCGTGGCTGAGAGCACTGCGGCGCCGCGCCCGGGGCTGTCTGCGCTGCTGCAACGTTACCGCGGCCGTGCGCGGCGTATCGCGCGAGCTCCGACCATCTTGCAAATGGAGGCGGTGGAATGCGGTGCCAGCTCGCTCGCCATGGTCCTCGCGTATCATGGCCGCTGGGTTTCGCTCGAAGAGCTGCGGGTCGCCTGCGGGGTGTCGCGCGACGGTAGCAAGGCCAGTAACATCCTAAAGGCGGCGCGTCGTTACGGTCTGGCGGGTAGAGGTTTCACCAAGGAGCCGGAGCAGCTGCAGGAGCTCCCTCGGCCCTCGATTATTCACTGGAATTTTAATCATTTCGTTGTGTTCGAAGGAGCCTACGGCGACTGGGCTTCGATTAACGACCCGGCGAGCGGTCGCCGTTGGGTCTCCCTCGGCGAACTGTCGGAGGCGTTCACTGGGGTCGTTCTGGCGTTTGAGCCCACAGAGCAATTCCGCAAAGGAGGCGCACCGCCGAAACTGATTTCGGCGCTGTGGCGACAACTGACCGGCTCCCGCGCCGGGCTCGCGCTCGTCATTCTGCTGAGCCTGACCTTGGTACTTCCCGGAGTCATCCTTCCGGTATTCTCAAAACTCTTTGTCGATCAGGTGCTGATCAGCAAGAACTGGGGATGGGTCGGGCCCCTGTTGACTGGCCTCGCGTTAACCGCCTGCTTCCGCGTGGTGGCCCTCGCAGTGCGCCAACACTATCTGTTGCGGCTTGAGATCAAGCTCGGCCTCACCATGGTCAGCGGCTTTTTCTGGCATGTGCTGCACTTGCCGACGGGTTTCTTTACGCAACGTCACGCCGGCGATATTGCGGGCCGCATCGTCGCCAATGAGGGGGTGGCAAAGCTGTTGTCGGGAGACCTTGCGGCGACGATGCTCGATCTCGCGACACTGTGTTTTTTTGCCGCCGCGATGGCCGCCTACGACGTCACCCTGGCCGGTGTCGCAGTGCCGCTGGCGCTCGTCAACGTCGCCGCCCTCCGGTTTGCCCGACGTCGCCGCGAGGACACCGCCCGGCGGCTCGCCCAGGATCGGGGAAAGCTCGCGGCGGCAACGGTCGGCCTCATCCATTCGATCGAGACTATCAAATCCGTCGGCCTCGAAGCGCCAGCCTTCTCCCGTTGGGCGGGGCATCACGCAAAGACGATGGGCGCGGCGCAGGAGCTGGACCGTCAGGCGACGATATTGGGGGTCGTTCCGCCGCTCCTCGTCGCATTGAGCAGCGCCGCCGTCCTCGGGCTCGGCGCCCTGCGGGTAATGCGAGGGGCGATGTCCATCGGCGATCTGGTGGCTTTCCAAACCCTGTCGGCGAGCTTTTCCGAGCCGATCGGCCGACTTGTGGGGTTTGGCGCCAAGCTGCAGCAGATCAAGGCTGATCTCACTCGCGTCGCCGACGTCATGGCCTACAAGGCGGGCCCGCAAATCTCCACACGCGATAATGTGGTTGTGCGTCCGCTTGTGGGTTCAGAACGGCTCACCGGTGCCATTGAACTGCGCAATGTCACTTTCGGCTACAATCCAAACGAACCGCCGCTGATCGAGAACTTCAATTTGATCGTCCACCCCGGCCAGCGCGTCGCCTTGGTTGGCGGCTCTGGCAGCGGCAAGACAACAATCGGCCGGCTAATTTGCGGCCTTTATCCGGTATGGTCGGGCGAAATCCTATTCGATGGCCAGCGGATAACCGACATCGATCCAGCTGTGCTGGCAAATTCGCTCGCTTATGTTGATCAGGACATCTTTCTGTTCGCCGGAACGATACGCGACAACATCACGTTGTGGGATGACAGCATCGAGGAAGCGCGGCTCGCGCACGCATTGCAGGACGCAGCGATCTTCGACGTCATCGCAGCGCGTCCCGGCCATTATGACTGCAAGATCGGCGACGGCGGTGGTGATTTCAGCGGCGGTGAACGCCAGCGCCTTGAGATTGCCCGCGCGCTGGTCGGTGAGCCCGCGATCTTGGTGCTCGACGAGGCAACTTCCGCGCTCGACCCGCAAGTCGAGCAGCAGATCGACGACAATATCCGCCGCCGCGGCTGCAGCTGTGTGATTATCGCCCACCGCTATAGCACGATTCGCGATTGCGACGAGCTCGTGGTTCTGTCGAATGGACGGGTCGAGGGGCGGGGTACGCACGCCGAGCTGATCGAGACCTGCCCGCATTATCAAGAGCTGCTGCACGTCGAGTAGGAAGGCGTTCATGGCGACCGACACTGCTGCCGTGCTGCCGTTCCTCGCCCCAACAACAGTCGAGGGTACCGCCGAAGCGGTGCCGCTCGACGCCGCGACACCGCTGCGTCTCGATGGGGGCAGGGGCTGGTGGCTTGTGCAAAGCGGAATGGTCGATCTGTTTGCAGTCGCGCTTGATCGCGGCGAGCCAGTTGGCAGGCGTTACCCGCTGTGCCGGATTTCCGCTGGCGAGGTGATCGCCGCTTTGCCGGTGGACACCGATCACACGGTAATCGCGGTCGGGCATCTCGATACTTCGCTCGTCCCTCTGGCGCGCGAGAATGTTGCTGCTTGGCCGGCCGGGAAGCAGGCCGAGCTGATCGACCATTGGCTCGAGGCTGTCGCCGCAGCTGTGTTCGGCAATGGCCCGGCCTGGCCCGAATTCGCAGGCGAGCCGGGCCGTTCCATCCCCCTACCGGCGCCGAAACAGCTCTTCGCGTCGCGCGGTGCGGTTTGGGTGACACCCCGTGCTGGGACTCTGAGGACTGGTGACGATAGGTTTGCGCTGACTGGGACGATGCCGATTGCAGCTGGCCTCTCGGTTAGGGCCGCAGAGGATGTCCGCGTCGACTTGGGGGCAACCGTACAGGCGCTTGAGAGCGGCGCGGCCACAGCGGGTCTCGAGCGTTTTCACGGCGCCGTCCTTGTCGCGCTTAGGGAACGAATCACTCAGGCCGAACAGGAGCAGCAACAGCGTTTAGCCGCACGAAGCGCCTCCGACCGCCGCTCCCTCCAATGGGCTCTGCAACAACTGGCCGAAGTCGGTGGCGGCCTGGCGCCGCAAGCCGAGCGCGTGGTCAGCCATGATCCGGCGATTGGCGCGTTAGGCGCGGTGGCGGCATATCACGGGATCCGGTTATCGCAAATTGCCGCCGGCATGACCGCTGCTGGGTCGCCGGTTCAGCAGGTTGCTCGTGCCAATGGCCTTGGCCTGCGCCAGGTGCTGCTGCGCGGCAATTGGTGGCGCTTCGATAACGGGCCGCTGTTGGCTACGCGGGGGGCGGCTAAACAGTCAGTCGCATTGCTCCCGATCGGCAGTCGCGCTTATCGCCTGTGGGATCCGGTCGACGGCACGTCAGTGGAGGTCGATCATGCCATCGCGGCGGAGATCGCGCCCCAAGCAGTCATGGCCTATCGGCCGATGCCGCGGAACCTTTCCAGTGTCGCTGCGCTGATCAAGTTTGCCGGCCGCGGGGTCGGCCGTGAATTGGCGACGATTATCGCGGTAGCGACGGCCGCCGGCGTGGTCGCAGCTCTGCTTCCCGTGGCGATGGGCTTTCTGTTCCAATCGGCGATCCCGCGTGCCGAGATCGGCCAAGTGTGGTTGGTGATCATCGGCCTGACCTTGGCTGCTTTCGGGGCTGGCGTGTTTGATTTGACGATCGCAATAGCGTTACTGCGTATCGAGGGGAGGTGCGAGGCGGCGTTACAACCGGCGCTGATGGAACGCCTGCTGGCATTGCCGGTAAATTTTTTTCGCGGTTTTGGTACTGGCGATCTGGCGAACCGCCTGATGGCGATTCAGACCATGCGCAGGCTACTAGCCGGAAATACGGTTTCGTCAGTGCTATCAGCGCTTTTTGCCGTTTCGAGCTTGGTGGTCATCCTCGTCTACGATCCTTGGCTGGCGCTGGTCGCGGCTGGGCTGGTGGCGGCCGCCACCATGGTCTCCGCCGCCTTGTATTTCGGCGAGTTGCGCCATGAGCGGGCCCGAATGCTGCTCGGCGGCGAGAAAGAAAGCCTCGTCGTGCAGATCATTCAGGGGATCACCAAACTGCGGGTGGCGGCCAGCGAGGCGCGCATCTTTGGGGTCTGGGCGGCCCTTTTCGCGCGCCAACAAAGCCATTTTCTGGTCCGCCGACGGTATGACAACATCTCGACGGTCTTTGAAGACGTCTGTCCGATCCTCGCGGTCCTCGTGCTGTTTTCGGCCGCGTCGCGCTTGCTCGCGCCAGCGGACAATGCTCAGCCGGTCCTCGATCTCGGCGGTTTCCTGGCGGTCAACGCGGCCTTTGGTCAGCTGTTCGCAGCAGCGACAGAATTGGCGTGGTGGGTGACGAACTCGCTCGAGGCCGTGCCGCTGTTCGAGCGGGTGCGCCCGATCACCGCCGCCGAACCCGAGGCGCGTCCGGACACAAGCCAGACGGCTCCCCTCACTGGCCGTATCGAGGTAAGCCACCTCAGCTTTCGCTATACCGAAGGATCACCGCTCGTGCTCGACGATTTATCGCTCGATGTGCGGCCCGGGGCTTTTGTCGCGTTCGCCGGCCCCTCGGGGAGTGGCAAATCGACATTGCTGCGTCTACTGCTCGGCTTCGAGACGGCGGAAAGCGGCGACATCCTCTATGACGGACAGCCTTTGCGGACGCTCGATGCAGCGTCTCTGCGGCGCCAGATCGGCGTCGTTCTCCAGCATGGCCGCATTTCCAGCGGAAGCATCTTGGAAAACATCACCAGTGGTCTGCCGTACAGCATTGACGACGCCTGGGCGGCGGCCCGCCTTGCGGGCCTCGATGCCGATATCGAGGCGATGCCGATGGGCATGCACACGATGCTGATGGAAGGTTCCTCGACCTTATCGGGGGGCCAACGCCAGCGGCTGATGATCGCGCGGGCGCTGATCGGCAAACCGCGTCTGCTATTTTTCGACGAGGCGACAAGCGCGCTCGACAACCGGACCCAGGCGGTGGTGACCCATTCGCTTGAAGGGCTGCGAACAACGCGGGTTGTCGTCGCCCATCGCCTGAGCACGTTGGAACACGCAGACCGCATCTTCGTGCTCGACTCCGGGCGGCTCGTCGAGGCCGGCAATTTCGACGAGTTGATGGCGCGCGACGGATTGTTCGCCCGCCTCGCACATCGGCAGATCCTCTGAGGAGCGCAACACCATGCGCCAGGCACTCTACATCCTGGGTCAGCTCAATGATTCCGATGTCCTGTGGCTTGCCCGCCACGGGACGGTCCGACGGCTCGCCGATGGCGAGGTCATCGTTCACGAGGGGCGTGCGATCAACGCGATATTTATCACCCTGGGGGGACAGTTTCGCGTCGTCTTGGACGACGGTCAGGAAGTGTCGCGAATGAGTGCCGGTGAGGTCGTCGGCGAAATCGCCTTTGTCGATGCCTCACCTCCTACTGCCACCGTCGCGGCTGTGGGGGAGGCGACGGTACTAACGCTGCCAAAATCGGCACTGCAAGAGCACCTCGCTACCGATGACGGTTTTGCAGCGCGGTTCTATCGTGCATTGGCGATCTCCCTTGCCGATCGGTTGCGCGCGGCGACCCGCCGGCTCGAGCCGGCAGCGGGACGCGATCCCGCCGGCGAGGACGAGCTCGATACCTTAGTGCTCGATACGGTCGCAGTGGCGGGCCAGCGGTTCACGCGTCTGGTGCAAGCCCTAGCAGGGCGGTGATCGAAGACACCGCGACGGCGCGGGCAATGCTTATCCGAGCAAGTCGCGACGAGGCGGCATCGTCAGGAAGGCGTTGACCGTGTGCCAAAGCTGGTGCCGGTTGTGACCAAAGAGAAGCGCATGCGCCGCGCCGGGCAATACGATGAACTGCCGGTCCGGGTTGGGCAGCTGCCGGAAGAAGTCGAGCAGATCCTCCTCGCTCGCGATCCCGTCATGTTCGCCGCGCACGATCATCACCGGCGCCTGCACCTGCCGCGGATCGACGACCGGCAGGTTGGCGGTCATGTCGAGATAAGTTCCGGTCGGCACCTCTTCGCCGAAGGCGAGCTCGGCATCGGCCAGCGCGTCGGCAACGGCGGGGTCGCTCGTTCCCGGATGGTCGCGGGTGAAGATGCTGCGGATCATCGCGCGATCCCGGAGCCGGCGATTGTGGGTGCGAAAGTAGTCGAGTTGCTCGGCCCGCTTGGCTAGGGTCGGCGAGTTCCGGCCAGTATAGGTAAACGCGTTCAGCACCAGCCGATCGACGCGTTCGGGTCGCGCCATGGCGAATGAGGCTGCGCGCAGCGCGCCCGATGATCCGCCCATGAAATGCAATCGCGGTTGGCCGGTCTCGCGGATCACGAGCTCGGTTGCGGCAATCAGATCGGCGACCCCGCTGGCAATGTCCGAATTGCCGGAGGTTCGTGACGAGCGCCCGTAATTCTCGTGATCCATCGTCCAGACGTCGAAGCCGAGATCCGCGAATACGTTCATTGTCGAGTATTCGCCGGATCCGGGAACCGTAAGGTCGAACGACGACAGCGCTGAATTGGACGAACCGTGGACGAGGAAAAGGACCGGCCGGGGCGACTGGCCAGGAGCCAGCGGCCCCTTATGCTTACGATAGACAGCGAGCGAAACCTCGCCCTTATGGATGGTATAGTCGGTCCGTGGTGGGGTCGCGGCCGAGTGCGCGATTGCGTGCTGATCGTCCGCCATAGGGGCTCCTTATAGGTCGCTGCGCGGTTCTTGTATCGCGGAGTATACTCCACACGAACCGATGCGGACGATGATGGGAGGCAGGACGATGGCGCCTTTCGAGAAACGCAGGATCGGAGGGACCTCGCTCGAAGTCACGGTGCTGGGGTTAGGCTGCGCGACCCTCGGCAGTAGCCGCATCCCGGTCACCCGGCAGGCAGCTGAAGCCATCGTGCTCGCAGCCTGGGCAGCCGGTGTGCGCTATATCGACACGGCGCCATATTATGGCTTCGGGCAGGCCGAGCGGTGCGTCGGGGATGCGATGCGCTGGGTGCCGCGCGACGAATGGGTGCTCTCCACAAAAGTTGGACGGCTGCTCCGCCCTTGCCAGACCACGGACGAGACCCAACGGCATCCGCTGCCGTTCGAGGCGGTATACGATTATTCCTATGATGGGATCATGCGTTCGTTCGAGGACAGCCTTCAGCGGCTTGGCCTCGCACGTATCGACATTCTCTATGTGCACGACATCGGAGAAATGCAGCACGGCAGGGAGGCCCATCCTCGGCTGATGCGCATCTTGCGCGAAAGTGGCTATCGCGCGCTCGATGAGTTGCGAAGCGCCGGCGTGGCGCGCGCGATCGGCATCGGGGTCAACGAGCGCGAGGTGTTGCTGGAGGCTCTGGAGTGGGGCGACTGGGACGTGTTCCTCCTCGCCGGACGCTATACCCTCCTCGAGCAGGCCCCACTCGATGATCTCCTACCGAAATGCCTCACGACAGGCACCTCGATCGTGGTCGGCGGCCCGTTGAATTCGGGCATCCTTGCGGGGCGCGATACCTGGAATTACAAGACCGCCCCGCCTGAAATTGTTACTCGCGTCAACGCCATAAAGGCGATCTGCGACTCCCATCGCGTGCCTCTCGCGGCGGCAGCATTACAATTCCCCCTCGCGCACCCGGCCGTGGCGGCAATCATTCCGGGACCCCGGAATGTCGAGGAATTCCACGCCAACCTCAAACTGTTGCAGCATCCCATCCCGGCTCAGCTTTGGGCGGATCTTCGCGACGCCGGGGTGCTTCACCCAAAGGCGCCGACGCCAAGCTGACCCGCGACGCCCCGCGATCTGTGAGCGTCTCGACAGCGAGTGGCATTGGCGTATCATTAGAGCAGGGTTCGACGATGGAACCTGGAGAGACGGGAGGAAGAAGAGATGATCCAGACGAGTGGCGTCGACCACGTTGTGCTGCACGTCAATGACGTTCAGCGCTCGAAGAAATTTTACACCGATGTCCTTGGTATGACGGCATATCGGGAAGACAAGGGACATGTTTTCTTGCACGCGGGCCAGCAAGGTGTTGCTCTTTTCGAGAAGGAGACCGACGCACCTTTAACAACGGGCAACGATCTGAACCATCTGGCTTTGAACGTGGCGAGCGGAACTTACGAAGCGCTTAGAGCCGAGCTGGAGAAGCACGGGGTCAAAGTGAGCGGCCGGCCTGGGGAAGACCGCTGCATTTACTTCAGCGACCCGGATGGGCACCGCCTACAGCTGATGGTACCTCGTCACTAACCCCGCGGAGAGAAGACCGAGGCATTCGTGTCCATGGAAGGCCACTCCGACCTTACACGGACGACCCTGGCGGTTCTCTTTGTAGGCGGACTGATCGCCGCCTGTTTCTGGATATTACGGCCCTTTTTGCCGGCGATCATTTGGGCGACGACCTTGGTCGTCGCCACATGGCCGATCATGGTGCGCGTTCAGCGGCGCTTATGGAACAGGCGTGGGCTCGCCGTCACGGTCATGACCTTGGCCCTCCTTTTCGTCTTCGTAGTGCCGTTCTGGCTCGCGATTACAACGATCGCAGACAATTTCGACCGGATCGTCCAGTGGACGACGTCGCTGGCCGCTTTCAAATTGCCTCGGCCGCCGGAGTGGCTGTCCGGTGTTCCGTTCTTTGGCGACAGGGCGGCGCAATTCTGGGAAACTCTCGCCGCTAGCGGCATCGATCCGCTGGTGGCAAAGGCAGCGCCCTATGCCGGCGGGGTAGCGAGCTGGTTTGTTGCCGCGCTGGGCGGTCTGGGGATCGTGCTCGTGCAGTTTCTCCTGACGATCGCCGTCGCTGGTGTCATGTATTTAAACGGCGAGCACGCTGCCGGCGTTGCTCGCCGCTTCGGACGCCGACTCGCCGGCGAACGTGGCGAGCAGTCCGTCCGCCTCGCAGCCCAGGCGATCCGCAGCGTGGCTCTAGGTGTCGTGGTAACCGCGCTTGCTCAGTCGGTACTCGGCGGCGCCGGCATCGCGCTGGCCGGTCTGCCGCTCCCCGCCGTGCTTACGGCCGTCATGTTCATGCTGTGCATTGCCCAGCTCGGTCCCTTGCCGGTTCTAGTGCCGGCCGTTTTCTGGCTCTACTGGAGCGGCGAATCCGGGTGGGCAACCTTTCTTCTGATCTGGAGCGTTCTGCTCAGCACTCTCGACAGCGTATTGCGTCCGCTGCTGATTCGCAAAGGGGCGCATCTGCCGCTCATTCTGCTGTTGGCCGGGGTAATCGGTGGCCTCATCGCTTTTGGCCTGGTCGGTATTTTCTTGGGGCCGGTCGTCCTTGCAGTCGGATACACCTTGCTGCAGTCGTGGATGGCCGAGGCGAGCATACCTGACGACGAGGGTTCCGTGAGCCGCCGATGATGGGCCGCAACAACCCTATCATCCGCCACAATCCTCCAGTGAAACAATGGACCGCAGTTGATCGCGATCGCCGTCGCCTTAGTAGTATAGATAACGGAGTGATAAATGACGTCTGGGTTGCAGAGATTCTTTCGTCTAATGTTTTTGTTGCCGGCGCTTGCTATCGCGAGTGGGGCAAATGCGCAGACGGCGAACACGACGACTTCGGAACTGCCGCGTTTCCTCGTTTATTTCGACGAATTCAGTGCCAACCTCTCTGACGAGGCGAAAAGCGTTATCGCCGATGCCGCCAAACGTGCCAAGGAAACGGCTGCTAAGGGGATCGTTGTCCAAGCCCGCGCCAGCGCTACCGGTACGGCTGAGACAAACAAATATCTGGCACAGACGCGCACCTCGATCGTGACCGACCAGCTCGAGGCCGACGGAGTAGCACGCACGTTGATCCGGCAGGAACCAATCGGTCAAACTGGATCGAGCGATCCCACGGTCTACAATCGCCGCGTCGATATCATTCTGCAGCGCTGAGCGCGTCCGATCCTGAGCTCATAAACGGCCGACGGCAGCGACCCAGATTATTTCGCGTGTGAGTCGTACGCGGCCCTCATTCGCGCCCAGGCCCTGCGCCGAAATGTGCCGATGGCGGTCATTCCATGACCAATCCGGGCACGATCTCGTTTTAGATCTGAAGGGCGGGCAGTTTGACAGCAAATAATATAACTTCGCGAACTCTCGGCTATCGCTACGAACTCCACCCACGGATCGCCTTGCAAACGGGGTTCGTGAAAAGGAAGTTGTGTCCCGGAACAGAGGAAGCTACCTCCTCTTCCGGTCGCCACGCCGCAGTCCTTTGCGCAATCCATTCTCCGAGCGTGCGGCAACGCCCTCCAGGCCTTGCTCAATCCACTTCCTGAGCGCCGCATCCGTCCGGTACCCTTCTGGCGCTACTCGAACAAAGCCGGTCATCACCCGTCCACCCATTTCCATCGGCGACACGTGCGGCTCGCAAAGCATCCGCTCACGCGCCGGCGCGCCAATGCGAACCAACAGGCCCCCTTGCCCGCTGACGGAACAGCACATGCCACCTGTGACCATAAAGCACAGCCCACCCATCAGCTTCTTCTCGACGACATCGCGCCGCTTCGACAGCAGCTTTCGCACGCGCTCAGCCGTCTCTTCGTCGAATGCCATATGGCGGCTACCTCATCGCAATGTTTGTAAGGCGAGAGGCATTTTTAGTCCCAGCGATTGGCGTTCTTCGGGAAACCGGGACGCTGGACCCGCACGACACAGAAGCGTTGGCCAGTCGGCGCCTGCATGACCACCCAGCGCTCCAGGCGGTCCACCACCTTTGCGCCCAGCTTCCCCAGGCGCGCCACTTCGGCAGGGATGTCGTCGGTCTCGATGTCTATGTGGACGCGACTCTCGTGGTCCACGCGCTGGATCTCGACGATGGGCTCGTCGGGCGGGGTCTCCAGCATGCGGTAATTGCCGCGGGTGCTCGGATGGTTAGGGTCCACGGGGCGACCCAGCGCCTCGCCCCAGAAGCGGGCAGCCTCGTCCACATCGGAGGTCTTGCAGTCGATCAGCACGGCGCATAGGCGGGAATGGTGCATCTCAGCGCCCCTCATGCGAACCCGTTGAAATTCATAGTCAGCGAATTCCAAGGACATTGAGTCAACCACTATCCCGGAACTCCGCGCGGTTCTCGATGGCGAGGACCATGGTCCCTGCTCGTTGAGGACGCAACAATCCGCTAGAGGGCCGATGCGGTATGTGCCCGAAGGACGTCAGAGCGCTGTATTGGGTCATCCCGGGTTATGCCGACTACCCCAATGCAAGCCGCCGGGTGTTCCGGTAGCCGGTCTCCGAAAGCTCGCCCCAATCCATGCCGCCGGCGAGGAAGGCCATGTAGCTGTCGTAGACCTTGCGGGTCAGGGGATCTTTGGCAGCCGTATCGGCGAGAACTTCCTTGCTGAGCTTGCCGAAGGTCCTGATCAGCTCGTCGCTGAAGCGCAGGATCTTAATCCGCTGGTCGGCGCGCAGGACCTTGAGCCACTTGACATTCTGAGCATTGAACTCGGCCAGGGCGCGTGTCAGCTCAGCCGCCGCCGCGGCTTCGATAATGGCGCGATCGGAAGGCGTCAGTCCGTCCCACACCGGCTTGTTGATGCCGAGCGTCACGTTGAGCCGGGTTCGTGGAAACCGGGGTAATAGTAGTAGTCGGCGACCTTGTCGAGCCCGAGCATGATGTCCAACCACGGGCCGACCCACTCGCTGGCGTCGATTGCGCCGGATTTGAGGGCGCTAACGATCTGGCCGGCCGGAATCGTCACGACAGTCGCTCCCATGCGGCGCAGGACCTCGGCGCCGAGCCCCGGCATCCGGTAGCGCAGCCCTTTGAAGGCATCAGGGCTGTTGACCTCCTTGATGAACCATCCGCCCATCTGCACGCCGGAATTGTTGGCCATCAGCGGCTTGATATTGAACTGTGCGTCGACCTCGTCCCACAGCTCCTGCCCGCCGCCGAAGGTGATCCACGAGGTCAGTTCATCGGCCGTCATACCGTAGGGCACGGCACAAAAGAAATTCAGCGCCGGCGACTTGCCGTCGAAATAATAATCTGCCGAGTGATACATATCGGCGGCGCCAGTCGAAACGGCATCAAATGTTTCGAAGGCACGGACGAGACTGCCGGCTGCGTAGACGGTAACCTTGAGCTGCCCGTCCGACATTGCCGTGATCGATTGCGCCAAGCGCTCGGCGCTGACGCCTGGCCCGGGTGCTTTGGCGGGCCAGTCGGTCACCATCTTAAGCTCTTTGACACCCTGCGCGAGTGCCGGCGCAGATGGGCTGGGCGCGGTCGCAATCGTAGCTGCCGCCCCCAGCAGCATGTGGCGCCGACGTGTGTTCATGCCGGTCTCCCTGTTTGTATTACTCGGGCAGGTTGTTCAATGCTTGATTTTGGGACACTATTGCGAGGAAAATTGAGACGACCGCTCGAACAACAGGAGCCTATACGTTGTCGGACAGACGTGCAAGCTCGCGCGGCGTGGGGACGCGGCTCCTCATGGCCTTTTTTGGCATCAGCGCAATTTCGGCGCTGGTTGCCGGCGCGGCGATTTACGCGTTTGTCGAGGTCGGACGATCACTTGTTCTGATCGATCAACGCGTCGACCCGATTTTAGCTTCTCTCGAAGTGTCGCGCTCGGTCGAGCGCATAGTGACCGCTGCAGCGGCTTTGTCTGCCGCTACCACTCAGCGACAACGTGACGACCTCTTCGCCGGGTTGTCCCGCCAGTCGGACACGCTACGATCTTTGCTCACGGAATTGCACCAAGGGGGGATCGGCGAGAAGCGGCTGGCGCCGATCGAAGGCTACACCGGCCAGTTGGATGCCAATCTAACGGCATTGGATGCGGATGTTCGCCAGCGGCTGCAACTGATCGGCCTGACCAAGGATTTACTGCGCGGCGTGTTCGACACCAATGAGGAAACTCAGCGGCTGCTCGAGCCGACGCTGCTGGTCTACGATAGCCAGATAAAGCGTCTCGTCGGAATGGTGGCTGGTGCCGGCCCGCCGAGCGACCCGGTCTGGGAAGACATTCGGCCGCTGATCGCCAGCCTAATAGCCGATCGACCGGTGCGCGAGGTTCAGCAACAGGTCTCCGTGCTCACCGATACCTTGGTGCAGGCGTCTGTCAGCGATCAAAAGCAGCGTGTGCTGATCCTGGCTTTTCAGCTCCGTCGAACGATAAGCGAGATCGAGAAGGAGGCGCAACCGCTCGACCCGAAGCTGCGCCCATTATTCCTTGCCGAGATCGACAAATTCAAGACGCTGGTGGACGGGCCCAGTTCGATACCCCAATTGCGCCAGCAAGAGCTGGAACTGATCGCCGATGCGGGCCGGTTGTTGGCCGAGAACGCGGCGTTGTCGAAGCAGCTCTCCGAAGCAGCCGAACAGCTGGTCGAAATCACCAAACGAGAGGTCCGAGGAGCAACCACTACAGCTCTCAAAATCCAGCGGTTGAGCACCGAGGCGATCGCCGTCCTCGTCGCGCTTTCCCTCTGTGGCTCCATTCTAGTCGTCTGGCTTTATGTCGTGCGGAACATTGTGCGACGGCTGAACCAGCTGAGTGGAGCGATGTTCAAGATTGCTGCCGGCGGCCATGACACCGCAGTTCCAGTGGCTGGCGGTGACGAGATCGCCGCAATGGGCGAGGCGGTCGAAATTTTCCGCTGCAATGCAATAGAACGCGATCAACTGCTCGCCGAGCGCGCCGAGGCAGCGAACCGGCTTGAAAGGCTTGTCGAGCAGCGCACCGAGGAGCTGTCGCGACGCGAGGCGACACTGCGCGTCATCTTCGACCATATGCCGCAA
>Ga0306921_10001961_pt1 | contig 20368 bp, 18 predicted proteins | sample sta12Cox44000080_FD_203760 | JGI IMG/M metagenome (GOLD analysis project Ga0306921, IMG submission 203760) | Lab enrichment of tropical soil microbial communities from Luquillo Experimental Forest, Puerto Rico - statoxic.12C.oxic.44.000.080 (v2)... | ecosystem: Environmental > Terrestrial >... | reverse complement strand
TTCCCGCGCGGCAAATACGTAGCCAGCTATCTCGGACTGATTCCAGAAGAAGATTCCAGTTCGAACAAGCGACGCCTGGGTCATATCACCAAGCAAGGCAATTCGCTGGTGCGCTGGCTGCTGGTAGAAGCCGCTACCAAGGCACAACGATGTGATCCGGCCTGGCATCGGCAGTATCTTCGCTTGGCGCGAAATAAACATCACGGCGTCGCCAAAGTGGCGATCGCACGGAAACTCTCAATTCGCTTGTACTGGATGTTGCGCTCCGGGCAAGACTACGAACAAGTGAAGGAGCGCAGTTCGCATGCGGGGCAGTCCGTAGAAGCCAGTGGCCACAGTCTTCGCAGGCCGACATTCTGATTGGACGCCCCGTCTCCCTTGCAGCAGAGGGAGTTTGAACAGGTTAATCATGGTGCCGTACCGGACCGAATACATGGTTGATGGAATCTCTAACGGTTGCCATCACGGATGATTAGTTCGACGTACGAGCTTTGGTCGTTTATGCAGGGACTGAAGAAAATCTCAATCAGGGAACGAAGCTCAGCTGAACTGCGCTTCGCTTCGTCCCTCGCTCCATTCTGGGTGTGGCCAGGCCAGCGTCAAGGGTCTGCGATGAACGCCTACGGCGCCCTTGACCCCGGCCTGGCCACACCGTCACTCTCGTGTGCCCTTTTTTTGCTCAAACAACACAAAAAAGCGGTTGACAATGCCGACGTTGTCATACATGGCTTCTCGATGCTGTCACCGGGGAGAAGACCGAACTCACCCCGCAGGGCAACGAAAAGGTCTTCTATGATCCCATCGGATTCAGCGCCGATGGGAAAGGCATCTACCTTGTCACCGACAAAGAGAACGAGTACTCGCGCCTGGATTGGATGGACGTTTCGACGAAGTCGCTCAAGTACGTCACCAGCTACAAGTGGGACGTCGAGGATGGCGCCGGTGTTTCCCACGACCGTCGCCACATTGCATTTCTGCTCAACGAAAACGGAGTGAGCACGCTGCACGTGCTTGATATAGGTTCGGGCAAAGAGCTACGCATGCCTACGCTTCCAGCAGGAGTGATCAGTAATCTACGCTGGCACGAGAACAATCGAGATCTGGGCTTTCAACTCAACACGTCGCAGTCGCCTTCTGATGTCTATTCGGTCAACATTCAAAGCGGCGAGCTGGAACGCTGGACCACGAGCGAGACTGGCGGCATTCCATCGCAGAGTTTTGTCGAGCCAAAGCTGGTCACCTGGAAGAGTTTCGATGGCCGCGAGATTTCCGGATGGATCTACTTCCCGAGGGAGAAGCCCGCCGCTGGCAAGTATCCGGTCGCGATCGTGATCCATGGCGGCCCGGAGGGACAGTCACGGCCCACCTTTCTCGGACGCAACAATTACCTGCTGAATGAAATGGGTATGGCACTGATCTACCCCAATGTCCGTGGCTCCACAGGCTACGGCAAGGAATTTACTCAACTCGATAACGGTTTTCTCCGTGAAAATACGTACAAGGACATCGGAGCACTTTTCGACTGGATTGCCGCGCAGCCCAAACCCGACTCGCAGCGCGTGTTGGTGACTGGCGGGAGCTACGGTGGACACATGACTCTGGCGGTAGCGACGCGCTACGACGATCGTATTGCCTGCTCGGTCGACATTGTGGGCATGTCGAACCTGGTCACGTTCCTCGAGCACACAGAGGCTTACCGTCGAGACCTGCGCCGTGTCGAATACGGTGATGAGCGCGATCCTAAGATGCGTGCTTATCTCGAAAGCATCGCACCTATAAGCCACGTAAGAGAGATTACCAAGCCGATGATGGTCGTCGCCGGAGTCAATGATCCGCGCGTACCCAAGAGCGAGGCGGATCAGATGGTGAAGGCACTTGAAGCCGATGGAACTCCGGTCTGGTATATGGCAGCCAAGGACGAAGGCCACGGCTTCGCCAAAAAGAAAAATGCAGACTTCGAGTTCTACACGACGGTGTTGTTCCTGCAAAAGTATCTGCTCGGCCAGTAGTCAAGAGGCGGCTCATTTTGCCACGAAGATTGCCACGCTTTTAGGCAGCACCGTGTAGCTCTCCTGCAAGAGCAACCGAAATTCCTGGCCGTCGTCGGCGATATCAAGCGGGGATTTCTGGGCAGAATCGCCCAGCCGGAACCACTCATACTCGCCGATCAGGGGCAGCTCGAAATCGAGCGGGTCTGTGTAGGAGTTGGCGATAAAATGCAGGTCTTCGCACGAGCCGTCCGGCTGCAGCTGGGTAAGTTGCATGGCGAGCGTACGCGACTGGTGGTCCCAGTCGGCGGTCATGCGTTTCACTCCGTGCCAGGTGATGTGGAAGCCGTCAGCGCCGTCGAATCAAAGTGTTTTGCGCCGCAACAGAGGGCAGCATTTGCGGAACTAGATCATCAGACGGAAAAACCGCAGCAACTCGGCATTTCTGTTTACCATGCGCCAGTCGAGCCAGCCGATTTCATTGTCCTGGCAGTAGGCGTTATTGTTGCCCTGCTGTGTGCGCCCGACTTCATCTCCCGCCAGCAGCATGGCCACGCCATGTGACATCAGCAGAATCGCCGCAAAGTTCTTGCGCTGGCGCATGCGCAGTGCATTGATTGCCGGATTGGCGGCCGGTCCTTCGACACCGCAGTTTCAACTGTGGTTGTCGTTGGAACCGTCCCGGTTGTTCTCGCCGTTGGCGAGATTGTGCTTTTGGTTGTAAGAAACCAGATCAGTGAGCGTGAAGTGGTCGTGGCAGGTAACGAAATTGATGCTGTGATAAGGCGCGCGCGCTGGCTTGGTAGAGATCGGGCGAGCCGAGCAGTCGAGTTGCCAGTGCCGAGGTCGTCCCCGCATCACCCCTAACGAACTTGCAGATGTCGTCTCGGAACTTGCCGTTACACTCGGCCCATCGTCCCCAAGAGGGAAGCGTGCCGACCTGGTATAGGCCGGCGGCGTCCCAGGCTTCGGCGATGAGCTTGGTATTGGCGAGGACGGGATCGTACGCGAGGCGTTCCAACAGGGGTGGATTTTTCAGAACCGAACGTCCTGGCCCCATCCAAGAATTGATGCGAGATCAAAGCGAAATCCGTGCACGTGCATCTCCGTCGCCCCGTAACGCAGGCAATCGACGATGAAGTCGCGCCCACGGGTTGGTTTGCCACCTTAGTGCGAGGCTTTATCGCCATACAGTCCTGCCAATTCTATCGGCAGAGCGATGGGATGGGTTACCAGAAAGCGATGTCCTGGACGGGGACGTCCTGGTTTGTTGAGAGGTTGAGGGACGCTGCACACTATTGCTGCAAAAGGTGGCTTCCGATAGCGGTGTACAACTCGATGGCGTCGAGCAGCTGCCTCTTTTCGATGTACTCGCCTTCGGTGTGTGCGACATGAATCGAGCCCGGACCGATTAGAAGAGGTTGGCCCCAGTTAGTGAGAGCTGGAATATCGGTAGTGAACTTGGCGATCATGGTCTCGATTCCAGGAACGCTAGTGAATTCCATGTAAGGAATTTCGAGAACGAAGTCGGCTTCCGCTTTGCCCGCCACGGCGGCCGTGATTTGTTCGCGCAATTCATCGGTTGGGCCGACAAGCCGATACAGGAGGTGCGCGACCGCGTAATCGGCAATGACATTGGGGGCGCGTCCGCCTTCGATCAGGCCGATGTTCAGTGTACATGGGCCAGCCGTGGAATTTGTCGGGAGCATGAGCTTGCGAAGATTTTCCAACGCATCAAGCAGCTTCTCGATGGCCGACTCGCCGACCTCAGGATAGGCCGAATGAGCCATCTTGCCCCGCGCGACAAGCTCCACGCGCAGCGTGCCCTTCGATGCGACGGCAAGCTTGTTCTCTGTGGGCTCACCGTTGATCAGGAACCTGGCTCCTCGCGCCTGCTGATTCGCGACCTGGGCGCCTTGACTGTCGCGTTCCTCGCCGACGAGGAAGAGCAATCCGGCGCGACCGCCTTTTGCATTGAGCCTTTCCGCGGCTGCAATTTGTGCCACGAGAATGCCTTTGGCATCGCAAGAGCCGCGGCCGTAGATGCGATCCTCCGTCTCTGATGACGGGATGAACGGCGGTACCGTATCCATGTGCGTGGAGAGTACCAGTGCGGGATTGGGCGTGTTCGGAGGGGTCGCCCATACGTTGAAGCGTTCGCCCTCGACAGCCATGCGCTCGACGTCGTAGCCGAGGTGCGACAGCTCGCGGGCAAGCCTATCGGCAACCTCAGTTTCCAACCCGGTGGTGGATTCGGTGTCGATCAGCCTGCGGGTTAGGGCAAAAACGTCCATATACGAAGCATAACGCATGAGAAGCCGTAGCCGGGCCGGCGTGCCTGGAGCCTGACCGTGCTGCTGGCAACTTGGCCTGCCGAGGCTGCCGCCGTGCCGGCGCAGCTGCAATCTCCTTGTAACGCAGCTCCTCAGCGTGCATAGCGTGCATAAGGATTAGGATTAGGGATCGTGTGGGCCCTTGCGCCGTCTACCGTTCCCCAAGTCGCGCAGGAATGGAATGACGTCACATAGCAGGGAATACCGGTCAAGTGAGTGGTGGTTAAGAGAGCTAGCCCACGGAGCACTGGGGCCCAGACTGCAGAAAACCGAACTACATTCGGAATCGCTGAAGCAACAGACGCCACCGTACGAATTTCATGGACGATCCGGGGATGAAGCATGAACATCAGCATGCACGAGCAAATGAACGCCTCCTCCTCCTGCCATTGAAAAAAGTGCTCTTCCTCCTGCTATCTGCCATGATGCAGTAGTCGTGCTCACAGCCCAAGTAGATCGTCGAAATGTATTTCCCAGCACGGTCGCGTAAACCGCGGCGATTCGGCAGGCGTGCAGTTTGCAACCCGTCGGCAACTATGGAAATCTGCTTAGGGTCTACTGGATCTCGGATAGCGCCGAGGTGCTTGACGTCTACTCAGCTGCAATAGCTTCTCGCACAACAGCTGCCAGCTCGTTTGGCTCTGCCGTCGGAGGGCGGCAGGTGAAGTTGCTGCAAACAACAGCGATAGACTTCTTCTCCTCGAGAACTGGCAAATTGGGGATCATCTCGGCTAACACCGGCGGCAGATTATGTTTGAAAGCTTCACTATCAGTAAGATGGAGAACTGATTTGTTGGCTGCGAACGGAGTGATCGCCGCTTCGAGCAGCGCGCGGGCTCTATCGTCTTCGCCTATCACTATAACTTGTGTGTGTGGACGCGAGAGCCATATCGTGGCAATGCCAAAGGTACCAGCATAAATGCCGAATTGCTCAGCAGTTCCAGCGAAGACTTCAAGTGTGTCCTCAGCTTTGTCGCGATACCTCGCGTCGTTGGTATAGGCATGCAGTCGCAACAGCGCGATAGCAGCTAGTGGATTGCCGGCGGGAGTCGGGGCATCCTGAAAAGGCTTGCGACGAGCCGAAAGCGCGCCGAGCCGGAGTTTCTCCTCGAGAGTTGCCTGGGTATCGAAGAATCCACCTGTTATCGGATCGCTGAAGTGTTCAATCATCGCGTCAGCAATCTTGTGTGCAAACGAGAAGTAACTCATGTCGCCAGTCACCTCGTAGGCGTCGAGGCAAGCCAGCACCGTGCACGCGTAGTCGTCCAGCAGCCCACGGACGAGACGCTGGTCACCAGCCCTAGCATACGCGACCACGTGCGAGAGTCCGTGCCGGTCACTCCAAGCGGCCGACAACACGCGATCAAGAGACCGTAGGGCAAACTTGCGTGCGCGGTCGAGTCCGAGCACCAGCGCCGCCTGCAGGTACGCAGAAACGCACATGGAGTTCCAGTTTACGTAGATGGTCTTGTCGATGAATGGTGTCGGACGCTCCAGCCGCGCGGCATACATCTTGGTCTTGGCCGACGCCAGCAGGTCCAGGATCTGAGAAACATCACGCCCCATGCGCGAGGCGATCTCCTCGGGGAGTGCACGCACCCACAGCACGTTCTTGGCGGAATTGTGGTGCATCTCGCCGGCTTCGTTAATGTCGAAGTGCAGCGAGGCCGCCTGGAATTCGTCTTCAGTCAGGACAGCCTTTGTCTCTTCGATAGTCCAGGTGAAGTAATCGCCGTCGTCGTCGAGGTTAATGTCGGCGTCCTGCGAGGCATAGAAGCCACCGTGTTCCCCATTGCTCAGCCACTCATCCATCCAGCGGACGATGTCGCAAGCCACATGTGCGTAAAACTTGTAGCCGAATACCTGGTAAGCGTGAACATAGTTCTTCAGGAGCTCCGAGTTGTCATATGACATCTTCTCGAAGTGCGGCACGATCCAGCGCTCGTCGACCGAATAGCGATGAAATCCGCCTGCCAACTGGTCGTAGACGCCGCCTCGCGCCATCTTGGTGAGGGTAGTCGTGATAACCGTCGCAACGCGCTCTTCGTGAGTGCGTGCATACCAGTCGAGCAGCAAGTCGACGGCGGAGGCATGCGGAAACTTGGGAGCGCCACCGAAGCCACCATGCTTCTCATCGAAGAGCGGCAGGGCCGACTGCACCATGACGCCGATTATGCGCGGCGAGACATTGGTCTGACGTCCTGCGAAGGCTTCAGCGTTCGAGAGCACGTTCATGGCTTCCGCTGCTGATTGCAGGACTTCATTCTGCCGCTCCTTGTATGCTTCCGAGATCGCAAGCAGAATTTTCCTGAAGCTTGGACGGCCGTATTGGTCGACGGAAGGGAAATACGTACCGCCGTAGAAGGGTTTGCCATCAGGCGTAAGGAATACCGTGAGGGGCCAGCCTCCTGTACCTGAGATTGCAGAGACGGCAAGCTGATAACGGCTGTCGACGTCAGGCCGCTCGTCGCGATCGACTTTCACGGCGACAAAGTGCTCGTTGACTAAGGCCGCGACCTCGGCGTTTTCGTACGATTCGCGGTCCATAACATGACACCAGTGGCACCACACCGCACCGATATCGAGCAAGACTGGCTTGTTCTCGCGCTGGGCTGCAGCAAAAGCTTCCTCGCCCCACTCGTGCCAATGGATAGGTTGATGCATTGCAGAGCGAAGATAGGCGGAGGACGCATGCTCCAGCGAATTAGCTGCTGTACTCATAAACCTTCAGTCTAGCAGGAAGAGCTGCGCGGGGTTTAGCAGCGTTACCGGTACTACGTAAAGGAGGCAGCGCGTGGTTAATATACCTGATCGAGAAGCTCCACAACGTGTGCTGCCTTGGCTTTCAGGCCCTTGCGCTGAATTCCGGCGCGGAGCTGCAACAGACATCCAACATTCGCGGTAGCCACGATCTCCGGTTGCACGCTGGCGACATACTCCATCTTCTCGTCAAGGACCTTCATCGAAATTTCATTCTGCGTCACATTGTAGACGCCTGCGCTCCCGCAGCAGGTGTCGGGTCGTGGTGACTCGATGAGTTCCGCGCCAACAAATTTCAGCAGCTCACGCGGAGCTTTGCGTATGCCTTGCGCATGTGCAAGATGACACGGGTCCTGGTAGGTGACACGTGCCTGTAACCTGCGCTTTGGCTCGACGGGTCCCACGTTCGCAAGGTATTCCGTGATGTCGCGCACCTTGGCGGTGAACAGCACGGCGCGCTCGGCGTACTGTTTGTCGTGCTCCAACAGCTGCGCATACTCCTTCAGGATTGAGCCGCAGCCGGCCGCAGTGTTGACGATGGCGTCGTACTCGGGGCTGAGCATCGAATCGATGTTGCGGCGTGCCTGCGCACGAGCCAGCTCCAGGTATCCGCCATGCGCGTGCAAGGCGCCGCAACAAGCCTGCGCGGGCGGCAGGTGCACCTCGATGCCATTGCGGGTGAGTACGCGAATGGCTGCACGATTCAATTCGGCAAAGGCTACGCTGTTGATGCAGCCGATCAGCAATGCCACCGTGCCGCGCCGAGGGGAATCGGCTGGGTAACGATCGCCAAGTTGCGTGAACGAGAAATCTTTCTCAATGCGGGGAGCAAGGGAGTCCAGGTCGGCGACACCCATCACTCGAAGCAAACCACAGGCGCGGCACAGGCGCTGCAGTCCGGAGTGTTGGTAGAGGCGGATGAAACGAGCAACCTTGGCCAGCCGTTCGAATGACGGGAGGACCTCTTCGTAGAAGAACTTGCGCGCTCTTCGTTGCAACCAAGGCCGGCGGTAGTTCTGTTCGATCTGCGAACGTGCTTGCTCAAGAAGGTCGCCGTAGCGCACCCCAGAGGGACAAGCCGTCTGGCAGTTCATACAACCGAGGCAACGATCGATGTGCGTCACGAAGGAATCGCTCAGGGGCAGGCGGCCTTCGTCTACCTGCACGATTTGATAGATTCGGCCGCGCGGGGAATCCATCTCCGTACCCAAAGCGCGGTACGTCGGACACTGGTCGAGGCATAGTCCACAATGGACGCACTTCGAATACAGGTCCCATGTTGGCTTCTCACGCGTCGAGAAGTTTGTCTTGTGAGTCTCCGAGAAGGTAGCGATGGACGTCAGACCAGGAACCTCCCGCGATTCAGAATGTCATGACGATCGAGCGATTGCTTCACTGCGCGCATGCTAGCGACATCGGTAGGCGTGGGTCCCCAGGAGTCGATTTGAGTGCGGACATAGGCCGGACAGAGCTGCACCATCATGCTGGCGTCGCGGGGCAATTGGGCCCGTAGAGTCGAGATTGTGGTTACGAGTTTCGCGCCTGTTGCATCGGCGCTGGTTAACGGCCACAGCGCAGCTTGCAGGTGTCCGGCGCCGATGCGCCCGATCGCGGCAACAGTAAGGTCATTCGCTTCAGCCACGACCTCAATCTCGCTGATCACACGTTTTACATCGCGCAAAGGCAGCGATAGTGACATCAGCAGCGAATCTGGGTGCTGTGCCTGCAATGACTCCGAAAAATTCTCCACGGCTCGCCAGAGCTCCTGCTCACTCTGCCCTTCAACTTGACGTGAAGCCGCCATGCCGAGTTCCGAGCGGTAGCGCCGCAGCACGGCATCGCTACCAGCGGCGCGAACGCACACCACCCAGGACTTCGCATCCATGCTGGGACGTAAGAGTTGACGCGCTCCGGGAGACACCAATTCAAGACAAATCGGAGAGAGTGGCGAGTGCAACAGGCGGTCGCGAAACTCGATAGCATCGGCCGCCGAGTAAAACTCTGCAATGTATGTCTGGGTCCGCCGGGGCGCTGGAAAAAGCTTAAAGCTGGCCGATGTGATGATGCCGAGCGTGCCGTGGCTGCCGATCAGCAACTTCATCAGGTCATAGCCGGCAACATTCTTTACGACGCGCCCGCCACCCTTGGCGCGGCGAGCGTCGCCAGTCACAAAGTGCAGGCCAATGCAGAAGTCGCGGACGCCACCGAACCCGTGTCGTAGCGGTCCATGTCCTCCCGTGGCGAGTACTCCGCCAACCGAGCACCGGTCGGGCAGCGGAGGATCGACTGCGAATAGCAGCCCGTTCGCCCTGACCATCGCCGAAAGTTGCGAGACTGTGAAACCGGCGCCAACCCCGACGGTAAGATCGGCGGGATCGTAGTGTTCCACCTCGGTGAGCCGCGCGGTGAGCAGCACCACGTCGACCTGCGGAGGCGCATTGCCCATCTGCTGGGTACAGCCGCCCGCGGGAACAACACACAGCCTAAGTTCGTTTGCCATGCGCAGTATGCTCGCGACTTCATCCTGCGAAGCGGGCGCCACAGCGAGCGCGGGCGTCGTTCCAACGATGCTGTACCGCTCCAGTTCCGAGGGGGCTTCAATGACATGTTCCCCGCCACAAAGAGCGCGGAGTTGGCTCGCGTACTGTGTCACGACGCCAGCACTGCTCACATCCCCTCCTGCGCCAGCACGGGATGCTGCGCCGGACCGCACGTCTCGGCGCACATTCTCGTGGTGGGAAACACTTTGCCGGGGTTTAGCACAGAAGAGGGGTTGAAGGCATTTCGCAAGCTGAGCATTACATCCAGGTCACCTTGGGTAAACAGCAACGGCATCAAGTCGCGTTTCTCCAGTCCAATGCCATGTTCGCCGGTGATCGAGCCCCCACAGGCTATGCAATACTCCAGGATCTTGCGGCTAGCCAGTTGCACCCGCTCTGCCTGTTCTCGATCGCGAATGTCGAACATGATCAGCGGATGCAAGTTGCCGTCGCCCGCGTGAAAGATGTTGCCGATGATCAAGTCGTACTTCTTCGCGACTTCCCCGATGTGGGCCAGCACAGCAGGAATACGGGTGCGCGGCACTACGCCATCCTGCGTGTAATAGGAAGGACTGACACGGCCAAGGGCGCCGAAAGCGGTTTTGCGGCCCTTCCACAGCAGCGCCCGTTCTTCTTCATTCTTGGCACGGCGTACCTCGCGCGCGTATTGCTCACGGCACACAGCCTGCACTGCCTCGGCCTGTTCTTCCACCGCCTCGCGCAGCCCTTCCAGTTCGATCAGCAGTACAGCGGCGGCATCAAGTGGGTATCCAGCGTGGCAGTACGCCTCGACCGTACGCAACGTCCATCCATCGAGCATCTCCAGCGCCGCCGGTGTGATCCCTTCCGCCGTAATCGCCGAGACTGTGCGAGCAGCGTCGTCGATTGTTTCGAAGATGCCAAGCAGCGTTGCGACATGCTCGGGACGGCGCAACAGCTTCACTGTGATCGCGGTCGCGATCCCGAGTGTTCCTTCCGAGCCGACAAAAAATCCCGTCAGGTCGTAGCCACAGGACTCGGCTGCCTTACCTCCAAACTGGACAACGTCACCATTGGGCAGCACGACCTCGAGGCCGGTTACGTGATTCACGGTTACACCGCAGGCGAGGGTGTGGGGGCCTCCGGAATTCTCAGCAACATTCCCTCCTATCGTGCAGGCCTTCTGGCTGGAAGGATCGGGAGCGAAGTAAAGTCCCAGGGGCGCGACATGTTCGGAGAGTTGCAGGTTGACCACGCCGGGCTGCACCACGGCGCGCTGGTTTTCGACGTCGACCTCCAGAATGCGTTTCATCCGAGAGAAAGCCAAAACCACGCCACCCTCGGGTGAGATCGCCCCGCTGCTCAGCCCGGTGCCGGCCCCACGCGGTACGACCGAAACGCCGTTCGCTGAGGCGAGGCGCATGATTTGCGAAACCTGATTGGTTGTTTGGGGAAACACCACAGCGCCGGGCGTGCTCTTGCGGATGCCGCCGTCATATTCGTACAACATGAGGTCTTCGGGACGGTCGAGCACACCATCACGTCCGGCAATCGTCCGGAGATGATCGACCAGCGCAGAAAAGCGCATAGAGTGAGGTCTAGTGTAGCACCGGCCTGCCGACCCCGGTAGTCACCTAGGTCGACGGCTCGACGTCGGCCTAGCTCGATGCGGTCTGAATATAGGCACGCATCATGTCCACATCAGCGGACTTCTCATCCAGGTGACAACGCAGGAGGTCGCGCAGCGACAGAAACCCGACCAGCATATTTCCGTCGCAGACCGGCAGGTGGCGGATGCCGCGACTCTGCATAAGCGCCATTGCTTCTTCAGAGCTGTCACCCGGGGAAACGGTACTCAACCGGGTGCTCATGACATCGGCGATGCGGGTGACAAGGGGATCGCGCCCCTCAGTGACAACCCGCCGCATGATATCGCGTTCGGAGAAAATCCCCACGAGGCGAGTGCCATCGAGCACGGGGACCGCACCCACGTTGCAACTCACCATGTAGTTCGCTGCTTCGAAGACGGTTTGCTCCGGCTGTATGTAATGAATGGTGCGATTGTTCAGGAGATCCCGGATGGTCGCCATAGATCCTCCGCTTGTAGGTTTGTATGCTGTTGAGCGCTGTTGGTACGCCCTTAAGACAAGTCCGGGTAATGTAAGACGACACCAGCCGAGACGAAGGAAGCACCACGCTCGTCCCTTCCGTTGACTATGATGCGCGGGACGAGGGGGCGTTGCCGAGTATATGACGCGGGCCATACCTCTGCAATGAAGATTTGCGAGTACTGGAAATGACAAGTTTGTCATGCCGACCCGGCCGATTGTGGGCATTCAGCTAAGGCGAAAGTGCCTGATGTGAGACACTGCCGTGCTGGACTGATATCCTCGTTCATTGATTTTGGGAGGCGGAAAGAAATGTCCAACCAGCTGCAGGGAAAAACCGTAGCGGTGTTTGGAGTGGCCAATAAGCGCAGCATTGCCTGGGCCATCGCGCAGGCAATGCAGGCTGCCGGCGCGGAGCTTGCAATTACCTACCAAAACGACCGTTTGAAGCAGGAGGCGGACGACTTGATTGCGGCCCTGCCGCATTCGCAGGCTTTCCAATGCGACGTCTCGCAGGACGAAGAAATTGATCAGCTCTTCCAGCAACTTAAGTCGCGTTATGGCAAACTCGACTCGCTGGTACACAGCATTGGCTTCGCTCCTGCCGAGGCACTCCGGGACGACTTTGTCACCACCAGCCGTGAGGCCTTCCGTGTTGCCCATGACGTGAGCGTTTATTCGCTGGTGGCACTGGCGCGCGCCGCGTACCCCTTGATGACCGATGGCGGCAGCATCCTGACGCTTACCTACTATGGTTCGGAAAAGGTCGTGCCGAAGTACAACGTCATGGGCGTGGCGAAGGCTGCACTGGAGGCTAGCGTTCGTTATCTGGCATACGATCTCGGCAAACACTGGGTGCGAGTGAATGCGATCTCTGCCGGGCCCATCAAGACGCTGGCGGCGCGTGGCATCTCCGGTTTCGGCGACATGCTGAAGACCCAAGCAGAGCGCGCTCCGCTGCGGAGGAATGTCGATGTGAACGAAGTAGCATCAACCGCGGTCTTCCTGGCCAGCAAGGCTGCGAGCGGCATCACCGGTGAAACCATCTATGTCGATTGTGGTTACAACATCATGGGATTTTGAGGATCGATCTCGTCAAGACGGGTCGAAGCCGCTGGAAACGAAACTCTAGCAGAGGACTGCTCGCACGGTTAAGCTAGCCACTCTAACCGCCTGGGATGAAAATTCAGTTCCAGCTTCGCTTTTGCATTCGAGGCGCCTCGCAATCGAGTGGCGTAATACACGGCGTCTACACCCACTGCCTTTGCGGCCTGCTCCTCGGTCACGCGCGGCGGAGGGGGCGCTCCGGACGCCCGGGCAAAAGCGGGAAGCCAGACGCGCTGTTCGCTGGGTTCATCGTCGACGATGTTGTACGCTCCCGGAGTCGCGTCAAGCGCTGCTACAGTCGCAGCCGCTGCGTCATCGACATGCACCCAACTCGACACCCTTGACCCTCACCGATAATGGGCAGGCGCTGCGTGCGTACTTGCTCGCCGATGTCTCCTCCCGGTGTGTACCATGTGCCCGGGCCATAAAAAAAGCCATAGCGAAGCGCTACGCCTTCGATGTGATTTCGACCGAGAACGCTCGACTCTAGTTCAGCATATCGCCGCGAACCAGCCGCAATTGCTGGCGAAGCTTCGAAGGCGAACGGCTCGGTTTCATCTGCCAATCCATCTCCTGGTGCATACCAGAACGCAGAAGATTGCACCATGAAGCGTCGGACCCCGGCGGCTCGTGCCCCAGCCAGGAGATTCTTGTTACCTTGCAGTCGCACCTGTGCATCACGTTCCTCGGCGGCTTTCATGTCTGCAGGTGTGTAGTGACGGGGAAGGGAAGTGAGCTCGTTGATGATTGCGTCCGGGCGAACCCGCACCACCGCATTCTCCACATAGCCAGCGTCGAGAGCGGCGGCCACGACCGCTTCCACCCCAGCATTGGAAAGTCTTGCTGAAGCGTTGGCGGAACGCACCATTGCAAAAACGATATGTCGGTCGGCAACCAACAACTGCATCAGCGGCCTGCCGATCGCACCTGTGGAGCCAGCTATAAAAACTCTCATCCTCCGCTTCCTCGTGAATGGACTCGCGCCCCACGGTTAAAGATGCGATCCCAGAGTATAGGATGTAACGAAATTGTTTGCCAGGGCTGTATTGCCGTGCTGCTGATGGCTGTATTTTCCGCCTTGATTTTTTTTTCAAAGATCGGCCACCTCGGAAGGGTCAGGCAGAGGACCTAACTGCTGTTCAGGAGCACTGAAGCAGGAGGTAGGAACGCATTAAACTAGAATCCAAGCGTGAAGTCTTCCGGGTAATTGACTGGGCGGCGAGAGCCCCCAGGCGTGCGTCGATCCAACGTTAGTGAAGGGTTAATGCGATACCATTCGGATGGGAGTGGTGACTGACAGTTTACCAGGACGTACCTGTGACGGCGGTCGTTTCTATGCTCCGCGGCATCAACAACCTAGATCATAACAGGGTCAGGATGGATGAGGTGCGGACTCTTTATGAGTCGATTGGCCTCCGAGAGCCGCTAATATACATGTAGAGCGGCAACGTCGTTTTCCGATCGAGTCAGCGTGACCTGATTTCGTTGGGCAAACGCATTGAGAGTGCCATTGAGCATAAGTGGCTTTCACGCACACTTGCTTCTCCGCACCACAGCCGACTTACCCCACGTCGTCGCCGGGAACTTATTCGCACCACCGGAATGCGATTGACCGCGCCAAACTGGTCGTCACCTTCCGGTCCGCTGAGCCCAATGCCGAAACCAAGAGCAGGTTGCACAGCGTAAATCCTCATCCGAGGAGGTGTACCTCTTTGGCCGCGAACTGTTCATTTATTTCCCAGATGGCTAGGAGGTTCGAAATTAACGCCCGTGCTGGAAAGGATCCTGAAAAAATCCGGAACTAGCAGAAATTTCAATACTGTGACCAAAGCTGCTAAAGATGGCAGAAAAGCCGGAGAGCGGACGAAGGTAACAGCGGTTAGTGCAGTCTGGCTAGCCGCATTATCGTTGCCAAGACTATCTTATTTCGTCGTTACGATGATCTTGCGCTCCGAAACACCGGTCCGCTCTATCACGATCTGTGTGTCACATTCCTTCACGAATCTGGCAAACTTCTCACCCCACTCCAGAAGCACCAGGTTGCCCTGCTCAGCGAAGAGCTCGTCGAGGCCAAGTGTCACGAGCTCGCGTGGCCTTTCGATGCGGTACAGATCAACATGAAACAGGTTCATCGAAAGGGCCCGATATTCGTGGATGAGAGTGAAAGTGGGACTGGTGACGTCATCCTGCGAAGCTGCCTCGAAACCCTCAGCGATGCCCTTGACCAGGGTGGTCTTGCCGGCGCCAAGATCGCCGGTCAAGACGACCATGCGAGCACCGCCAAGCACGTGCGCGAGCTCGCGCCCAAGCTGCACTGTTTCCTCGGCAGAATGCGTGTTGTATTCATTCGTGATCATTGCCGCAAGAACGCCAATTCTAGCAGCGACAGCAGGCAACAAATTGGTCGTAAATTCTGGCCGAGAATGACCGGCGCCCCGGGTTCGAAGCGGCTTGGCAGGCGTTGAACCTGTCAGCCCGCGTTCGAACGGGGAAATCTCCATGCGTGGTATCGCGGATCAGATGAACTATGAGGGCATTCCTACACGTACTAGCGGCTATGGCATGCGATGGCAATCGGTCAATTCGGCTAGAGGTGAGCGGGAGGAAGACGCGCAACCTCATGGGCAGCCATTTCCTTTAAGGGGGCGCGAAGTCCGTAAACGGTGCGACCTAAGGCATCAGAACACGAATATGCCAACTAGCGCAGGAAAAACTTGAATTTAACTTAATTGAGCGAGGAAACGGTTGCCCTAGGGAGCGGTTGCTTTGATTAGATAATTCCTCGCGCAGCACCTGATTTGACTGAGCCCTCGGCCCTCCATCCTTTAAGCCACCAAAGGCAACTTCTCGCCCGCCAGCATAATCACCATGCACGGTGACTGGGATCACAGAATCAGCCGCAAGGCTCTGATACAAGCATGCTTATGAAAAACGTGGGGCATCTCTCTAAAACGCTTCTCGCGTCCGCAACTCTAGAAGAGGCACTGAACGGGATCGGCAAAACCAAGCGTTTTCGCTCCGGACATATAGTGTTTCATGCGGGCGACAGGGATGAGGGTGTTTTCCTCGTGTGCAACGGCAAAGTGTGTTTGCGGGTACCCGGAGCACCGCATCTTGACAGAGTTTTCTCGGCTGGATCTGTGCTGGGACTTCCCTCGACATTTAACAGACAGCCCTACAGCCTCACTGCAGTATGCGCGACGGACTGTGAGGTCGCACACGTCAGCGAGAAAGAGTTCCTTGACCTGATGGCTGTTCGTCCGGATCTTTGCCGCGAATCAACTGCCATACTCAGTCGGGAAGTGGCGTTTATTCTCTCGGCGCTTGCCGTGCGTTCTGCTAAACCTGGTGTCAAGGAATCACGACGACCGTCCGCGCCCGCCTCCGGTCGTCCCCGCCCAGGATCCCGGCATACGGCGTCTCGCGCTGACGTTCTCGGGGCCGGCAGCTAATGAGTGGTGAGCTGAGGAGAGCCAGGAATACCCCCTAACCTTGAAGGCATCTTGTTACCAGCTGGAGATCTTGTCAGGCTTACTTACAGCACCTTGATATCAGATCTTTCAGGCCTCAAGTCCCGCCTCGTCAATCTGTTGTTGCCACAACACCCTGTCTTGGGGGATGGTTTCTCTATGCGCTCCTTGCAGGGTTTTCGGATTCGAACACTGACCTTCAGGAAAACCCGGCGGACTATTTACGGGAGCCGCGATCACTCTAAGCACTTTGTCAGGTACCGATAATGACCCCCCCGTCTACAGAAATCACAGCTCCATGGACGAAGCTCGCTTGCTCCGACGCCAGCCAGACGTATGCATTGGCCACGTCCTCCGGCTTGCCGGCACGCCCCAAGGGGGTACGCGCGATCATGGCTTCAAGAACTTTCCCGGGCATGGCCCTAACCATGTCCGTGGCGATGAATCCCGGGGCGACAGCGTTCACCCGGATTTTGTACTTCCCCAGTTCACGGGCCCAAGTACGAGTCATGCCGATAACCCCTGCCTTAGACGCCACGTAATTGGTTTGCCCAAAGTTCCCCCATAGCCCTACCACCGAGGCCGCCGAGAGAATCACGCCCCCGCCACCTTTGATCATGTAGGGGACAACAGCTCGTGTGGCGAGAAAAACGCCCTTCAAGTTCACGTTAATCACAGAATCCCAGGTCTCTTCAGACATGATGGATTCCGCGCTACCGCCGTTCCACTTGACCAGCTGCGCATCGCGCACGATACCAGCATTGTTAATGAGGACATCAATTCGCTTCCACCGATCCGCAAGAGCAGCCGCAGCCGATTCGACGGAGCTGGCCTGGGTCACGTCCGCACTTTGGAAGAGGAATTCTCCACCTGCCCACTTGACCGCAGATTCCAGTTGAAGCGCGGCCTTGTCGGAAACGTCCCAAGCCGCGATTCGAGCACCTTCCTCAGCGAAACGCAGCACAGTCGCACGCCCAATTCCGGCGATTGCCCCGGTGATTACAACAACCTTTCCGCGAAGTCCACTTTCACGCACGGGTTTCTCTCTCTCGCGGGAGTTGAGGAACTGAGCGTGGCTGTCTGCGGAGCGAGAAGTGGTTCCTACGGGTGTGACTTCCATTTGCTCAGCAGTGCTCTTGGTCGGAGGTTGCTCAGGGTGAGGCATCGATGCTCCTGATGAATCCGGATTCTTGCTCGAGAAGCACAGCCTTGAGATTAGGTTAACGCTGCCTTCTGTGCTCTGAGCATCGCCAACAGGCTAGTTCGTTCGCCGCAGTGCGTCAAGATTTGCGGCGAGACCTTGTCTTCTTGCGTTTCCCTTTATGGACTAGGAGGGACGCCTCCAGTTCTTCAATGCGCCGCCGAAGCTCCGTCACCTCGGATCGCTGCTCTCCGCTTACGCCATTTGGTGCTGTGTGTTGTCCTCGATTACCAGCGGCTTTTCCAGGACTTTGTGGTGACACTGCTCTGTCCTGGGGCTGGGCAAATAGAGGAGGCACCAAGTCGAATGGATTCAGCGGTGACGGCATCGCTCGATAGGCGGTTTGGTACATCTCCATCATGGCTTTCATATAGCGCAGGGCATTCTCCTGAGTCGCCTTGCCAGAAGCCACAATCATCTGCCGCAGCACATCTAATGGAAAAACCGAATTGGGAGTCTTGGCGTCTTCCAGGACAATCTGCGCTAGAATCTGCCGCGTGATGTCCTCACCGCTGGCGGCATCGATGACCCGAACGTCGTAACCCTCTCGCACCAGCTGCGCAACCTGCTCCTGGTTAATGTATTGGCTGGTTAATGTGTTGTAGAGCCGCCGGTTCTCGTACTTCTTGATGATCAGAGGTTGAGGGTTTTTATTTCTCATTTCTCATTTTAGCCTTGACATGCCGGACAAGAAGGGTCAGACTAACCTTATGTTGCGATGCAGCATAATATGCAACATACAGATGCCATGATCATAAAGGAGCAAATCATGCCGAATACCTCAAAGTCAAGCAGGAAGGCGTCGACAGGCGCCGCCAGACCCGAATTCACCGATGTTTTCGCGGGGCTCTATCGGGACAGTTTCGCCAACGTCGCGGAGCTGCAGAAAAAATCATTGGACGTCGTCGCAGAGCAGACGGCAGAATGGATCGCCGCAACCAAAAAGGGGTTCGGCTACTTTCCAGTCGCTGCTCCGGAGTTTCTCTTCGACGTCGCCAAGCAGGCGGTCCAAACCTGCGTTGAGACTCAGAAGAGCGCAATCGACTCCGTAGTGGAGCAAGCTCAAGACGTGACCAAGATCGCCAGCCGGCGGGCCGCGGTATATGCCAAGGTCGCTGAGGGTGCGGCAGCGGCATTCCAGGTCACAGTGGCGCGGACGGTACAGGTGCAGAAGAAGGGCCTGGAGTTCGCCACTGCACAAAACAAAGCGATTTGCGAAGCTGCCAGGAAGCAGGTTGGCGGGCCGGCTACAGTCATTGTAGATTCGTTCGAGCGTTGCGCCAACGCGCTGATGGAAGCGCAGAAATCACTGCTGGACGCCAGCACCCAGCCCTTTGCAGTCACCACCGAGGCATAATCGCGTCGAATATGTGCTAGGCAGTCGCGAAGCCCGTGGCTCCCCGAGCACTCCCTGAGTATCCTCGCGACTGTCTCGGGGTGTATCGTTAGTTTTTAGAGGAACTGCAAATGCCTGAAGGACCAACCAACGATCGCAAGGGGTTTGATCCAACAGCGCCCTGGCGCGAGATGCGCGACGCCTATCTCGACGCCTGGGCTAAGAGCATGGTCGAAATGGTAAACAGTGATGCCTATGCACAAGCCACGGGAGCGATGCTCGACACCTATTTGACAGTTTCGACTCCGTTTCGCGAAGCCGTCGAAAAGGCGATGCTCAAGGCTCTGGAACAGTTGGCTATGCCATCACGGGCCGATGTTGTTTCACTGGCAGAGCGAATGACCAATATCGAGATGCGGCTGGACGACTTCGATGCCAAACTGGATGGTATCCAAAAAATGGCTGCACAAGCCCCTGCTGCGACCCGGACGGAGGGTAGACGACCGCCACATCCTAATAAGACCGCCAGACAAGGGAAACAGTGGAAGAGAGGGAAGAAGTAGGATGGCAGAAGCGCCGGTACTGAGCGACCCGTTTACTGAGGCGGCCAATCGGCTGCAAAAGCTTACCAAGGTGTTGACCACCAAGGCTGCCATCGCCCAGACACCGAAAGACCTGGTGTGGACGCTCAACAAGGCGAAACTCTATCGCTACGTGCCAGCCGTTCCCCGCGAAGACCGTCATCCGGTCCCGCTGTTGCTGGTTTTTGCCCTCATGAATCGGCCTTACATCCTTGATTTGCGTCCAGGTCACAGCTTTGTCGAGTACATGGTCAACCAGGGGTACGATGTGTATTTGCTCGACTGGGGAGCGCCTGGGCCGGAAGACAAGAACCTGAAGTTTGACGACTACACCCAAGACTACATGCCCAGGGCGATCCGCAAGATGAAGGCGATTTCTGGATCAAAAGAGTTCAGCCTGCTGGGTTGGTGTATTGGGGCAATTCTCACTGCGATTTATGCCGCTCTGCGCGGCGACGAAGGTTTGCGAAACCTCATCCTGCTGACGGCACCCTTGGATTTTTCGAACAAGCAGGAGTTGACCTTTGCCCGCTGGACCGACGAGCGCTACTTCGATATTGACAAGGTGCTGGCGGCTTTCGGGAACATGCCTGGAGAAATGATCGACTACGGCGCCAAGGCCCTCAAGCCGGTGGAAAATTACATCGGCAACTACGTGAAGTTATGGGACAACTTAGATGACCCGAAAATGGTGGAAGCCTGGCACGCAATGCACACTTGGGTGACCGATAACGTGCCGTTGGCCGGGGGCGCCTTCCGCCAACTGATTGTCGATTTGTACCGTAACGACAGACTGATGGCTGGCGAGCTTGTGATTCGTGGCGAGCGGGCTGACCTTAGCCGCATCCGTGCCAACCTGCTGACGGTGATTGCTGAAGGCGACCACATCACTCCGCCCTGTCAATCTGAGTCCATCATGTCGAAGGTAAGCAGCAAGGACAAGGAACTCTTTCGCGTTGCCGGTG
>Ga0306921_10001960_pt1 | contig 20368 bp, 16 predicted proteins | sample sta12Cox44000080_FD_203760 | JGI IMG/M metagenome (GOLD analysis project Ga0306921, IMG submission 203760) | Lab enrichment of tropical soil microbial communities from Luquillo Experimental Forest, Puerto Rico - statoxic.12C.oxic.44.000.080 (v2)... | ecosystem: Environmental > Terrestrial >... | reverse complement strand
TGAGCTTCCGGCTGCTGCTGCTGCTGCTGGCGGCGCTCGACCCGCTGGGGAGAGATCCGGTTAGCCGGCTCCCCAGGAAGTCGCTGCTGGGGCTGTGGTCCACGTGTCGCGTCCGGCCTCGGCGACGGCTGCTGCGCTTGCGGCGGCATCGGTCTGGCGACATCGCGTGGCGCCGAGGGCGCCGGCCCAGGCCGCGGCGCTGCGTCCGGGCGCTGCCCGGTCGCGTCAGGACGCGGCTGGGTCGGCGTGTCCGGACGCTGCATGGTCGCATCCGGGCGCCGCGTACCGCTGTCGGGACGCTGCGCGTTGGTATCTGGACGCCGTGAGCTTCCGTCGGGGCGCTGCGGGCTCTCGTCCGGGCGCCGCGCGCGGTTGTCGGGACGCTGCGCGTTGCCTTCGGGACGTTGAGCATTGCCTTCCGGGCGCGGCGCGTTGCCTTCGGGCCGGTGGGCGTCGCTGGGAGGCCGCGGCGTGTTGCCGTCCGGGCGCAGCGCGTTGCCCTCGCGCGGAGCCGGCGTCGCCTCGGGCGGGCGCGGCGCCCCGAACTCGCGCGGCTGTGGCGGACGCTGTCGCTCGACCTCGCTGGTGCCAAACGTGGGTCTAGCCGGGACCGCTCCCGTGGACGCACGCTTCGGCGCGGGCACGATGCGCGGTGGCGGCGAGGCGACTGCGCTCGGCCGCGGGCCGTCGCCGCGCTGAGCCTCGTCACGGCCGCGCTCGCCTGGGGCCGCCTCCGGTGCGCGCGGCCCTTCTCGCCGCGGCGCGCGCGTCGCGACCACGGCGCGCTCGATCGTCTTCTCGGGCGGCCGCGCAGCGTGCCCACTGCCCGCGACGTAGCTCGAGGCGTCGGGCTTGATACGAAGGGGCGCCCGCGCCGGCTCGAGTCGCCGCGCGTCGACCTGCGCGATGCGCGCCTGCTGGACCGAGCCACGACCGAAGTGATCCTCGCGAACCGCCACGACGGCGTGCTCGACGGTGGTGTTCTTGTAGACGTTGATGTTGGTGACGTTCACGACCGTCGTGCGATTGACGACGACGTTGTTGACGACGCGAGGCCCTCCCCAGCCGGCCCACGTCGGCCGGCCCATGAAGCGGGGCCGTCCCCACCACGGCACGAGTGGCTCGCCCCAGCTGAGGGCGACCCAGCTGACGCCGGGAACGCCGATCGCCACCTTGACGCTCGGCCCGCCGAAGAACGCGACCAGCGCCGGCGCGTACACCGGCCGGACGACCACGGGCCCAGGCGTCCACGCCCAGTAGCCGCTGACGGACACCCAGCGGCCGTAGTGATACGGAGCCCAGCCCCACGGCGCCGTATCGACCCACGTCCAGCCGTAGTACGGATCGAGGACCCAGCGCCCCGTGCTGTACGGCGCCCAGCCGGCGGGAACCGACTGAGGCACCCACACGGAGCCGTACGTCGGCACGACGCGCCAGTCGCCGTAGTGATCGAGATCGTCGATGCCATAGACACCGGCCGAGACGTATCGTGAGCTGATCGCGTCGATCAGGTCGTCGGTGCGCGCGTAGTTCCAGCGGTCCCAGACGTCGAGCTCGGGCGCCACGTAGCTGCGGACGGTCGGCGTCGGTGTGCCCTCGAGAACCACTTCTTCACTGGCCGCCACGGCCACCGCCTGCCCGCCCGCCGGCGTCATCGTCGCCTGCCCGGAGCGCCGCGTGACGAAGGAGCTTCCCGTGTCGGTCACGTCGACGCGGTAGTAGCCGGGGCGCTCGATCGTGAAGGCGGCGTGCGGCGTGTCGAGCTCGATCGTGCGGCCCGATTCGACGGTGCGCAGGTCGAGCGAGACGTGACCGCTGGTCACCTTGATCTGGAGGAAATCGGGCTCGTGATTGACGAGCCCTAGCTGGGAATCGCCCCAGGCCCGCACGAACGCCCGCGCGCCCACCTGAAGCTCGAGATTGCCGCGGTTGCCCGTGTAGAGCTCGTCGCCCGGCGCCAGCGCCGTGTTCACCTGAGCGGGCACCCAATCCTGCGCGCCCGGCCGGAAATAGGAGACGTCGCCGTCGGCGAAGCTCAACCGGGGCGGGGTAGCCCCGATGGCGCCTTCTTCGTCCTCCGCCGCCCGGGTGACCCCTACGCCGAAGACAATGTCCAGAACGAGCGTCAGCGCCAGAACCGCCGAGATTGCCGCCCGCGCTTCGCGCCAGAGCATGAGGCCCTCCTTGCCATGGCAATTCACTCTTTTGGACGGGCCGACCAGGCCCGCCATTTCATATTGAACCAGTCGCCTGGTTTTTCGGCCATCCCGCGGCCTTGACGACACCCGGGAAACGCGAGCACACTCTGGACGTCCAAAGGATTACAGAGGAGGAGTGACGGTGAAGACGGCTCCGATCGCGCTTGGCGCCGCGTTGGTCCTCGCCGCGGGCCTGATCGCCGGGCCCGACTCCGCGTGGGCCCAGCGATCCGGAGGCGGTGGCGGCGCACGCGGCGCGTTCGCGGCCGGTGGTGGTGGACGCGCGTTCGCGAGTACGAGTAGTGGAATCCCACCCGCTCTCATAAACGGGGGCGTGGGCGGCGGTCCGCGCGTCTTCGGTACGCTTCCGGGCCCGCGCCCGGCAGTCAATATCAATCAGGGGTTCGGACACGGATTTCATCACCACAAGTTCTTCCGCCCGTTCTTCCCGTTCGGAATCGTGGCGGCGGCTCCCGCCGTCGTCTATGCGGCGCCGTACTATTACCCTCCCGACTACTATCCGCCGCCTTACTACGATCCCTCGGCCTACAGCGCGCCCGTGACGTACAACCCGCCGGTGAGCTACGCGCCGCCGCCAAGCTCGACGGTCTCGGTCGCACCGGCGCCTCCCGCGGCGCCGCCGTCACCGAACGTGGTCGAGTTCGCAACCGGGCGCTACGAGCTGCGGGGCGACGGCGTCTCGACGCCGTACACGTGGGTCTGGATCCCGAATCCTCCGACCTCCCCGCCGCCGGCGGCCCCATCCGCAAGCCAGACGGGCGCGAACAGCTCGAGCGGCGGCAGCGGCCGCGTTCCGCCGCGCGCGGGTCAGCTCTATCGCTGGACCGACGCGCAGGGCGTCATCTACTGGACCGATCGCCTGGACGCCGTGCCCGAGCAGTACCGCTCGAAGGTGAAGACGTCGCCCGCGTCCTGAGAGCGGGCGGCGCATCGCCGACGCCGCGCGCGTGATCCTCGATCCGCCGCTCTACGTTCTCTTCCTCCTCGGGCTGACGTACTCGCTGATGCGGGTGCCCTACCTGTGCGCCGTGGCGCTGGCGCGCGGCTCGACGGCCGCCTGGCTCAGGAGCTCGCCCGCGACCCGCCACGGGCTCGACGCGATCTCGGGGCTGGTCGTCGTCGGACTGGCGCTGCGCCTGGTGCTCGTCAGGCGCAAGCCGGCGTGAGCGCAGGCTAGACCAGGAACTCTCGCAGGGCGCGAACGACCGTCGCGGTCTGCTCGAGATGCGGCACGTGGCCGGCCGCGTCGACCATCTGGACACGCGCGCCGGGAAGACGCCGCGTGAACTCGTCGGCGTATGCGACCGGCACCAGACGGTCCTCGCGACCCCACACGAGCAAGGTCGGCGCTTTGACGCGATGAATGCGCTTCTTCAAGCCCTTGTCGGGGATCGGCCAGATGAACTTGCCGGTCGTGCCCATCGCCCACATGAGGCGCACGCGCGACGCGGTGGCGGCCTGGTCCTGCGCGTCGGACTTCGGGAACATGCGGCTCGCCGCCTCGCCGTCGGGATCGCGGAAGATGTGCGCGCGCAGCGCGCCGGGCTCGAGCATCATCCAGTTGACGATGCGATCCGGATCGCGCCAGAAGCCGAGCGGCGCGATCATCGCGAGGCGCCGCACCCGCTCGGGATACGCGGCCGCCATCTCGCACGCGATCATCCCGCCGAAGGAGTGGCCGACGAAGGCGGCATTGCGGAGCCCCAGGGAATCGAGGAGCTCGTCGTAGCACAGCACCAGATCCCAGAGCCCGTCGAGGTGATAGATGTCGTCGTGCGCCTCGGGCGTGGTCCCCGGGTGCTCGGGCGCCACGACGGTGAAGCTCTCGGCCAGTGCATCGAGGAATGGATCCCACGTGAGCCCCCACGGGCCGTGGAAGAAGACCAGCGCGGGCCCGCTGCCCTTGGTCACGACGCGCATGCGCACGCGTCCTTGCCAGACCGCGACGGTGCGCTCCTCCCCGCCGGCCACGATGGGCGCCTCGACGCGGAGGCTCATGCGCCGGCCGCCGCGATGCCGGCCGGCACCGTCGCCGCGCGCTGGCGGAGGCGCTCCGGCCACCAGTGGTTCACCCAGCCCTCGTCGTCCCAGACGCCACGCAGACCCGGCAGCACCTCGCGGGCGAACAGCTCGATGTTCTCGAGCGCGAGCTCGTGCGGCATCGAACCGATCTGGAGCAGGACCATCAGGTTCCCGACGCGCAAACTCTTGATGACTTCTTCCTTCGGGCGATCGCGCACGGTGGCGGGACTGCCGGCGATGACGAAGCCCTTCTCGACGAAGTCCCGGTAGCGGAGGTTCTTGGGATTCTCGGCGCGGCGCACCGGGTTGCTCATCGTCGCGACGAGGCTTCGATAATCCTGGTTGCCCGGCGGTGAGAACCACATCCCCGGCACGTGCAGGCACTTGTGATAGAAGTACTCGACGTGGCGCGCGTACTTCTCCTCGGCGCGCGCGTCGTTCTCGGCGACGACCACGAGCTGCAGGAAGCCCGCGCGATAGGGATTGAGGTCGCGCCCCTTGTCAGCCACCACGCGCCAGTAGCCGTCCATCATCGCCTTCGCCGACTTGGCGCCGGAGTAGCTCAGGAAGCAGTAGCAGACGTCGTGCTCGACCGCGAAGTCGAAGGTGCTGATGCTGCCGGATCCGGGGATCCACACCGGCGGATGCGGCTCCTGGATGGGCCGCGGCCACAGGTTCACCGTCGCGAGCTGGAAGTAGCGCCCGTTCCACGAGAAGATCTCGCGCGCCTGCCAGGCCTTGAGCGTCAGCTCGACGGCCTCGCGATAGCGCTCGCGATGCTCCATCGGCGTGATGCCGTAGCAGAGGTTCACGTCCATCGGGCTGCCGAGCGGCAGGCCGGCCACCAGGCGCCCGCCGCTGATGCAGTCGAGCATCGCGTACTCCTCGGCGACGCGCAGCGGCGGATTGGAGGTCGGCAGGGTCGCGCCCATCTGTACGATCGCGACGTTCGTGCCGTTGGTGGCGCGCGCAAGCACGCTGCCCATGAGATTCGGGCTCGGCATGAAGCCGTAGGCGTTCTGGTGGTGCTCGTTCGTACACACGCCGTCGAACCCGCACTTCGCGGCGTACTGGAGCTCGTCGAGCGTCCAGTTGTAGTACTGACCCACGCGCCGCGCGTCGGCCAGCTCCCACCACGGCGGCGTCACCCACACGGACTCGTAGCGCTGCTCGAAATCGGCGGGGAGCTCGCGATACGGCATCAGATGGAACGCGCTGATCTTCATAGGCGTCTCAAGCTCCCTGGTAGCGCGGCGGAGCGACGAAGCCGCCGAGCTCGCGACCGACGAGCGACGCGAAGCGGATCGGCGTGCGGTCCTCGAGATACGGCCCGATCGCCTGCAGCCCGATCGGCAGGCCGCCGCGGCTGCGACCGGCGGGGAACGCCGTCGACGGCTGGCCGGCCAGCGTCGCGACCGAGGCGCAGAACAGGCCCATTTCCTCCAGCACCGGCTTGCCGTTCACGTCGAGCGTCTTCTTGATCGACTCCGGCGTGGGGGGAAACGGCTTGTCCCAGTGCGGATACGCCGGCGCGAGGAACGCCGGCATCAGGAGCACGTCCCACTCGCGGAAGAACGCGCGCCACGCCGCGCGATACTGCTCGCGCTGGCCGAACCAGCTGACGTAGTCCGGCGCCGCGCTCTCGATGCCGCGCTGCGACGCGCGGCTCCACTCGTCCTCGCGCGTTCGCATGACGTCGAGCCGCGCCCGGCGGTCGGCGGCGGGGACGCGAGCCGAGGTCACCGCCGCGAGCAAGGTCAGGTAGAGCGCATAGTGCTGGCGGTGGTCGCCGAGGGCATCGGGCTGCGTCACCTTCACCTGGCAGCCGAGCCGGCCGAGGCTCGACGCCAGGCCGTCCAGCGCGGCAGTCGCCTCGGCGTCGACCGGTACCCAGTCGAGCACCGGTAGCACCGCGACGCGGAAGCCCGCCAGCCGATCGCGCCGCGCGGGTGGGAGCGCGATCTTCCACGCGACGTCCTCGCCCACCTCGGGCCCGATCGCGACGTCGAGCGCCAGCTCGAGATCGTCACCGGAGCGCGCCATCGGCCCCTGCACGCCCATCACGACCGCGGCGTTCGGCATCGGCGGGGTTGGAAAGCCGCCGCTGCGCGGCATCGCCGTCTCGCTCGGCCGGTGCCCGTAGACGCCGCAGAAGGCGGCCGGCACGCGAATCGAGCCGCCGATGTCGCTGCCGAACTCGAGCGGCGTGAGCCCGGCCGCCAGCGCGGCGGCGCCGCCGCCGGTCGAGCCACCAGGTGTTCGAGCGAGATCCCACGGATTGTTGGTGCGTCCGTACACCGGATTGCTCGACTGCCAGTCGGACAGCATCGGCGGCACGTTCGTCTTGGCCATGACCATCGCGCCCGAATCCTTCACACGGGTCGTCAGCGGCGCATCGTGCTCGGATCGAAAGTCTTTGAAGCGCGTCATGCCGACCGTGGTGCGCAGGCCGCGGACGTTGATCGATTCCTTCAGGGTCATCGGCAGCCCGAGCAGCGGCGCGTCCTCGCCGCGGGCCCGCCGCGCGTCGGCCGCCTCGGCGTCGCGTCGCGCGCGCTCGAAGTCGGGCTCGACGATCGCGTTCAGCTCTGGATTGTGACGCTCGATTCGCCGGCGGTGCAGCTCGAGGAGCTCGACGGCGGAGATGCGTCGCGCGCGGAGCGCGGCGAGCATGTCGGTGGCGGTCGCGAAGGCATCGATGCGGTCGCTCATATGGCACCTCTCACCCCGGGGTCAGCCGACATTACCGCCGCCATCCAGCAGGGTCAAGGATTCGCACCGCCGCGCGCTCGATTCGCGGCGGCTTCGAGCGCGGTCACGAGCGCCTGCAGCGCGGGCCGCGGCGCTCTATCGCGCCGGCGGACGATGCCGATCCGCCGGTGGAGCGCCGGGCGCAGCGGGATCAGGCTCAGCGCGCCGGCCCGCGCGTCGGCCTTCACCGCGATCTCCGAGACGATCGAGAGCCCGAGCCCCGCGCCGACCAGCTTCTTGGTCGCCTCGGCGTTGCCCAGCTCCATCGCGACATGTGGCGTGGCCCGGCCGCGGCGGAACCAGTCGTCCACCACGCGCCGGATGGTGCCGCCGCGCTCGTAGAGAATCACCGGCTCCCGGGCCAGCTCGGCCGCCGTCATCGGCGCGCGGCGCGTCCGCCGGCCGCCGGGTGGCGCAATCGCGACGAGCCGATCCGCATAGAAGGGCGAGACGAGCAGCCCTCGGCCCACCGCCACCGGCAAGGTCACGACACCGACGTCGAGCTCGCCGCGCGACACGGCCGCGGCGATCTCGTCCGCGTTGCCAGTGACGACGACCAACTCGAGCCGCGGATGGCGCGCGCGCAGCCGACGCAGGATCGCCGGGAGGAGATAGATACTCGCGGTCGCACCGGTGCCGACGGTCACGCGGCCGGCCACCCGGCCCTGCAGCCGCTGGATCGCCTCGCGCGCCTCGTCGAGCACCCGGAACGCGCGGCCGGCGTGCTCGAGGAGCAGCGCCCCCGCCTCGGTCGGCGCCGCGCGCCGGCCGCGACGGATCAGGAGCGGGACGCCCACCGCGCGCTCGAGGTGTCGCACGTGGTGGCTGATCGCGGGCTGGCTCAGGTGGAGCGTCTCGCCCGCGCGCGAGAAGCTGCCCGAGCGGGCGATCGCCTCCAGGGTACGTACGTGCACCGGGTTGACGTCCATGTCGGCACAGGTATCTCGAATTGAAATTATTCATACAATTCATTTTATGAATCTCAAACTCGGGGGCAGACTCGGCGTATGTCCGACGTGAGTCTCCGCGACGCCGAGCCCGCCGACGCCGCCGCGGTCGCCGTCGTCTACAACCAGGGCATCGAGGACCGGCTGGCGACGCTCGAGACCGAGACACGCTCGGCCGAGGAGCGGCGGCGCTGGCTTGCCGCGCGCGGTCCCCGCCACCCGGTGCTCGTCGCCGAGGTGGACGGCCAGGTCGTCGGCTGGGGCAGTCTCAACGCGTTCAACCCGCGTCCGGCCTACGACCACGTCGCCGACTTCTCGGTCTACGTCGAGCGCGAGTGGCGCGGTCGCGGCGTCGGCCATCGCCTGCTCGAGGCGCTGATCGCGCGCGGCCGTGAGCTCGGCTACCACAAGCTGGTGCTGGCCGCGTTTCCGTTCAATGCCGCCGGCATCACGCTCTATCGGCGGCTCGGATTCGCCGACGTCGGCGTGTATCGCGAGCAGGGGCGGCTGGACGGCAAGTGGGTCGACGTCGTCGTGATGGAGCGGATCCTGTGAACCGCGCCCGCGGGCCCGCCGTATGGCTGAACGAATACCACGGCGACTTTCTCGTCAGCGACCGTCTCGAGGAAGCCCGGCGGGCGGCGGCGCACCGGCACCTGGTCCAGACGGTGCGCGGCGAGCGCCGCCACCGCCCGCGCCGTCTCACGGCGGCGCTCATGGGCCTCGGCCGCCGCCTTCTGGCGCTCCTCTGAGCGGCTACGTCGCCTCGAGCGGACGCGCCACCATGACCCCGCTGTGCGTCCGCACACTGCCCACGTAGGTCGCCAGATCCCCGTCGAGGATGACCGCGTTCCGCGTGGTCGAGGCGTGCAGCAGGCGCGGAGTCCCGGCCTCGTCGCGATAACACAGGCCGGAATGCGCGCAGTCGAGCCCCTCGATCGTGGTGGTGATCCCGATGATGTCGCCGGTCGTGAGCAGTCGCTGGGCCGCCGCAACCTTTTCCCGGGGCAGATAGTAGGTCACGCGCGCGTTGATCTCGGCCTCGCGCGCCGCGATCTTCGCGAGCTGCTCCGGGCTCGTCTTGAGCTGCCGGTACGCGGCAGGATGGGTGCTCATGAAGCTCACCCGCCGGGTGAACCGCTCGGCGCCGGGGAGCTCCGGCGTCATCAGGCGGACGACGCGCTTGGTCTGGTTGTCGGCGAACCAGTCGCTCAGGTAGTGCAGCCGTGACGCGTAGTCGCTCAGCTGGCCGCCGCGGTATCGGAGGAGCGTGACCTCGGCCAGCAGCGCGTCCGGCGTGCGCTCGCCGCGCTTGAGCATCCGCGCGAACGCCAGCGCCAGCTCGAAGAACGTGACGCAGTCGAGCCCGCGAAGATCGACCGAGCACACCTCGCGGTCGTCGTAGAGCTCGAGGGTCGACGCGACGTAGGGCGTCTGGCGGAGCGCCATCCCGACGGCGCCGATCCGCTCGCCGATCGGCAGCTCGCTCCACCGGCGCTCCCGGGCCTGGGCCACGAGCCGGTCGAAGACGTCTCGCCCCTCGAATGGTCTCGGGTCCGTCCCGCCGGCGGACACGAGCCGGGGGCGCGTCACGGCCAGGAGCCCGCCACCGGCCAGGGCCCCTGCCACGGAAGCCAGGAATGCCCGCCGATCGAGCCGCACGCGATCCATCACCTTCTCAGGATCGCACGCTCAGCCCCGCTCGGCCGAGCGTTGCGCCACTTCTTCGGCAAGGGCTCGATGCTCCGCGCAGCCGATCACCGAGAGATCCGGGCGCGGGCCGGCGGCGTCGACGAGCGCGCGCACCGCGCGCCGGCGCCGCTGCGCCGGGGCCGGGTCGAGGGCGCCTTGCTCGATGTCGCGCTCGAGCATCGCGAGTGCCGCCGCCTGGGCTTCGCCGCTCCGGCAGATCAGAGCGAGATCGCCGCCGGCGCCCACGAAGCGCCGCGCCGCGTCGGCAACGCCCCAGGTGGCGGCCACCGCCGACATCTCCAGATCGTCGCTCAGGACGAAGCCGTCGAAGCCGAGGTGCCGCCGCAGCAAGCCCGACACGACCGCGGGTGACAGCGAGCCCGGCAGCGCCGCGTCGAGCGCGCGGTAGCGCACGTGCGCGACGAGGACGGCAGGACAGCCGGCGGCGAGGACGGCACGGAACGGGACGAGCTCGCCGCGCTCCAGGTCGGCGAGCGTCGCGGAGGTATCCGGCAAGGCGTGGTGCGAGTCGACGGCGGTGAGCCCGTGGCCGGGAAAGTGCTTCGCGACGGGGATCAGGCCCGCGGCGAGCATCGCCTCGACGAACGCCACGCCGAGCATGGCGACCGTGTCCGGCGCCGAGCCGAACGCGCGGTCGCCGATCACCGTGTTGGCGGGATCGAGCTGGCAGTCGAGCACCGGCGACAGCCCGGAATCGAAGCCGGCGGCGCGCAGCTCGCGCGCCATCGCGCGCGCGACCGCTGCGGCCAGGCGCGGCTCGCCGGCACAGCCGAGGGCGGCGGCCGGCGGAAAGCGAGTGAACGGCGGCGGCAGGCGATGCACGCGGCCGCCTTCGTGATCGACCAGCACGAGGATGTCGGGATCGAGCCGCCGCGCCTCCGCGGTCAGCGACAGCACCGCGTCGAGGCTCGGGCAGTTGCGCGTGAACAGCACGACACCGCCCAGCCCCGACCGCGCCGCCAGCGCAGCGAGCGCATCCGGGATGCTCGTTCCTTCGAAGCCGGCGGCCAGGAGCTGGCCGGCGCCGCGCGTCACCCGGCGGGCGAACGTCCGGCGAGATTGGCGACGATCACGCCGAGCTCGACCGGGTCGACCGGCTTGGCCACGTGCATGCTGTAGCCGGCCGAGAGCGAGCGCACGCGATCCTCGGGCCGGCTGTACGCGGTCAGCGCCACCGCCGGGATCTGGCCGCCGTCGGACCCGGCGAGCTCCCGCACCTTACGGATGAGCGCGTAGCCGTCTTCGCCGGGCATCTCGATGTCCGAGACGAGCACGTGGGGCTTCCACGACCTGAGCGCCGCGAGCGCCTCCGGCGGCGACGAGCAGAGCATCGGCTCGGCTTCGGCCCTTCTCAGAATCGTCGCGATCAGATCGAGCGCGTCCGGATCGTCGTCGACGACGAGGACGCGCAGCCCCCGGAGCGACGGTCCGTGGTACGCCGGCACCGGCTGCCCCGCGGTGGGATGCGCGCGCTCCTCCGTCGACCGGACCAGCGCGACCACCAGCGGCAGCTTCACCGTGAAGGTCGCGCCCTTGCCCTCGCCCGCGCTCTGGGCCGTGACTGATCCGCCGTGCAGCTCGACCAGGTGGCGGACGAGGGCGAGCCCGATCCCGAGACCGCCTTGCGTGCGCGTGCTCCCGCTCTCGCCCTGCTTGAACCGGTCGAAGATGACCGGGAGCAGCTCCCTCCGGATCCCGGCGCCGGTGTCGCTGACCATGATCTCGAGGTGCGAGTTGACGCGCTGGAGCGTGAGCTGGATCCGGCCGTCCCGCGGCGTGAACTTGACGGCGTTCATCAAGAGATTCCAGGCCACCTGCTGGAGGCGGTCCGGGTCGCCGCTCACCGGGCCGGCGCTCGGGTCGAGGAGCGAATGCAGCTTGAGCCCCTTGGCGTCGGCCGCCGGCCGCACCGCGTCGAGCGCTGATTCGAGCACGCGGTGGATGTCGACCGGCCGGATGTCGAGCCGCATCTTGCCGCTGATGATGCGGGACACGTCGAGGAGGTCGTCGATGAGCTGCAGCTGGACGTGGGCGTTGCGCACGATTGCGTCGAGGGCGCGCGGGGTCGTCCTCGCATCGATCTGGCCCATCTGCAGCATGCGCGCCCAGCCGTAGACCGCGTTCATCGGCGTCCGGAGCTCGTGCGAGAGCACGGCGAGGAACTCGTCCTTGGCGCGGTTCGCGCCCTCGGCTTGCGCCCGCGCCTGGTCGGCCTCGCTGTAAAGCGTCGCGTTGTCGACCGCCAGCGCCGCGCGGCGCGCGAGCTCCTCCGCAATCGCGATGTCGGCGGCGCCGTACGGGTGCCCCGCGGCGATCCGCACGAGCGTGATGGCGCCGATGATGCGCTGGCGGACCACCATCGGGACGGCGATCGCCGATTGCGGACGCAGGCGGCGCATGATCGCCAGGTGCTTCGCGTCGCGCGCGGTCGACACGAGCGTCTCCTCGGTGACCTCGGGCATGACGATCGTCGTCCGAGACCGGAGCGCCTGGGCGGACGGCTGCGACGAGGTCCAGTCCGGCGCGTAGAGCTGAAGCTCCGACAGGAGGGCCTCGTTGTCGGGGCCGGCGGCCGAGACCGCGACCCGCTCGAGCGTATTCTCGCGCGTGACGAGATCGACGATGCACCAGTCCGCGAGCCGGGGCACGACGAGCCGCGAGACCGTGCGCAACGTCGTGGCGGAGTCCAGCGAGGCGCTGAGCGCGGCGCTCGACTCGGACAGGAGCGTCGCGCGGCGCTCGGCCGACTCGGCGCGGGCCCGCGCCGCCTGCTCGGCGGTGAGGAGCTGGGTGCGCTCGGTCTCGGCGCGCAGGCGCTCGCCGATGTCCCGGGCGATCTTCGACGCGCCGATGATGCGGCCGTCGGCATCGCGGATCGGCGACACCGTCAGCGCGGTGTCGATCAGCGTCCCATCTTTCCGGACGCGCACGGTCTCCATGTGCTCGATCGTCTCGCCGCGCCGCAGGCGGCGCAGGACCTCGTCCTCCTCGGTTTGCCGGTCCGCCGGCACGATCATCCTGATGGATCGGCCGATCGCTTCCTGAGCCGTGAAGCCGAACAGCCGCTCCGCGGCCGGATTCCACGCGGTGATGATCCCGTCGAGGTCCTTGCCGACGATCGCCTCCTCGGAAGAGCGCACGATGGCCGCGAGCCGGAGCGAGTCTTCGTGCGCCTGCTTGCGCTCGGTCGTGTCCTCGAGCAGCGCGGAGAAGCCCTCGGAGGTCGGGAACACGCGCGTCCTGAACCAGCGTCCGTACGGCGCATAGAACGTCTCGAACTCGACGGGTTCGTTTCCGGCCGACGCGCGGCCCAGATTCGCCTCGATCTCGGTCCCGACGATGTCCGGGAAGAGGTCCCAGAGCGCCTTGCCGACCATCGACGACGCCGGCCGCCGGAGCAGCTCCGCGGCGCGGTCGTTCACGTAGCGGTAGCGCCAGCGCTCGTCGAAGACGACGAAGCCCTCGTCGATGCTGTGGAGCAGGCCTTCGAGACGGCGCCGGCCGCGGAACATCGATTCGCTCAGCGCGGAGATCAGCAAGCCGATCGAACCGAAGAAGAAGAGCCCGACCGCATCGGCGACCGTCGTCACCCGCAGGCTGTGGTGAGGCGGAAGCCAGAAGTAGTTCGCGAGCACGGCGCCGCAGACCGTCGTCACCACGCCCGGCCAGAATCCGCCGGCCCACGCGCTCAGCACGATGGCCGGGACAAACGTCAGATACGGCAGGTCGTCGCCCCATAGCGCAGTCAGCGCGCCGCGGACGGCCGCGGCCGCCAGGGCGATGCCGACGGCGATGGCGTAGCGGACCGGCGTGGGCCAGTCCGGGGCTCGAACGTAGCCGGCGACCGTGATCACTTTACGAAGCTCCGCAACTTGAAGAGATACCACAGGAAATGGGCCGCGCGAAAAACCCCCGGGAATCCCCGTCCCCACTCTCCTCGGTTCTGCGATAGTGTGTGCCTCGCATCGAGGAGGCGGGAATGAAAGCGATCGTGTTCGCCGAGACCGGTGGCCCGGACGTGTTGACCCTGGCCGAGGCGCCCAAACCGGAGGCCCGCGGCGGCTGGGTGCTGATCAAGAACCACGCGATCGGCGTCAACTTCGCCGACACGCGCTTTCGCCAGGGCACGTACACGGTGAAGCCGAAGCTGCCCGATACGCCCGGCATGGAGGTCGCGGGCGTGATCGAGGCGGTCGGCGACGGCGTGACGAATGTCCGGCCGGGCATGCGGGTGGCCGCTTTCACCAGCCGCGCGTACGCGGAGTACTGCGTGTCGCCCGCGTTCATGGCCATCCCGCTTCCAGACTCGATGAGCTTCGTGGACGGCGCGGCGTTCCTGATCCAGGTGCTGACCGCGTACCACGCGCTCCACACGATGGACACGACCGGCCCGGGCAAGACCGTCCTCGTGCACGCCGCCGCCGGCGGCGTGGGGCTGGCCGCGGTGCAGCTCGCCAAGGCGGCCGGCGCTCGCGTGCTCGGCACCGTCTCGAGCGACGCCAAGGCCGGGCTCGCGAAAGAAGCCGGCGCCGACGCGGTGATCAACTACCTGAAGGAGAAGTTCGCCGACGAGGTGCTGCGCCTGACCGGCGATCGCGGCGTCGACCTCATCCTGGACGCCGTCGGCAAGCCGACCTTCGAGGAAGGGCTTCGCTGCCTGGCGCCCTTCGGCAACCTCGTCCTCTACGGGCGCGCGGGCGGCGCGCCGGATCCGCTGAACCTCTCCGTCCTCTCCCCGAAGTCGCAGAAGGTCAGCGCGCTCTCGCTGCCGACCCTGACGCGGGGCTTTCCCGACAAGACGCGCGAGAGCGCCGAGCGGTGCTTCGCGCTCATACGCGAGGGCCGGCTCAAGCTCTACATCAGCAAGACGTTCCCGCTGGCGCAGGCGGCGGAGGCGCATCGCTACCTGGAGTCGCGAGAGTCGACCGGCAAGCTGATCCTGCTGCCGTAAGCGACGCATGGACCGCCCGACCGAGACCCTGGCGCGCTACGTGACCTCGCTCGGCTACGGCGATCTGTCGCCGATCGCGGTGAAGGAGGCCAAGCGCCACGTCATCGATTCGCTCGGCTGCGCGATCGGCGGCTCCGGCAGCGAGCCCGCCCTCATCGCACGGCGTGTGGCGCCCGCCGCGGCCGGCGGGCCGTCGGCGCGCGTCCTCGGCGAGGGGCGCCCGACGACGCCGGAGGCCGCGGCCTTCGCGAACTCGGTGATGATCCGCTTTCTCGACGCCAACGACACCTACATCACGCGCGGCTCCGGCCACCCGAGCGACATGCTCGGGGCGATCCTGGCGGCCGCGGAAGTTCAGGGCGCATCCGGCAAGGAGTTCTTGCTCGCGACGGTCGCCGGCTACGAGGTCTTCGGCGCGCTGGCCGATCAGGTGGGGCTGCGCGAGCGCGGCTGGGACCAGGGCGTGTTCGTCGCGCCGGCCGCGGCGGCCGGCGCCGGGCTCCTGCTCGGCCTCTCCATCCAGGAGATGGCCGACGCGATCGCGATCGCGGTGACCGCGAACGTGGCGACACGCCAGACGCGGGCCGGCGAGCTGGCGATGTGGAAGGGCTGCGCGACCGCCGCCGCCGCGAAGGCCGGGCTCTTCGCAGCGCAGCTCGCCAAGGCCGGAATGACCGGGCCGACGGCCGCATTCGAAGGCCGTCACGGGCTCTGCGAGCAGGTGACCGGCGTGTTCGAGCTCGGCGCGCTCGGCGGCGCCGGCCGCCCCTACGCGATCGAGCGCACGAACTTCAAGCTCTTCGCCGCCGAGTATCACGCGCAGGCGCCGCTGGCCGTCGCGCTCGCCCTCCGGAACGCGCTGCGCGGCGACGAGATCGAGTCGATCGACGTGCAGATCTACGCGATGGCCCACAGCGAGATCGGGAGCGAGCCCGCCAAGTGGGATCCGCGGACGCGCGAGACCGCCGATCACAGCCTCCCCTACATGCTCGCCGTCGCGCTGGTGGACGGCCGCGTCACGCCGGCCAGCTTCGAGCCGAAGCGGTTTCTCGATCCGAGCCTGCGGCCGCTGATGAATCGCATCCGCGTGGCCGAGAACCCGGAACTCACGCGGCGCTTTCCCGCCGAGCTCCCCTCGCAGATCGACGTGACGACCCGCTCGGGCCGGCACTACACCGAGCGGGCCGACTATCCGAAGGGCCACACGGAGAACCCGATGACCGACGCCGACGTCGAAACGAAGTTCCGCGATCTCTCGGAGGACGTCCTCGGCAAGACGCGGACGGCCGGGGTGCTCGAGACGCTGTGGCGCCTCGACGAGGTGCTACGGATCGGCGCCGTGATGGACCTGCTCACATTCAAACGTTGACGAGGTGACGCGATGGATCTTGGACTGAAGGGCAAGCGAGCGCTCGTGACCGGCGGCAGTCTCGGCATCGGCAAGGCCATTGCGCTCGAGCTGGCGCGCGAGGGCGTCGACGTCGCGATCGTGGCGCGCACGAAGGACCGCCTCGAAGCCGCCGCGCGCGAGCTCGAGGGCCAGACCGGCCGCACGGTCATCCCGCTGGTCGCGGACGTGACCAGCCGCGAGCAGATCGATCGGGCGGTGGCCCAGGCCGCGGAGCGGCTCGGCGGCCTGCAGATCCTGGTCAACAGCGGCTCGGCGCCCGGCGGCTCATCGAGCGCGACCGGCCCCATCGAGACCGTCGTCGACGAGGACCTGCTGCAGGACTTCAACGTGAAGTACGTCGGCGCGCTCCGGTGCGCCCGCGCCGCGATCCCCTACCTGAAGCAGGGCGGCTGGGGACGCATCATCAACATCAGCGGCACCAACGCCCGCAACGCCGGCAACCTGAGCGGCGGCGCCCGCAACGGCTCGCTGGTGCACCTCACCAAGACCCTCGCGGTGCAGCTCGGGCGGTTCGGCATCACCGTCAACTGCATCCATCCGGGCACGACGCGCACCGAGCGTACCCCGAGGCTGCTCGCCGCGCGGGCCGCCGAGCTCGGCATTCCCGTCGACGAGGTCGAGAAGCGCGACTTCGCCTACGAGTCGCCCAGAGGCAACTCCATTTGTCGCATGGTCGATGCCGGCGAGATCGCCTATCTCACGGTCTTTCTCGCGTCGGACAAGGCGTGGGCGGTCTCGGGCGAGCTGGTCGTGGCGACCGGGGGCGCCGGCCGCTCGGTGTACTACTAGGCGCTCTCATCTGTTAATGAGCGCGCCTCGGCCGGCGGGGCCCCAGCCCCGCGACGGCCTGCGGCGCGCACGACCACGAAAGGACACGGCGATGGCCGACTGGAAGCCGCCCACGCAGGACCGCGTCGAAGGCTACTTCAAGGAGCTGAACAACTGGGGCCGCTGGGGCCACGACGACCAGCGCGGCACCGCGAATCTCATCACGGCCGCCAAGCGCGCGGAGGCCGCGGCGCTCGTGCGCACGGGACGGACGGTCTCGCTGGCGCGGGACATCGGCCCGCAGCCGGCGATCATGTACAACGTGACGTTTCCGTCCAATCGCGAGCGCGCCGACGTGGTGCTCGATCGCTTCGACCTCGTGTATCACGGATTCTCGATCACCCACATCGACGCGCTCTGCCACGTGGCGTGGGACGGCGAGCTCTACAACGGCCGGTCGTTCAAGGACAGCCTCACCGCGGCCGGCGCCACCTGGTGTGCGATCGACGCCTACTTCGACGGCCTGACGACGCGCGGTGTGCTGCTGGACGTCGCGGCGGGCCGCAAGGAAGGCTACGTCACCGTCGGCCAGCCGGTCACGCCGAAGGAGCTCGACGCCGTCGCCGCACGGGCGGGCGTGAAGGTCGGGCCGGGCGACGTGGTCGTGGTGCGCAACGGCGACGAGGCCTTCCGCAAGGCCAACCCAGACTGGGTCCCGCGCGTGTCGCCGCACCCCGGGATGCACCTGTCGTGTCTCGAATGGTTCCGCGAGAAGGACATCGCGGCGATCTCCTGGGACATGATGGACGAGCGCCCGACCGCCTATCCGGGCTTCGCGATGAGCACGCACCTGGCCATCCCGTTCCTCGGCCTGGTGCTCATCGACAACACGAACCCGGAGCGGCTGGCCCGCGCGTGCGCCGAGGAAGGACGCTACGAGTTCCTCTTCGCCGCGACGCCGATCCGGCTGGTCGGCTCGACGGGCGCGCCGGCGCACCCGCTCGCGGTCTTCTAGCGCGCCCCGGGCCCGCGGAGCAAGAGGCCGGGCGTCCGGCCCGTGCTCTCGCCGTTCTCCAGGGTCAGCTGCCCGTTGACGACGGTGGCGGTGATGCCCTCCGCCTTCTGCACGAGGCGGCGGGCGCCGCCGGGCAGATCGGTCTGCACCGTCGGCATCGCCGGGCGCACCGAGCGCTCGTCGAAGACCACGAGATCCGCGCGGTAGCCAGCGCGCACGAGGCCGCGGTCGTGGATCTCCCACGCCGAGGCGTTATCGAACGTGAGCTTGCGCACCGCCTCTTCGAGCGTGAACGCCTGCCGACGACGCACCCAGTAGCTCAGCAGATGGGTCTGGAGCGACGAGCCCATTTCCTGGCAGACGTGGGCGCCCGAGTCGGAGAACGTCGCGAGCGTGCGTCCGTGCCGCAGCATGCCGAGCACGTGGTCCGGATCTTCGTTGACGAGGGGCTGCACGAACACCTGATCGTCGTTCTCGAGGACCAGATCGATCATGACCTCGACCGGGTGGCGACCGAGCCGCGCGGACAGCGCCGCGATCGTCGGATCGTCCCAGTCGACGCCCTTCATCGCATAGAGGTTCGCGTAGTCGGGCCTGCGCGGATCGGTGGTGGCCGCGCCGCCGCCCTGGAAGACGTTGTCGCGCGGCTTCATGCCGGCCTCGTCGGCCACCAGCTGGCGGCGCGTCGCCGGGTCGGCGAGACGCCGCTTCTGCTCGGCGAGCGGCAGGCGGCGCAGCTCGCGCCACGCCGGCAGGACGTCGAACGGCAGGTAGGACTTGAGCGAGAAGATGGCGTTGATCGAGCGCGTCGTGGTCTGCCCCCACATCCTGGCGCCCGCCGCCGCGCACTCGTCGATGAACTCGAGCTGATAGGTCCACGGATTCGGGCGGTCGCCCTGACGGCTCGACAGCGTGCCGAACATCACCGGCCGGCCGGTCTCGAGCGCCAGCTGTCTGAGCCGCACCAGGAACCGGCGCTGCGCCTCGCCGCCCGAGATGTCCGGGCCCACCTGGAACACGCCGGCATTGAGCTCGGCCATCGCGCCGACCAGGCGATCGAGCTCCGTCCAGTCGGCGATGCGGCTGGCCACGGGTGTGTTGTCCGGCGTGACGTGCGTCGTCGCGCGTGAGCTCGAGAACCCCATGGCGCCGGCGCGGATCGCCTCCCGCACCGCCGCCGCCATCCGCGCCAGATCGTCCTCGGTGGCGGTCTCGGTGAGCGCGCGCTCGCCCATGACGTACATGCGCAGGGCCGAATGGCCGATGTAGGCGCCGTAGTTGATCGCCTTCGGCAGGCGATCGACGGTGGCCAGATACTCCGGGAACGTCTCCCAGGTCCAGTCGATCCCCGCCATCATCGCCTCGGTCGGAATGTCCTCGACGGCGGTGAGGCAGCGCGCGAACCACTCGCGCTCCGCGGGCGGACACGGCGCCAGCGCGAAGCCGCAGTTGCCCATGATCACGGTGGTCACGCCGTGCCAGCAAGAACAGCTCCCGAGGCGGTCCCACGCCACCTGGGCGTCCATGTGGGTATGACCGTCGATGAAGCCCGGCGCGACGATCAGGCCGTCGGCGTCGATCGTGCGCTCGGCCGTCGATCGAATCCGCCCGATCTCGACGATCCGGCCGTCCTTGACGCCGACGTCGCCGCGATAGCGCGCGGCGCCCGAGCCGTCGACGATGCTTCCGCCGCGAACCAGGAGATCGAGTCCCATGAGCGTCTTCTCCTCAGCCTGTCGTCAATCGAGAGAGGCGCGGGCCGCGTCGCGTGACACCCCGTAGAGGATCAGGAGAATCGGCAGCAAGTACATGTGCGCGCCACTCCACATGAGGCCGCCGCCGACCATCTGGTCGTCGACGGCGCTGATTCCGAGGGTCGCCGCCACCCGCGCGTAGTGAGGATAGAACGCCCGCTCCGGCACCGCCAGCAGCATGCCGAGCGCCGTGCTCTGCGCGGTCGCGGCGAGCAGGTAGACGATCTGAAGGCCGGGATGCAGGCGCGGCGCCAGCCGGGGCGCCGGGCGGATGATCGGCCACCAGAAGAGGAGCGCCGTCCCGAAGAAGATCATGTGCTCGAGGGCGTGCAGGAGCTCGTGCTCGGCCGCCGCGTCGTACAGGACCGGGATGTGCCAGACCCAGACGGCCGCGACGTGCAGGAGGCCGGCGGCCGGCCAGAACGTCATCGCCGAGAGCGCGCCGCGCGGCCACGCCGTGCGTCGAAGTGGTGCCGCGAGCCGGCGGCGGGCGCCGGGCGGCAGCCCCCAGAGAACGAGCGCCAGCGGATTTCCGAGCAGCAGCAGCGGCGCCGCCATCATCGTCAGCAGGAGGTGCTGGGCCATGTGAGCCGAGAACCGCTCGGTCGCCAGCTCGTCGAGCGGCGAGAGGAGCGCGCCCGCGACGAACGCGAGCCCCAGGACGTACGACGCCAGCCGCCAGAGCGGGGTCTCGTACCCGGCGGCGCGAAGACGACGCCATCCGCGAACGTAGGCGGTCGCGGCGCCGAGGAGCAGGAGCGACAGGAGCGTCTTGAGAGCCGCCTCAATCATCGGCCGGCGCCATGCCGGAAGTTTC
>Ga0306921_10001956_pt1 | contig 20380 bp, 15 predicted proteins | sample sta12Cox44000080_FD_203760 | JGI IMG/M metagenome (GOLD analysis project Ga0306921, IMG submission 203760) | Lab enrichment of tropical soil microbial communities from Luquillo Experimental Forest, Puerto Rico - statoxic.12C.oxic.44.000.080 (v2)... | ecosystem: Environmental > Terrestrial >... | reverse complement strand
AAACCCGGACCTTCTCTTCTTTCGGTGTGGTCGATGCCGCTGCCGCCCGCTCGGGGATATTCTCCTCGGGCGTGCTTGGTGTCTTAGCGGGTGCGGGGTTGTCAGACAGCAGACGTTCGACCTCGTCGGCTTCGATCGTCTCCTTTTCGAGCAACGCTTCTGCGAGGCGGTGCAGTTTGTCGATGTTGGTCTCGAGCAAGTGGTAGGCATTCGCGTAGCATGTATCGATGATGCCACGTACCTCTGTGTCGATCTGCGATGCGACCTCTTCAGAATAATTGCGCTCTTCGACGATATCGCGGCCCAAGAACACCTGCTCGTGCTTCTTCCCGAGCGCGATAGGCCCGATCTTCGGGCTCATGCCGAACTCCATCACCATCTTGCGGGCCAATGACGTCGCCTTTTGCAGGTCGTCATGGGCGCCCGTGGTGTTCTCCTGGAAGATAAGCTCCTCAGCGGCGCGTGCGCCGAGCAACACCATGATCCGATCGACGATCTCGGACTTGGTCATGAGATAGCGGTCTTCAGTCGGCAGCTGCATCGTGATGCCGAGCGCCATGCCGCGCGGGATGATGGTCACCTTATGCAGCGGATCGGCATTCGGCAAGAGCTTGGCGGTCAAGGCATGACCGCTCTCATGGTAGGCGACCAGCTCCTTCTCCCGCTGGCTCATGATCCTGCTCTTGCGTTCAGGTCCCGCGATCACGCGGTCGATCGCCTCTTCGCAGTCGCGCATATCGATCTGTGTCTTGTTCTGGCGCGCCGCGAGCAGCGCGGCTTCGTTGAGGAGATTCTCAAGATCCGCACCCGAGAAGCCGGGCGTGCGCCTGGCCAGCACTTCGAGGCGTACGTCGGGAGCCAATGGTTTGTTGCGCGCGTGCACCGCAAGGATCTGCGCTCTGCCGACGACGTCAGCTCGATCGACCACCACCTGCCGGTCGAAGCGGCCTGGGCGCAGCAACGCTGGGTCGAGAACGTCAGGACGATTGGTTGCGGCGATCAAGATGACGCCGGTATTGACATCGAAGCCGTCCATTTCGACCAGCAGCTGGTTGAGCGTCTGCTCGCGCTCGTCATGACCACCGCCGAGGCCCGCGCCACGTTGCCGGCCCACCGCATCGATTTCATCGATGAACACGATGCATGGCGCGCTCTTCTTTGCCTGCTCGAACAGGTCGCGCACGCGCGACGCGCCGACACCGACGAACATCTCGACGAAGTCAGACCCCGAAATGCTGAAAAACGGTACGCCAGCCTCACCCGCGATCGCGCGCGCGAGCAGCGTCTTCCCGCTGCCGGGCGGCCCGAGCAGCAGTAGGCCTTTGGGAATGCGGGCGCCCAGCTGCTGGAATTTCTTCGGATACTTCAAGAACTCGACGACCTCGCCCAGCTCCTGTTTGGCCTCATCGACACCGGCAACATCGGCGAACGTCACTTTCGGCCGGTTTTCTGTGAGCAGCTTCGCCCGGCTGCGCCCGAACGACAAGGCTTGGCTGCCTCCTGACTGCAGTTGGCGAGCGATGATCATGAGGATTGTGACGCCGAAGATGAGTGGAATGATCCAGTAGACGATCGTCATCGAGATCCCGGCGTTCGCGGACGTGTTGTCCGCGTAGACCTTGACCTTGTGCGCGATCAGGACCTTAACAAGGTCTGCATTGGCGCCGGGCGGGATCTGGATCGTTTTTGGCGGGGTGTCGCCGACGAGTTTGACGGTCGCTGAACTTGGCCCGACCTCAACCTCGCTGATCGACTCAGGACTCGAGTTTATCTGGGTGAGCAGTTCTGAATACGATTCCGCACGTTGCTGCGGCACCGTTCGCTGATAGTAGGTGTACGCCACCGTCAACACGATGGCGAGCATCACCACCCAGACGACGTACTTGATGAACTTGACGAACAAAACGGCTCCTCCGGGACACGCCCGTCATGCGGCCTTCGCCGCAGGCGGGGTCGCTGTCCCCTATCCTCTACGTCGGAACCCGGTCTTTGAGTTGTCGGATGTGTGGAAGATTGCGGAAATGTTCTTGAAAATCCAAACCGTACCCTACTAAGAACGCGTCCTCAGGCGCTCGCAGACCGATGTAGTCCGGCTTTACATCGACGACGCGATGGAACGGTTTATCGATGAGCGCGCAGGATTGGATGCTTGCAGCCTGCCGGCTGCGCAGGTTGTTCAGGAGGTAAGCAAGGGTGTGACCTTCGTCGACAATGTCCTCGACGAGCAGGAGGTGGCGACCAGCGGGGTTTTGTTCGAGGTCTTTCAGCAAACGGACATTCACGTCGCCGCTGCGGCCAGCGCCGTAGGAGCTCACCACCATGAAATCGATCATCAATGGATACTCTCCAAGTGCGCGCATAAGATCGGCCGCAAACGGCAATGCACCTTTGAGCACGCCGATCATGAGCAACGGAAGCCCGTTGTTGCGATCGCGGATCTCAGCACCCAGTCGCGCGACTGCTCGAGCGATGTCCTCTTCGCTGAAGACCACCTTGCCGAGCGACGGCACCACATGTGCGCGCATTGTATCTTCTCTATCATTAGGTATCGGTTGGAGACCAGGCCACTGCCAGCACCGGGCTTTGTTTCTTGGGCTTGAAGGGCTCCATCACCCGTACGCCCAGCACAGCGGCGATGCGACCTCCAGCACATAGGACCGCGGCTGCTGTTCGGTCGGATCTGGAAAGTCCCGCCTTGGCTAAAAAGCGCGCCAACGATACGGCTCTCGTGCGACCTGTGGGCACACATCTGTCGCCGCTGCGCGGCAAGCGCACGACGAGTGGTCCGTCTGCACGCAGGGCCGCTAGATCGAGGTGCTGCAGGTTTTTGGCGCGCCTGTGAGGAGCCGATCTTACGATGCGAAGAGAGGCACAGCCCGCTGGCGTGACGACATCCACCAGTTTTGCATCGAGGTTGACATTCACCGGCTCGAAGGCGCTTGCCGATCGCGCGTCCGAGCCGTGGACTACGAGGCTGCCTCCTGAGAGCACGACGCTCGCCGCGCCTGCGTAGTAACGCCCGCCGCGGCGTTGTTTGATCGCCTCGGCGATAGCGTTGCAATGCTCGTACGTGAAGTCGCGCAGACCGTTGCCGCTGCGGCCGACCGCATGTCGTACGACCCGCCGTAATAGCGGCAACGGCATGTGACGCAGCGTCGCCACGGACAAACGTGAAGCATCGCCGCGCCATGCGGTGCGCCACGCACTCAGGCTCAAACCATCCAATAACGTCTTGTCGTCTGCAAGGAGTGCAGCGGATCGTACGATCGCGCGAGACGCTCCAGGCACGCAGCGCTCGAGGCTGCCGACAAGTGTTCGAATCGCGTTGCGGGGGATGGTGAGGTCGTCGTTTGTCTCATCGTGCGCGATCGGCAGCTCTGTATTGCCCACGAATTCGGCACACTGCTCCTTGGTGGCCCAAAGCAGCGGGCGGGAGAGCACAATACCATCGGCGAGCAGGCGCAGCGGACGCATAGCGGCGACACCGTCGATGCCTGAACCGCGTGCAAGCGCAAGTAGCGACGTCTCGACGAGGTCATCTCGCTGGTGTCCAGTGATAACATGGGCGGCGCCCACCGCTCGTGCGGCTGCGGTCAACGCCCGGTAACGTGCTCTGCGCGCGCGCTCCTCAGGCGATCCTTTCGCGTCTTTGAGCGGCTGAACGCGCCGGACGAGGACACGCGCTCGCGCCGCGCGCGCCTGTGCTCGAACCGCAGCGATATCGCCCTCCACGCGCACTTGCGGCCGCATGCTGTGATTGACGTAACACGCGTAGATGACCGCGTTCGGGGCGACTGCGCGCAGCAGCAACAGCGCGGCACCGCTATCGGCGCCGCCTGACGCGGCGACCACAAATGTGCCGGCGACAGGCAATCGCAGGAGGCGAGCGGCCTGCTCAAAGCGGTCCCTCATGGCGTCGGCAGCAATGCGCCTAGGCTCTGCGCGCCGCGCGCTCGATTTCACGTCGGACTTCACGTTCGCGTATCGCCTCTCGCTTGTCATGAAGTTTCTTGCCACGACCCAACCCTAATTCGACTTTTGCGTGGTTCTTGCGGAAGTACAGCCGCAACGGCAGCAGCGTTAAACCTTTTTCTTGCAGTCTGCCTGCAAGGCGTTGCAGCTCGCGCGCATGCAGCAGTAACTTGCGATCGCGTCGCGGCTCGTGTTGCGAAAAGAACGTGCCCTGCTCGTACGGAGGAATATGCACGTTGACGAGCCATGCCTCGCCGCCCTTGAGCCGAACAAAGCCGTCAACGAGCGAGCAGCCGCCGGCGCGCAAGCTTTTTACTTCCGTGCCCGTGAGCACGAGCCCGGCTTCGAAAGTGTCCTGGATCGAAAATTCGTGAAAGGCTTTGCGATTAGACGCGATGGTCTTTTGCCCATCCTTGTGTGCGCGCTGCGTCACTCGGCGAGGAACTTCCCTGTGGCTTGGGCATACAGCGTGCCATCTTCGCCGGTCACGGTCGCGGACAGCACGAGCATGCGGCCGCGCCGCTGTTCGACACGCCCGTGCGCGACGAGTGCGGTGTCCATCGGCGCGGCTTTGCGGAACCGGATATCAAGGTGTCCGGTAACTGCGCGGACACCGGCCGCAATGGCTGCGTGCGCCATCGCCTCGTCGAGCAAGGTCGCAACGACGCCGCCATGCACCATCGATGGCCACCCTGAAAAGCGCGCTGCCGGACGCCAGACGGCGGATGCGGTGCCGTCCCCGTACTGAAACTGCAGCTGCATGCCTTCTGCATTTTCAGGGCCGCACGCAAAACACCGGCGGTCATCTTCCAAGGCGGGCGTAACTCGCTCGGCTCGTGCGTCGGCGCCGTCTGTCCGTGACATCCTAATAACCGATCGCGAGACGGTCGCCCAGCTGCACCGGCAGCCGCGCATCTTGCATGCGCTCGCGCACACGCATCACATCGTACGTCACGCGGCGGATTTCGACCAGCCGCGCCGCCTCATCGTACGTGGCGAACGACGCTTGCGGGTTTCGGTCGCGCGGCTGGCCGACGCTCCCAGGGTTGATGATGTAGCGATATCCGGGTACGATATCGATGCGGCCGCCAGCCGACAGCCGCTGATGATACGTGCGGCCCGTACCGTCCTGATAATAGACCTCCGCGACATGTGTGTGGCCGATAAACGTTAGGGGCGCTGTCACCCGCTCGAATCCCGCTTCAGCGTCTGCGACGTTCTGGATGTAGTCGAAGGGCGAACCCGGCGCACCGTGGATGATGGCGAAGCTGTCAAAGCGATATTCACGCGGTAGGGCCCGCAAGTACGAACGGTTCGATTCGCTGAGCTGATCGCGCGTCCACACGATCGCTTTGCGCGCCAGAGCGTTAAAAGTGTCGGCCTCGCTGGACATCACAGCGGCTTCATCATGATTGCCCGCAATGGCGATACAGTTGCGCTCGCGCAACAGGTCACAAGTCTCATTTGGGCTAGGCCCGTAACCGACGATGTCGCCGAGACAGACAAGCGTACCTATCTCCAGACCGTCGAGCTCTCGCACCACGCTGGCTAAGGCGTCGACATTGGAGTGGATGTCGGAAATGATGCCGTAGCGCATCAGGCTTTCGCGCTCACCTCTGCGCGGATGTCACCGGCGTCGAGCGTACGGGCGACTCTTGACGCAGGTGGTCGTCGACGCGGCGCACCCCTGCGACACCGCGCGTTGTTTCGAGGATCACCTCGTGCAACGCAGGCGTTGCATACGTGCCCTCAAGTGCGACGACGCCGGCGTGCACGCTGACTGTGACCTTCAGGGCATTGACGCCAGTCTGGGCAGCTAGCGCAGCCTTCACTTTGGCCTGCAAGGTCACATCATCGGCGATCTCGTTCGCCGTCGGCGCTTTCGGATTGACTGCGAGGCGGTCGTCGACCCGCTTGACACCGGACACGCTGCGTGCTGCCTCGTCGACTTTATCGCGTTCCTGCTTCGAGTGCACTTGCCCACCCAGCGTCACGACGCCCTGGGCCACATCGACGGTGACGAGCGAAACAGTCGCTGGATCGATAGCGACGAGTTTGGTGTGGATCTGCGCGGCGATAAACGCGTCGTTTACATCGGACTTAGCTCGCTCTTGCTGCGATGAGCTGCAATCCGCCATCACCACCGCGAGCGCGGCGCAGACGACAGTGACGACGAACGCGGCTCTTCTCATGGTGTCCTGGTGGCAGAAAATGGAAAAGCATCAACCATTGCGCCCGCAGCCAGTCCCCCCGAACCTTCAGGGACCACGATCACGGCATCCGCGTATGCCAAGATGTGCAATTGAGACGACGAGCCGAGCAGCGGTCGCGCGATAAGGCCGGAAGTTCCAAAAAGCAGCTGCACCGGGATGCGGTGCTCGAGTGAAGCGTCGGTGGTCAGTGGTTTCTCGAGCTGGGCGCGAAACGCTTTTGGCTTGTCGTCGATCCCGAACATACGCATGAGCACCGGTCGCGCGAGGGCCTCGAGCATGACCAGCGCTGACACCGGGTTGCCAGGGAGTCCGATGACCGGCTGGTCACCGATCATAGCAAGCAGCACCGGTCGACCGGGTTTGGCGCGCACGCCATGCACCACAACGCCAGGTTCGCCGGCTTCAGCGACGACCGTGGGCACGTGGTCACGTTGGCCGACGCTTGAGCCGCCCGAGATGAGCACGGCGTCACAGTCGTTGAGCGCCCGCCGGAGCTCGGTCTCCAGCAGGTCGCGCTCGTCAGGTATGATGCCGTACGGCCGCGCTGCGAACCCCAGTGCCCGGAGCGCGGCGATGATCGCCACGCCGTTGCTCTCATGAATCTGTCCGACCGCTAATGGCTCGTGTGCGGGCACGAGTTCATCGCCGGTGACGAGAACGCCAACGACTGGCGCGCGATAGACATCGACCTGCGCGACACCGGCGGCGCAGAGCAACCCGATAGCAGCTGGGCTCAATCGGCGCCCCGCAGCGAAAAGCACCTCATGCGCGCGAACGTCACTCGCCGCGGGGGTGATGCGATCCTCACAGTCGGTCGCATCGAAGATCGTGACGATACCATCGCGCACATCTATGTCTTCGACCTTGATCACACCCGTCGCGCCTTCGGGCATCGCGCCTCCGGTCGGCACGGCGACGGCTTGGCCGCGATGCACGGATGCGTGCGCCGGCTTGCCCATAAGGACGCTACCAGCGATTGCGAGGCGTACTGGCGCATTGGCGCTTGCGCCCGTTACGTCGGCAGCGATAACCGCGTATCCGTCCACCATCGAGCGGGCGAACGCGGGGACATCGACCGCAGCACGGGTCTCGCATGCGACGATGCGGCCTTCAGCGTCAGCGCTCTTGATGCGCTCGGTCCGGGCCGCTCGAACCGCATGACGTGCCATCGCCGCGAGGGCGTCGGCGATGCTGACCCGCCGCAGCGGAGTATGGACGGTGGTAATAGGCGCCTCCAAAAGCCCTGTCCCGGGGAGGTGATCACAGATGTCGGCGACGACAAACGCCGATATTCTTCTTAAGAAGAGCGCACAACGCCTCGATTCGAGAAGCGGTCGCTCGCTGCCGGCGGAGGGAACATGTACCCACATAAGATCGACGACCTTCTCATCAGCATGGTCGAGAAGGGTGCGTCCGACCTCCATGTCGTGGTGGGCAGTCCGCCCATGATCCGACTGCATGGCATGCTTCAACCGCTCGTGGAAGAGAAAGTTTCTTCTGACGATTCGCAGGCACTAATGTCGACCGTGCTCACCCAAGAACAGGTGGCCACGCTCAACACAGTACGAGAAATCGACTTCGCGTATGCCATGGTCGGCGTGGCGCGTTTCCGCGTCAATGCCTGCTTCGAGCGCGGCAGTGTCAGTGCGACGTTCCGTAACATCCCCGATACGCCTCCCTGGCTTGAGGAGATGGGGTTTGCAGATCCGGTTGCGCAGATGACGATGAAGCCGCGCGGACTCGTGCTCGTCACGGGTCCGACGGGATCCGGCAAGTCGACAACCCTCGCCGCCATGATCAACTACATGAACCGCAAACGCAACTCGCGTGTGGTCACTATCGAAGATCCAATCGAGTTCTTGCACTCGAACATGCAATGCATCATCACCCAGCGCGAGCTGGGGCGCGACACACATTCCTTCTCGAACGCGCTGCGGTCAGCGCTGCGGCAAGACCCCGACGTCATCCTCATCGGCGAGATGCGAGACCTCGAGACGATTGCGCTTGCGCTTACCGCGGCTGAAACCGGGCACTTGGTTTTTGGCACGCTGCACGTGACGTCGGCTGCGGAGTCGATCAACCGGATCATCGACGTGTTCCCGCCGGAACAGCAAGAGCAGATCCGTCTGCAGCTGGCAGGCGTGCTCGAAGCTGTGTTCACGCAAACACTGGTACCCAAGGTGGACGGCAAGGGCCGTATCTGCGCCATGGAGATCCTCATCGGCACCCCCGGCGTTCGCAACCTGATCCGTGAGAACAAGCCAGCGCAGATCTTGAGCATGATGCAAACCGGGCAAAACGTCGGCATGCAGACGCTCGACAAGCAGCTCTCAAGGTTCGTCAAGGACGGGCTCATCACGCTGGAGGCCGCCATCGAAAAGGCCATCAACGCCGAGGACCTCAAACGCTACGTCTCAGGCGCCGATGCCGCGCCTATGCGCAAGGCCGCATCGACGTTCTGATCACCGCGTAATCCGCGTAGCCAGCGAAGACAGGTCACCGCCAGCCGCGACCACTCTCCCCTCTCGCCCAGCACGAATCACGTGAAGGTCCGTGCGCGCGGCCGCGCCAACACCGCGCGCATGCTCGACAAGCGTCTGCTGCGGGATGATCCTGACGTTGTCCGTCGCAGCCTGCGACGCCGTGGGCTTGACGACGCGGTCGTCGGCTCTTTCTTAGCGCTGGACGAGCAATGGCGGGCTAGCGCCACGGCGCTCGATGCACTCAAAGCGGACCGCAATCAGATTTCCTCGCAGTTCGCAAAGGCGAAGGAGGAGGGCGATGCAGCGCTGCGCGCGCTGCGAGTGCGCTCGACGGAGCTTGGCCGGCAGATCGAGACGCGCGAGCACGAGGCAGCCGAACTCGCACAGCAGATCGATGAACTGCTCGAAGGCATTCCCAATATTTTGAGTGACGACGTCCCCGACGGTCCCGACGCGAGCGCCAACCGCGAGTTGCGCCACTCAAGTGATCCGCCAACCTTCGACTTCACGCCCAAGCCGCACTGGGATATCGGTGAGGCACTTGGGATCATCGACTTCGAGCGTGGAGTACGCATGGCACGAGCCCGCTTTGCCGTGCTCCTCGGCGACGGAGCGCGGCTCAGCCGCGCCTTGGTGGACTTCTTTTTGGACCGCGACATCGCCGCTGGTTTTTTGCCGGTCAACCCGCCGATTCTCGTCAATCGCGAGTCCGTGAAGGCGACGGGCCACTTGAGCAAATTCAGCGATGTGATGTTCTCAGTGGAAGACGGCAAGCTGTTTCTGTCGCCCACGGCGGAAGTGCAACTCGTCAACATGCACCGTGACGAAATCCTCGAGGCCGAGGCGCTACCCAAACTCTACGTCGCGTACACGCCGTGCTTCAGAGAAGAGGCGGGCGCCGCCGGCAAAGATACGCGCGGCTTGATCCGCCAGCACCAGTTCGAGAAAGTCGAGCTCGTCGGCATCTGCACGCCGGCCGACGGACCGCAGATCCACGACCGCATCACGGCCCAGGCGGAGAGCTTGCTGCAAGCGCTTGAACTGCCGTACCGGGTTGTCGTGCTGTCCTCCGGCGACACCGGCTTTGCTTCGCAGAAGACTTACGACCTCGAGGTGTGGCTGCCCGGGCAAAACGCGTATCGGGAAATCTCATCGTGCAGTTCCTGCGGCGACTTCCAAGCACGGCGGGCGGGTCTCCGCTACCGGCCGCAGCCGCGCTCTCGGCCAGAGTTCGCCTTCACGCTCAACGGATCAGGTCTTGCGGTCGGCCGCACGCTTGTAGCCATCCTGGAGAATTATCAGCAGCGCGACGGTTCCGTCGCCATCCCAAAAGCGCTCGTGCCGTACATGGGCGACACGCAACGCATTGGGTGACGGATTACATCCAGAACCGCAGGTCTTTCTTAGACGCCTTCTTCCATGCGTCGCGCCACGAGGATCGCGCCTCGGCAGCTGTTGTTGCTTGCATGCCGGCCAGCTCGCCGGCGACGAACACGTCGTCGCGGTCACCCGCGACCTGGCGCAGGCGGCTGTCGGCCACGACGGCGTCGTGCAGGTCGCCGAGGATCGTCTGCAACTTCGCCACGCGCCGCGCGAACCGTTTGGCGTCTTTACCGCACACTGGCGCGATGGCTTCCGCGGCGTACCGGCAGCGTTTTGCTTTGATACGTACCTCGTGCAATTTGTCATCCGCCGGCTCGGGCTCGAGATTGTGAATCGCACGGCACAGCTTGCGCCACGGCTCATCAACGAGAGCCGGGAGTACGTCGGCGGCCGGCGCGCCGGCCTGCGGACCCAGCTTCGGATCCGCGGCAGATCTGACCAACTCGTCGAGCAGCGTCACGTAGCGCTCTTCGCGCAGCACGCTTTTCAACCGCTCGCGAGCTGCTGTGGACTGCGCGGCGAACCGGTCGGTGACCGCTTCCGCAGCTTGGTTATCCGCTCGGGGTAGCTGCGACGCATCGCGCCGCAGTCGCGACAAGAGTACATCTGCGTCGCGGACCGATCCGAGCTCGTCGGCAAGCCACTTGATGCGTGAGCGAAGCGATCGCGCCCATGTTTCGTCGAGCAGCGGCATGAGGCTGCGCAGGTCGGAGCGCAGCCGGCGGGTTGCGACGCGCGCCTTGTGCACGATCTCCGGATCCGCGTGCAAGCGCAACAAGGCGTCATGACGGAGCAACTGCTCGACCGACGACATCAGGGCATTGCGAACGAGTGTTGCCGCATCGCTGTCCGGCTTGACCTCGACGGGATGCAGCTCGGTTGGCGCTTTCGCGGCGGGCCCGAGCGCGCGGACGGCCTTCGGCGTTTCGTCGAAACTCCCAGCACCTGCGTTTTGCAGCCATTGCGTGAGCTCCGTGAGAACCGACTCCGGTGCCCCATCCATGAGTTCGACCTCGACCTCACGGAAGCGATCAGCAACGTGCCCGTCGAGTAACACGCGCACGTCATCGTCGACTACCTCGGCGAGCTCTTCACCGGCTGCGCCGTGGAGACGGACGCTTTTCCGCAGCGTCCGCAGCTTGAGGACTGGCACGACGGGCTTACCGCGCACGAATGCGGTCACGAGTTCGAGCGCCTCATCGGGTGGTTTCGAGCCTCCCTCTGGGAAGACGTGCTCGAAACGGCGCACCGCTCCACCAGGACCATCGCCAGCCGGCAGTTTGAGCGTCCAGCCTTCGCCCTTGCGATGACGCAAGCTGCAGCCCCATCGGATCAGACGAAGGTCGTCGGTGTCATAATAGACTGTGGTGAGCGTGCGCGCTTGCAGCGGCGATGCCGTATACCCGTCGAGGCCTTGCTCGAGCAGCTGCAGGTCGAATCGTCGCGGTACCTGCAGTTTGACCTCTTGCTCCAAGTGCGTTTTCATGGAAGGACGAGACGGCTTCGCGACCCGTGCGGCGCAGCACTTCTCTCAGGCCTCTGCGCTTTATCCATCGCGCGGGCCCTGTCCCAAGTGCTCGGGCGTGACGAGCGTAACTCCCGTCTCGGTGCGATGGAAGCGTCGGGCGTCTTGCTCGACATCTTCTCCGACGACGAGGCCTTCCGGAAGCCGGCACCCCTTGTCGATCACCGCCCGGTGGACACGGCAGTGCCGTCCGATATCAACGTCAGGCAGCACGACAGAGTCATCAACCCAGCTGTACGAGTTGACGCGGACGCCTGTGGAGAGCAGGCACCGCTGGACATGCGCCCCCGAGATGATACAGCCGCCTGACACGAGAGAGTTGACCGCGCTACCTCGGCGTTGCTCTTCGTCGAACACGAATTTAGCCGGCGGGACTTGCTCTTGGTAGGTCCAGATTGGCCAGCTCGCGTCATACAGGTTAAGCTGTGGCACAACATGCGTCAAGTCGATGTTGGCCTCCCAATACGCGTCGACCGTGCCCACGTCGCGCCAGTAGGGGCGTCCACCCCTCCCGCCGAGGCTCTGCATCCCGAAACGATGAGCGACGACGTGTGCGTGCTCGACGATATGTGGGATGAGATCTTTCCCAAAATCGTGCGTCGAACTCTCGAGCCGAGCATCGCGAAGCAACTGTTCGTACAAGAACTCCGTATTGAAGCAATAGATGCCCATGCTGGCAAGCGCCTTATCCGGACGCCCAGGCGCCGGGATCGGACGCGGACTCTTCTCTGCGAAGCCGGTGATGCGATCGTCGGCGCCAACGCTCATCGTCCCGAGTCCCTCCGCCTCGTCCAGCGGTACCTCGTAGCAGCCCACCGTCGCATCGGCGTGCTGGCCCACGTGCTGAACGAGCATCGGGCCGTAGTCCATCTTATACACATGGTCACCCGCCAGCACCAAGATGAACTCTGGGCCGTGTGAGCGCAGGATGTCGAGATTCTGCAACACGGCGTTGGCTGTGCCGGAGTACCATGATTCTTCCATGCGCTGCGATGCCGGCATGAGCTCCACGAACTCGTTGAATTCACCGCGTAAGAATCCCCAGCCGCGCTGGATATGACGGATCAGGCTGTGCGCCTTGTACTGCGTGATGACGCCGATACGGCGGATACCTGAATTGAAGCAGTTCGAGAGCGGGAAGTCGATGATGCGGAACTTCCCGCCGAACGGCACGGCTGGTTTTGCCCGCCAGCGAGTGAGATCGTGCAGCCTCGAGCCGCGGCCGCCCGCAAGGATAAGCGCCAACGTGCTCTTGGTGAGCAGGCTGACAAAACGGGGCGTCTCAGGTGACTGCATACGCTATGGCCTTGAGTGCACCGGCAAAAGGGGACGCTCACATTCTCTCAAAGTGCGGCCATCACCGCTATGCACGCGCAGGATCTCGCCTTGTTCCACGCAGGCCGGCTGCTTGACGCCTACCTTAAACTCGGGGCGCACTGCGTCGAGGTTGACGGCCAGGCTGGCGTGCGTTTTTGCACGTGGGCGCCACGCGCGCAACGCGTCAGTGCGGTTGGAGATTTCAATGACTGGGACGGACGCCGCAATCCTATGCAGCGGCTCGATGACGCGGGGGTGTGGGAAACGACGGTCGCCGGCATCGGACCAGGCACCGAGTACAAGTTCGAGATCGAGAACGCGGACAACCAGAGGCTGGTCATCAAGACCGATCCCTATGCTCGAGCGTTCCCTGCACGCGCAAACCAGAACGCTGTTGTAACGGCACCCAGCTCCTATCGGTGGGGCGATGGCGATTGGTTGGAACGCCGCGCACGATGGCGTTGGCGAGATGCACCGATCTCGATCTACGAAGTGCATCTCTCATCATGGCGCCGGCCTGAACATGGCCCTGCGACATACGAATGGCTCGCCGAGAAGCTCATCGCGTACGCCGGAGATCTGCGCTTCACACACCTCGAGCTCTTGCCGATCTTCGAGCACCCGCTCGATGAATCGCTTGGGTATCAGGTGACGGGCTACTACGCACCGACCAGCCGCTTCGGCCTACCGGACTCATTTCGCGCGTTTGTCGACGCCTGCCATCGCGCGGGCATGGGTGTGATCTTAGACTGGGTCCCGCTGCATTTCCCAAAAGACCAGTGGGCACTGGCCGAGTTCGACGGCGCGCCGCTCTACGAGCGCGACGATCCCGCCATGGCCGAACACCCGCAATGGCATACGCTGATCTTCAACTACGGGCAACCCGAGGTACGCAACTTCCTACTCTCTAACGCGCTGTTTTGGCTACGGGAGTTCCATATCGATGGTCTTCGCGTGGATGCTGTCTCGTCGATGCTGTTCTTGGACGACGCGCGCAGCGGCAGCTTTCGTCCCAATCCGCTGGGCGGCCGCGAGAACTTGCCTGCAGTGCGCTTCCTCCGCGAGACCAACGCGCACATCGCTCGGACCATGCCAGACGTCTTCACTATCGCTGAAGAGTCGACGTCGTGGCCTCGCGTATCGCAGCCGGTGCCGCGCGGCGGCTTGGGCTTCTCGATGCGCTGGAACATGGGGTGGGTTCACGACACATTGCATTACTGCGGGGTGCCCTGCGCCGAGCGTGCGGGTGCGCACCGTGACCTTACCTTTGAGCGGCTCTATGCCAAAAGCGAGCATTTCGTTCTCGCACTGTCGCATGATGAAGTCGGCGCATCGTCGGGATCGCTTTTGTCGCAGATGGCGGGCGACGCAGCGCAACGGATCGCCGGTTTGCGTTTGCTCTTCACCTTTCACGCGACGTATCCGGGCAAGAAGTTGCTCTTCATGGGCGATGAGTTCGGGCAAACCGAGCCATGGGATCCCCGCGGGGAACTTGCCTGGTTCGCCCTCCGCGAGCCGGCGCATAGGGGCGTGCTCGACGTAGTACGTGATCTTAACGCGCTGTACCGCGACCTGCCGGCGTTGCATGCCGTTGACGCCGGTCACACTGGTTTTCGTTGGCTTGCTGCAGACGATGCGGCACACTCCGTTATAGCGTACTTGCGCTCGGATGTCGAAGCGCTGGCAGTGGTCGTGTTGAACTTCTCGTGCGCGGACTATGACGAGTATGTGGTAGGCGTGCCGCGGTATGGCGCGTTCAATATCGTGTTCGATAGCGACGCTATCCACTATGGGGGCGCCGGTCGCCAGGCCACAATGGAGATCCGCAGCGTCGACCGACCTGCTATGGGCTGTCCGCACTCGGTGACGCTCTCGCTTGCAGCCTTGAGCGGCCTCGTGCTCGTTCCCGCGTGAGCAGCGACCTTCGCGTCCTGTTCCCCGCTTCGGAGATCTTTCCGATGGCCAAGACCGGAGGACTGGGCGACGTCGCAGCCGCGCTGCCCGCTGCGCTCGCTCGCATGGGTGTCGACATTCGGCTTTTGATGCCCGCGTATCCGAGCGCGCTCGAGCACGTCCGTGGCCTAGCCGTAGAACGACATTTCGACGACCTCGCCGGATTTGGCGCTGTCGATCTCCTCGCCGGACGAACCCCCTCGGGCCTGCGAATCTGGCTCGTTTTCTGCCGGCGGCTCTACGAGCGGCCCGGGGGGCCGTATACGGACGAATTCGGCGCTGATTGGCCTGACAATCAGGAACGCTACGCGCTCTTGTGCCAAGCTGCGACCCAGCTAGCCGCCGCTGCGAGTGACTGGCAACCGCAGCTCGTTCACGCCAACGATTGGCACACCGCGCTCATCCCAAGCTTGCTCGCTGCGCGCGACGTGAACATCCCGACGCTGCTGACCATTCACAACGCGTGGTATCAGGGGGAGGCGACCTATGCGCAGCTGCGTGCGTTCGGCTTGCCGGTCGAGCGATTGCAGCGGATCGGCAGCGGCAAGCTTTCGTTCTTATCGCTTGGCGTGCAAGCCGCGACAACGCTCACGGCCGTCAGTCCAACCTATGCCAACGAGATTCAAACCCCGGATTTCGGCCATGGGTTAGAAGATCTCTTCGCCGCTCGCTCGCGGGACCTGACCGGCATCCTCAACGGCGTTGACTATGCGGTGTGGAATCCCGCCGTCGACACGCACCTCGTGCAAACGTATGACGAGCGACGTCTGGCGGGCAAATCGGCCTGCAAGGCCAGCTTACTGCAAGAGACGTCACTCGACCGAGACCAACACGCGCCGCTCGTGGGCATCGTCAGCCGCCTCACGTGGCAGAAAGGTCTTGATCTCGTGATTGAGCGAGCAGCAGACCTGTTGGATGCCGGAGCTCGCCTCGTCGTGCTGGGTGAGGGCGACCAGAAACTGGAACGGGGCTTTCGCGATCTGGCAGCACGTCACCCGAGCCGAGTCGCGGCGCGCATTCGTTACGATGAAGGATTAGCACACCGCATCATCGCCGGCGCCGACATTTTCGTCATGCCGTCGCGTTTCGAGCCGTGCGGCTTAAACCAGATGTATAGCTTACGCTACGGCACTGTGCCGGTCGTCGCTGCGGTCGGCGGCTTGGCTGATTCGGTCGTCGATTTTGGCGAACGGGGCGTCGCCGCGGGTATCACGACCGGCTTCCGGCATGAAGCGGATTCCGCGATCGCTTTCGCGGATGCCGCGCGCAAGGCGATCGCCGTCTACCGCGATCGCTCGCTGTGGCAAGCGCTGCAGCGCAACGGCATGCGTCAAGATTTCAGCTGGGACGTCTCCGCGCGCGCCTATCTTGCGCGCTATCGATCGCTCGTCGCGTAGGTCTCACCTGCGGCGGCGAGCTCGCGCACGTCTTGCGTGATGCGCATCGAACAGAATTGGGGGCCGCACATCGAGCAAAAATGAGCAGCCTTCGCGCCACGTGCCGGCAACGTCTCATCGTGGAACTCGCGAGCGGTCTGCGGATCGACTGAAAGCGCGAACTGATCTTCCCAACGGAACTCAAAGCGCGCTTTGGACAATGCGTCATCCCACGACCGTGCACGCGGATGCCCTTTAGCAAGATCTGCCGCGTGCGCCGCTATCTTGTACGCGATCACGCCGTCTTTGACGTCCTTCTTGTTCGGCAGGCCGAGGTGTTCTTTCGGCGTCACGTAGCAAAGCATGGCAGTGCCATACCAACCGATCATGGCTGCGCCGATGGCGCTCGTGAGGTGGTCGTAGGCCGGCGCCACGTCAGTCACGAGCGGACCCAACGTGTAAAACGGTGCCTCCATGCAGGTCGCAAGCTGACGGTCCATGTTCTCTTTGATGAGGTGCATCGGCACGTGACCGGGCCCTTCGATCATGACCTGGACATCATGCGCCCAGGCGATACGCGTAAGTTCTCCGAGCGTCTCCAATTCAGCGAACTGGGCCGCGTCGTTTGCATCGGCGGTGCAGCCTGGTCGCAAGCCATCACCAAGCGAGAACGAAACGTCGTAGGCTTTCATGATCTCGCAGATCTCTTCAAAATACGTGTATAAGAAATTCTCTTGATGATGAAGCAGACACCACTGGGCAAGAATGGAGCCGCCGCGCGACACAATGCCGGTGACACGGTTTGCGGTGAGCGGTACATAGCGCTTGAGCACGCCGGCGTGGATCGTGAAATAGTCCACACCTTGTTCGGCCTGCTCGATGAGCGTGTCACGGTAGACGTCCCAGTCGAGCTTGCCGACGTCGCCTTTGACCTTCTCTAGCGCCTGATAGATCGGCACGGTGCCTATCGGCACGGGCGCGTTACGTAAGATCCACTCGCGAGTCTCGTGGATGTTCTTGCCGGTGGATAGGTCCATCACGGTATCCGCTCCCCAGCGGATGGCCCAGGTCATCTTCTCGACCTCTTCCTCGATCGAAGAGCCGATCGCGGAGTTGCCGATGTTGGCGTTGATCTTGACGAGAAATTGACGGCCGATGATCATCGGTTCGGACTCGGGATGGTTGATGTTGGCTGGGATGATGGCCCGTCCACGCGCCACTTCTTCGCGCACGAACTCAGGTGCTACGCCCTCACGCACGGCGATGAACTCCATCTCCGGCGTGAGAATCCCGGCGCGTGCATAGTGCAGCTGTGTGACGGCGCGGCCAGGCAGAGCTCGGCGAGGCCGCGCCGGACGCGGAAAGCGCACGTCCGCGAGCGCTGGATCATCCTCGCGTGCGCGCCGATACGCTGAGGTCGCCGACCGCAGCCGCTCGCAATCGCCCCGCTCTGCGATCCACTCCTCGCGCAATAGCGGCAGGCCACGGCGAACATCGAGTTCTAGACCCGGATCCGAATACGCCCCGCTTGTGTCGTACAGGCGAAAATTCGTGCCGTCGGTGAGGTGGATTTGGCGCATGGGCACGCGCACGCCGCGTGGACCGTCGACGTATATCTTGTGCGAGGATCCATCCGACGTTTGTGCTGTTGCAGTGGTGCTCATTCGTGCTCCCTTCGCCGGCATCGCTCCGGATCAGGTTCAGACGGTCGGCGAGACGCTTGCCCGCCCTCTCAGTCCAACTGGACTCCCGTGCTGTGGGACTGTACTGGTTCGCGCCTATTGCGGGAGCCGCCCTTTCGACGTACCACGCATCCGTCTGAACCGCCGAAGCTCCCCCACACGTTATAGTATGTAGGAGGCGATTGCTCGAGCAAAAGCGCGACGGCGCTTGCCTGGTCTCAAGACATGAGCCCTTTGCGCCGATGCAAGAGACTGAAAAGGAGCACTTGCGCTCGCGCGCACTCGCCTGGAGCGCCGGTACATACCGGCGGAAAACAAACGCGTGTCTTCGATTGGATCTCTCTTCCTCAGGTGGGTCGCCATGATGGCGATCATCATCGCCACATCGCTTGCGGGCCCCGCACGAGCAGTCGTCGCTAGTCCCACGACTGCGCTTGCGCCGGCGTCGCCGGTGCCTGTGGTACGGCCAGTGCGTATCATGGAGCTTGGCGATTCAATCACTGCAGGCATCATGGCGGGCGGTGGACCTGATGCCCACGCAGGCTATCGGGCTGAGCTGGCGCAGCTCCTTGCGAGCCACGGTTACCGCTTTGCGATGGTCGGGAGCCGCACAGATTACTCAGGTCAACTCGCCTACCCGCAACACGAAGGCTGGCCGGGTTATGTGTTGCGTTCGTACCCATCGCGCCCGGCGGGCGAACTCTATGGACCCATCATCCACGATGCCATGCTCGGATATCACCCGGACATCATTTTGCTGATGGCAGGAACGAACGACCTCCTTCGTCATGAAGGCGGATATAGTGGCTACTCGCTGGCGAACATCAAGCACAGCATGGATCTCGTCCTCGATCAGATCTTCACGCTCGACCCGCGCGTCACGGTGATCGTCGCAGGCGTGGTCGATAGTCCTAAGATCGACGAGCGCTCGGTGTTCTCGTTCGATAACGACCCGAGTGACGGCATCATCGCACTCGTCAGCAAGTACCGCTCCTTCGGCCGCTCGATCTTCCTGGCGCCAGGCATGGACCGCGCCGTGCCGCGCAGCAGCGTGTACTTTCCGGACGGTATCCACCCAAGCGGCAGCGACGGCTATGACCGCATCGCGGCCGTCTGGTATCGTTCGCTCCAGCAGATCCTTCTCCAGGACGCGGGAACGGTCGCAAGCTCGGCCGAGCGAACGAGACCTTAACAGGGCTGCAGGCGTCCGAGGGACGGGCCGCTTGTCGTGAGTACCAAGCGGGCTGGGTACGTGCCTATGCATCATGGCGCGCTCGCACGAAGAGCGACCCGGCGTATCGCACGTGGCCGTGTTGGATGGTTTGCGTGGCATTGCTATCGCCGGCGTCGTCTGGTACCACGCGTGGCTGGTCTCGAAGATCCCTTCCAGCGTTAGCATCGGCCCTTATACGGTCGACCTGCAACCCCTGGCGCAAGCCGGGTTCATGGGCGTCGACCTTTTCTTTTTCGTGAGCGGCTTCTGCCTGTTCTATCCCTATGCTCGCCACCTATTCGAGGGCAAGCCCCTGCCGACAATCGCAGACTTCGCCGTGCGCCGCGCCGAAAAAATTCTGCCTTCGTATGCTATAGCGCTCGCAGTCTTCGCGATTGCGCACAGGTCTTGGTTCGACTCGACTACCTCGTGGGTCGCGCATCTGGCTGCGCACGCTACCTTCCTGCATCCGCTCTGGTTTGACACCTTCGGAAGCATCAGCGGGCCGTTTTGGACGCTTGGCATCGAGGTGCAATTCTATCTGCTCTTTCCGCTCGTGTGCTGGGCGTTTCGGCGCCAACCCCTCCTCATGTTCGCTGGCTTGTGCGTGTTGGCCAACGGCTATCGATTGCTGGTCGCGCACCTCGGCGCCGACACGATGCTCTACCCGATCAGCCAGCTGCCCGGCGTGATCGATGTCTTTGGCAGCGGCATGCTCGCTGCATACGCTATCGCCTACGCGCGCCGGTTGCCGCTTGGAGCTCGATCGCGTCTTGTGGCAACGTCCATGGCGGTCGCGGCGGTGATTGTGATGGTACTGCTCGTGCAGCGGCTTGCAGCCGTGGCCGCAGCAGCCGGCGACCCTGGTCAGTACCAGTGGGTGAATGCGCACAGGCCGCTGTTCGCTTTGCTCTTCTTGATCTGCGGCGTCGGCTCGACGATCGCTCTTCCTGGGTGGCAGCGTCTGGTGGCCCAGCCGGCCTTGGTCTACCTGGCCGCGATCTCATACAATCTGTATCTCTGGCACCTAGAAGTCATCGTGTGGTACCAGACACACGTCTCACCATTCATCCGTGACGTGCTCCATCTGCCAGTCGCTTGGGATCTGATCTTGCCGATGCTGCTCAGCCTTATCGCCGCGGCACTCGCGACGCATCTCTTCGAGCGGCCATTCCTCAAAGGCGGCTGGCGGCTTGTGGGCTTACGCCTGCGTGCGGCGGTATCAGCGTTTGCGGCGCTGCCACCATGGAAAGGCCGCCTCTT
>Ga0306921_10001955_pt1 | contig 20380 bp, 12 predicted proteins | sample sta12Cox44000080_FD_203760 | JGI IMG/M metagenome (GOLD analysis project Ga0306921, IMG submission 203760) | Lab enrichment of tropical soil microbial communities from Luquillo Experimental Forest, Puerto Rico - statoxic.12C.oxic.44.000.080 (v2)... | ecosystem: Environmental > Terrestrial >... | reverse complement strand
GCCCAGTTCATGTCATTATCGCTGGCAGGTTTTGGCTGGCCCACGGGCCAGAAGACCTGCTCGTCATCCCAGTCCATCGGGATGGCGCCCCAGGTCTGCGAAACCGCCTGCACACCGGGAAGGGAGGCGATCCGGCGGTCGAGATCGCGAATAGCGGCGCGCATGGCGTCAGGTTTCGCTGTCGCCATCGAGGGTGGAAAGGAGATTTGAAAGCTCAGGACGTTTTGCGGATTGAACCCGGGATCGACGTTCCACAAGCGAATCAGGCTGCGAAGCAACAGTCCGGCGCCGATCAGCAAAAGCAAGGCCAAAGCCATCTCCGCGACTACGAAGACGTCCTGCACACGGTGATGGGCACCGCTCGCGCCCCGGCCGCCTTCGTTGAGCGACTCACGAAGGTCGGGCCGACGTGTTCTTAGAGTCGGGACCAGTCCGAAGAGAATTCCGACCAGAAGCGAAAGCGCCATGGTGAATCCGAGGACGCGAGTGTCGAAGCTAATCTCCCGAGCGCGGGGCAGCGTCTCCGGCAGCATTGCCAGGGCGGCGCGGGTGCACCAATGTGCGAGTCCCCAGCCCAGCGCGCCTCCGCCGAGGGCCAGCAGTACGCTCTCCGTAAGCATTTGCTGAACCAGACGGGCATGACCGGCTCCCATGGCGATGCGGATGGCAAACTCACGGGAGCGGGTTGTCGAGCGCGCGAGCAGAAGGTTGGCCACATTCACGCAGGCGATGAGAAGCACAAATCCGACAGCCGCCAGGAGCACAAGCAGAATGGGCTTGATGCTGCCGACCATTTGGGTCTTCAGCGGTACCAGCCTGGAACCAATACCCTTGTCGGCGTCAGGATAGGCCTGAGCCAGACTGGCGGTAACCGTGTCCATGTCGGCTTGCGCCTGTTCAATGGTGACGCCGGGCTTGAGCCGGCCGATCCCGTGCAACCCCAGGCCCGCGGCCCGATCATTGAGAAGCGTATTGGCCCATTGCCCGATGGGCACGTATACGGCAAAGTCGCGCAGCAGGTGAAAGCTTGCGGGAATAACGCCCACAATCGTGTAGGCTCGTCCATCGAGAGTGACGCTGGTGCCAAGGACCTCGGGGGAGCCACCCAGCTTGCGCTTCCACAGACCTTCGCTGACCAGCACGACGGGTGCGGCCCCGATTTCATCTTCGCCCTTGGCGAACAGTCGTCCCAACCGCGGCTTCACCCCCAGGATCGCGAAGTAGTCGGAGGAAATGAAGTTGTTGTCAACCTGTTCCGCCTCTCCGACACCGGTCAGGCTGAGCGCGTAAGGCCGGGAAACGGCCATGGCTGCGAACGTGTGATTGTTCCTTTGCCAGTCGCGAAAATTCGGGTAGGAGATGGAGCCGCGGTCAAAATTGGGCTTGCTTTCATGGATCGCCACGAGTTGATCGGGATGAGGAAAGGGCAGCGGGTTCAGGAGGACTCCATTGACCACCGAAAACAGGGCGGTGTTGGCGCCGATTCCCAGGGCGAGCGTCAACAGCGAGACGGCGGTGAAGTCAGGAGACTTCAACAGCTGGCGCAGAGCGTACCGCAGGTCCTGCAGGAGAGTTTCCATACCGTTCGCATCCTTGATTTCATCAGAATGTGCAAGCACGCTGCCGGACCCAACGCGCTGGCCTGTGAGCTATGTCCTTAATACTGCATGGCCTGGCGGGCAGGCCGGTCGCCTTCGAGATCGTGCTTGTGTCCGTGAAGGAGTAAGCTCGTCCGCTGCCGGACAGGTCGTTCCCTGGCCGACACCATTGCGCAAAAGCGGCGAATGATGCAATGCTATGAGGCGAAACACACCGAGTTGAAGTCGCACCGCCATCACCGAGGTACCAGTCGCGGTGCCAAAGGGGCGAACGTCAGAACGTGCCAAGCGAAAAACAGGTGAGATGGTCGCAACTGCGAGTTGGACTGACCGTCGTCTTCGCCAGCCTCGCCCTGGCTGTCCTGATCTTTTTGATGACGGGTACGACCGGACTGTTCACCAAGAAAATCATGTTGCGTTCGTACGTGGACAATGCGGGCGGCCTACGTGTGGGAGCACCGGTGCGGCTGGAAGGTGTAGACATCGGAAATGTCACCGGAATTCGCGTGGTACAAGATCCGCTTCGCAGAGTTGCGCCCGTCGAAGTCCTGATGAAGATCACCACCAAGTACGCCGGCGCCATGCGGTCGGACTGCGAAGTGCTGTTGGCAACGGCCGGCGTGCTGGGTGAGGTATTCGTTGATCTGGATTGCCGTCAGGCCAAGGGCGGCCCCTTGCACAATAATGCCGAATTGCCCACCCGCGATGTGCCGCAACTGCAGGATGTCGTGCGCGCCAGCCAAGGCACTCTGCAAAACGTGGACGTGCTGGTGAAGCGGGTGGACAACATCGTCTCCTACGTCCAGAGCGGCCAGGGATCGATCGGCAAGATCATCTATGATCCATCGCTGTTTAACCGTGCCGACAACATGCTCAACCAGTTGCAGCAGATCGTGTCGCAGGCAAACTCCACCAAGGGCAGCATCGGAAAGCTGCTTAACAGCGATGAACTCTACAACAAGGCAAACAATGCGGTTGACGCTCTGAACAAGATCATCGAGCAGATCAACAGCGGCCAAGGCACGGCAGGCAAATTCATCAAGGACCCGGCCCTTTACGACAACGCCAACCAAACCCTGGCAAAGGCCAACCAGTTAATGACCGATATCAATGCCGGCAAAGGCACTCTCGGTAAACTGGCCCGGGACGAAGCGCTGGCGCGTAAGGTGGATGACAGCATCTCGCGTCTCAATACCATTCTGGATCGCCTGGAAAAGGGAGAAGGCACGGCAGGGAAACTCTTGGTGGATCCGGCCTTGTATAACCACGCGGACGCAACCCTGGAGTCGGCCCACCAGCTCATTGAAGCCATACGCAAAAATCCCAAGACGTATCTGACGATTCACCTAAAAATCTTCTAGGCTGTGCGGGCTATGCAATACCTAATACGCAAACATGAGACGCAGGTCTCGAGAGTAGTATAGCTACTTTTATCAACTGCTTTTCGGTGTTTCCGCTAACCCCGGAGCCCGGAACTGTGCTGATGTTTGGCTCAGGGGCAATGCTCTGGCCACCCTGCTACGCCGCAAGTTTCATTTTTAAGGCGATTTAGAGCTGTTTCCTCGGCCGGGGCGCGGGCTCCGGCCTTTTTTCTGGAGATTAGTGGGCTCATAACAGAAGGCGCAGGCGCGATGACGGCGATTTTCCCTGAGCAGAGGCCTTGTAGTAGTGTGTCTAGTTGGAGATCAGCCGCTAGATTTACGATCCTGCTGACCTTCACTTCCTCTCAACACGATCCAGCGCGAGTCGCGGGCGCGTCGCGAGACGACAATTCATCATTTGAGGCAACCATGTTGGTGCGTAATCTTGCCGTGGCACTCTTGATGTGTGTCGCGGTTGCTTGCTTCGCGCAGACACCCGGAAACAGCCCGGGGGGGCCCAGGCAAATACCCAGCTTTGATGTGACCGCGATGGATAAAGCGGCCGATCCGTGCGTGGATTTTTATCACTATGCCTGCGGCAGCTGGATCAAGAACAATCCTATTCCGCCGGACAAGTCGCGCTGGGGACGCTTCGACGAGCTTTACGAAAACAATCTTTACATCCTGCGCGACATTCTGGTGCAGGCGCAAGGCCCGGGCAAACACAGCGCTAGCGAGAAAATGGTAGGCGACTTTTATGCGGCCTGCATGGATGAGGCAAGCATTGAACAGAAGGGGACGGCCCCGTTAGCACCAGAGCTGGAGCGCATCAAGGACATAAAGACGAAGGCAGACCTGATCAAGGTGGTTGCCTACATGCATGAGAACGCAACCCCGGCGCTGTTTGCGTTTTTTCCGCAACCCGATATGCACGATTCGAACCAAACCATCGCTTATATCGACCAGGGTGGAATCACCCTGCCTGACCGCGATTACTACGTAAAGGACGATCCCAAGTCGGTCGAGACGCGGCAGAAATATGTGGAACACGTCGAGAAAATGTTTCAACTCGCGGGCGACAAGCCGGATATCGCGGCTATGGAGGCCGAGACGGTTCTGGCAATCGAGACACGATTGGCCCAGGCCTCGATGGACCGAACGGTGCGCCGGGATCCCAAGACCCGTGATCACAAAATGACGGTGGCTGAGATCAGCGCTGCGGCTCCCAACTTCGATTTGGCGGTCTATCTCGCCAGTAACGGCGCCCCGAAGTTCACCACCTTGAACGTGGGAAATCCTGATTTCTTCAAGCAAGTCAACAGCCAGCTCGACAGCGTACCGCTCGCCGACTGGAAGACCTACTTGCGGTGGAAGGCCATCACCGGCCACGCCCAGCTTTTGACCAAGGCGTTCGTCGAGGAAGATTTCCTGTTTAACGGCAAGTACATGTCCGGCCAGCAGGAGATGGAACCGCGATGGAAGCGGTGCGTAAAAGCGACGGACCAGAACCTGGGCATGGCGCTAGGTGAGCTTTATGTGGACAAGACGTTCGGTCCCGAAGGCAAAGAGCGCACCCTGAAGATGGTAAAAGCAATTGAAAACGCCATGCAGCAGGACATTGGTCAACTGAGCTGGATGTCGGATACCACCAAGAAGCAGGCGTACGCCAAGCTTAATGCAATTGTGAACAATATCGGGTATCCCGACAAATGGCGTGACTATAGCAGCGTGGTAATCACCTCGGACGACTACTTCGGCAATTCGGTGCGCGCCGGCTCGTTTGAGGTCAAGCGACAGTACAACAAGATCGACAAGCCCACCGACCGCGGCGACTGGAACATGACCCCGCCAACCGTCAACGCGTACTATCGTCCGCCCATGAATGACATCAACTTCCCTGCCGGAATTCTGCAGCCGCCGTTCTACGGCAAGCTGATGGATGATGCCGTGAACTATGGGGGGATCGGGGTGGTGATCGGGCATGAGCTCACGCACGGCTTCGATGACCAGGGCCGCAAGTATGATGCGCAGGGCAACTTCCAGGACTGGTGGGCTCCCGAGGACGGCAAGGAGTTTGAACAGCGCGCCGATTGCACCGCCAAGGAGTACTCAAGTTTCGTTGCGGTGAAGGATGACAAAGGCGAGGTCAAGCTTAACGGCAAGTTGACGTTGGGCGAAAATACGGCCGACAATGGCGGGCTCAAGCTGGCATATATGGCGCTGATGAACACCATCGGCCACACAGCGGGGAAGCCGATCGACGGTTTTACTCCCGCGCAGCGGTTCTTCCTGGCCTACGGCCAGATCTGGTGTCAAAACGTAACCGACCAGGAGGCACGCAAACGGGTACTGACGGATCCACACTCGCCGGGAGAGTGGCGGGTGAATGGTGCGGTGCAGAACTCGGCAGCGTTCGAGCAGGCATTCGGCTGCAAGGCCGGCCAGCCCATGGTGAGCGAGAACGCCTGCCGGGTTTGGTGAGGAGGCCGGGAGCTCGTCTAGGAATCAGGGCAGCACAGCGGAAGGGTGTCCTACGGCGCCATGAACCGCAGGTTGCCTGGTTTCGTACTATCGATCATGGGTCTTGGCGTATCCGCGCCCAAGTTACAAGCGAGGCAATGATGAGACGTTGGTTTTGGATGCCCGGCATTTTGCTGCTGGCCGCAGGTCTAGGATTGGCACAGGAAACCTCTGCGGGCTCGGCGAAATCCATCCTCAGCTTCGATCTGACAGCGATCGATAAGACGGTCGATCCCTGCAACGACTTTTTCCAGCATGCCTGCGGCGCCTGGTTGAAAAACAATCCCATCCCGCCCGACCAGTCAAGCTGGGGACGATTTAACCAGCTGCATGAACGCAATCAGACTATTCTGCGCGGAATTCTTGAAAAGCGCTCGGCCAACAATCCGGATCGCAGTCCGGTCGATCAAAAAATTGGTGATTACTACTACTCGTGTATGGACGAAGCTGCCATCGAGGCCAAAGGCACTGCTCCGCTGAAGCCTTACATGGAAAAAATCGACGCCATGAAGGACAAGTCGGAGATTCCGGCGGTGCTTGCCGGACTTCACCGCGCAGGATCAAATGTGTTCTTTACTTTCAGCTCCGAGCCCGACTTCAAGGATTCGAAAACCGTTATCGCCGCCGCCGACCAGGGAGGACTGTCGCTGCCCGATCGCGACTACTATTTCGACACCGACGCAAAGTCGGTTGAGCTGCGCGAAAAGCTCGAAAAGCACATCGCCAAGACGTTTGAGCTGTACGGCGAACCGCCGGCCAAAGCGGCTGCCGATGCCAAGATGGTGATGAAGGTAGAGACCGAGCTGGCAAGGGTCTCGCTCAACCGGACCGAGCAACGTGATCCAGCCAAGATTTACCACAAGATGAGTGTGGCGGACTTGCAGAAACTAAGCCCGGCGTTCGCGTGGAACGAATACTTCACCACGATCAAGCCTCCCCCGTTCGAAAGTCTGAACGTGGGCGAGCCGGAATTTGTGAAGGGCATGAACCAGCTGATTGCCGACAACGATCTGGAAACTGTGAAGGTTTACCTGCGCTGGCAGACGGTGCGTGGGGCTGCTCCCATGCTGCCCAAGGCCTTTGTCGAACAAAACTTCGACTTCTATGGCAGGACTCTCCGCGGCGCCCAGGAGCTGCGTCCACGCTGGAAACGCTGTGTGCAATATACCGACAACGATCTCGGGGAGGCCCTGGGGCAGGCATACGTAGCGGAAGCGTTTCCGCCCGAGGCTAAGGCGCGTACCCTCAAGATGGTGCACGAGCTGGAAGCTGCCCTGAAACAGGACATCACGGAGCTCTCGTGGATGACGCCGGAAACCAAGAAGCAGGCTCTGGACAAGCTGTCGCGCATCGACAACAAGATTGGCTATCCCGACAAGTGGCGCGATTACAGCGCACTCGATATCATGCGCGGCGACGCCATGGGGAATTCGGTACGTGCGAACCAGTTCGAATTCAACCGGCAGCTTAACAAAATCGGCAAGCCGGTCGACCGGAACGAGTGGGAGATGACACCGCCGACCGTGAATGCCTACTACAACCCGCAGGAGAACAATGTGAACTTCCCTGCGGGAATACTGCAGCCGCCCTTCTATGACCAAAAGGCCGACGATGCGGTGAACTTCGGCGCAATCGGTGCGGTGATCGGGCACGAGCTCACCCATGGCTTCGACGATCAAGGCAGCCAATTCGATGCCGACGGCAATCTGAAGAACTGGTGGACTCCACAGGACAAAGAACAGTTCGATAAGTTGGAAGGATGCTTTGTCAAGGAGTACGGCGGCTTCGTGGTTGTGGATGACGTCCACATTAAGGGAGCCCTGACACTAGGAGAGAACACCGCCGACAACGGCGGCCTGCGCATCGCTCACATGGCACTGCTCGACGCGTTGGGAACAGCCCCGCTGAAGGATGTGGACGGCTATACGCCCGAGCAGCGCTTCTTTATCAGCTTCGCGCAGATCTGGTGCAGCAATGAGACGCCGCAGCAGGCACGGCTGCAGGCGCTCTCCGACCCGCACTCGGATGACAAGTACCGGGTGAACGGGGTGGTAGGGAATGTGCCGGAGTTTGCCAAGGCGTTTGGCTGCAAGGCAGACTCGCCGATGATTCGTAAGGCCGCCTGCCGGGTGTGGTAAGAAGACCAGCAGCCGGGACACCGAGCTTCCCCGTGTCCCGGCGCGCCGGTCGGGAATTTCGAACCGGGTTTGCACCAGTCTTGCTACTACGCACGGCCTGATGTCGTGCCCTGTGCGTTATAGTGGGCAGTGGTGTTGGTGCACTCTTCCCGTCTTAATTTTTTCCGGTTACTCACAGCTCTTGCGGCGCTCTTGCCGCTGGCGGCAGCCCCCGGGTGCAAGCGAACCGCCATCTCCAAGCACGAGTACATGTTCGTAGCAGCGTCGGAGACCGGCCTGCGTGACCGCGTCGCGACCATGTACAACAAGGTCGGCACGGTGCGCAATGGCGAGCGCGTGGATGTACTGGAACGGCAGAAACGCTTTGTAAAAGTCCGTACCGATAGCGGTGCCGAAGGGTGGATCGAACAGCGGAGCCTGGTGGCACAAGAGGTGTACGACGGCTTCCAGAAGCTGGCGCAAGACGCAAAAAGGATGGAAGTGCAGGGGCACGGAACGACCCGCGCCGAGCTTAACATGCACCTCATCCCGGCCCGCGATGGGGAGCATCTCTACCAACTCAAGGAGGGAGAAAAGGTGGAGATCCTGAAGCGCGCCACCACCGACAAGAACGCCCCCAAGCCGCCTTCTTCACCAAAGCCTGCTGCAACCGGCCCTAAAACCCTTGCGCTTGCAAAGCAACAAAACCCGCCGGCCACGCCTGAGGCGGGAAGCGGGTCGGGGTCCAATGCCGCGCAGAGTCAAGGTAGTGCGCATTCGGAAACCGTGGTCTCCCCGGCTACGTCTCCGAGCATCGGCAGTATGGCCGGGAAGGGAAAAGACGCCGAATCGCCCAAGCCCGTGATGGAAGACTGGTACCTGGTGCGGAACCCGTCGGGCGAGGTGGGATGGGTATTGATGCGGATGGTCGATCTTGACGTCCCCCTTGATATCGCGCAATACGCAGAAGGACAGCGCATCGTGGGCTACTTCGTACTGAACACGGTGCCGGAAACGATTGACGATCAGTTAAAACAGGAGCCACAGTACCTGGTGCTACTGAATCACCCCAAAGACGGCCTGCCCTGGGACTACGACCAGATTCGCGTCTTCACCCGCAATCGCAACCGTCATCGCTACGAAACCGCCTATCGCGAGCGCGACATGGAAGGCTACCTGCCAGTAAGAACCGGCCATGCCATGTTCGAGAAGGAAGGGGACCTGCCGACCTTCACCGTTCGCAAGATAAACGACGATGGGCAGGTGGTTGAAGTGACCTACAAGATGAATGGCCCAATTGTGCGGCGCGTGCCGACTCCGGAGGAAGTGGCGGAGCAGAAAGCGAGGCATGAGGCTGAGCTGGCCGCGCGGCAAAAGGCCAGGGAGCAAGCGCGAGCGCAAAGATCACCCGCCCATCACAAAGCGCCCCCGAAGAAGAACAGGAAACATCAGTGAAACGGGATGCTCAAATTTCTAGATATTTCCGGGGACCGTTTCACTGACCCCATCCTGGAACACAGAACACATTGGTATGGTATCGGGCTTACTTGGGATCTTATGCCCCATTGTCCAGGATACAGCGAATGGAGCTGTCCTGATGGCTTCCGACCGCGCACGCATGCTGACCGGGACGGTGGTGAACGCCACTGCCGGCGCCGCCCTCGACTAGGTCAGCTGATGCGAGCCTGAAGAAAAATGTCCGATTGCCGGATCTCAGACGTTTACATTACGGAGCGGAAATTCGAACGATAAGGAGAATGATCATGAGCGAATTTGTATTTCTGTATCGTGGCGGATCACGGGACGGATCACCCGCCGAGATGCAACAAGTCATGCAGAAGTGGATGAACTGGCTCAAAGGGCTCGGAGAAAAGGGCCACATCAAAGACCAAGGCCAACCTCTGGAACGCACCGGTAAGCTGGTTAAAGGCAGGCAGAAGACCGTAACCGACGGTCCGTTTGCAGAAACCAAGGACATTGTCGGTGGTTACACTTTGATTGAAGCCCGCGATCTCGATCAAGCGGTGGAACTTTCGAAGGGCTGCCCCATTTTAGAGCGTGAGGGCGCGGTCGAAGTACGCCCGGTTATGAAGATGAGCATGTAAATGGAACCAAGCGAGCACCTATTCCGGCACGAAGCGGGGCGGATGGTCGCCACTCTGACCCGAATCTTCGGAACCCGCAATATTGCGCTGGCAGAAGACGTCGTGCAGGACGCCTTCTGCCGTGCATTTGAGGTGTGGAAGGTTCGTGGCGTGCCAGAGAACCCATCCGCGTGGCTGATGGCTACGGCCAAAAATCGCGCCATCGACGCCCTTAGGCGCGAGCGCACGGCTCGCACCTTTGAGCCGGAGTTGAGCCGGCTTATCCAAAGCGAATGGACTCTCGCACCTGGGGTTGAAGAACTCTTCTCTGCGAACAAGATCAAGGACGACTCACTGCGAATGATGTTTTCCTGCTGTCATCCGCGCTTGGGCGAGGAGGCACAGGTTGCGCTCATGCTCAATATTCTCTGTGGATTCAGCATCGGGGAAGTCGCCGCTGCCTTTGTAAGCACGCACTCGGCAATCGAAAAGCGGATATCGCGGGCGAAAAAAGTGCTGGCATCGTCGAAAAAGCTCTTCGACGTGTCGGCCGGTACTGAATTTTCCTCGCGCGTTCCGGCTGTGCAGCGCGCGCTTTATCTGCTATTTAACGAAGGCTACCACGGGGCTTCTCCGGAGAGTGCCGTGCGGGTCGACCTGTGCCGCGAGGCAATGCGCCTCACCGCGATTCTGCTCGAGCATCCTCTTGGAGCGACGCCCGCAACCTACGCCCTAGCCGCACTGATGCATCTCGACGCCGCACGCCTGTCGACGCGCACGGACTCATCGGGAAACTTAAGTTCGCTCTTCGACCAGGATCGATCGCAATGGGACTCTCCCCTAATCGCCGAAGGTCAACGACTTCTCGATCTGTCGGCGACTGGCCCGGATCTCACCGAATACCACCTCGAGGCAGCGATCGCCTGGGTCCATGCGACAGCCGGGAAGACGGAGAATACTAATTGGGAACACATCGTTTCGCTCTATGACAGGTTGATGACGATTCGTCCTTCCCCTGTGGTAGCACTGAATCGCGCCATTGCGCTAGGTCAGCTTGAAGGACCCGTCCGCGGGCTTGAGGAGATTCTCGCGATTACCAACCGCGATCGCTTGATGACTTATCCCTTCTACTTTGCCGCGCTGGGCGAATTTCAATCTCGAGCTGGGAGGTATGATCTGGCACAGGAACAATTTCTAAAAGCTATAGACTTGGCACGGAACCCCATGGAACGGAATTTTCTAGAAGCACGGTTCCATACTTGCGCACGTGCTGCAATCTTGGCTCCGGCATCGGCGATTGTCAGTAAGTGATCGGAGTGGGCGTCCTTAGACTTTTCGAGTGAGCGGTTCTGCACCTTTCAAAGGCTGTAGAATTCGGCGATGGCGGTCACGACACGTTGCTGTTCGTTGTCGCGCAGCTCCGGAAACATCGGTAATGCCAGCGATTCTCTTGCGGCGCGCTCCGACTCAGGCAGATCTCCCGCCTTGTATCCCAGGTCGGTGAAGCTCTGCTGCAAGTGCAACGGCACGGGATAGTAAATCTCGGTGCTGATACCTCGCCCGGTGAGGAAGGAGCGCAACTCGTCACGCCGCCAAGCCCGGACAACGTACTGATGATAGATGTGGAAGGCTTCGGGGCTGGTCTGCAACAGCGCCACCGGAGCCTGGGCATCAACCCTCGTTGCTTTGTCCTTCACCAGTCCGGTCGCGTGAAAAAGGCCTTCATATTTCGCTGCTACACTACGTCGCTGCTGGTTCCAGCGGTCGATGTGCTTCAACTTGACGCGTAGCACCGCTGCCTGAAGGGCATCGAGGCGACTGTTCCCGCCGATTTCTGCGTGATAGTAGCGCTCACGGCTGCCGTGGTTGCGCAAGCGGCGCACGCGGGCTGCCAGATCGTGGTCATCTGTCGAAATAGCGCCGCCATCGCCATAGGCGCTAAGATTCTTGGTGGGATAAAAGCTGAACGCACCTGCTTTGCCCAGTGTTCCCGCCTTCTTGCCCCGCCAGGTCGACCCGAAGGCCTGCGCGGCATCTTCGATAATCGCGAGATTATGTTGCTTCGCTAAGCCCCCTAAGGCGTCCATATCGGCGCATTGGCCGTAAAGATGGACGGGCATGACGGCTCGCACCCCCCGCAGCTCACCGAGCAACTTCTGCACCGATGCCGAATCCAGGTTGAAAGTTGCAGGCTCAATGTCGGCAAAAACCGGGGTAGCTCCGCAGCGCGTGATCGAACTAGCCGAGGCAAAGAAGGTAAATGGAGACGTGATGACGCGGTCGCCGGGTTTCGCTCCCACGGCCGCGAGAGCCAACCACAGGGCGTCGGTTCCCGAATTGCAGCCCGCACAATCCCCCGCGCCCAGATAGGCCGCCGATTCGCGCTCGAATGCCTCTACCTCGGGTCCACCGACGAAGTATTGCGTGGTCAGCACGCGCTCAATCGCGGCGGTGATGTCGGCCTTGATCGACTCGTACTGCCGTTTCAGGTCGAGCAGAGGCACAAGCTCCTGCTGGGCGGCAGGCGCGGGCACCACAGATGGAGTCGTCGAGGACATTGTGAAGCTTCAATTTTAGCAGCGGCGCCAGACTGGGTCTGCCGCCGAAGCTTTCAAATGCCTGGTCACTGCAGCTGTACCTTGACATTGAGTTTGCCTTCGCCAGTAACATCAACCGACGCGCCATTCTTGAGAAGAGGTCGCAGGACCGTGGGGTTGCCCCAGTCGAGATCCCAGGCGTTCTCGAGTGCGATAACAGTGTAGGGTCCGGGCAACACCTCGCGAAGAGTAAACGTTCCGTCGCTATCGCTCTGGTCGAGGCGAAAGAGTGTGAGGTTGCTGGCAGGATCGCGTGGTACCAGCACCACCATCGCCCCGGCGTACGGTTTGTCCTGGTTCAGAACCAGGCCGTCGATGCGCGCAATGGAGTGTGTGGCACTAATCACGAGTTGCACGTCCCCGCCGCTTATCTCGACCGTCTCGCCGGCGACCCGCGCTCCCTTTGCCAGCAGACTCTTCACCAAGAAACGCGGAGCATTGTTCAGCATCACGTCGTAGGTTCCGGGGCGAACCCCTGTGTCGCTGAAATCGAACGTTCCCTGGGGGGTAACTTCGGCAGAAAAATTCTCGCCGGTTGTCCGGTTGGCCAGAAGTACATAGATCCTGCCGCTTGGCGCTGCACCGCCTTCGAGCACTAAGGCACCTGTGACCGAGGCCAGTGCTGGACTCTCACGGGCATCAAGCTCCACTGTGCCCGAAAGGTCCATCTCCTTGTACCATCCTCCGCCTTGGCGTTTCAGGCCGGGGTCGGGCATCTCAATGATGTAATGACCCGGGGCTATACCGGTGTATTCGAATGCTCCGCTGTTATAGCCGACGGCTTGTGCTGACATCACCGGCACAATGACTCCGTCAAAGATGCGTTGCGACACGCGCGGAAATCCGCGCGCAAGGTTGTTGGCATTTTTTTCCTCTCCGGCGGCAGTAGTAACGCGTAGATGCACCGCCGGCACGGCGCGCAATGCGACGTTGGCGGTGACGCGCTCGCCGGGATGCACAGTGATGGCGCCGGCGGAAGATGAGTCTTCTGCGGAAGGAAAGAAAGTCATTGGATAGGCCACGTCGAGCCGGGCTTTCTCTTCAGCCACACGAGCGACGTTCTCCGGATCGGGCGGAGGTTCATTGGAAGATGATCCCTGATACTGCGCATACCAGGGCCGGGCCGACACTGCGACGTAGTAGGTCCCGGGTGGGCGGTGACCAAAATGATAATGGCCGCGGTCGTCAGTGGCCGTGTTGTACACCTGTTGGGTTCGCTGCCGGCCAGTTTCATTGTCGCGCGCAAAGAGCGTGACACTGGCGTTGCGCACCGCTTCCCCGTCTTCGTCCGTGACAATGCCTTCGATGAGTCCATCGGGTATGAGCCGAAAAACCAGTCTTTCCGTGTCGAGATCGGGTCCCACGACAATCCCGGTAAAGTAATCGCCATGCTGGTTGAGTCCCTGCTCACTGTAGCCATTTGCACTTGCCGTTAGTGAGTATTTTCCTGGCGGCAGCCCGGCAAAAGCGAAGCTGCCGTCGGCGCCGGTAGAGACTTCGCGACGCGACTCGCGATTCTCGGTTGCGACGACAGACGCCTTCACGCCGGCTAGCGGCTGTTCGGTCAAAGAGCTCACCACGGTTCCGGCGATACGATACGTCGCAGGCGATTGGGTTGGCGTGCGAGTTTGCGCCAGCATTACGAGCGAAAGCGCAGAAATGCTTAAGAGCCTCGCAATCAATGGGTGTCGTCTCCGGTGCGGATGAGTTCCAGTGCCACTCTGGCTCGCTGGTTGGACGAAAGCGTCACGCGCTGAGACTGCGAAAGATACTTCTGTATGACGTCGGAATTAGAAAACTCGATGCCGTCTGTTCGGTCAAAGGCGAAGACGATGTAGTCGCCTGGAGCAACGGAATCGAGCAGGAACTCGGGAGGGGAACCGGACTTATCTCGCGGCGGGTAGCAATAGGAAATCCGCGGCGAAGCCTTGGCGAGTCCTTCTGGAATCGCCAGTACCAACGCCCGATTTGTGAACCCATCGGGCAGATGCACGGTTCCGCTGAGCGAGGCGCCGTCGTTGCGTAGCCTGACCGTCAGTGGCACAGGAGAAGCGCCAGGCATAACCACGAGATCATCGGCCAGCAGGTTGGTCTGGCCGTACTCGGCGGAAGAAACGTACCAGGATTCACGTGCATCGATCACAGCCGAATAGCGGCCGGGATCGACATTGTGAAAAACCAGGTTCTTTTCATTGGGTGGTCCTTCAAGAACCGCAAAGGCGTCGGTCGTGCCCGGGCCGCTGCCTGTGAGGCGCACCGATACCGGCGGGCCGGAGGAGTAGGGGCCAATTCGTGGTCTTCTCATTGGGTCCGTTCCAGTGCGCGATTCCATGGTTACCACGATAGGAATCGTTAGCGATGGCGCCATCGCGAGATGCAGGTTGTAGAGATTCGAGTGAACGCTCAGCCGGGCCTCGCCGCGCATGGTTTGGTTAGGACCGGTTTGCAAAGACGCTTTCAAGGTGTACTCTCCCGCAGGCAGGGCACGCACATCAAAACGCCCATTCTCGCTGCTGAACTCTACGCCGATGGGAACTGCAACGCCTGACGGATCGAAGATTTGTAGGGCGACTCCCTGGTCAGGGACATAGCCGGTGATGGTTCCTGAAACGCGGTAAGCCGGAACGTCTTGAAGCGAAAAGTCAGCCTCGGTTTGCTGTCCCGCATGCACTTCGAGTGGCGTCGCCGAGGCGAGATCAAAGGTTCCGGGATAATAAACGCCGGAGTAGCCGCTGACCGCAGGCTCGTCGGCTTCGAGCATGCTCTCAGCGACCGGTCTATAGGGGGCGGTGGCCACGTAATACGCCCCGGGTCGGAGATCGGAGAAGCGAAAGCCTCCGTCACCGTCGGTGTTGGTCGTTCCGTGGTTGTCCCAATGCCGCTGTCCCTCCCGGATGTCAAGTCGGGTCAGCGTAACCGGCACGTGTTCCAACGGTAATCCAGCGGCGGTTGTGACCTTACCGAAAATTACCGCCTCGGGAAAGAGCTTCACTGCGACCGGAGCGCCATTCGAGCCGACGTCCACCGGGACTACGCCGCTGTGGGTCAACTCCTGCTCGCTGAAATAGCCGGGCTTTTGCGCCGAGAAGGCAACCGGACCGGCTCGCACGGCGTCGAACTGGAAGTGCCCGTCGGCATCACTGAACGTAGTGCGCCGCGGTTGAGCGTTCAATTGCACCAATGCCTTGCGGATCGGCTCTCCGGTCATCCCGTTTGTGACGCTTCCCGAAACGGAGAACGCTTGGGGTTCCCCTTGATTGGGGGTTGCGATTTGAGTGGATGAAGCACTAAGAGTGTCAGCGGCTTGAGCGGAGGCGCAAGGAGGACCGGGAAGCCATGTTGCGGCGCCAACGATCACCGCAGCGGTACACGCGAACCGCACCAGCCACTGCGCAGGATGGCTCACGGTCATGGTGGCGGGTATTACCCTTGAGGACATACTACCTAATTCGTAATACGTGCGTGGCGAAAAGGCATCCCATTACAAAACCAAAGAATTGTGCACTTGTTGCGCCTCAAGAGAAGAGTATATGCGGACTTAGGTGACAAATCCGGACTCAATTTGGCGGTCTTCGAACCTGGATCCGATTTCCCCGAAGGTTGCATACCATGCCGGAGCGGCGGCGCCTCGGAATTAGGCAGTTCATAACGAGTCCTCGATCATGTACCCATTCCGTTTCTCTTGCTTCCAGATCCGGCCGGGCGCGGCGACAGCAGCTCTTATGTTTTCGGTGCCTGAGCGCGTTATCGGCGCGATATCCCAACAATTCAATGGACTATTGCGGGTGAGCCCAATGCTGTGCGTCCTTGATAATCATCTTCAGCTCTCGCTGTGCGTCGGTAGCGCTTTACAACCAGGCGGTTACCGGGGTCGGAACTGCGGTTTAGAGGAACGTTGCACTTGAAATTTCCCGTGGTCACTTTTTGCATTCATAGAAAAGGGCTTAGGCAAATTCGACGACTGAGCATAAAACCCGGGAGGGGGCGTCACTTTGATTGAGACGTTTATCTCAATAAGATGGTTTGAGGCCCTCCATTTGCATGGAAATTTAAGGAAGAAAGCCGTTTTGTGTTGTATCATTAAGGCCTCCCCGAACCGATACTGGGAATTTAATAGCACGCGGCGCAGTGGAAGTTTCTGGCCCGTTCCAGAGGAAGGGTTTCGAATCTGTGCGAACGATAGCCACTGTCAGGATTGTTTTCTTCATTCGCGCCGACTAACTCACGACAACCAATGAACGGTCAGAGGCCGTGGACCTTATCCAAATAGCGCTCTTCGAGTCAACGCAGATGGCTTGCGAATTGTTGTCGCGAGCAATCGAAGCTTCTTCTAGCAACATCAAAATCGTAACAACCGGCGTAAGTTCGGAATTCAAGAACGATTCCGAGTTGCGACACACCAGTGTTGCGGTAATCAGCCTGGCTCTCAAGAGTGACGATCTCGGCGGGCTGAAGCTCCTCCGTCGGCTGTCCAGAGAGCACCCCAATCTGAATTGCGTGCTGTTATTGGACGAAGACGATCGCGAGATCGTGGTTGAAGCTTTTCGATCCGGTGCCGTGGGAATCTGCGAGCGCAACAAACCATGCGAAAATCTTTGCAAGTGCATTCTGTGTGTGCATAACGGTCAGGTGTGGGCCTCTAGCCAGCAGCTTCGGTACATTCTCGGGGCGCTGGTCAGGGGCATGCCACCTTTCGTCACCGACACCAAGGGAGAGATTTTACTCAGCCGTCGGGAGCACGAAATTGTTTCCAAGGTTGCTGAAGGAATGAAGAACCGCGAAATCGCCGAGATGCTGGGAGTAAGTGAGCACACCGTCAAGAATCATCTTTTCCGTATTTTTGATCGCCTGGGGATTTCGAGCCGCGCAGAGCTTATTCTTTATCTTCATGGCCAAAAGTATTCGGGCGAAGGCCGCAACAGTTCCGTATAGTGTATTCGCGGCCTACCCGAGAGCGGCCCAAACAAATCTTCATTAACCCCGCGTGGACTAACTAACTTCGCAAAATGCTGCTTTCTGAGCGTGGACCGAGAGCTCCTGCACGCGTTAGTTCTCGCCCACGACCGTCCTACTATCACTAATCGTTGCTTCCAGACATTCCATCCCCTGGTATACGCAGCCGCTGACCCAAAGCCGAACCTCGCTCTTCATAATCAATTTCACTTCATCACGCTAGACTAGCTTAGTAGTTTCTGAGTATTCTGCGTCTTATTAGTGAGAATGGCTTAACCATATTTAAACTTTTCACCTATTGCTCACCCTTTCCAAATCAGATAATTTTGGTTTCGCACAGGAAAACCCAAAGCTGGCCGATTGGGACTTCTCTCCTCCTCCCCTTCCAGTCGATTTCCAGCCAACTGAATCGGTTTGTCACCGAAAGGTTTGGCATGGTTTCAAGAGTGACCAATTGTGGGTCACCATGGCGAAGCCTTGTCAATCTATCGACGACACAGCTGAAATTCACTTGCTCTGCGAGGGATCATGGAATTCCGGGTCGCACCCTTATCGACATACACTACGACCAGTAGTATCTGTATACCGGAGCCCCATTGGTATGTTGCCTACACCTATCCCCGTCATGAAAAAACCGTGGCCGATCTGCTGGCGCAGAAGTCGATAGATATTTTCTTGCCCACCTTTACAAAGATCAGCCAATGGAAGGACCGGCGCGTAAGCCTGGAGCTTCCGCTGTTCGCCGGCTATGTGTTTGTCTATATGCATTTGGACGAGAGAACTAAAGTCCTTTCCCTCCCGAGTGTAATTCGACTTCTGTCACACCGGGGAGTTCCTGTACCGGTCAGTGATCAAGAGATTGATGCCGTTCGCTTTTGTATCCAAAAGGGAGCCAAGTTGCAAAAGCACACCTTCATAACCGTCGGCGATCGCGTGAAGGTCAGGGATGGGGCTTTCAAAGGCCTGGAAGGGATCGTCACTCGTTCCAATAACAGATGCAGACTGGTAGTCAGCATCGCTCTTATCCATCAATCGGTGGCGCTGGAGATTGACGCGGACCTTCTAGAACACGTCCCTTCCCCTTTATTTTGCTGACGCCTTGGATGCGGCAGCTTTTACGCTGGGTGCCTCTCTCCTACACAAAGTCACGGGACCTGTCTGCTGGCGTAGTATGTTTGTCTTGGGAAACGACGAGAGTAAACAGATGAAGTACGACCGACTGTTTTCTACCATTGCCGTAGTGCTAGTGTTCGTTGCGCTTATGCGGGCCCAGGCGGTAGTCGAGGTTGCTTCAAGCCCATCCGTCGATGCCGCCAAAAGCCGCCAGGTCGACGAGAAAGCGGTCGCCGCCGGCGACGATTATGTAATTGGCATTGACGATATGCTTGCAATCAATGTTTGGAAAGAGCCCGATCTTTCCAGGACTTTACCGGTAAGGCCCGATGGCAAAATTACTCTTCCTTTACTTGGCGACATCCAGGCTGCCGGAAAGACACCTCACAAACTACAGCAGGAATTGCACGATAGCTTGGCTGCTTTTGTTGCTGTGCCGGAAGTAGCGGTGATGGTGCAGGAAGTGAAAAGCATGAAGTTCAACATTGTAGGGGAGGTTGCAAAGCCGGGCTCATATCCGCTTACTGAGTCGACGACCGTACTCGATGCCATTGCCGAGGCCGGTGGGGTTGGCATTTATGCCAAGAGCAACGGAATTTACGTTCTCCGGCTCAACCCGGACGGATCCTCAGTACAGCTTCCGTTCCATTACAAGCAGGTTCTAAAAGGAAAGAACCCTTCCCAGAATGTCAAGCTGCAGCCACATGACACGGTGGTTGTGCCTTAAGTTAAGATGGGACGCGCGGCAAAGAGTGCTATTCTAACGGCGCTGCTGGCCGGTCTTCAAGTCGAAGCGCAGATCGCTTTGACGCCTGGATCAACAGTGGTCGCCGGAAGGCCCCAAGCAGCAGGTCAACAGGCGGCAAACACAATTGTTTTCGGCACAAGCACGGGAGTCGCTTACGACTCGAACGCACTGAGCAGCCAGCCGCCAATTTCAGATGTTCAATACACGTTCTACCCTTTGGTTGGCTTGCGACTTGCTAGGCCCCGATGGGATGCTTCAATCAGTCTTGTCCCCGGTTTCTCGTATAGCAGTGCGAACCTGCCGGAGTATCAGGCGGTGTCATTCAAGTCGAATGTCTGGCTACAATATCGGCCCTCGGAGCGTTGGTCGGTGGACTTTGCCAACTATCTAGTATCTAGCTCGAATCCATTTGATAGTCTTTCGACCAACGTCGGTACTGGATCCGGCAGTGCTCCATGGTCGCTGGCTAATCTGAACTACCTGCCAAAAACAAATGAGCTGATGACGACGGATGTGGCTTACAGTCTTAGTGCCCGAACGTCGCTCCAAATCCAGGCGTCATACAACTATCTGGACTACCAGAATAACCCCAATGTTCCCGTGGCGGCACAACCATTTCAACAGTCGAACTCTATGCAGCTATCCATCGGTATTATCCACGGGTTGAGTCCACGACATTCGGAGACGTTTCAGTATGTCGGGCAGCTTTTTGATGCCGGACAAGGCAGGGTCAAGACGCAAGGGCAGTCTTTCCAATATGGGTTTCAGTGGGCCCCTACATCTGCGCTTCGGTTGTCAGTGACGGCAGGACCCGAGTATCTTCAAACCGCGTATTCGGCCGCTGCACATCTTAATGGTCTGGCCAATCTAGCGACTCAGCGGGCGTCGGAATGGGCCTTCGCGGGCAGCTTCGGTATCAGCGAAACATTCGGCAAAAACAGTATCTCGGCCACGGTATCCGAACAGCCGAGTATCGGCAACCAGTACCAAGGCGTTGTACAGCAAGCGGCAGTGGAAGCCGGCTGGACCAGAAAACTGGCCGGGAAAGCAGTGCTGGTGATGTTTGGTTCCTACAGCATGAACACGCCTGTGTCAATTGGCCAAAATATCGCCCGACTATCGAACAATTATTTTTCGAGCGGCGCGACGATCAACAAGACGGTCGCAGAGCGTTGGGTCGTCTCATGCTCGTACTGGTATCTGTTCCAGAACCAGTCATCGAACGCTGAGCAGATATATTCGGGAAACCACAATCGGGTGGCGATCTCTTTGTCATACGCGGTCGCCAG
>Ga0306921_10001954_pt1 | contig 20381 bp, 18 predicted proteins | sample sta12Cox44000080_FD_203760 | JGI IMG/M metagenome (GOLD analysis project Ga0306921, IMG submission 203760) | Lab enrichment of tropical soil microbial communities from Luquillo Experimental Forest, Puerto Rico - statoxic.12C.oxic.44.000.080 (v2)... | ecosystem: Environmental > Terrestrial >... | reverse complement strand
GCTAGCCGATTCGAGGGAGAACTGCGCACCGCCGCGAGCCTACGCAGAGCAACACGCTCCCCCTGAGCGCTATCTAGTTAGAACCCGAAGGAACCGAGTTGGTTCCCGCGAAAAATACTAAGATTCGTCGCATGCGTTACAACCTTTCCGGGGAGATTCCCCATTCGCGGATTCCGTTCGGAATGACGGGCCTCAAAGACTTGTCCCGGGTGCAGCGAAGCAGCACCCCGATCGAGGGCCCGCTTCCCTTCCGCGGTCCGGGTGCTATGTCAACAAGCCCTTTCGCGACTTGAGGTCGGTGAGAAGGCGCTCGACTTCAGAGTCGCGGTCGAGGCGGTTGAGCTTTTCGGCGACGTCGTCGTCGATCAGTTCGACTTCGGCCGAAGCCTTGGCTTCGGTGTGTTGCACGCGGTCCTTCAGACGGTCGAAGGATGCGCTTTTGGAATTGTCGCCGAGAGCCACCTGGGCTTTGGCGGCCTTATCGAGGGCAACGCTGCGGCGGTGGCGCGCGAGGAGAACTTCGCGCTTGGATTTGGCTTCGTCGAGTTTCTGTTCGAGTTTAAAGAGAGCGGATTTCAAGGTATCCACCTGGGATTTCTGATCGTTGACCTGTTCCTGAAAACTCTGAGCGAGGCGCTGGCCGGTCTGGAAGCGATCGAGGGCAGCGCGCGCGAGGTCGTCCTGGCCCCTGTCGACGGCGAGCTCGGCTTTGTGCATCCAGTCTTTGGCGTGGTCCTCTTGTTCGTGTAGTTTTTTCTCGAGCATGTGCTGATCGGCGATGGAAACCGCGACCTGGGTTTTCACCTGGAGGTACTGGTTTTCCATATCGAGGATGACCTGTTTGATCATTTTTTCGGGGTCCTCGGCGCGATCGATCATATCGTTGAGATTTGCGCGGATTAACGTGCTAACGCGTTCCAAAAGTCCCATGGTGGTGCTCCTTTCCAAAAATCTTTAGCAAACTTATAAGAACCAATTCCCTTTTTGCTAGCCCGGAAGAGGTTCCTCTCTTCGCGGACTCGGCTCGGAATAACGAGTTCATTAATGCCCAGTCGCTTGCCCGCGCACGTAGGATCGCCTCAAAGGAGCGACAGGCAACGACAGAGCGCTTCGTTGATCTGGGCCCAAGCGACGGTCATCAACGTTAATCCCGCCATGATCCCAAGTCCCCAGAAGACTGCGCGCTTGAACTGAATTGTGGCAGCCATGATCCCCCCAGCGGAGCGAAGCGCCGGAGCCGACAAGCGCCGGCCCCGGCGGAAGACGGTTTTACGACTTGGCAGCGGGCGGCTGCGACTGCGGTTTGGGTGCTTTGTCGCCAATGAGCCGGACCTTGCTAAGCAGATCGGAAATCTGCATGCCGCTGAGAGCTTCGAAGAGCGCAGGAACTTGAGCGGCGATTTTGGTGACGTCGCCGGTGAGCTTGTAGGCGCCGGCGGCGTCGCCATTGCCGGTGGAGACGATGGTGACCTTGTCGACTTTACTGAGCGGTTCGCTGAGTGCGCGGACGACGTCAGGGAGACCGGTGAAGAGTTTGTCGACGACGGCAGCTTGGTTGTACTCCTGGAAGGCCTCGGCCTTGACGTTCATTGCGCGGGCTTCAGCATCGCCCTTCTTGAAGATGATTTCGGCTTCGGCTTCACCTTGCGCGCGAATCGCGGCGGCCTGGCCTTCGGCTTCGGTCATGAGGCGCTGACGTTCGGCGTTGGCAAGCGTCTCTATGCGCTGGCGCTCGATTTCGGCCTGCTTTAGAACGGTGGCGATGAGCTCACGTTCGCGGCGGGCGATTTCGGCTTCCTGCACCTTGACCTGGGCCTCGCGCTCGACCTGCTGAATGCGCACTTGTTCGGCCACAACGGTCTGCTGCTGGCGGTTGGTCTCAATTTCATAGGACTTGTCGGCCTGCGCCTGGGCTTTTTTGGTCGCTTCGAGGTAGCTGGCTTTCTTGATGTCGAGGTCGCGTTCGGCTTCGGCTTGCTTGGCGAGCGAGGCGGTCTCGGCGGCCACGCGTTCCTGGTCCGCTTGCGCCTTGGCGATGGCCGCAGCACGAGTGGCCTCGGCACGTTTGATAGCGATGTCGCGTTCGGCTTCGGCGGCGGCAACCTCGGCGTCACGCTTGATGCGGGCGATGTCCGGCCGGCCCATGTTGGTGATGTATTCGTTCTTGTCGCGAACTTCCTTAATGGTGAAGCTGACGACTTCGAGGCCCATCTTGCTCATGTCCTCGGCACAGGTGGAGCGCATGCGGCCACCGACCATTTCCGGCTCCTTGACGATCTGCTCGACGGTGAGCTGGCCGATGATGCCACGCAGGTGGCCTTCCATCACCAGGCGGATGAGCCCCTCACGCTGTTCCAGTCGCTTGGTGAGGAACTGTTCGGCCGCCGTGCGAATGGACACGGGATCGGATTTTACTTTCAGTTGGGCAACGGCCTCGACCGTGACGGCGACGCCCTGGTTGGTGTAAAGACTCTGCTGCGGCGCCACGTCGAACGACATCAGTTCGAGTGAGAGCTCCTTCGACTGCTCCACCATCGGAAAGATGATCGTGCCGCCGCCCTTGATGATGCGGGTGTCGCGGAAGCCGTAGACGATCAAGGCTTCGTGCGGACCCACCTTGCGATACATGCGCGCGATCATGCCAGTGATGGCCAAGACCGCCAGCACTGAAAGCCCGGCGATGACCCAAACACTCGAGAACTCGGTCATATGTCCCTCCCTATCTGCGCGATCGGAACTGATTGAAACGTGCTTCAGTCCGTCAAAACCCTTTTGCAAAGGCGGCCCGAACGAAGACAAATTGCTAGGCCTTTTCACCTGTAAACTCGTCCCACCGGCGGACGTAGGCAATTCCCTTCTCATAGCGACTGATCACAACTTCAACGCCCTTTTCGATCGCCGAACCGTCTTCGCTGCGAGCACCGGCGCTGCGACGCGCACCCTGTTGCTCGAAGATGATTTCGCCGGTGCCGTCCGGCCGGATCGAAATGCTCACGCTCCCGACGGTGCCCTCCTGGCGGTAATCCCACTCATTCAGTTGCCCGTCGCTGCTTTTCACAAGACGCGCCATGAAGCGGAAAACCGCCCATCCGGCGACCAGACCGGCAGCCACAGCAATGCTCAAACTGGCGAGTGCGACGAGGCTTGAGTGCTTCGTGAGGATGTAGCCCGTGCCCCCAAACCACGCGAGGAACGCCAGGATGCTCGAAGCGTTGAACCAGGAAATGTGTGCGCCGTGGCCGCCTCGCGCGGTGCCTGCTCCTCCGCCTTGATGGCCACCGTGCGCTGGCCAGTGCCATTTGAAAGGCAGATGCAGATGAACGGCGCCGGCGAGGAAGGAGAAGATGCTCAGCGAGAAGCCAACCAGGAAGCAGAGCAGGTAGAAGTCAGACCATGACATAAGACACCTCGGGGGGCGACACCGCCAGTACAGCTCGGCTTTTTGGAAGAAAAAGGCTTAGTTATGTGATGGAGGAGGATGACCGGACCCGATCACCCCTTTCGGTTGCAGAACCTCGCTGAGGCTCTCGGCCAAGCCAGGCGTGCGAAGAATTTCACCGAGAAGAAGAAGGGCGCCGCGCGAATCCGGTTCCTGTGCAATCGCGAGAAGCGCGCGCTTGAGCTCCGGGTCAGGGGCGAACTGGTCAGCTCCGGCGTAGAGCCAGGTGTCTACCGTGGCGTCTGCCATACGAAGCTCGGATTGCAGTTCGCGCGAAAAGCCTTGCGGATCGTCGACCAGAAAGCCCGGATAAACACGGAAGAAGCGTGCCAGCAATTCGCGCGAGGTATTCGTCAGATGGGGCCGGGCGCCATTTTCGATCTGCGAAAGGTAAGCTTGGCTGAGCCCACGGCCGAGTTCCTGCTTCATGGCCTGCACAACTTCGGATTGCGTCATGGGGCGGCCAAAACCGCGGAGCGACCCTTCGATGGCGCGTAAGGAGCGGAGCTTGTCGCCGAGAGTCATGGGGAGGAACCTGCCTTTCCCGATATTGCGATATGCGAAGTGTACATAGCAATATGTAATTTGTCAAGCGAAATCGACATCCGCAGCAACTATAATTAAATCATAGTGTTATAGTGCATCGTGGGCCAGGATTTAGTCCCTGAGGTCCTTCGCTCCATCGATGTCCGCTGGCTCAGGATGACATCTGTCCATTTGCGATCCGGTCGCAACGCGCGATAAACCTGGCGCGCAGCCATGGTGGCTTGCGCGACGCATCCGCATTCAACCGGCCATTTATTCGGGATTGCGGAGCGATGGGAGGTCGATTCCGAGTTGCTGGCACTTCTTGTAGAGGTGGCTGCGTTCGAGGCCGAGAGCCCGCGCAACGTTGGTCATGTGGAAATTGTGGCGTCGGATTTCGGAGAGAAGTACTTCCCGTTCGAAGGCTTCGGTGCGCTGCTCGAGAGTTCCCTGTCCCGCATCAGGCTTGCCGGCGGGCGCGGGCATTTCGCCCGTGGGCAGAGCGAGGCGCACATCTTCGGCACTCACGGTGCCCTCGGAGGCAAGCAGAACGAGGCGCTCGACGATGTTGCGAAGTTCGCGAACGTTGCCGGGCCAGGAGTAGCGACGGAGTTCGGCGATGGCTTCGCTTGAAAAGAGCTTTTCTTTCCAGCCGTTTTGCTTGGCGACTTGACAGGCAAAGTGGGCGAGGAGAACCGGGAAATCCTCAAGACGTTCACGCAGCGGCGGCAAGACCAGCGGGAATACATAGACGCGGTGGAAGAGATCGCGGCGAAACTCGTTTTTTTTGACAAGATCTTCGAGGTTGCGGTGCGTGGCCACGATGACACGGACGTTGACCTTTAGGGGTCGCTCGCCACCGACACGCTCGATTTCGCCTTCTTCGAGAACACGGAGTAGTTTGGCTTGCATGGCGACGGGCATGTCGCCAATTTCGTCGAGGAACAGGGTGCCACCCTCGGCTTGTTCAAACTTGCCGAGGTGACGTGCCCCCGCACCAGTAAAGGCGCCTTTCTCGTGGCCGAAAAGTTCTGACTCGATCAGTTCGGCGGGGACGGCAGCGCAGTTGAGGGTGACAAAAGCGTTTTCGCGGCGGGGAGATTTTTCGTGGATGCCGCGGGCGACGAGTTCTTTCCCGGTGCCGGTTTCGCCGAGGATGCAGACACGGGTTTCGCTGGCGGCGACCTTTTCGATCTGCGCCAGGAGTTTGCCGATGGCGGGGCCGGTGCCGATGAGTTCGTGTTTACCGAGGCGGTGGCGGAGCTCACGGTTTTCGTCTTCGAGGCGGGAGAGTTTGAGGGCGTTTTCGACGGTGAGGAGGAGTTTGTCGGTGGAGAGCGGTTTTTCGAGGAAGTCCAAAGCGCCGAGCCGCGTGGCTTTGACAGCCATTTCGATATTAGCCTGACCGGAGATGAGAACGATCGGAGTCTGGACTCCGGATTTCTTGAGTTCTTCGAGAAGCTCGAGGCCGGTTTTGCCGGGCATGACGACGTCGGAGAGGATGAGGTCGAAACGGTGGTTGCGAATCAGATCGGCCGCACGCAGGGCGTTGTCGCAGACGGTGGCATCATGACCGGCCAGGCGGAAGGCACGGGACAGAGACGCCAGGGTGTTGGCGTCATCGTCGACCAGCAGAAGATGAGCCTTGCGAGGCACGATCAATCCGTCGCGGCGGCGGCGCGCTCAGACTCTGGCAAACGGGAGGGGGCATCGGATTTCGGCTTCACCGCGGCACCCGGCTGCTGCTTCGGAAGCTCAATGCGGAACGTGGCGCCGCGGCCTTCCTCACTGGTGACGGAAATCGTGCCGTGGTGATCGGCAACAATGGATTGGATAATCGCGAGGCCGAGACCAGTTCCCTGTTGCTTGGTCGTGTAATACGGCGTGAAGAGGCGCGAGCATTCTTCGGGCGTCAAGCCTTTGCCCGTATCGGAGATTTCAATGCGGACGGAGTCTTCGCCGTTGCTGCTGCGGAGCATGAGCGTGCCGCCGGCGGGCATCGCGTCAAGCGCGTTAAGAACGAGATTTTGAAAGGCGCGGTGGAGCAGGTCGGGGTCCGCGTCAATTTCGGGGAGAGCGTCCGCGAGGAAGTACTCGGTGGTGATGGGGGGCTTGCCCACAGCGGTAAATTGTGGCTCGAACAGACGGACCGCGTTTCGCAGGGTCTCGTTGACATTGACCTGGGTCAGTTGCGGAGCAGGCATTTTCGAGAAATCACTGAAGCGGCCGATGATGGTATTGAGGTTAGCGAGTTCAGCTTTCAGAGTGGCGGTGGCTTCGTTGAAGACTTCCTGGAACTGCGCCGGAGCGAGCTGGCGGGCACGCTGCAGGTTTTCGACCGTGATCTGCAACGGGAAGAGCGGATTGCGGAGCTCGTGTGCGAGGCGGCGGGCCAGTTCGCGCCATGCAGCCACACGCTCGGTCTGAACCAGCTTTTCCTTTTGTGAAGCGAGCGTGCGGGTCATGTCGTTGAACGCGGTGGCCAATTGACCGATTTCATCCGTGCCCTTTACGTCGATTTGCGTGTCCCAACGCCCGGAAGCAACGTCGCGCGCGCCGTCGGCCAATTCCTCAACCGGGCGAGTGATGCGGCGCGAGACCCACCAGGTCAAGAGCAAACCGATCAGGATGGCAGCGACGGCGACCAACGCGGCGGTTTTCAGGATTTGACGCTTCAGGAGGACGAGCTCCTTGCTGGGGCTGCCAAGCAGAAGAACACCAAGAAGTTCGTTGTTGCGGCCCGTGAGGGGCATGGCATGAAAAGTTTCGGCGCTGGCCGGGTCGTTGCTCCATTCGATGGTCTTTACGACCGTCTCGGCCCCTTTCTGTCTCTGAATCTGCTCGATGAGGGATTGGAACTGATCGGCCTGGGGAATGGCGCCTTTAGCATCGGTCAGGGCGGCGGGAGAGAAGTTAGGCTCAAGATTGCGATAGAGCAGCGCGCGCATGCCCGTCGGAAGGACCAGGGAAGCGAGGAAATTCTGGTCGAGGCGGCGGCCACCAATGATGAAGAGAGCCTTCTCGCCAACGGTGGAAGTGCGGACAGCCGTAAGCGAGAGGGCCACACCATCCGGCAACTCCTCACGGGTGAGAAAAGGGCTGACGTTTTCCCAATTTCTCGTGGCGGTGACCCAGTCGTTTTTGTAGCCAACGCGGGCGGGATACTGCGCCGAGGAGATCACAATCCCATCGGAATTGACGAATTCGACGAAGTCCAGATTGTAGGTTTGCGCAGCGCCATTCGCGTCATGCACCCAAATCGAGGTGTCGCTGTTGGGTCGAGCGAGGTCCAGGGCCATGTGCACGGTCTGGTCGGAGTTCGTGATGTTCTCCACCTGCTGAGCCACTATTTCACCCCGCTGGGCATATTCTTTTTTGAATTGGGCGACGAGTGCTTCGGTTCGCTGGGAATCCATGGATTCGAAGGCATTTTGGGTGTAGTGCGTCACGCCGTATGCCACGAGAGAAACCGAGGCCAGCACCGTGACAAGAAAAATCAGGAAAATTTTGTTGCGGAAACTCATGGACGAACTCCCGGTGCGCGATCTTTCGGATTAGTCCCCGAGGATTCGCCCGGGGCACCTGAGGTTGTGCTTTCACTCGCTTCGAGCCAAACGTCAGCAAGGCGCCACTCGCCCCAAGGAGCCGGGCTCCAGTTGCGCACGGCTGGGCCGATACCAACATAGTCCGGCAAAGCGATCAGCGGGAGCAACCGGCGCTGTTCGAGTAGGCGGCGCTCCTCGGCGTAAAGTTTGTCAGGGTCGGCGTAGGCCGGAAAGGTGTCAAAGGCGTCCTTCTGGTAGAGCTGGCTCACGAGAGCCTCGAGTTCGGCCCGCGGAGAGAGCGAATCATAGTGCCAAGCGACCAGATGAAGGCCAGCGGCAACAGAACCAGGGTTCGGAGAAGCAGGTGGATTCGCCTGGGCCGCATGCGGCGTAACCTGTACCGCGAGATTCGCCTGACGGGCGTTTACGGCGACGCGTTCGCCGAGCAATTTCATCACATCCCCCGGGGCATCGACACGCAAACGCAGAGGCTCCGCGGTGCCCGCTTCGTTGCTAGGAAGTGCGGCACGAATTTCCCTGGCACGATTCAGATTCATGGGACTCCCAAAAATAAAAGCATACCCTGTTAACCATTGTGGCAGAAGCGCGGTGGCGGGTTGTGCTTCCCTTTGAAGCAACACGTTGGCCATGGTGTCGCGGTCCAGGGCGAGGTCGATCGCCTCGCGAAGGCGGTCATCCGACGCGGCGTGTTGAGAATTGTCGAAGCGGAGGGCGAGAAGCGTGGCGGGGGCGGAACGCCAGACGCGGAGGTTGTCCTGGCGAGCCTTGCGGACGAGGTCAGGGGCAATTTCGACGAGATCCGCTCGGCCCACCTGTAAGTCGAGAATCTGGCGGAGGCCAGGCGCACCGAGGGTGACTTCCACGGTGTCAACGAAGGGACGGCCGGCCCAGGCTTCTTCATTAGCGCGGAATTTCAGATGCGCGGGCTTCAGCGCGGCGGGATTGGCTTCCGCGGGTTGAGCAGGAATATTTTCCGCGAGATAAAAAGGACCGGTGCCAAGAAGAGTGCCGTCGGGATTCTTGCGGAAGACGAAATAGCGGCCGGAGGCAAGTTGCTCGAGCAGATCGGGAACCGGACGGGAGGACCGGATTGTGAGATTGTTGTCGCCCGGGATTATTTGTAGAGGTGGCGGCAAGAGGCCCTGTAGAGCTTTGGCTACGTCGGAGGAGGTCAGCAAAGAGCCATTCGAAAACTTCACGCCGGGGCGAAGCTTAAACTGCCAATTTTTTTCGGCGGCGTCGTGAGACCACTCGGCGGCGAGCGCTGGTTGGAATCGGCCGTAATCGTCGAGCGTCACCAGACGATCGTAGATCAGGGTGGCAAGGCGTTCGTCCTCGGCGGCGGCGGTGGAACCAACTCTCCAGTCGCGGGGATCGAGCGAGACACTGGCCACGTGCAATTCCACACGAAGCGTTCCACCGTATTTCGGGCGGTTCCCGCCGCGGACGGCCCGCGGCAAGACAAGTACGAGCAGGGTGAAGCTAGTTACCGCAAGCGAGCGTAATCCTGTAGACCTCATAGTCCCCCGAATGAAGATTGCGTGTGACCACGAGCGCGCTGGCCGGATTCTGCTCCGCATTTACATTCAAGATCGGGCCAGGAAGTTCACTAAGAATCGCGGCGCTGCCTTCGCGGGCGGAGCTATCCGGCACGACCTGGAACATTTCCGGTACCGCCCAGTCGCGGCCGTCAGTGACGATTTTCCAACCGGCAGGATCGCAGGGTGGAGTCAGCACGGTGGTGGCCCGCCATACCGGCTTGACAACGCGGCATTTCACTTCGCTGTGAGAGGCCCAGCCAAAACTGCAAGTTTTGGCGGGAAGAAGCACTTCGACATCGGTCCCCTGGGCGCTTAGCTCGCCACGAGGGTCGCGGGAAGGCTGGGGATCCGCGGCGAGAATGGGAATCAATTGCTTCACAGCGCCGGCTCGGTCGGTCTGAAGGGCGGTTAGCTGTCCGTTTCGATAAGCGAGAAGTACGATGCCGCCCTCGGAGCCGTTCCACAAAGAGGATGCGTCCAGGATCCGTTCAGGGCTTTCAAAAACGAGTTGTCGCTCGATTCGCAGCGGAGCAGCGGGCATGGCCGGGAGACGGATCGAGGCGCGGGGGAGAGAGACGAGCCGGACTTCGTCGTGGTCGCTCGAGCGGACGCTGGCCACAAGAATCCACTGCGTGGGCGTAGCGGTAAGCGCAACCCGCAAGGGGGGAGCGGACGGCTCTTCGGTCAGGCCCAAGTGCCGCGCTTCCAATTCTTTCTTGAACGATTCCTGCCAGGTCTTTCCGGGGCTGGCGGCCACGCCATCTCCTGTAGCGAATTCGAGGCGCAACGGGCCGTGAAGATCCGGGATGGCGGCAACGCGGTCCACCAACACTAGGATCGCGTCGTCGAGGGAGTTGGTGTCGGCGGCAGCGGCAGATTGCCCAAGAAGAAGGAAAGTCAGAAGAATCAGGGCAGGCGAGCAAGATTTGCGGAAGAAGGGACTCTCGGGTATGGGCCACACAGCGTTCTGAGGCCATCATAGCACGTCAGCGAGAGCGGTACTCCTTGTAGAGGTCCAGGCGGTTGAGGAGGCCGATCATAACCTGAGTGAAGGCCAGGTATTCGGAGAGGCTTTCGTCGGAAACGTTGAAAAGTGATTTGCGCCTGGCTTCGCGGATCGTGACGAAGTCTTCGGGCTTCAGGGTCGCGACGGCGCTGGCGATGAAGGCATTGCGGTCCGCAATGCCGTAGATGGGTTCGCTCTCGGCGACGATTTTGGAAAGTTCCTCCTGGGATGGCTTCTTTTCGCGAACCCGCTGATCGAAAGCCGCTCCCTTGGTGGCCATTACGTCGTCGAATTCCTTGTGAGTGTGAGGAAGGCCGGCGATGACGCGGAGAACCTGTTCGCGGGTCCACTTGGGATGTGCAAAATCGTCGGGGTTCGGGGCCTTGAATTTCATGATGGCCTGAATATCGTTACGGCGAAACTCCTCGTCGATCTTGGGGAAGCCATCCCACTGGCTGAGGGCGCGAAAGCTCTCTTCGGTCATTTGTTCCGCAAGAAGGTGAGCGGCGGCCGAGCGAACATTGAGTTCTGGGGCCTTTAATTGTTCGATCAAGGCTTTGCTCGCGAGGACCGGCTCCATGCTGCCGTAGAGAAAGAGCGCGGCGGTATCGGAATCGAGGTCGAGAGCATGTTCGGGAACGTGAATGACGGCGTCGGGATAGCGTAGAAATCTGGCCGCGAGTACCTGGATGTCGACGCCCGATTGCCCGAGTTCGAGAGCCAGGGAGAGGTAACTAGCCGGGTCGGAATCCTGAAAATCGGCCTGGGCAATCGAGTCGCGAACGAGGGTGAGGGTGGCAGGAGAGTGATCCGCCTGGTACAGCATCGAGGCAGCATCGAACTGGAAATTGTGATCGGCCTTTTCCTGCTCGAGCATCGTTCGAACGCAGGCCGTTCCGGCCGGACCGTCGGCCTGAACCCGCTTCCAGAAGGCGTCGATTTCTTTGGCCTTTTCTTCCATTTGGGTTTCGTTGAGTTGCGCCAAATGGAATCCATAGACTTTGGCCTTTTCCGAGCGGAGTGATTCGCAAGGCGACGGTTTTTCCTCGGCGCTCTGTGCGGATGAATGTCTCGCGGAAGGTATTGTGTTGATCATGAAAACAAGAAGCGTTGCCCGAATCATCCGCCGCAATCGTCACCTCACGCAGCCGCTGGAATGCTAACACTGTTCCTGGAAGGATAGATGCCGGGCGACGTGGTCAGTGCCGCCCGGCTGGTCAGGAGAGGGTTGTTTTTTTCTGTTTAGTGGAACTTTTGGGCGACAGGCTTTTCGAGGGTGTCGCGGGTGATGGCCTCGGCGCGTTCAGGCACCCAGATCATTTGGTGAAACGTCCCTGCGGTCGGCAGGAGCCAGCGAAAGCGGCGAACTGTAACGCGGTAGGTGGTACGGCCGTCGAGCGAATGGTAGGTGTAGACCACCCTGGTCACGCGGGCGTGTTCTGTCTCGAGGGGAAGTGAGACGAGGGCCATTCCAGAGTCGGAGAATTCGGGAGAGATTCGACGGATGGCGGCGGAGGCCACAAATTCCGGGTCGCGGCACCATTCGTCGTGGCCGGAATTCACCCAGCGTTGAAGAGCTTCGAGGTGTGCCCGGTCGATGGGAAAGTTCGTGACCTCGTGACGCTCGCCGGCCTGAGCCGCGGAGATGGTCATGGTTGCGCCGAGCGTCCAGAGAATCAGGCTGCAAGTGATGCGCAAGATGACCGGCAGAATTGTGCGAAAGTTTCGGGGTTCGCGTTTTTGATTTGTGCCGTTCATACGATCCTCCTGGGAAATCGCGATTTCGCCGGCCGGACGGCGCGGAACGCGACGCGAAGTTTGGAGAGGCCGTTGGCTCGAGGTGTCAAGCGCGGCGGTGCTTGTCTTTCTGCCCATGGCTTCTCCTTTCGCGAAACGAACCGCGCCGCCCTCGTGGGGGGCCGGCGCTCGCGGGAAGCAGCTCTTGCTCTAGCCGTTTCCCGGAATTCATGGTTAGGGCCGCTTTGCAGGCTTGCGCTGCGAGGCTGTCGCGGCCACGGGCGCCCGATCGTCGGACTCGTCCGGGTTCTCCGGGGACACGGAACCGCTGTTATTCAGGTTGTTCTGGAAGGCGGAGCGCATCACGTCGGTAGCGAAAAAGTTTTTGCCGTCCATCGGAACCATCATAATTTGCAGCTTGTCGGAAAGGCGTTCGGCAATGATCTTCTGGATGAGCATGGGATTTTGCTTGAGGACGCTGGCTTCGTACTTCATGCGCTCGGAATCGGCGGCGGCCGTTACACGGATGCGATTGGCTTCGGCGTCGGCCAGGTTGCGCTGGCGCTCGACCTCGGCTTTGCTGTCGATGACTTTGGCCTGAGCGGCGGCTTCGGCGTTCTGCAAGGTAGCTTCCTTGCGTGCTTCGGCTTCGAGCTTGCTCTGTTCGATCTGTTTCTGCTTCAGCGGCAAAGTGTATTGCATGGCGTCGGCTTCTGCCTTGGCTTGCAGAACGCGGACCTGGGCTTGCGCCTCGGCTTGCTTGACCTCGCGAGCTTTCTGCGCATCGGCTTCGAGTTCGGCGATGCGGACCTCCTTCTGCTTGATTTGTTGCTCGGTGCCGAGACGGTCGTTCTCCTGCTCCTTGAGGAGGAGTCCCTCGAGTCCCCTGGCATACTCAGCTGGGAGTTGAATGTCGCGCAGGAGGACTTCGCGAACGACAATGCCGTCGGTGGCCAGGCGGGCCTTGATCGCGTCGGCCGCCTGCGTGCGCAGTTCTTCGCGTTTTACGGCGAAGATTTCCCGAGTCTCATAATTGGGCGCGAGTTGGCGGTAGATGGACGAGACAACGGGAGCCACGACCTGCTCGCCGACTGGTTGGGGCAGATTCTGATGAATGGAGCTGAGGCGGCTGGGATCCAGTCGGTAACGAACGCTGACAGCGAGACCGATGTTTAAGCCTTCGCGAGCCTGGACGGCGAGGACCTCGCCAATGGCTTTGGGTCCGGCAGAGGCAGAGGTTGTATAGACCTGCTCGCGAGTGTCGTAGAGGACAATGGTGTCAATGAACGGAGTCAGAAAATGCGCGCCCGGATACAACGTAGCGGGGTGCACGCCGGAAAGCTGGCTGACGCGAATGCCCGCGTAGCCGTCGGGAACTACGGAAATGCTGATCGCGAGGAGTACCGGCAGAACTCCCGCCAGAGCGAGAGTTTGCGCCAGCTTCCAACGCACTGGGCCGAAAGGGCGGTCGGGTTTTGGCGTTATTCCTTCCGCCCCTCCCTGGCCGCTGGATTGCTCAAGCAGCCAGCGGAGTCTTGCAGCCATGTAGACGTCGTACGCCACGATGATTCCCGCGCCGCCGAACAGGCCTAGACCGAGAACCATCAGGAAGAATTTCAAAGCGAGCATGGTTTTGTCCTTTCTCTCCTATTCCTGGAACGGCTGACATCGGGGACCTTGCAGGAATGGCTTGCCGGAACCAGGAAATTCGTCGGCCGCCTTAGCGCGCCCTCTCAAAGGCCCGGGCGACGAGCCTCGCGCCCTGATCAAGCCCTGGTTTTGGGGCGCGCCGGTCGGCCGTTGCCGGCTGCATCAGGGCAACCATGGCGCGTAAGAGGAGGCCTTGAAGGGCCAGGGCCATAAACAACGCCACCACGGTCGTAATCACCAGACTTGCGCATCCAAACATCGTGTCCATTAGGGTTTCTCCTTTGCGGACTGGGAAACTGGTTCAGCGGTCATCGCTCTGCTCGTCTGCGGACGAAGGCCGGGATTCGTTCCTTGCCACCAGGGCCGGGGCGCTGGAAGAGGCGGGTGCGGGACCAAAAATCTGGGCAACCTCGTCGGTGTGTTCCGCGATCAGGGAGACGCGGTCACCCACCTTCACGCGGGCAAACAGCTCCTCGATGTCGCGATTGCGGAGACGAATGCAACCGTGAGAAGCGTCGTGGCCAATGGAATCGGGGCGGTTGGTGCCGTGAATGCCGAAGCCCTTGACATTCAGGCCCACCCAGCGGGTCCCGAGTGGATTGCCTGCGCCTGGGCCGATAACGACGCCGGGCTTGTAGTAGGTGGGGTTTTCGAGGCGCCGGGCAATCTGGAACTCGCCGCGCGGGCTGGGGCGAACCGCAGCGCCGACGGCGACATCGTATATTTTCACGACGTGATTGTTTTCGAGGAGCGCGAGCTTGCGATCGGGGATGCTGACGACGATGCGACGCTCGGAGCGTGCCTTGGATTCTGCGGCGGGTTTGCTGGAGTTCTGCGGGTAGGCGGACGCGGCGGAAAGCGTTGCGGCCAGAGCGATGAGTGCGGGTTTGACGATCGGGTTGTTGGATCCGCTCAGATTTGCCGTTGCGATTCGCTCCATGGTGTGCTCTTTCCTCGGTGGCTTACGCCCAGAGAAATGGCACATCGCCGGCCAATCACAGGGGACTGCAAATACGTGGGTTAGCCCGCATGTCGGGTTGTGAAACCGTGGGGTAGAAGACACGCCGTGTACGCACAGACGCGCTGCTGGTAGAGCGAGTCTCGAACGAGCGGCCCTCCCTCCGGATAACCTAAGAACAGCCGCCTGCCGCAGAGAGAGGCCCGGCGTGGCCTAAAGACGGCGTGCAGAAAAACCAGCCCGAAAGGCAGCGACGGCACGGCGAGGTTTGGTGCGGCGGGTATTCAGCGGTAGTCTAGAGCGGAATAGGCATCACGAGGTTTTGCATGTCCGAACCGCAGGGAATCCGAATTGGCCGGATTTTCGGCATACCTATTTATCTGGACCTGAGCTGGATCCTGATTTTTGGGCTGATCACGCTCTCGCTGGCGATGCAATTTACGCAAGAGCACCCGCAATGGACCACGACGGAGCACTGGGCCCTCGGGATCCTGACGAGCACATTGTTTTTTGCTTCCGTCGTATTTCACGAACTGGCCCATAGTGTGGTTGCGCAAGGGTACAAGATTAAAGTTCTGTCGATCACGCTGTTTATTTTTGGCGGACTCGCGCGGATCGGACGCGAACCCACGAAGGCCATTCAGGAATTCAACATCGCCATTGCGGGTCCGCTGGCGAGCGGATTCCTTGCAGGCTTGTTTTACCTGCTGACAAGGATTTTTCCTTACAGCCAGATGCTGGGCGCCCTTTCAACCCACCTGTATGAAACCAATTTTCTGCTGGCGGCATTTAACCTGCTCCCTGGATTCCCGCTCGATGGAGGCCGGATCTTTCGAGCAATGGTGTGGGGGGCAACCAAGGACTATGCGCGCGCCACGCGAGTCGCAGGGGCAAGCGGCAAGATTATCGCCTACGGCATGATCATTTTTGGAGTGTGGTCGGCAATCAACGGGAGATGGGGAGGAATCTGGCTGGGCTTCATCGGCTGGTTCCTGCTGAATGCGGCGCAAGCGAGCGTGGCGCAGGTGACGATTCAAGAAACGCTCAGCGGGCTGCGTGCCGCAGACGTGATGAGCCGCGATGTGCCAACAGCGCCTGGCAATATGAGCCTCGCGGAGTACAGCAACGAGGTGCTGAGAACGGGTCGAAGGATTCATATCGTGACGACGGACGACCGTTTGGTAGGCCTGATGAATGTGGCGGCGCTAAACCGGGTGCCGCGCGATGAGTGGCACATCAATTCCGTGCAGGCCGTGATGGTGCCGCGCGAGAACATCTTGTGGGCCTCGCCCGAAGAGCCGCTGCAACGGTTGCTCGAGCGCTTGATCGCGGCGGATGTAAATCAGATGCCGGTAGTGAGTCACGGCGAGGAAGGCACAGCCAGCATCATTGGGATGGTGACGCGCGACGCGATTCTGCGGGTGATCCAGACACGGAGCGAATTGAGTGCGGCGCTGAATAGCCGATAGCGGAAGCGATCAGATTCGGTAGCACATTGCAGTCAGTCGTTCGTGGCGTTCGGCCGGCGCGTGGTGTGGATGCGGGCTTCCTCGGCGAGACTCTGCATCGCGAGTCGTGTTTCCTGAACCATGACCATGCATCCGAAAGGCCTTCCAAAGCATGCGGCCGCGTAGCCGCAAAGAGCCCACCTGCTCGATCCATTCCTGCGGTTCGAGGCCCGGTTTGGTTGCGGCCAGGTCGGCATGGACCACCCGGGTGCGGTCGACCCCGCGGCCAAAGGCGGTTGCTGGTGCCCAAGGCAAGCACCGAGGGAGGCGTTGGTGAGAATGGCGGGAGCCACGATGGCCGTGAGGACGGCAAATGGGTTGCCGCCGATGGCTTCGGTATTGCACGGATTCAAGGCCTCCTGACGCGGCCAGACATTCATGTTGGTCCAACAGGGAGCAGCGACGATGGCCTAGCATAATCGGATTCTGGCCGCGTTTAAAAACCTTTCGGCAATTTTTTGAAGCCAACGGAACTTTGAGTTGATTGCTTGACAATACTTTTCGCAAGGTCGATTCTTTCGAACAGACGCCGGTTGGAGAGGAGCGATGCCGCTCATCGAGCCAATAGAGGGCACGGCAGAGCAAGCAAAACAACAGGCGGCACTGAGCGCCTCAGAGGCCGGCTGGTCTGGGGTGCACTATGTAGGCCTTCTCGTACTCGTCTCGGGCAGCTATTTCCTTGCAGGAAAGTTCGGGCTGCAATTCGCCTCGATGCATCCAAGTGCCACTGTGCTTTGGGCACCCACGGGAATCTCGATCGCGGCATTCCTTCTTGGCGGGTACCGGGTGTGGCCGGCGATCGTAGCGGGGGCATTCCTGGTTAACATCAGCACGACGGGTGCGATGGTCAATTCACTGGAGATCGCAGCGGGTAACCTGCTGGAAGGACTGACCGGAGCGTTTCTGGTTAGGAGATACGCTGATGGAAGCAAGGCGTTTCTCAGGCCGGAGTTCGTCATCCGCTACGCGGTTTTTGCGGGATTACTGGCGACAGCGATTAGTGCAACGGTCGGCGTTTCCGCGCTCTGCCAGGATGGGTTGGCCCGGTGGGGGGACTTCCAGCCGGTTTTGGTCACGTGGTGGCTGGGAGACATGTTGGGGGCGCTCGGACTCGCCCCGTTTCTGATCATCCTGCTCAGTAATCGCCATAACAGCCTGCAACCACTGGAAACGCTGGAACTCGTAGGACTGCTGGCAGGACTGAGCGTGGTTTCCGTCCTTGTCTTCGGGCCAGCCGGCCTTACCGTGCTCCGCGGGCACGGGCAAGCGTTTATGTGTTTCCCGTTTCTGATCTGGGCGGCGTTCCGGTTCTGTCCGCTCGAGACCGCCGGCGCAAACCTTATATTTTTCGGATTTGCAACGTGGGGAACCCTGCATGGGTATGGACCGTACGCCAGCGGAACACAGCCACCGATCGTCCTTGGAAGTCTGGTGGCCATCGTAGGAACGACGAGTCTGATCGTCGCGGCGGCGGTGAAACAAGCGCGCAGCGATAAGGAGGAATTGCTAAGCATTCACGGCTTGCTGCGTTCGATATTAGATCGGAAAACCCAAGACCTTGATCAGGCGCTTGGGACGCTGAATGAAGAAACGGCCAAGCGGGCAGCCGAGGGTCGATCCCTAGCCGAGACGAGGGAGTTGCTCGGCAAGTTGGCCGAGACAATTCCAGACGTCTTCTGGCTGTTCGATGTCGTTGAACAGAAGGTCCTGTATGTGAACCCGGCGTTTGAGGCCATCTGGGGGCGGTCTTCACAGATTCTATTCAAAGACTCGAAAGCGTGGCTGGCCGCGGTTCATCCGGAAGACAAGGAGAGAGCAAAAAAGATTCTCGAACTGCGAGCCGCATGGCCGGAAGAGGGAAAGTGCGAGGTCAGGTACCGGATAAGGCGGCCGGACGGACAAGAACGCTGGATCCACGCGCGGGCCTTCGTCATCCGGGACGAGCACGGCCGGGTGTGCCGCGTTGCCGGATTGGCAAGCGACATTACGCAAAACAAAGGGCAAGAAGACCGATTGAGCAAGAGCCGTTGAGACGGACACCGGCCGGGCACGAACGAACAAGCAAGAGGCCGGTGCAGCCGAACTCAAGATGGACAACCACACCCAGGGCGACGAAAGCGAATCAGCCGTTGACGAGCTTCATCATGCCTTCCGGGTAGCGCTGGCCGGAGGCAATACCTTTGGGAGCGACCTCTTCAATGCGCTTGAGGTCGGCGGGCGTCAATTGCACGTCGAGCGCGCCAAGATTTTCCTCCAAATATTTTCTGCGCTTGGTGCCGGGAATAGGAAGGATGTCGTGGCCTTGAGCAAGAAGCCACGCGAGGGCCAGCTGGCTTGGCGTGCAGCTTTTTTCGCGCGCCAGGAGCTCGACGCGCGCGAGGAGATCGAGATTTTTCTGGAAGTTCTCCCCTTGGAAGCGCGGTGAGGAACGGCGGTAGTCATCCTCGGCGAGATCTTCGAAGCGTTTGATCTGTCCGGTAAGAAACCCGCGGCCGAGCGGGCTGTAGGCAACGAAACCGATGCCGAGTTCGCCCGTCGTGGGAAGGATTTCGTCTTCAGGGTCGCGCGTCCAGAGCGAGTATTCCGTTTGCAGTGCTGCGACGGGGTGAACGGCGTGTGCCCGGCGAATGGTAGCGGACGAAGCCTCGGAAAGGCCGAGAAAGCGGACTTTGCCCGCGCGCACGAGATCGGCCATTGCGCCCACGGTGTCCTCGATGGGCGTGTTGGGATCCACGCGGTGCTGGTAAAAAAGATCGATCGCTTCGACGCCGAGCCGCTTGAGACTCGCCTCGCAGGCAGCGCGAACGTACTCGGGCTGGCCGCTAACGCCGCGCGCGTGAGGATTGGCGCGATCACGGACGATGGCGAACTTTGTCGCCAGGAAAACCTGCTCGCGCCGCCCCCGGATCGCCCTGCCGACTAAAACCTCGTTATCGCCGTAGCCATAAACATCAGCTGTATCCAGAAAGCTGATGCCCATTTCGAGGGCGCGATGAATCGTGGCGATCGACTCTGCATCGTTACGCGGACCATAGAATTCCGACATCCCCATACAGCCCAAGCCGATTGCGGAGAGCCGCGGCCCAAGTTTTCCGAGCTGACGAGACTGCATGAGTTCACCTTGAGCGAATGGCTTCTTGTTCGATGAGTAGCCGACGGACGGCGATACATGGTAAAGAACGTCGCGTGCGGAGGAATGGATGAAAAAACATGTGATGGCGATCGTTGTAGTTTTGTTGTCGGCGATCATATGTGGCGCGACGTTTTTGTTTGCGCTTTACCGGCAATTCGCGATGGTGGAAGTGGTTGCAAGCCTCGCGACGGGAGCGCAATTGTATTTTCTGAGCTCGTCGATCGGCGATGTGCTTGAAGACCAGCAGGAGCCCAGCCTGCCGAGGCTGGCGGCGGCCGCGGCGATCGCTGGAGCGGTAGTGATTTACTTCTTGGTGAAACGATACGCGGTCTCGGACTGAGCAACCATACGCAATTGTGGGGCAAAGACTTGCGCCAGTTGGCGCAAAGGTGCGAGAACGCCGGCTAACTCGAATTCATGGAACAACATACCAGGGTTGCCGCTGGCACGGCACGTGCGCTTCTTGTGCCTGGAGGCAAAGGCTATGGCTCCGTCCATCTATACTGAAGTTCCCCTCGAAGTAGAGGTAAAGAAGACTGAACATTCTGAAACCCCGGTTTTGGAGCCCCGCAAAGCAGGCCAAGCGCCAGCGCGGGTTGCGCGGCCGACGAGGATCGTTCGGGAAGAGGGTTCGTTCCAATCTTCCGTCCTCGAGTACAACCGCATGACAGGAACTTCCCGCCCCGTAGATTTTCTGATTTCCTTGCTCATTAACCTGTCAATCCTGGCAGCTCCGGCTTTTGCAGGACTCTATTTCACCGATTCGATCAACCTGAAACAATTTGAACAGACGTTTCTGGTTGCTCCGCCACCACCGCCACCACCGCCACCGGCTGCGCCGACGGTCGTGAAAGTCATGCCGCCGCACAAAGTGTTTGAGAACGCCGGGAAACTGGTGGCACCGACCGTAATACCCAAAACGATTGCGGACATTAGAGAGTCACCGCTGCCGCCTGATGTCGACGGCAACGGGGTTGCGGGAGGCGTTCCTGGCGGAGTCGCCGGGGGATCCATGGGCGGAGTGATCGGGGGGTTGATTGGCGGAGTGACCACAGCCGCGGCGGCGCCCATTGCGCCGAAGGACAACAGACCGAAAGCGCCGATACGGGTGGGTGGCCGAGTAAGAGAGCCGAAAGCGACTTTCCGCTTGGAACCGTCATACCCCACATTGGCAAGACAAGCGCACATTTCGGGAACGGTGATTATCGACGCGGTCCTGGACGAGCACGGCAATGTCGTAGAAATGAAAGTCGTTTCGGGACCGCCGCTTTTGATCCAGGCGGCGCTGGACGCGGTGGGCCGCTGGAAGTATGAGCCG
>Ga0306921_10001952_pt1 | contig 20397 bp, 16 predicted proteins | sample sta12Cox44000080_FD_203760 | JGI IMG/M metagenome (GOLD analysis project Ga0306921, IMG submission 203760) | Lab enrichment of tropical soil microbial communities from Luquillo Experimental Forest, Puerto Rico - statoxic.12C.oxic.44.000.080 (v2)... | ecosystem: Environmental > Terrestrial >... | reverse complement strand
CCGATCCGCCCGTCGCCCGCCGCCCGCTCCAGGAACTCGAAAGCTTCACGTAGGCGGCGACGGAAGATCGGGCGAGGAATCTCCCCGAGCTGCGTCTCGGGATTGTGGAGGTAGTAGACGTCGATGGTCTCCACGGCGAGGTTCGTCCGGCTCCGCTCGATCTGATCGTCGAGGTAGCGCGGGGTCATGCAGTGGCTGCCCCCCACCACATCGCCCGCGGCGAGGAGACCCGGAGGCGGCGGGCCATCGAAGGGAAGGAAGCCGCCCTTGGTCGCCACGACCACCGCTTCGCGCGCGAGGCGTCCCGATCCCACCACGCGCGCGAGGACCCGGCCCACCGCGCGCTCGCTTCGCTGGCGGCGGTAATTGATGGCGGAGTCGACGACGTTGAGGCCGGAAAGGAGCGCGCCCTCCACCGCGGCCTCGTAGAGGGCATCGGTGGCGTCGTCGTCGGGCCCGAGATAGGTGCCGATCCCCACCGAGGAGAGAGCGAGGCCTCGCCACTCGCGGAAGTGGCCGTTCTTGACCAGCGCGTCGAAGCCGCTGCGGTACGCCGTGGTGCCCGCCGCCGTCGTCGCGCCCTTGAGCATGACTGTCGCGGCTACTTGGGCTCGAGGACGGAGAAGCGGAGGATGCCCTCCGTGATGTGCCCGTCGACGGCGAGCACCTTGTAGCGGACGAGATAGGATCCGGGTCCGAGGTGCGCAAGGGGGAGCACGAGGCGGTCAGGCTTCTCGCCGCCGTCGACCGCGATGGGCAAGGCGACGGGCTGTCCCTTGTCCGTGGCGATGGTGACATGGCTCAGATGCTTCTCGAGCTTGCTGTTGAAGCGGAGGTAGACCTCGCGGGGCGCCTCCGTGAGCTGGGCCCCCTGCGCCGGCCGCGACTCGAGCACGAGCGCATGAGCGAAGGCGAGAGCGGGAGAGGAGACGAGGGCGACGGCGCCCAGCGCCGCCAGCGCGCGGAGCAGCCCCAGCATGTGGCTAGCGCCAGTCGTCGAGCACCAGGTCGTCCGGATGCTCGTGGTCGTCCTGCTTGCCCCGTTTCATGCGGACCATGGTGAAGTCGGGATGGTAGCCGCGCTCGAGCAGCGTCTGATACGCCGTCCAGTAGTACGTGTAGATGGGGACGACCACGCGCTGGAGCTGGGCGGCATGTGCCATGTCTTCCACCGCAGCGAGGAGCGCGTGCAGGTGCTCCGTCTTGCGCTGCCCGCTGTCCACGGCGAGGAACTTCACATAAGCGCTGCCGTGCGGCGCCTCGCTCACTCCGGGCATGTGCACGACGGCGAAGCCGATGACGTCGCGCCCCTTCTCGAGGAGCAAGGTGTCACCGAGGGCGAGACCGTCCACGATCTCCACTTCCTTGCTCAGGTCCATGCCACGCCAGATGCCGTTGGTGATGCGGCGCACTCGCTGCATCACCGCCTTCTTTTTCGCCTCCTCCAGCGACGAGTAGCGCCGCACGGCGAGGCCAGGCTTGGGCGGCCGCGTCGCCTGCACGATCTCCCGGCGGTCGAGCGGCTTGCCCGCGACCACGACGAGGCCCTTGGGACGATAGCCGAACTTCTGGTAGAGCATGATGTGCTTCGGGCTGTTGGGATACGTCGCCACGCCCTCGAGGGTCGCCTTGTTCTCCTCGAAGAAGCCCTGGCAGGCGGTGAGGAGCTGCTGGCCGATGTCCTGGTTCTGATAGTTGGTCAGCACGGCCACCGGCCCCACCAGTCCCACCGTGCCCCAGATCACCGCGAGGGCCGCGCCCACGATCTTGCCATCGCCCTCCTCGGCCACGAAGCAGCCCCATGGCTCCATGAGCCAGCGGTGATGGACGTACTGCGAGCCGCCGAAGACCTGACGCGGCCGCGTGCCCATCTGGCGCTCGAAGAAGTCGCCGAAGGCCTGCTCGATGACGTCGCGCACCTTGGCGAGGTCGCCCTTGCGCACGCGACGGATCTTGATGAGTGGGGTACGTCCCTGGCTGTCCAGTCCCGGCCGGTCCACTGTCGCCCTCATGACTGGCTCGGGAGCCCCGCCAGCTCCTCCAGCAGCGTGATCACGCCCGAGTGGTCGAGTCCTCCCCTTCCCTTGACGCGCAGCGCGTTGAAGAGCTCCTGGACAATGGCCGTACATGGCAGAGGCACACCCAAGGCCCGCCCCGACTCCATGATCAGGCCCAGGTCCTTGAAGTGAAGGTCGATCTTGAAGCCGGGCTTGTACGTCCCCGTGACGTAGTTGGGCGTCTTCTGCTCCAGGCACTTCGAGCCGGCCAGGCCGCCGCCGAGGGCTTTCAGGGTCAATTCGCGATCGAGGCCCGCCTTCTTGGCGAGGGTGAGGGCTTCGCCGAGCGCGGTGAGGTTCACGGCCACGATGATCTGGTTGGCGAGCTTCGTGAATCCCCCCGCCCCCAGCGGCCCGAGGTGGGTGATGGTCTTGCCCAGGGTCTGGAAGATCGGGAGCGCTGCGTCGAAGTCGGCCTTCTCGCCGCCCACCATGATGCTGAGCGTGGCATCGATCGCGCCCTTCTCGCCACCCGACACCGGCGCGTCCAGCATGCGCACGCCCTTCGCGGTCAGCGCCTTGCCCACCTTCTGCGAGACGAGGGGCGAAATGGTCGACATGTCGAGAAACAGAAGACCCTTTCGCGCGCCTTCGATGATGCCGTCCATGCCGAGAGCGACTTCCTCCACCTCGGGCGAGTTGGGCAGCATGGTGATAAGGACCTCGGCCTGTGCCGCCACGTCCTTGGGCGACGAGCCACGCTTGGCCCCCGCCCCGACGAGCTCGTCGACAGGTCCCTGGCTCCGGCTGTGGACAATGACGGGTAAGCCCGCCTTGATCAGGTTCTTGGCCATGGGTCGCCCCATGATCCCGAGCCCAATCATTCCAATGGTTTGCGCCATGGTCATCCTCACGAGGGAAGGGATGGAGGGGCGACGTCAAACCCGCAACGCGTGAAGTAGCACAGGCTCGCGCGGCGAGTCAAGCCCGAAAGTCACGAAAACCCTCGAAATTTCGCGCTCTCCGCGAGGGATAGCCAGATCGTGGAGCCCCCAGCGCCTCTATCGCTCGCATAGTATACTGTCGCCCGAACCCCGGCCCGAACGGTCTCGATTAAGAAGCGCTCGGCACGGACGCGTTAGACTGCGACGGCTCACCCTGGGAGGCTCCACGTGCGACGATTTGAAGTTGCCTTGCCCGAAGATCTGGACGAGTGCCTACGTTTCCTGGCCGATCGCGGTCCTGAATCCAAGCTTCTCGCGGGCGGCACCGATCTCCTGCCGCAGATGAAGAACGGCGTGACCACCCCCAAGCACGTCATCGACCTCACCGGCGTCGCGCGTGTGCACCTGCTGGAGAGCGAGGCGAAGGCCGGGCTGCGCATCGGCTCCGCGGTGCCGGCACGGCAGGTCGAGTTGGACGCGCGCGTGCGCAACGGCTATGCGGCTATCGCGGACGCCGCGGCGCTCATCGGTTCTGTGCAGGTGCGCAATCTCGCCTCGGTGGGCGGCAACCTCTGCAACGCCGCGCCGTCCGCCGACATGGCCCCGCCCCTGCTTGCTCTGGAGGCCCAGGCGGCGATCGCGGGTCCCAAGGGCGAGCGGCGCGTGCCGCTCTCGGATTTCTTCGCGGGCGTGCGCAAAACGGTCCTGGGTCCCGACGAGCTCCTCGTGGAGATCGTCACGCCGCCGCCCGGCCCGCGCAGCGGCGGGAGCTACATCCGTCACACCCCGCGGCGAGAGCTCGACATCGCGGTGGTGGGCGTCGCCTCGCAAGTGACCCTGTCCAACGGCGTGTGCGCCAAGGCCCGCATCGCGCTGGCCGCGGTGGCCCCGACGCCCATCCGCGCCACTGCGGCGGAGGCGGCCCTCGAGGGCAAGGCCCTTACCCCCGAGTTGATCGACCGGGCGGCCGAGCTCGCCGTACAGAGCGCCAGGCCCATCAGCGATCAGCGCGGCTCCGCGGATTTCCGGCGGCATCTGGTTCGCGTCCTCACCCGTCGCACGCTCACCGCGGCGCTCGCCCGCGCGGGCGCCTGATCCCATTCGGAGGAACCGCCACGTGGCGAAACAGATCTTGAGCTCCACGATCAACGGCGAGGCCGTCGAGGTGCTCGTGCAGCCCTACGAGACGCTGCTCGACGCACTTCGAGAGAACCTCGGCCTCACTGGGCCCAAGGAGGGCTGCGGCACCGGCGACTGCGGCGCCTGCACCGTGCATCTCGATGGCAAGCCGGTGGCGAGCTGCCTCATGCTCGCCGTGCAGGCGCGCAGGCGTTCCGTCACCACCATCGAAGGCCTCAGCGACAACGGTGTCCTCCATCCGCTGCAGGACGCCTTCGTCCGCCACGGCGTGCCCCAGTGCGGCTTCTGCATCCCCGGCGTGCTCATGGCCGCGGCCGCCCTCCTCGCCGAGCATCCGAAGCCGAGCGAGGAGGAGATCCGCTACGGCATCGCGGGCAATCTCTGCCGATGCACGGGCTACACGAAGATGATCACCGCCATCACCGAGGCCGCCCAGGCGGCGGCCGCCCCTAGGAGCGCCTGACATGTCGACTATGAAGACCACGCGCGACGTCAAGGGAGTGGGGCTGTCGATTCCGCGTCCGGACGGGCCGGAGAAGGTCACGGGGCGCGTGCCGTACGTGGCGGACATCAAGCCGCGAGGCATGCTCCACGCCAAGCTGCTTCGCAGCCCGCACGCGCACGCCCGCATCGTGCGTATCGACACGAGCCGGGCCAAGGCGCTGCCCGGGGTGCGCGCGGTCATTACCGCCAAGGACATCCCCCAGCTCAAGAAGAAGGCGCCCACGCGTGCGCACGCCGTGCTCGCCATCGACCGCGTAGTCTTCGTGGGCCAGCCCGTGGCCGCGGTGGCCGCCGACGAGCTCGCCATCGCCGAGGAAGCCCTCGACCTGATCACCGTCGAGTATCAGATCCTGCCCTCGGCGGTGGATCCTCTCGCTTCCATGCAGCCGGGGGCGCCGCCCGTGGCCGAGGCGGGGACGGAGGCGGACACCAGCGAGGCCCTCGCCCACTCCGCGGTGGCCCTCGCCAAATCCGACACGGGACCAGCCAAGGCCGTCAACGTCTCCCAGCAGGCGCGCGTAGAGCGGGGCGACGTAGCCAAGGGCTTCGCGGAGTCCGATCTCGTGATCGAGTACACGTACCGCGTGCCCATGGTCCACCAGGGCTACCTCGAGCCCCACGCCGTGCTCGCGGAGTGGGACACCAACGGTCTCCTTACTCTGTGGGCGAGCACGCAGGGCTCCTTCAACACACGCTCCGAGGTCGCCGACGTCCTCGAGATCCCCGAGAACACCATCAAGGTCATCCCCGTGGAATGCGGGGGCGGCTTCGGCGGCAAGATCCGTGCGCTGTGCGAGCCCATCACCGCGGTGCTCGCCCGCGTCACCAAGCGCCCCGTCCGCTACGTGATGACCCGCCGCGAGGAGCTCGAGGCGGGCATGCCCGCGCCCCAGGTGATCATCCGCCTCAAGACGGGGGTGAAGAAGGACGGCACCCTCATGGCGCTGGAGGCGGACACCATCCTCGACTCCGGCTCTTTCTCCGGCACCGTGCTCGCCGTCAGTGCCGTCTTCCTCGGCAGCATGTACAAGTGGCCCAATTTCGACATCCGCGGCTCCGAGGTGCTGACCCACAAGCCGAGCGTAGCCGCCTATCGCGCGCCGGGGGCGCCCCAGACCATCTTCGCCATCGAGTCGCAGATGGAGCAGATCGCGCGCGCGTTGAAGCTCGATCCCGTGGCCTTCCGCCAGCGGCATCTCATCTCGGAAGGCGATCCCATGGTCAACAATCAGCCATGGCAGTCGAACGGCGCCACCGAGGTGCTCAAGCGCATCGCCGAGCATCCCATGTGGAAGAGTCGCGCGGAGTGGGTCAAGGGCAACGGCGGCCATGGGGCGAATGGCGTCAAGCGGCGCGGGGTGGGCATGGCCATCGGCGGCTGGCTCGGCGGGCTACAGCCCACGGGCGCGACGGTGCGGCTCAATCCCGACGGCTCGGTGAGCGTGCTCACGGGACAGGTCGACATCGCGGGGACCAACATCGCGCTGGCCCAGATCGCGGCCTCCGCCTACGGGATCGACGTGGACAAGGTCCGCATCACGACGGGCGACACGGACACGGCGCCCGTCACCGGGCTCAGCGCGGGCAGCAAGACGGTATACACGGTGGGCGCGGCGGTGCTCGAGGCCGCTCAGGACGCGCGGCGCCAGACCCTCGAGATCGCCGCGGCCGAGATGGAAGCCTCCGTCCACGACCTCGAGATCGAGAATGGCAAGGTCGTCGTCCGCGGCGTGCCCGATCGGTCCATCACCCTCGCTCAGATCGGCAAGAAGGGCAATCTCTACATGTCCAAGGTCCAGCCCGTGCTCGGGGTGAGCCGTCCCGCCTTCAGCAAGCAGGCGCCCGGCTTCGCCGCCCAGCTCGCGCGGGTCGAGGTGGATACGGAGACGGGCGAGGTGACCCTGCGTGACTTCGTGGTGGTCCAGGACGTGGGGCGCGCCATCAATCCCCTCGCCGTCGAGGGACAGATGCAGGGCGGCTCCGTGCAGAGCCTGGGCATGGCATTGACCGAGGGCCTGCAGTTCGATCCAGACACCGGCCGCCTGATGAATCCGAGCCTTCTCGATTACCGCAAGCTCACTGCGGCGGATCTGCCGAACATCGAGACCATCATCGTGGAAGTCCCCTCGCCCGCGGGTCCCTTCGGCGCGCGGGGGGTAGGCGAGCCGCCCATCGTGCCCGCCCCCGCGGCTATCGCCAATGCCATCCAGGACGCCACTGGCGTGCGGATCACCGAGCTACCCGTCTCGCCGGAGCGGATCGCCCTCGGGGTGCTCGCTCAGAAGTAGACGACGGATCAGCGCGGGACGGACTGGCGAAGCTGGCGTCGGACCCAGTCTCGATCGAACTCCGTGATGCGCCAGACGCGGTCCGGCTGCTGGGTCATGCGGAACCGCGTCTGGCCGCGCCCGCGCTCGTCGTAGGACACCCACGCGTCCGGCGGCTCGCGCGACACGTCGAGTACCCAGAAGGAGGCGAGCAGGCCCGCGGGCAGGGCGAGCGGCCCGCGGTCCGCGCCGCCGTCGCGCGCCATGCGGGCGATCTCCGCCCTCACCCGCTCCGCCACGAGCGGCCGGAGCGCACGCGCCGCGCCGCCCAGACCAAAGGAACCCAGGACCTGCGCGGTGCGCGGCTCCCGACCGAGATAGTCGCCCGCGATGACCTCGCTTGCCGCCTGAGCAATGCGATCGACGTCGACGAAGCGTTCGGCCTCGGCGGCGTCGTGACGATGGAGAGCGGCGGCCAGCCGATAGAGGGAGTACTGAGGCGTACCCATCACGTAGTAGCAGACGATGAGCACGGCGAGGAAAAGCGCGGCCGCGGGGAGCAGCCAGCGCACGAGGCGAGCGGCCACTAGCCGCCCATGAATTGACCGAGGAGGGTGATGCGCTCGCCGCCCTGGAGCAGGGTGTCCAGCTCGTGGGTGACGCCCAGGACCGCGTCGTTGACCACGACCTCGAGATGCTCGCCGAGTTGAGTGTGGTCCGGGCTCCACAGGGCAGCGTCCAGCTCGGCATGTCGCGCCGAGAAGCGCCGCAGCACCTGGCGCAACGTTTCGCCGGGGGCGAACGACTCGGTGAAGACCACGCTCCCCGACCCGTCGCCACCCACGTGACGGGTGACCCAGGTGGTCACCTCCACGCTGACGGCAAGGGTGGGCGTCGCTCCTACTTTCGCCATAGGTCTCGGGCGAGCCAGTCGAGCCCGAGCTTGTGCAAGATCTCGCGCGTGGGCTTGCCCGTCTTGATGTCGTAGCCCACCGTCTCGTACCACACCTCGCGCATGCGCTCCCACTGGGCCATGATGTGGTGGTCCTTGGCGGGCCCGTCCACGGGCTGGGAGCCGTAGCGCGCCGACGGGTACTCGAGATCCGTGCCGATTCCGCAGCGCAGGTTGAAGGCACGGAGGATGGCCGCGGTACGGCGCCCTAGCCGGAGGGCGTCGGCCAGCGTGTAGGTCCAGCCCGTGGCCGCGGACAGGGCGCGGGCGAGGAACTCGATGCGAGTGCGGAAGGTGAAGATGCAGCCACCCAACGAATCCTCGAAGTGCTTGCGCCCGAGGATGCCGCCCACCATGCGCGCGACCTCCTCCCCGTTGTAAGGGTTGATACGCCCGGGCAGACCGATCTCCGTCTGGTGGGTCGGGTTGGCGCTCTCCATGGTGCCGTTGGAGGAGGTGCAGGTGTCGAGCATCTCCTCCCAGCGCCCGCGGTGATCGTGCCCGCGCGGGGAGGCACCCTTCATCGTGTACACCGCGCACTTGGCCGCCTCGCCTCCGATCTTCTCCGACGCGCGCTTGGCCCCCTCGGCGAGGAGGTCGCCGAAGCCCTCGCGGTGGCTGATCATCTGGATGAGCTTGTAGGCGCCGTCCACGTCGCCCCAGTTGAGGCGGAAGCCGACCTGCTTCTCCGTGAGATATCCCTTCTCCATGCACTCCATCACCCACCCGCACACCCAGCCGAACTCGTTCACGTCGAGGCACGCGCGGTCGAGGCGCGTATTGAGCCAGGTGATGGCTTCCTTGTCGGTGAGACCGATCTGCCAGCCCGCCCCCGACCAGCCCTCGTACTCCGGCTCGTCGACCAGTTCGCCCGCCTTCGGTCCCTTGCCGATGACCTGGATATGGCAGTGGTGCATGCCGCAGGCGTTGCACTGATGCCCGCGATGATCGAAGCCCGCGCGGAGCTTGGCGGGTTCCCACGTGGTCATGTCCACCGTGGTGAGGTTCGTCGTGTAGTTCTTGATGGGCAACACGCCCAGCTTGTACAGGTTGCTCACCCCCGGCAGGGTCCCGAACCGGTAGAGGGTGGAGCTCGCGGGGTCCGTCTTGAGATCGTGGGCGATGTCGTCGGCAGCCTGCACGAGCCCACGCGGGTCGTGCGGCCGGAGGGACTTGGTCCCCCGCACGATGCACACCGCCTTGAGCTTCTTCTTGCCCATCACCGCCCCGCAGCCGTTCTTGGAGGCGACGTGGCCATAGTCGCCCTGGATGGCCGCGAAGCGGACGAGGTTCTCTCCCGCGGGACCGATGGAGTAAACGGAAAGGCGGTGGCCGGACAGCCCGTGCTCCTTCTCCAGCGCCTCCTGTGTCTCCCAGGTGTCCTTGCCCTTGAGATGCGCGGCGGAACGGATCTCCACCGTGTCGTCGTTGATGTAGAGGTACGACAGCGCCTTGGCCTGTCCCTGGACCACGATGGCGTCGTAGCCCGAGTACTTGAGCGCGGCGCCGAAGAAGCCATTGGCCTGCGTGGAGGTGGCGCCGTCGGTTTGCGCGCCGCGCGTGATGACGGACAGGCCGCCCGTGCCCCACACGGGCAATCCGGCCAGCGGGCCGGTGGCGAGAATGAGCCGGTTGTCGGGGTGATCCCAGTGGACCTTTGGACCGACCTCCTCGTAGAGGATCTTGGCCCCGAGGCCGACTCCGCCCAGATAGTCGCGCATGTGCTCAGCCCAGGGCTGGGTCCAGATCTTTCCCGTAGTCAGGTTCACGCGCAGGAGCTTGCCCGCGTAACCGGGCACGGGCGTGGACGCCGCCGTGGTCTTCTGCTTCGGTCGGGCCGCGGTCGCGGTGGGGCTCATTGGATTGTCACCTTCATTGGACCGGCACCTGATGGGGCAGCAGGGGTGAATGGGAAGCCCGCCCGAGAGTCGTCACGGGCAGGAGCGCGCGCGCCGTGCGGCTCGCGAGGTAGGCGGGCTTGATATCGAAGGGGTTCCGCTTGAGATGCGCCTTCCAGGTGGAGAGATCGACCCCAGAGTAGACGAGGCCCTTGAGCATGCCCACGTCGTTGGTCGTCCACACGTCTTCCGCGGGGCCGCAAATCATCGCCCCGGTGAGGCGGCCGCCTTCGAAGAGGAGCTTCCGATACTGGGACCGGTCGATCCGCGTCGCTGTGTACACCTCGGCGCGGGGATTTTCCCACTGGCCGAAGGACGCGACGTCGAGGTGGCAGACTTCCACGATGTTCATGATGAGGCTGCCTCGATAGGCGAGGTCGCGCCCCGCCAGGTTGGCCCCCACCACGCGCCCGTGCTCCTGCGCGGTGGGCTCGATGGCGTGCACCTCGAGGGTGCCCGTGAGCAGGTTGGGCCCCCGTGCCACGTCGCCCGCCGCATAGACGTTCTTGACGTTCGAGCGCAGGTGATCGTCCACGAGGACGCCACCCCCCGGCTCGCTCGAGACCTCGATCCCCGAGCCCTCGAGCCATTCGAGATTCGTCCGGATGCCCGTGGCCATGATCACCACGTCGGCGTAGATGGGGTCGCCCTTCTTGAAGGAGAGCTTGCGCCGTCCCTTCCATTCTTCGATGCGGGTGAGGGTCGCGCCGACTCGCAGGGTCACCCCGTGCTGCTCGAGCCACCGGGCCACGATCTTCGCGCACGCCTCGTCCACCATGCGGGGGAGGATGCGCGGGGCAACCTCCACGATGGTCAGCGAGGCGCCACGAGCGAGGATGGCATTCAAGATGGTGAAGGCGATGAAGCCGGCCCCGACCATGACCACGCGCGTGCTGGGCTGGACGGCGGCGATCACCGCGCGCGCCTCGTCGAGGGTCCAGAAGGAATGCACGCCGGGCAGCTCGGCGCCCTCCACGGGCGGCCGCACCGCGCGCGAGCCGGTGGCGATCACGCAGTTGTCGTACTCCACGGTGGCCCCGTCGTCGAGGGTGAGCGTACGCGACACCGTGTCGAGAGACTTGGCGCGACGGCCCAGCATGGTCTTCACCTTCCAGGCGGCGAGCGAGGCCGGGGTGGCCGTGTACACGTGCGACTCCGCGATGGAGGTGCCCAGGTAGTACGGCAGCACCATGCGGGAGTACGGGCGCTCCGCGGAGACGAGGGTGATCTCGGAGGCGCCGCCGTCCTCTTCCCGGATGGTCCGGATGGTGTTGAGGCCGGCCGTCCCGCCCCCGATGACGAGATGCCGCGGTGGCATCACGCCACCTCCCGCGCGAGAACGCGTGACGTCCGCTCCGCCGCGAAGTCGCCGATCCAGTCCGCCGTCTCACCCTCCACGAAGGTGATGGCCTCGGTGGGACAGGCATCCGCGCAGGCGGGATGGCCCTCGCACAGGTTGCACTTGTAGGCCTTGGTCGTGTCGGCGTCGTAGAACATCGTGCCGAACGGGCAGGCGATGGTGCAGAGCTTGCAGCCCACGCACTTGTCGTCGACCACGTCCTTGGCGCCGGCCGCGTTGATCCGGATCGCCCCCACGGGGCAGGCCGTCATGCACCATCCTTCCGCACACTGCGTGCACGTGTAGGGTGCGTACGACGTGTAGCCTTCGAAGGGGGATACGCGGATGACGGACTTCGAGGGCTGATAGGTTCCGGTCTGCATGTAGGAGCACGCAAGCTCGCACCGGAGGCAGCCGGTGCACCTGTCGGGGTGGAGCGCAAGGACTCTCATGGCGCCGGATTATAGCAAAGGCGCGGTGACGCCTCACTCCCGCCTATTCATCCATGCCGCCTACCGTGAACTCGACCATGCCTTCCTTGGCATCGCTCGGCGGCTTGTTCGGCTCGCCCGCGATGAGGCGCTTGTCCTGTATGCCCTCCCGCTTGACCAGGCGCTCCTTGGTGGCGGCTATGCGCTGGTCCTCCATCTCCTTGACCTTGGCCTCCGGCACGGGCTCGCGCGCGCGGAGGAGCTGAAGCTGCTCCTCCACCGTGTTGGGCGGCTTCTCGTCGGGCAACTTGTCCTTGAAGTAGGCGGCAAGGATCTTCGGCGGATCGGAGATGTCCTTCTCCTTGGCGTACTGCTGGAGCCTGGCCGCCACCTCGGTGGACTTGATCGCCTCCAGGTCTGCGGAGACGACCACCGGATGCATGGTCAGGGTGACGTACGGGGTCTTCCGCATGAAGTCCGCCACCCGGAGGAGATGCTGCTCCATGGTCGGCGTGAGGACCATGCTCCCCGCGGGGAAGGTCACCGGATTGACCTTGGGCTCCTCGATCTTGTCGCCCTTGGAGAAGAGGCCGCCGATGAGACGGAAGGGCGAGGCGAGGACGTTGACGAGCACGTGCTTGATCGACGACCAGATCGCATCGGAGAGATCGAACTTGGGATCCTTGAGGGAGCCCGAGATGGGCACGTTGAGGACGATGTTGCCGTCGGAGTCCTTGATGAGGGCGATGATCAGACCGAGGGGAAGCCCGAGGCGCGACTTGACCTGATCGTCGAGACGCTTGGCCTTGGCCACTCGGAGCTTGCTCACCACGACCTGATTGGTGGCGGTGAGCTGGTCGTTCTCCACCTTCACGGTGAACTTGTACTCGAGGTCGCCCTGCCGAATGAGCCAGGCGATGGCCTTGTCCGAGTACGGGGTCACCGCGGGGAGGTCGAGGTCGCGGATCTCGCCCGCCAGATCGAGGTAGAGCGGCGCGCCCACCTCGCCGATGTCGCCTCTGATCTCGAGTCCGCCGTCCTCGCCGACCGTGCTGGTGAACACCAGCTTCGCCTTCTGGTCGCGGTGGTTGCTGAGCCCGGTCACGAGCAGGTTCATCTTCGAGAAGTCTTCGGAGAAAGCGGGCTCCGTGCCGCGGTCGATGAAGCGGAGCGTGCCCTCTTCGATGTGTATCTCGCCGATCTGGAGATCCATGGTCTGGAGCGGTCCCTTGGGTTTGTCGGGCATCGCCGCCGGCGCCGCCGCGGCTGCGGGGGCGGGCGTCGGCGACGCGGGCGGCGGGGATGCCGGCGGCTCCGTTGGATTGGGTACGGTGGGCGCGGCGGGACCGCCGAAGGCCTTGACGATGTCGAGGGTGCCATCCTGACTCCTCTCGATCTCCACGGCGAGGCGTTTGAACCCGGCCTTGGCCACGATGGCCTTGTTCGGCCAGTCGAAATCGACGTCGACCAGGTCCATGCGCTCGATGGCGATGAGAGCGTGATCGGCGTCGGGCAGCCGGGCCTCGAACTGCTCGGCCCAGCTCGTGCCCTTCGAGACGATGATGGTCTTGCCGCCCTTGAAGGCGAGGCGGTTCTTGCTGTCTCCGTTGAAGCGTCCGGTGAAGCGCGCCGGCACCGGAAGGTACGGCTGATACGGCTCGATGGCCGCGTCGCGGATCGCGATGGCGAGCTGTGCATCGAAGGGATCGAGGACCACCGGCCCCTGCACCTTGAGGGTGCCCGTGCCCGGCAGGGCAGCGGAAAGGGTGAGCGCAGCCGGCCCGCGCACCGGCCACGTGAGATTGTCGACGCCCACGTCGAGCTTGGTCACGTTGAGCTGCGCGGGGGGGTTCGTCGTCTCGTCGACGAAGGCGGCCTTGGCGCCGCCGATCCTCGTCTGCTCGATGGTGATCTTCCAAGGTTTCGCCGCGGGCTGGGACCGCGCGGGACTCGGTGCGGCCGCCGGTCGCGGTGTTTCGGCCTTGGTGGGCGGAGCCGCCGCCGTTCCCCCGCCCTTGGCGATGGTGACGATGTCGAGGTCACCCGTCTTGACGCGACGGATGCGCGCGTCGAGCCCGGTCAGCTCCACGCGGCTCAGGGTCACCTCGCGTCCCGCCAGATCGAAACGCTTGAGCTCGACGCCGAGGCTCGTCAGGGACACCAGCGTCTCCTTGTTGCCGGGGCGATCGAGGGCGACGCTGCTCACCGTGACACTACCGTTCGCCGCCACCGTCGACTCGCCTTCCGCGGTGGGGGCGTACTCCACGGCAAGGTCCGTCCCCAAGACCGCCGCGAAACGCACGGCGGGCTGCACGCTCTCGTCGGTGAGCGCGAGCTTGGCGCCATCGATCTTGATCTTCTCCACGCGCACCTTCCAGGGCTTCGGGGCCGCCTCGGCGGGTGGCGGCGCGGCAGGAGTCGCGGGCGCGGGCTCGGCCGTCGGGGGCGCGCTGGCCGGGGGAGGAGGCTCCGTCTTCGTCGCGTCCGCCTCGTCCGCTGGCTTCGAGAAGATGGCGAGCAGATCGATCTGGCCGTTCTTGTCTCGGCGGAGCCGCGCGTCGAATCCCGTCAGCTCCACGAGGCTCAGGGCAATCTCACGGCTTTCGAGGTCGAACTGCTTGAGCCCCACCCCGAGTCGAGTGAGCCCGACCAGCGTCTCCGTGGTGCCGGGCGCGACGAGTGCGGCATTCTCTACCGCCGCTTCCCCGCTCGCTCTCGCGCTCTGAAGACCTTGTTCCGTGCGCGTGTACGCGACCTTGAGATCGATGCCGAGCGTGCCGGAGGCGGCCGAAGAGAACGTCGCCGGCAGGTAGGGTCGGAGCCGGGTCAGGTTGAAGCCGGTGAACTTCACCGTACCCGCTACGCGCACGGGCGCCTGCTGGAAGCTGTCCCATTTGACCGCGAGGGCGGCGGCACCGAGGCGCAGCGAGCCCTTGAGCCAGCCGGGCGGCGAGTTGGGACGGGTCGACACGCCGGAAGTCTCGAGGGCGAAATCCTGGATCGACCAGTCGGCGGCGGGAGTCACGGCCCGATCCTCGACGATGACCCGACCGCCCTCGATCGCGGCATGGTCGAGGCTGAAGGTCCACTTGGTCGGCTCGCGCGCCAGGGGCCTCTCCTGGACGTGAGGCATCAGGTCATCGAGGTTCAGTTTCCCGTCCTCATTCCGCACGATGCGTACAACGGGGGCGACGAGGCGGAGATCCCTGAGATGGATGTTCTTGTGCACGAGAGACAGAAGGGCCAGACGCGCCTCCAACCGCTCGAACGCGACGAAGGCCTGCGACCCCGTCCGCTCGGCCAGGCGGAGCTTCTTGATGGTGAGGTTGCCCGTGAAGAGGTTGAGGTCGATGTCCTCGATGGTGATCTGGCGCCCCATGGCCTTGGGCACCTGGCGGACCACGACCTGGCGCACGATCTCGGGAAGCGAGGCGAAGAACCCCACGATCAGCAACACGACCACCACGACGATCGCGAGGCCCAGCGTGCCGAGCCGGGCGAGCCAGCGACGAGGCCAATCCATGCGGGCTATACGGGCGCCGTGCCGGCGGAAGGCTTGAGGAAGGTGTAGACGCTGGTGAAATCCTTCCGCGCGAGACCGTGGGAGGAGGCGAGCCGGTACACTTGCTGGGCGGCGGGGGCCACGAAGAGCGGAATGCGGAGGTTCCGCGCGGCGTCGACAGCGAGGCCGACGTCTTTGCACATGAGGTCCGTCATGAAGCCGGGCGCGTAGCCGTTGGTGGAGGCGGCACGCGGGACGAGGCCGGGCACGGGGTGCATGTTCTCCATCACCCAGGTGTTCCCCGAGGACTTGGCGATGACATCGGTCACCACCTTGGAATCGACGCCGAAGCCTTCGGCGATGCGGAACGCCTCGCTCACCGCCACCGCGGCCACGCCCGCGATGAGGTTGTTGCAGAGCTTGGCCACCTCGCCGCTCCCCACGGGGCCGACGTGGATCACGTTGGCGCCCATCGCATCGAGCGCGGGCTTGGCGGCCTGGAAGTCCTCGGCGGAGGCGCCCACCATGATGGCGAGCGTGCCGTCGATGGCCCGCGGCGTGCCTCCCGAGACCGGCGCGTCCACGAAGCGCACCCCGCGCTCCGCCGCCGCGGCGGCCACCCGTCGCGAGGCCGCGGGGTCGATCGTGGACATGTCGATACAGAGAGTGCCCCGGCGGGCCGCGTTGATGATCCCGCCGTCACCGCCGTAGACCTGCTCCACGTGGGGCGAGGACGGCAGCATGGTCACCACGATGTCCGCGCCCGTCACCGCCTCCGCCGCGGAGGCCGCCGCCGCCATGCCTGCCGACGTGGCGGCCTTCAAGGCCTCTGCGTTGACGTCGTAGGCGGTGACGGTGAAGCCCTTCTTGACGAGATTGGTCGCCATGGGCAGCCCCATGGTGCCGACGCCGATGAAGCCGATGCGTGTCATGCAGGATCTCCCGGCTTGGACCGCAGTTCGATGCCCGCCCACTCCTCGATGAGTCGCGCCACCGCGGTATGGTCGAGCTCGCCCATGCCGCGCGCCACCGCCATGCGATAGATCTCGCTCGCCGCCCGTCCCACGAACGAGGGCACGCCGCCCTCCTGGGCGAGGCGGGCGTAGCCGTCCACGTCCTTCAGCATGAGCCGGATGGCGAAGCCGGCGTCGAAGCCCCCGTTGAGGATGAACCGGGGAAACTTGTAGTCGCTGGCGTTGGAGCGGCCGGACGAGGCCTGGATGATTTCCACCGCCCGCATCGGATCCACGCCGGCCTTGGCGGCCACCGCCACCGCCTCGATGGTCAGAGCGAGGATGCCCGCCGAGCACATGTTGTTGACCAGCTTGATGGCGTGCCCGGACCCGATGGGCCCCGTGTGGAAGACGTTCTTGCCGATGCGCTCGAGCAGGGGCCGCGCGCGCTCCACGAGGGCGGCGGGACCACCCACCATGATGGCGAGCGTTCCCTCGGTGGCGCCCTTCACGCCGCCGGAGACGGGCGCGTCGATGAGGTGCGCGCCGCGCGCCTCGACCCTTGGGGCGAGCTCGCGGGTCGCCGACGGGTCCGCGGTGGTCATCTCGAGGCAGAGGCTGTCGGGTACCAGAGCGGAGAGGAGACCGCGCTCCCCCTCGAACACCAGCCGCACCTCACGCGACGAGGGCACGATGGTGATGATTGTTCTCGTGGCCGTGGCCACGGCGGCCGGCGAGTCGGCCCACGTCGCTCCCCGCGCTCGCAGCGGCTCCGCGGCGGCCGGGCGCGCGTCGTGCACGACGAGCGGATGCCCTGCCTCCAGGAGCCGGCGCGCCATGGGCGCTCCCATGTTCCCCAGACCGATGAATCCGATGGTCTCCACGATGGGTCCTCCTGTCGCTCTCGTATACTACCGAAGCGATGCTTTTCGGGCTCGCCCTCGTTTGCCTAGCTGCGGTGACGTGGGGCACCACGGGAAGCGTGATGGCCCTCCTCGCGCGAGAGGGCGCGCCGAGCCCGCTCGTCGTGGGCTGGGCGCGCATGGCGGGCGCCGCGCCCTGCCTGCTCCTCGCCACCGCGCTGGCGCGTCCCACGGAGCGGCGCGCCGTTCACTGGCCTCCGCGCGATGTCGCCAAGGCGGCCATGCTCGGGATCGCCATGGCCGCGTACCAGCTCTGCTACTTCTGGGCGGTGCCGCGAACCGGGGTGGCGCTGACCGCGCTCCTTGCCATCTGCTCGGCGCCCATCATGATCACCGCCGGCGCCGCCCTCGCGCTCAAAGAGCGCCCGTCGCGCTCCACCCTCGTGACGCTGTTGCTGGCCGTGGGAGGCACCGCCATGGTGCTCGTGGGCCCTCGCGTCTCGGGGGACACGCGACAAGAGTTCGTGGCAGGCGCCGCTGCGGCGATCGGAGCGGGACTATCTTACGCGGTGTACGCGGTGACCGCCAAGGGGCTGCTCCATCGCATCGCGCCGCTGCCCCTCGCTGCCGTCACCTTCACCCTCGCCGCGCTCCTCCTCTCTCCCGCCCTCGCCGTGGCGCCACACGCGGGCGCACAGCTCGCCGCGGGCTGGCCCCTTCTCCTCTATCTCGGCGTGGTGCCCACGGCCGCCGCCTACGTCATCTTCGGCGCGGGACTGCGTCGCGTCACCGCCACCGCCGCAGGCATCGCCACGCTACTGGAGCCGCTGACGGCGGCTACCCTCGGTGTCCTCGTCTTCGGCGAGCGCCTGGGCAGCCTGGGCTGGCTCGGTGCTGCCCTCCTCCTGGCCGCCCTGGCCTTGCTGACGCGTGCCGGCTCAGGCCGCCAGTGAAGGCGCGGAGGTGGCGAGACGGAAAACGCGCACGGGCTCTTCCACGTTCTTGAGCTCGCGGTCGCCCAGATCTTCGAGATCGAACCAGCCGGTGATGCGACGGGCCGTCTCCGGGCCGATGAAGGCGCTGTCTCCCGCTCCGAGCGACGCGAGACGTGCCGCCACGTTGGTCACGGGGCCGGAGGCGGTGTAGGTCAGCCGGGTCGCCGCGCTGCCCTCGATCTTGGTCGCGCCCACCGCGGCCAGCCCCGAGTTGACCCCCACGTGGAGCCGGATCGGCTCGTCGATGGCGCCCGCCTCGTTGATCTCATCGGCGCGGCGGAGGATGGCCAGGGCCGTTTGTACGGCGTTACGCGCGTGGCGCTCGTGATCCTCGTCCTGGAAGATGACCATGAGGCCGTCGCCTGCCGTCTCGTTGACATCACCGCCATTGCGCAGGATCTCGTCGAGGAAGGCCCCGAAGTAGCGCTCGATCATCACGTTGACCCGATCGGCATCATGGCGCTCCGACAGGCTCGTATAGCCCGCCACGTCCACGAAGAGCACGGACACGTCCATCTCGCGCTTGGCAAACTCGGGCGCCTCCGGCGCCTCTTCGATGAGCTCCTGCACGCGACGGGGCACGAACTTCGACAGGCTCACGCGGATGGCTTCGAGGATCTCCACGCGGCGCAGGGTGTCAGCGAGGCGGCGGTTGACCTCCTCGAGCGTGGAGTAAGCGCGGGCGTTCTCCACCGCCACCGCGCTTTGGTTCACCATCACGCGCAGGAGGCGCAGGTCCTCCGTGGTGTAGGCGGCGCCCGACCGCTTCTCGCCCAGAGCGAGGAGGCCGGTGACGCGGTCGCCGAAGAGCATGGGCATCACCAGCTCGGCACCGAGAGCGCGCACTTGGGCGAGGCAGGCGTCCCGGCACGGCGCGAGGTCGGGATCGGCTTCGTGCTGTACGCGCGTGACGGGCTGGCGGTGCGCGGCAAGATGCCGGGGCAGCGAGGAGCCCGCCGCGATGAGACCGCTCGCCCCCATCGGCCCCGCGCTCCCCACCACCACGCGGAACCGCCCCTGCTCCTCCTCCAGCACGGCGAGAGTGAGGCGCAAGGGATGGAAGGACTCGTCCACCGTGCGCGCTATGAGCCCCGCGATGCGATCGAGGTCGAGCACGGTGGTCATGGTGCCGGCCAGCCGCTCGAGCGAGCGCTGGAGATCGAGGCGCTGACGGAAGAAGAGGCGGTCGACCACGCGCTGAGCGCGCGCGTAGAGCGGGTTGAGGAAGAGCACTACGGCGAGGCCGAGGACCACTGCGGTGGCGAGAGGGCTCGTGCCCATGCCGAGGCGGGTGAAGACGACGTTGAGGAGGGTAATGGCGGCCACGTACGCGGCGATGACCACGCCGGTGACCACGACATAGATGCTGCCGAGCCGGACCACCGCGCGCATGTCGAAGAGCTCGTAGCGCACCATGGCGTAGGCCACGGCGAGGGGGAAGATGAGGTTGAGCTTCCAGAGGAGCGAGAGATAGGGCACCGTCATGCCCGTCACCGCCTCTAGGGCTGTGCCGAGGACCGGAGCGAGCTGCCCCACCACGAAGCCCGCGAGGAGCACGCGAGCCCGCTGGCGTCCGAGCGCGCTCGTCCCGCGCAGGGAGGTGATGGTGAGGGCGGCGATGAGCACGAGGAGCGCGGCGACCCAGTACACGGCGCTCGTGATGGGAATGACCAGGAGCTCGCTGGGCGCATGCCCCCGGATCGGCGTTTGGAGCAACACGGCAAGCGCGGCAGAGAGCGCGTAGGCGAGCCAGATCACCCGCGGATGCCGCACCGCCCACGCTCGCCGCTCCGGAAAGGTCTGCGCGAGATGCAGGTAGAGCGCGGGGGAGAAGGCCCACGCGGTGAGGAAGAGCCAGTAGAAGCGGTAGCTGCTGACCGCGTCGTGGTAGAGGGCGGCGATCACGAACCAGTTGAGGCAATAGAGAAGGAAGACACGCGCCCCCGGCGCCCCCGGCTTGAGCACGAGCACGGCCGCGCCCAGCCCCAGGAAGAGCAGGCCAGGTAGGAGGCCTTCGAGGAGGAAGCGGTCGAAGTCGCGAGCCGGCTCTTCCTTCGTCCGGATGTCCGCCTCGACGAGACGACCCCGCCGATTGACCAGGTAGTGAAACGTCGTTCCCGAGGGATGGCGGCGCACCTCGGCCTGGATTTGACGGGCCGAATGGAGTAGGTGCCCATCCATGGCGCGCAGGTAGTCGAAGGGCTCGAGGCCTCCCCGCTCGACGCCGAGCCCCACGAGGAGGTTGCGCATGACGGAGAACCCTGCATAGGGCTGGCCGATGAGCCGATAGGCGTCGACGGTCGTCCAACCCCCGATCACGAGGGCCAGAGTCAGGAGCGCCCACCACAGCTGCTTCTCGCGCAGAGGAAATCCCTCCCTTGATGCCTTTAGACGCGGAGAGCTAGCGCGTCGACTCCACGACCTTGCTCACGGCCCGGCTGAACGTGCAATTGGGCACCACGCAGGAGTGCTTGCCCGATCCGCCCGCGACCATGACGTAGATGTCCTCAGGCGCGGGGAACCTGGGGAGCATCGTCTCCTCGTCGGTGACCTTCTGCATCCAGAGCGGCCAGTCGTGCATGCCCCACATTCCACCGAGCTTGAGTCGCCCG
>Ga0306921_10001950_pt1 | contig 20415 bp, 18 predicted proteins | sample sta12Cox44000080_FD_203760 | JGI IMG/M metagenome (GOLD analysis project Ga0306921, IMG submission 203760) | Lab enrichment of tropical soil microbial communities from Luquillo Experimental Forest, Puerto Rico - statoxic.12C.oxic.44.000.080 (v2)... | ecosystem: Environmental > Terrestrial >... | reverse complement strand
GCCGTCGGCGTAGTGCCCGGACCATCCGCAGGCGTGTACGCCTTTTACAAAACCACGGTCCAGCGCAACCTCTACCGCATCCCAATTTCGTAAGCCTTCAAGGTCATGCTCAAAGCGTGACGGTTGCTGCTTCGTGACGAGCTAAGGGTCACAATAGATGCGCCAATTTACTCAGTGCCATGGGAAAGCAAGCCACATGTCCGTGTAGTCGGCTATGCTGAGATTGGCCCCAGCCGGCACGTGCGAAGTCATCGTGACCGCGAGAGTCCTCGATTTGAGTCGCAGCCAGTGATAAGGCTCGGAAACATTGTCCCACGCACGTATGCTCCGTGGACTGGACAAAACGTCAAGAGGTAGGAATTAAGCCGAGGTGTGCCGTAAGTGTGCCGTGCGCTTCGATACGCTATGCGCGAAATCAAGCCTTTTCGCTACTTCTCAAAAGTGCTTCCGTGCGGGCTTAGTTGGGAGGTAAGTGATTGATTCTAATTTGGCTGCCCCCCAGGGATTCGAACCCCGATATGCTGATCCAGAGTCAGCTGTCCTGCCGTTGAACGAGGGGGCAGCAAGCGTAGCCGCCGGGAATGCCGCGGATTCGACGATACATGGATTTTATTGGCTGTTGCGCACGAGCGTCAACATGGCGTGGGCTGCGCGCTCGTGTCAGAGTGACTCATGTCCGGCCTTATCGCAGGCCAGAACGCGTGCGCGCTAGAATGAGGGACATTGTTGATGGGAGCCACGACCCTCATGACATCTTCTCTCGGAACTGCCGCCTTCCCAACCGACACGGCCGATGTAGCGCGCCAACTTTTGCGAGCTGAGCAGTGCGCATTAGTGGTGGTCGATATCCAGGAAAAATTGTTGCCACCCATCTTCAATAAAGACGAGCTGCTCAAGAATTCGCAACTGCTGATTCGGATAGCCAATGTTCTGGAAATTCCTGTGGTGGTCACCACCCAATACGCGCAAGGACTCGGCGCAGTCGTACCCGAAATCGCATCGTTGATCAATCGCGCTGGTGCCATCGACAAGCTCGACTTCAGCTGCTTCGGGTCCAACGATTTCCGTTCGATCCTGAAATCGCTGCCCGGAAATCGAAACACTCTGCTCCTCTGCGGCATGGAGGCACATATCTGCGTCATGCAAACGGCACTCGGCGCGCTGAACGATGGCTACCTCGTGCACGTCGCGACTGATGCCATCGGGTCGCGTGTCCGCTGGAACTGGGACATCGGCATCGATCGCATGCGCGCGGCGGGCGCGGTGATCTCGACCACGGAGATGATGATTTACGAACTGCTCCGCTGCTCCGGAACGGAAGAATTCAAACAAATACTGCCGTACCTCAAGGGTTAGTTCGCCGTCGGCGATTCTCAGGAGTTGACACGCACGGTATCCTCGCTCATCGATGATTTCGCTCGCGCGTAAGCTTCGCCTGGCTGATTTCTTTTCGCTCGGCTTCGGCACCATGGTCGGCGTCGGCTGGCTGGTCGTGATGGACGACTGGTTGGGGCGCGGTGGTCCGCTCGGCGCCATTCTCGGCTTTGTCATCGGCGGCGCAGTGTTGTTGCCAATCGGCATCGTGTACGGCCATCTTGTGCGGGCGATGCCAGACGCTGCAGGAGAGATCGCGTATACCGCTGCGGTCTTCCCCCGCCCCGTCGGCTATGCCACCGGATGGATGATGCTGCTGGCGTATTACATCGTCTGTCCCTGGGAAGCGGTCGCCATTGGACGCATCGCAGGGTATCTCTTCCCTGCTCTGAATTGCATCGAGTTGTATCGAGTGACAGGTAAACCCGTCTATCTTCCTCATCTCGTGATTGGGCTGGCACTGACGGCGTTTCTCACGGTGTTGAACTATCGCGGTATCCGGCTGAGTGCGACGTTTCAAAACTGGACGACATTCGGCGTAATCGCTCTGACGCTCTGCTTTGTCGCTGCGGGAGCGACTAGGGGAAGCGTTGCCAATTTTCATCCCCTATTCAACGGCTCGGCGCTGGTTTCGGTTTTTCTAGTGTTGCAGATCGTCCCGTATTTTATGACCGGGTTCGAATCAATCGGAAAAGCTTCCGAAGAAGCAAGTCGAGAGTTTGAGCCGAGCCAGTTCATGATCGCCATTCTGCTCGCGATTGTCGTGGGAGCCAGCTTCTATGCCACGGTAATTGCCGCCGTGGCGTATGTGGCGCCCTGGCAAAGCATCGTGCATGAGCGCTTTGCGACGACCGTTGCGTTTGAGCGGGCGATGGGATCGCGGTGGATCGTCCGACTGATCATGACCACTGCATTGCTTTCGCTGTTGAAGGTGTTTAACGGCAACCTAGTCGCAGCCAGCCGGCTACTGTTTGCGTTGGGGCGTCGAGGGCTGGCGGATATACGACTGGGAGAAGTGCACCCGGTCAATCACACGCCATCAGTGGCAGTGGTGTGCATAGGTATAGCGACCGCATCGCTCATGTTTGGTGGCGAGTCGCTACTGGTGCCGATCACCGAAGTTGGATCTCTGGCTGCAGCGCTGGGCTGGATGGCTTCCTGCGGCTCTTATCTGCGAATGCGGCCTTCGATGCTGGGACAAGCGGCCGCCGTGGCTGGGCTGCTAGTCACAGCGCTCATGGTCCTGATGAAAGTGCTGCCACAGGCGCCGGGACACTTCAATGCATACGAATGGATAGCTTTAGCGGGGTGGGTCGGAGTAGGGATGTTGCTGCGACGCAATCCCGCTGATCGTTCCAGTAAGCCCGTTATTTTTCACGAGGGGCGGAGGTCACGGAGACTATGATTTCAATTTCTCCGTGCCTCTGCGTCCTTGTGGTGAATTGATGCTCATGGATGCAACTGCACAAGCTGCGTGTAATACTGCGCAGCATGCGGTGACGTAGTGAGTACTGTCTTCTCCGGCAGCTCGCCCATGTACATCGCGATCTCGTCGCAGGCGTGCAGGCGCGGACAGCGCAGGCAGTCCTTGTACATTTTGTCGGGCAGCAGTTCCTTCTCGACTACCGTGAATCCCATCTTGCCGAAGAATTCCTGTATACGCGTGAACAGGCAGACGCAGGTCACGCTCTGCCGTGCGGCCTCGGCCAGGAGGGCGTCGATCAAGATGCGCCCGGCACCCTTGCCCTTGGCCTTCTCGCCGATGGTAATGGAGCGGACCTCTGCCAGGTGCATGCCGTACAGATGCAGCGCACCACAACCGACCACTTCGCCGTTGTCTTCGATCACAACAAAGTCGCGGATGTTTTCGCAGATTTCGGCAAGTGAGCGCGACAAGAGTGTTCCGTCGCCGACGTGTACTCGAATGAGCTGCTCGATCGCAAATGCGTCGGGCAGTGTAGCGTTACGCGCAAACATGTGGTGCTCCTGCATACATCGAGAGTGTGTCCTTCGCTTTCTTCAACGCCGCCCGAACCTGCAATGGAGCAGTACCCCCCGGTACGTCGTGGATTGCCAGAACTTGTTGCAACTGCAGCACACTGTAAAACTGCGGATCGGCCGTTATGCCGCAGATCGCGAAGTCTTCGTGCGAGAGATCCTCGAGCTCGCAGCCTTTCTGCACGCAGAGTTGCACCGCTTTGCCGATCATCTCGTGCGCGATGCGGAACGGTACGCCGTTGCGCACCAGGTGCGCTGCGGCCGCCAGCGCGTTCATGAATCCACCCGTCGCCGCTTGCTGCATACGTGCGTAAACGAAGGTCACGCTTGCCATGAATCCGGTAGCGACCTGCACGATGCTGCTCGTCTGCTGCGCGGCCGAAAACACCGGCTGCTGCGTCTCCTGCATATCCTTGTTGTAGGCGAGCGGGAGGGCTTTCACCGTTACAAATAACGCACTCGCATCGGCGAACACCTTGGCAGCTTTACCGCGAATAAGCTCCAGCCCGTCCGGATTTTTCTTTTGCGGCATCGCGCTGCTTCCGGTAGAGAATTCCTCCGGCAGTTTCACGAAGCCAAATTCCGTAGTCGCGAACAGGATCGACTCTTCCGCCCAACGGCTTAGATGCAGAGCGATGGAAGACAACGCCTGCACGAATTCGATGGCAAAGTCGCGATCGCTGGTGGCGTCAATACTGTTGGCGGTCGGAGCGTCGAATTCCAGCTCCTTCGCCATGCCAGGGCGATCAAGCGGCAGGATCGTTCCCGCCACTGCTCCCGAGCCCAGTGGACACTGATTCAGACGCTTGCGGCAATCGGCCAGGCGCGACAAATCGCGTTCGAGCATAGCCACGTAGGCCAGCAGCCAGTGTGCCACCAGCACCGGTTCGGCACGCTGAAGATGCGTGTACGACGGCATCACAGCATCGCCGGCTTTCTCAGCTTGGCTGACGAATTCGCCGGCAAGCTCGGCCAGCTGTGGAGAAATTGTATCGATCCGCGCCCGTACGTACAGCCGCAGATCTGTTGCAATCTGCTCATTACGGCTGCGCCCGCTGTGAAGTTTGAAGCCGACTTCACCCGCGACTTCTACCAAGCGCTTCTCGATATAGTGGTGGACGTCTTCAATCGTCGCATCGTCGGCGGACGGAATTCCTTCCACCGCGATCTGGTCAAGACCTTTGAGCGTCGCGGCCAGCTCGGCCTGCGTCAGCACTCCAGCCTTCGCGAGAGCGGCGGCGTGCGCCTTGCTCGCCGCCACCTCGTAAGGCAGAAGAATGCGATCGAACGGAAACGACCGCTGCCACTGTTCGAATTCCGCGTTCAGCTCCTGGCTGAAGCGGCCCGACCACATCTTCACTTCACTACCTCGGACTTCTGATGAATCAGCGCACGCGACCGCGCCGGCAGACCCAGAATGCGGATAAACCCTTCAGCATCTTTCTGGTCATAACTTGTGCCCATGGTGAAGCTGGCCACGTCGGGACGATACATCGACGTCTCCGATTTGCGACCGGCGACTGAAATATTTCCCTTGTACAGCGCCAGCGTGACTGTGCCATTCACATCGCCTTGCGAACTCTTCACGAATGCCTGCAGCGACTCGCGCAACGGCGTGAACCACAGGCCAAAGTACACCACTTCGGCGTACTTGAGCCCGATGTGCTGTTTGAAATGCGCCAGCTCGCGATCGAGACACAACGCCTCGAGCTCGCGGTGCGCCGTAAGCAGCAGCGTGCCGCCGGGAGTCTCGTAGCAACCCCGTGACTTGATACCGACGAAGCGATTCTCGACCAGATCAACGCGGCCAATGGCATTGCGGGCGCCGATTTCGTTCAGCACTTCCACCGTCGCGACGGGATCAAGAACGACGCCATTTACCGCAATCGGCATACCATGTTTGAACTCAATCGACACCTTTTCAACCGTGTCGGGAGCTGCCTCCGGCGACTTTGTCCATGTCCACGTTGTCTCCAGAGGTGCGTTGTTGGGATCTTCCAGTTCCCCGCCCTCATGGCTGACGTGCAACAGGTTGCGGTCGCGGCTATGGATCTTCTCGCGGCTCTGCGCCACAGGGATGCCATGCGCCTCGGCGTACTCCAGGCAGTCTTCACGCGACTTCAGCGTCCACTCGCGCCACGGCACGATGACCTTCAGCTCCGGAGCCAGTGCCTGGTAGGCGTGCTCGAAGCGCACCTGGTCGTTGCCCTTGCCCGTGCAGCCATGCGAGACGGCGGTCGCGCCTTCCTTTAGCGCGCATTCCACCTGGTACTTCGCGATGATCGGCCTCGCCAGCGAAGTGCCGAGCAGATATTTGTGCTCGTACACGGCGCCCGCCTGGATCGCTGGGAAGACATAATCCGTCAGGAATTCTTGCCGCAGGTCTTCGACGATGACCTTGCAGGCGCCGGTCTTGTAGGCCTTGTCAACGACCGCATCTATGTCATCGCCCTGCCCGACATCGGCAACGAAGGCAATTACATCGTCGTCATGGTTTTCTTTCAACCACGGAATGATAATGGAGGTATCCAACCCTCCTGAATATGCTAGAACGACCTTCTCACGCATGTGCACTCCTTGGCGGGAAACGATGGACCCCGCCCTCCAGCAATAAAACCATAATGGCTTTTTGAATATGCAGGCGGTTTTCTGCCTGGTCGAACACTACCGAACGCGGAGAATCAATCACCGACGCAGTTACTTCGTCTCCGCGATGCGCTGGCAGGCAGTGCATAAACACCGCATGTTTGGCGGACTTCGCGAATAACTTATTGTTTACCTGGAACGGCATGAAAGTCTTTTTGCGTTCCATCGCTTCGGACTCCTGACCCATGCTCGCCCACACGTCGGTGTAGACAGCATCGGCGCCCCACACGGCCTCAACAGGATCATTCGTTACCAGCACCTTCGCCCCTGAGGCTGCGGCGAGCTTTTCTGCCGCGACAAGAATGTCGACGTGCGGCTCGTAACCCTTCGGAGTCCCCACCGAAATCGAGGCGCCCAGGCTCGCCGCAGCCAGCATCAACGAATGCGCCACATTGTTGCCGTCGCCCACGTAGGCGAGGTGAACATTATGCAAATCGCCAAAGTGCTCCTGCAAGGTCTGCATGTCGGCCATGGCCTGACAGGGATGCTCCAACTCACTGAGCGCGTTGATCACCGGGATGGATGCGTGCCGCGCCATCTCGGTCACAGTTTCGTGCGAGAAGGTGCGCAGGACGACACCGTCGATCCAGCGCTCCAGATTGTGCGCAACGTCGCTCAAGCTCTCACGGGCACCCAGCCGCGATTGCGTCTGCTCCACGAAGAACGACGTGCCGCCCAAGGCGTTGATGCCGGCTTCAAACGTCAGGCGCGTGCGCAAAGACGGCTTCTCGAAGAACAGCACGACCTGCTTGCCCACCAGCGTTCCGCGGTAGTCGGTTGGGCGCAGCTTCATCGCACTTGCAAGCTCCAGCGCGCAAGCCAACTCGTCGGGCTGAAAGTCCTGGATCGAGATCAGGTCGCGTCCGGTTACACTGCGCTGCGTGTAAAAGCTCGGGCTCGCTCCCAGGGGAATTGTTGTTGCAATCACGTCAACCTCCTTCTGGTTCGACCAGATGGAAAAGAAAACAAAATGTCGTTGGAAAATGGCTTCAGGAGCGACTACGAATTACGTCGCTCGAGGGCGCGGTTGAAGGTGTGCCGGTTCATGAAGCAATCACCTCCGTACCGCATTCGATGGGACGGGTAAAGAATCCCGGCAAAACCTCGGCGCTTGATGCGGGAAGAATCCGCACGCGCGTAACGCCCTTCTTGAGCGCGCTGGTGCAGGCTTCGAGCTTGGGCAGCATGCCTCCACTCACGGTCGCCTGTTCCACCATCCGAGGAATGGCCTTCACGTCGAGCCAGCGAATGACACTACCATCAGCGGCCTTCACGCCCGACACGTCTGTAAGATAGATCAGTGCGTGCGCGCCGCAGGCCACCGCACATGCCGATGCCATTTGATCGGCATTCACGTTGTAGTACTCGCCGTCGTAGCCGAGCGCGAGACTAGACACTACTGGCAAGATTCCCGCGGACCAAAGGCGCTCAATCGCCTCACGGTTCACCGACCGAATTTCTCCTACGAAACCCAGGTCGGGCGACTGCTTCTTCGAAGCGCGAAACATCCCCAAATCGCCGCCGCAGATTCCGATCGCCGGCTGTCCGGCTGCGCCGATAGTCGCGACTAGCTGCTTGTTAAGCTGACCGGCGAGTACCATGATCGCCACGTCACGCGTCTGCGAGTCGGTCACGCGCAGGCCATTAATGAAGCTCGTCTCGCAGCCAAGCTGCTTCAGAGTACGGCTCAGCGCCGCTCCGCCGCCATGCACCACGACAACCTGATGCCCTTCCTGGCACAGGCTGGGAATTGCCGCGGCGAACTTCTTCACCAGCTCCTTGTTGTCGAGCGCCGCTCCCCCGATCTTGACGACGAGTTTCACTGTAAGCCCGCTTTCTCGTCGAAGCCGAACATCAGGTTCATGTTTTGTACCGCCTGTCCGGCTGCGCCCTTTAAAAGATTGTCGATGCACGACACCAACACGACTCGCCTGCCGTCCCGCGAGAGCGAGAAGCCGATGTCGCAGTAGTTCGTGTTACGCGAGAACTTGATTTGTGGCAGCTTTTCCGCACCGAAGATCCGTACCCACGGCTTGCCTGCGTAAAAATCTCGCAAGGACCGTTCGAGCTCTTCGGTGGTCATCGCCTGCGTCAATTTCACGTAAATCGTGGACAGAATTCCCCTCGGAATCGGCAGCAGATGCGGTGTGAACTGCAACGATCCGCCGTCGAGACCAAGTTGCTCCAGGATCTCTCCCGTGTGGCGATGGCCGAAGACGTTGTAGGCGGCAAAATCGCCGTCCACTTCGACAAAGTGCGTCTTCGCCGTAGCCGCCTTACCTGCGCCCGACACGCCTGACTTCGAGTCACAAATCACCCCATGCGCAACATCGACGTAAGCGGCCTGAATCCACGGCGCAAGCGCCAGGATGATCGAGGTCGAATAGCAGCCAGGATTGGCTAGCAGCGACGCTGATTTGATATCGTCGGCGTGCAACTCTGGTAAGCCGTAGACGGCCGCATCTTCGATTTGGGCCGCTGCCTCGGGGTCGGCGTCGTTGAAGCCGTAAACCGCGCGGTTGGCGATATCCTTTAAACGCCAGGCGCCGCTGAGATCAATCACCCGGAAGCCGCGGCTGACCGCTTCCGGTACCAGCTCACGCGAGAACTCATGGGGCGTCGCCAGAAACAACACGTCCACCCCGGCATCTCTTATCCGCTCCCAGGAAAAGCTCTCCAAGGGAAAGCCGCCGTTGCCGGCAATTTGCGGGTATGCTTCGCTCAGGTCCTTGAACGCGCTATCGCCGTTGCGGCTGAAAAGGATCGGCTTCTTCGCCCCATCATGCCGCGCGAGCAGACGCACGAGTTCGAAACCGGAATACCCACTCGCTCCGAACACCGCGGATTGTATTTTCTGCCCCATCTGACTTCCTTACTGAAAATACCCTCGAATGCGGTTGGTCAATCTCTCCGCCGTTTGGTTATCGGGGGTGACTACCAGGATCGTGTCATCGCCTCCGATCGTCCCCACAACGCCTTCCCACTCCTCGGCATCAATCGCTGCCGACACCGGCTGCGCGCTGCCCGCGCTGGTCTTGACCACCACCAGGTTTTGCGCCGCCTTGACTTCATACACAAACTCGCGCATTAGGCGATCAATCGACGGCAGGAACGCATCCGGCACGTCTCCCTGCGGAAACTTATATCCGTCAGCCGTCTTCACCAACCGCAGTTCGTGAATGTCACGCGACAGCGTCGCCTGCGTCACTCTGTGTCCCCGACGGTAAAGCCGGCGGCGCAGCTCCTCCTGGCTGGCTACATCCTGGCTGTTGACCAGATCACGAATCGCGGAATGTCTTGCCAGCTTCGACATAGTATAAATATACATCCATATGCATACTCATGCAACGAATATCTTAGACGAGGTGGCGCCCGGTTGGTCGCGGAAGTTTTGTAAAGAATTGTGTCGAAGTAACACCAAGGTGCACGAGGATGGCAGAGGAATACGATTGAAGATCCAGGAACGCTTACTGTGAAAGCAGGTTTCTGTGCTGAAGAAATTCCACTGCAACGGCCGCTGCGTCTCTCTTCTCTCCGTCAACCGCATAGTTCATCGTGCGCATGTCGTCGGCCCCGATGCGTCCAGCAAGCTGCTCGAAAGCAGAACGTGCGAAGGGAAAGCGCTCGAACAGGTCAGGACGGGCGATCGGCACGGCATCATAGGGCGGAAAGTAATGCCGGTCGTCGTTGAGAACCACCAGCCCCAGCGCTCGAATTAAGCCATCGGTATTGGAACCCGCGACCAGGTCGACGCTGCGACTGTGCAAAGCCCGATATAGCAGTCCTAGATCCATCACGCGCGGCGCATCTTCAAATTTCAGGTCGTAGCTGCGAACCAACCCTTGATACCCATCCTGCCGCTCGAGAAACTCGTAACCCACACCAAGCCGCATGTGTGGAGCTTGCGGCGCGAGTTCGGACAGCTTCGTCAATCCCAGGCGCCGCGCATCGTCGCCGCGCATCACCATCGCGAAGCTGTTGTTGAAGCCGAGAGGCGGCATCACATCCAGGTCGAATTTCTGCTGGTATTCGCGCTTCACCTCTTCATACACTTGCGCGGCGTCGCCCGACGCCTTCTGCTTCAGCACCGCAGCCAGCGCTGTCCCGGTGTACTCCGGATAGACGTCGATGCGTCTGGCCAGAATCGCCTGTTGACAAATGTAGGTTCCAGCCAGATAGAAACGGCGATCGACCGGCGCCTGGCAGTAATGCTCGAGCATTTGCGCGAAAATTTCGCCAAGAACAAGCTGCTCGGTGAAGTTCTTGGAGCCGACGACGATGTCGCGGTGCGAGGATCTGCATCCAGCGGCGGCAAAAAGGGCAATCGAGCCTGAAAGAAATGCGCGCCGATCCAGCATGTCAATGCTGCCTGCGGGCTAGGAGTCTTTCCACTCCGCCCAACAGCATATCGGCCAGCAGCGCCATCAATGCTGCAGGAATTGCCCCAGCAAGAATCACACCGTTATCCACCATCGCGATGCCGCGAAAGATGAATTCACCCAAGCCTCCGGCGCCGATGGCCGCGGCGATGGTGGCGACGCCAATCGTGATCACAGTGGCGACACGAATGCCGGCCAGAATGACAGGCGACGCCAGCGGCAATTCAACGTGCCAAAGCAACTGCCCCGAAGAAAGACCCATGGCGATTGCCGCCTCCCGCACAGGCTGGCTGATGCCGGTGATTCCCACATATGTGTTCCGCACTAGAGGCAGCAACGCATATAAGGCAAGTGCGGTAATGGCCAGGCGATCTACGCGAACGCCTAACCAAGGGAGCGGCAGCAAGAGCCCGAACAACGCCAGGCTCGGGATCGTCTGAATGACATTCGTGCTCTCCAGTACCATGGATTTGAGCTTCGGCTGTCGCGTCAACAGAATGCCCAGCGGAACACCGATCGCGACCGCCAGCAGCATTGAGACGCCCACCAGCCACAGGTGCTCGCCCGTCAGCGTGGCGACTTCCCGTTTATGCGTTAGCAGAAAGTTCAAGCTGACACCGTCAGTTTCGGAACACCTGTTGTCCTGCCCGAAAGACTCGCGCATATTCCTGTGCAACAGAGTCCAACGAGTCCAGGAATTCTCGCGGTGCGAGCACGCTGCGCAGCCTTCCCTCTTCCATCAGCGCAATGCGATCACCTAGCATGAGCGCCTCGCTCACATCGTGGGTCACAAAGACAATCGTCTTCCCAAGTTCCCGCTGCAACTTCTGAAACTCCATTTGGATTTCAGCGCGCGTAATCGGATCGAGTGCTCCGAACGGTTCGTCCATGAGCAGGATGGGCGGCTCGGCGGCCAGAGCGCGCGCCAGTCCAACCCGCTGTCGCTGTCCGCCTGAAAGTTGATTTGGATAACGGTCTCGAAAATCACGAGCAGGCAAGCCGACGAGTTTTAGAACCTCTTCCACGCGATTCGCAATTCTTTGTCGATCCCACTTCTCGAGTTTGGGAACGAGCGCCACGTTCTCCCACACTGTGTAGTGCGGAAACAGCCCGACGTCCTGAATGGCGTAGCCGATACTTCGACGCAACTGAATCGGGTCCCAATTCTGCGACGCTTTGCCCTCCACAAACACTTCGCCCGCAGTCGGTACGAGCAGACGGTTGATCAGCTTGAGGCAGGTGGTTTTGCCCGATCCGCTGCGGCCCAGCAGCATGAGCGTCTCGCCGCGCTCGACAACCAGATTCAACCCGGTCAGGAGTGCTCGCGCGGGCGTCACCCGATATTCCACGTCACGAAACTCAATTGCGCTGTCGGATGGTTGCTTCATTCGGCACAAGCCAGCGAATGCAAACAATGCGTTCGCAAAAGACTATCAAACGGCGCATAGCGCGGATCATGCCGGCGGAGAATCCGAACGGTTCAAAACGAAAGGGCACCCTCAGGTGCCCTCGTTGTCCGGGTTTTTAGTGACCGAATTCAGCGCCGGTCCCAGCCGCCGCGACCTCCACGATCGCGGCCGCCACCGCCGTAACCGCCGCGGCCTCCGCCGCCTCCGCCACGCGGGCGATCGGCCTTCGGCCGGGCTTCGTTGATGTTCAAATTCCGGCCGCCCAGGTTGGTCCCGTTCAGCGCCTCAATCGCCTTGTTCGCGGCATCGTCATCGGCCATCTCAACGAATGCAAATCCGCGTGGCTGGCCACTGTCCCGATCGGTGATAATGCTGACTTTGTCTACGGCTCCATAAGCCTCGAACAATGAGCGCACCTGGTCCTCACTCGAATCGAAGGACAGGTTTCCCACATAGATGTTCTTCATTGGTGCCTCGCATTTGCTGGTGGGAGGCCGTGTCGCGAATCAAGAATCGATGGCGCAGCGGCTGGTTAAGGTGAGTGGGACCACATGACTCTGCTCGCGACGATTCGACTTAGTGGTAAAAGGAAGGGCAGCTTGCGCTGCCCGAATTCTGGTTGACCCGAATTAAAGAACCTGCACGTTTTCAGCCTGCCATCCCTTGGGACCGCGCTTCACCTCGAAGCTCACGGCCTGGCCTTCCTGCAGCGAGCGGAAGCCGTTCGCTTGAATGGCCGAGAAATGCACGAAAACGTCTTCACCGTTCTGACGCGAAATGAAGCCAAACCCCTTGGCATCGTTAAACCACTTCACTATTCCTTGTTCCATTTTGTTGCTTGATTGTCCTTGTGTTGATGTTGCGCTGCGGGATCGGAAGGTTTCAGGCAGGAATCGCTCGTATACCGGAGGGATGGCTGCAAACGTGCCGTTCAAACAAACGCACCTTTACTATACACCGAAAGCAGGCGAAATTCTAACCCCCGGGCACTCTCTGGCTGAACAAGCATCACTCAGAGCACTCGGAGCAAAGCCTGACTCACTTTCTAGGATTTTTCGGCCTCTTCCGCTAAGCCTGGCGCCTCACAGGCAGATCAAACCTATTGCGCCAGCAACAAGAGCCGGCTTCCGGAATCCAGATACACCGTCGTCTTAGTCGACTGCACAATGGTTCCCGGCTCTCCCATGGAATAGCTTGCAATGGTCATGTCCTGAATGTAGCAAACGCCAGGGCGCATAGCGTCCGCCGATGCCGAACTCGATCCTTTTCGAATTCCGAGGCCCTTACTCAGCGTGTCGCTTCCCCCGCTGCCTCCCGACCGTCCTTCCTGTTGAGACATCTGGCTTACGCGGCCAGCCGACGACCCGGTATTCTCACCCGCAACTGGATCCACGCTTCCTTGCTCCCAGCGCGGCGCAACGCTCACCAGCGCCATCGTCACAGGTATCTCTTTGCCGTCCTTCAATTGCGCCTTATCGAACAGCAGCCCCAGCTTCGAAGGACCCTCGTTGTCAGCCTTCATCTTCACTTCCGTCACTTTGCCGACAATTTTGGTGCCTTTGGGAAGCTCGGTCCCGTCCTTGAGCTTGGTGGAGTCGGTCATGCGTGCGACGACTTCATCGCCCACTTTCGCTTTCTTCGGGTGAACGATCTTTTCCAACACGGCATGGATCTCAGGCGAAGATGCCTGTGCAGGTGGCGCTGCCGTACCCTGGGCAGCCGCGACTTGGTTAGCTATGACAACTGTGGACACGACCGTAAGCGCAGCAAGACCTATTCCGAAAAATCGATTCTGTTGGTGCATGATGCCCACTCCAAAGATGTTGTGAAGCGTAATGGAAGCCCCCGCCTTGCAGGTATCCGTCAGCTATTCAGATCATACGCTCTCCGCGCTGCCAAAGTTCTCTGCGGGTCAGTATAGTCTGCTGGCGAATGTCGGTCTGACGGATCCTCCGAATGGTTTAGCTTTAGTGTTGTGTTGTTCTGTCAATCCACCTGAAAACATAGGTAGTTGCATCAGAATTTGCGAAGGCAGGTCGGCCCGAAAGAGCCAGTAGTCTATGCCCCATAGATGTGCTATCCCGTTGCTGCCATGTTGGTCGGACGGCGTTAATCACTTGACATCGGAGTTAGCCGACCGCAGAATGCGAGAACTGGGACTGCTCAATCAGCGTCCCCAGAGACTCCCTGAATCCTCCCCTGGATGCGCGGAACCTGGACGAGTGGGTTTTCGGCGAACAAATGCGGGCTACTCTGCCCCCGGAAGGAATCTCCCATGCGATTTGGCGTAGTAATCAAGTTTTGTTTGGTTGCGATAGCAGCGTTCTTGCTGATCGGCGCGGCCTCTGCCCAGCAGGCTCCATTCTTTCCTAACTTCACCTCGGTAGCGAACCTGAAAATGAATGGTGCCCGGCAGGCAACGTGGGTTGTCAACGGCAACCCCCAAAAGGTCCTTCGCCTGACGCAAGGTGCCATCAGCGGTACAGAGGCGGCGACCGCGTGGTTCACGATTCCGCAGCAGGTGAACCTGGGCTTCACTACCTATTTTGAATTCCAGATACACAGTCCCCAATGCTGCAATCCAGGAGACGGGCTGGCCTTTGTCATACAAAACTCCTCACACACCGACGGGTCATACGGAGCAACTGGGGCCGGCATCACCGCTCGGGGTGTAAGTGAAGGCGGCATGGGATATACTGGCATTCCCAACAGCCTGGCAGTAGAGTTTGATACTTTACAAGACCCCTGGGATCCCACTTCGAACCACGTTGCCGTGCAAGGATGCGGTACCAACACCAACGGCCCAGTCCACATCCCCGGTACGTTCACGATTGGGAGTAACACAAATGTCACGAGCTGCCTGGTCGCCTCTGGAATCAACAGCAGCATTCGGCATCTGGGCGTGACGTGCTCGAATGATAGTTGTTTTGACGGCGCAGTCCATCAGGTTGTGATCGAATACACACCTCCAGCAAACGACAACCCTGGAACCTTGATGGTTTGGATCGATCAGCCTTTTGTTCCTCACACCCACACTCCATGTCCCAACACCAAGATTCCCGGGTGTCCGGTTGCGGCCGCCACCTCCATTAACATTCCCTACAACATCGACAACACACACAGCAGCAAGGGAATTTCGCTCGCCGGCGGTACGTCTGCCTGGCTTGGCTTTGCCGGATCGCAAACCAACCCCGAAACGCAGGTTGAGGACATCCTGGCGTGGGAATTCACGCCCCATGCTCCGGCGCAAATTCAGGAGGTGATTCAACCAGGAGGCACTGAGACCCTCTTTACCTTCGGCGCGAACGACACAGGGGTAACCTACTTTGATGGATTCGTGAACCAGAACGGCTGCGACGGAATGCACCCAGGCGATGTTTGTCTGATGACGGTGCTTGCTACTCCCACCCCGCGGAATGTCTTCTACCAGAATCGGCTGTTGGGAACGCCGTTCTCGAATGAACAGTGTGTCGTCTACCTGGGAACTGGTGGCAATTGCGTGGTTTATTCCATAACTTGCCAAAACAAGTCGGCTCCTAACGTAACCGTGACGTGTCCCGCCAGTTTGCCGAACACTTGCAACAACATCGGAGATCCAGGCTGTATTATCTTCGAAACCAGCTTTGACACCGCCGATCCCCTGACTCCGTCGAACGCGGACTACCTGAAAGCGGATCCCATTGGTAGCAACAATTGGATAACGATCTTCGAGATGTACGAGCCGAATGTTTTTGACGGAAGGACCACAGGGACCGGAAGTACGCCTTCGGACTTCGCGGCCACGCTCAAGGTATTTCAAAAGGGTCCGTAAACGAAACCCGGCTTCGGCCGGAGTAGTTCATTTGAAGCTAAGGGTGGCAGCTGCCCGCCATGTTCGATCATTGCGAGGGAATGCGGCGGGCAACGCGTGAAGGTCCATTTCTGCTGGTACGATCCGGGACCCTTTTCGACTGATGTGTGAGATTGGAGGAGCTACGCGCCGCCCTGATACGACTTCGCCGCTTCGCGGTACATGTCTTTCAGATCGGAACGATCAAGCAGCCGGCTGGCTCCGTTCTGCTTGCTGATCGATTCCAGAATCCGGACCGCTTCCTGGTACTGAGGCGCGTATTGATTGGTCCTGCCTGTCTTGCTGTAGATTTCACCCAGCAGGTAGTGCGCTCGAGCTTGCTCGACCATCAGCCCTAGCTTCTCCGCGCCATTCAGCGCGCGATCCAGCTCCTGCTGCGCATCTTGCGGCTTGCCGGTCGCGATTAGTGCCTCTGCTAGATAGACCGATGCCTGCACCGACAGCGCCTTGAGGCCCACGGTCTCGGTCTCGTCTACCAGTTTCTTCAAGACAGGTATGGCTGCCGGGCCGCGGTTCTCGACCACATCAAGTTTGGCCAGGTTGAACTGCGATACGGTTTGCAATTCGCGGTTTCTCGCCTTGGTTGCCACTTGCAACGCGCGATCATATTGCTGGTGAGCCGTGCCGTAATCTCCACGATAAAAATAGCTGTCACCCAAGTAGTTCAACGCCTGCGACAGCAGGACATCGTTTTTGACTTGCGTCGCCTGCTTGACAGCGTCTTCCAGATATTTCTGCCCTTCGTCCCAGCGGCCAACCTCCGACAAGGCGTTGCCATACCACGCCATGGCTTCGACCATCAGCCAGGTTTCGTCGTTGGTCGCCTTAAAGTCTTTGAGAGACTCCTCGAGCGCGCTCAGCGCTGAGTCGAACTTACCCTGATCGGTGAACAGCGAGCCCAAGCTGCTGGAGTTCACCGCGACCCCGTTCTGGTCGCCGCTATTGCGTCGGATCTCCTGTGCCTTCAGGAACTGGCTGACGGCAGTTTCATACTGGCCAAGGTCGACGTTCGTCTCTGCCAGATTGTGCAGCGTCTCCGCCATGTCGTCGGTGAGCTTCAGCTTCTCGCGAATCTGGTATGCCTGCTGGTAGTAAGTGAGAGCGTCCTGGAAGTTCCCCATGTAAGAGCGGATCGTGCCCAGGTTGTTGAGACACTGTGCCTGGTTGGCTTCGTCGCCCAACTCACGGAAAAGCCTCAGCGCATCATTGGTACTTTTGAGCGCCTCCTCGTATTGGGCATGGTCCGCGTAGAACGACCCTAGGTTCATGAGAATGGTTGCCGTGCTTCGCTTATCGCCAATCTTCTGGAACCCCGCCAGCGATGCCTTATAGTTCTGAAGCGCTGCGGCGTCGTTTCCCATCTTCGCCTGCACGCGCGCGATCATATTCAGGCTGCTGGCGACGCCTCGCTCCAAACCGAGCCGCTTACGGATTTCCAAAGCATCGGTAAAGTTCTTGAGCGCTTCCGGCATGTTGTTCAGGGCAAAATATGCCGCGCCCATCTGCTGCTCGACCGAAGCTTTGGCTTCGTCGTTGCCGAACTGGGTCGCCAAACTATAGGCCCTATTTAGGGGCTCCAATCCCGCCTGCGGATTTCCCGCTTCGATTTCGACCCTGCCGCTGGTCAACAGCGCGTCACGGTTGTTCAAGTCTGCCGATCGCACTCGCGCCAGTCGCTTACGCGCTTCTTCGTAGTTGCCGGTCTGCTCGTACAAATTCGCCAGCGCAAGCTGCGCGTCGATGTCGTCCGGGTTCGCCTGAGTCAACTTCTCGTACGCGGCTATTCCCTTTGCGGTGTCGTTCGTGATCACCGCATGATTGGCTTCGATCCGGTACTTCTCTTGCGCGGGAAGGTTATCGCTTAGCGTTACCGCACGCCGCGAAGCCATATCGGCCTTGTCGTCAAATCCCAGGCTGTGATACGACAGCGCCAGCTTGGAATATGCCAGCGCGAAGCCGGGATCTTCCGCGACCGCCTCTTCGAACTTCTTGGCGGCATCCTGGTCTTTGCCCGCGCGCGAAAGCTGCAACCCTTCGTCGTAGGCGCGCAGTGCCGGGATCGACTTGGTCAGGACGTACTGCGCGTGCCCCTTCAAGTCCTTGAGCACATCCGGATCGGTTGACAGGTTCCCGCGCACCTGCGACGCCAGGCTGTCTAACCCGCTCAGGAGCTCTTTCTCATTCGGAACATCAGCCTTCAGATCAAAGTTGCGATCGTTCTTCAGGTCGTAGACCGTGGCGTTGATACGGATCTGATCGCCAAACTTGGAGTACTGGCCATATACCACCGTCGTCGCGCTGGTGAAGTCAGCAATGCGCGTCAAGGTCGAAAGATCAAGTTGCGACTGCGGCGAGATATGCAAGTCCCGCAACGCCTGTTGCAGGCGGCTCGGCGAAACCAGCCGCACTCGTTGCGACTGTCCGATGTCGGTACTCAGTGTCTCGGACAAACTCGACGACAACCAGTTCAGGCTAGGATCGGAAGAGGCGTTGTAGAACGGCACAATTGCCAGCGAAAGCGATGCGGCCGATGCCTGCTGACCACCTGTCGTACCGCCGCCAATTTTCGACTTCACTGCGATGCCGATTCCTGCGGCCAACGCCAACGCAACCACGCCTGCGCCCACCCATTTCAGCGGGAATTTCTTCGCACCCGCCGCCGTTTTCGCTTCTGCTCTGGTCTGCATCGCTGGATCAGCAAACACGGACGCGCGCAGAGCTCGCCCCGCCCCGCTCGATCGCGGACGCTTCCCCTCGAACACATCCAGATCGTCGATCAGCTCCTGCACCGAGTTGTAACGCGCCTTCGGATCACGCTCCAGACACTTGGCTGCAATCGCACTCAGCGCCGGCGGAATCGTGGGGTCGACATCGCACAGCGGCACTGCTCGCTCCTGGGTTCGCTTTACCAGACTCGCGATCGCGCTCTCTGCCCTGAAGGGAATATTTCCCGTCAGCAGCTCGTAGAAGATCAATCCCATGGTGAAGATGTCCGAGCGCGCATCCAGATCAGAACCCATCGCCTGCTCCGGCGACATGTACTCCATCGTTCCAATCATCATCCCAGTCTGGGTCATGCCGTCACCCTGAACGGTCTTCGCCAGCCCGAAATCCATGATCACCACACGCCCCGACGCATCGCGCATGATGTTGCCGGGCTTCAGATCGCGATGGATAACTCCCTCATGGTGCGCCGCCAGCAGACCGGAGCACGCTTGCCGCATGATGTCGACGGCTTCTTTGGGTGGGAGCTTGCCGTGGCGCGTCAGAACCGTGCGCAGGTCCTCACCCTCGATGAACTCCATGGTGATGAACTTCACGCCGTCGGCTTCGTTCAGGTCGTAAATGCGTATGATGTTGCGGTGCGTGACCTGGCGAGCGAGCACCAGCTCCTGTTTAAAGCGCGCCAGGATCGCTTGATTGCCGGCGAGATCGGGGCGGATGACTTTCAACCCAACCGTGCGATCAACCTCAATGTCGCGCGCTTTATAGACGGCGCCCATTCCGCCCATTCCCAGCAGCTTTTGAATTTCATAGCGGCCGCCGAGCACAGTGCCGACCTCGAGCACGGTCGCACCGATCGCGACATAGACTGGATTAGGAACGGCTGAGTTGCCTTCCCGAAGCTTGCGCGTCTCCACCAAAGTGGCGTCGTCAGCAGAATCTCGTCGATTCGAAGGAGGCGGCAACGGTTGCGGATCAGAACCAGGGAGTTTGCGCGGGCCGACTTGCGCAACATCGAGGCCGCCATGATCGACCTGCGTCCTGTCGTTCGGGTTCAAGGCAGGCTGAGGCGTCGCGGCAGAACTCTCGCCGCTTGATACAGCGGTTCCCTCTTGCGCTCTCCGAGATCCTCGGTCCGCGTCGCCTGGCATGTCACCTACGATCGTTGGTACCCAGGAGTAGGGTGGGCAACCACACTACCAAATTTAGGTATCCCCTCAGTATATCTTCGTTTTGCCCATCGCAACCGGCGAATCCACCTGTTTCTTGGGTCGTAAACAACGCCTTCCGCTAGATACCACCGGCGATAACACTGAGGTTCAAGTTCGCTGTCACCTAAGTGATAGCGGTACCGGATGATCCAATACTGGAACTTCGCACAGCCGCAAAGCCATGGCCCAGATACCCGACGGCAAGAACATTGCGAGTCCTGTACCCACCGCGACAGCCCGGGGCGAGACTCCATGATCGATGGCCTGACCGGCAATCCAAGTTGCCGCCGCCAGCAGAAACATTGAGATCGCCAGGTCAGCCCCGAACAGGCGTCCTAGAAACCGATTCTCCGCATTGAGGTGCAGGCTCGAAAGTCCACGCCAAGTGGTTGAAAACACATAATGAGCTAATGTTGTGGCTTTCATGAAATTTCACGGGCCGTAGGCCCTAATTGGCAGGGTCGAAAATCGCCTTCCTCATGCCGGATTTCCCAGCGGTTCGACTCGATAGCCAAGGTTTCGGAGTGTACGGATCATTCGCACGGTGCGGGCTCGCCTGGACTTTTCGGAAACTGCGGGGCCACGTTCCTCGTAGCGAACCCCTTTATGCAAAATGATCCAGATCAGCCGACACAGGCGATGTGCAATTGCCCCAATGGTTTTATTGTGTCCTAAGCGTGGCACCAGACGACGGTACAGGATTTCGAAGATGCTGCCTTTATGTTTGACGGCAGCATTGGCACACTGATTGAGGATGCGGCGCATCTGGCGGTTGCCCTTTGGTGAGCGTGGGCTATAGTTCACGCCTGCGGTTTCTTCCTCTC
>Ga0306921_10001947_pt1 | contig 20426 bp, 18 predicted proteins | sample sta12Cox44000080_FD_203760 | JGI IMG/M metagenome (GOLD analysis project Ga0306921, IMG submission 203760) | Lab enrichment of tropical soil microbial communities from Luquillo Experimental Forest, Puerto Rico - statoxic.12C.oxic.44.000.080 (v2)... | ecosystem: Environmental > Terrestrial >... | reverse complement strand
CGGCGAAGGCGTTGCCACGGGTGCGATCGAAGTGATGCGGGTCGCCGGGGGGCAGGAGACCGCGGCTGCCGCCGTTGAAATAGCCGGGGATATCGAGACCGCGCAGGAGCGCAATCGCCTCTTCATGGCCGCGCGCGGTCCAGACCTGCTGCCCGTAGAGAATCGCCGGGCGCTCGGAGTTCACCAGCAGGTCGGCGAGCTTCTCAATGTCGCGCGGATCGCCGGGCGAGCGGGTCGAAGCGCGGTAATGGCCGGGCTTGGGCACGATCGCCTTGGCGCGGTCGACCTCACGGTCGAGCACATCGCGCGGGATCTCGAGGTAAACGGGTCCGGGCGCACCGTTGAAAGCTTCACGCGCGGCCATGGCGATCATGTCCGCCACGCGCTCGGTTGCCGGCACGGTGGCGGCGAACTTGGTGATGGGCGACATCATGTCGACGTGCGGCAGGTCCTGGAGCGAGCCCATCTTGTGCTGGGTGAGCGCTCCCTGGCCGCCGATGTGCAGCACCGGGCTCTCGGAGCGGAAGGCGGTTGCAATGCCGGTCACCGCGTTGGTGCAGCCGGGACCTGCGGTGGTTACTACGCAGCCGAGCTTGCCGGTCTGGCGGGCATAGCCGTCGGCGGCGTGCGCCGCGACCTGCTCGTGGCGCACGTCGATGATGCGGATGCCCTCATCGATGCAGCCGTCGTAGATGTCGATGATGTGGCCGCCGCAGAGGGTGAAGATCGTGTCGACGCCTTCGTTCTTCAGCGCCTTGGCGACCAGGTGGCCACCGGAAACAACATCGGCGTCGCGGCTCTTGCGCTTGAGCGTATCTTCGGCGGTCGTCGTGCCCTTGTTTTCCGCAGTTTTTGGCGCCGTTTCGAGCATACCTGCCTCCATTCTTGAGCTGATTTCTGCGACCGCAGCCCCCTGGGTCGCAGCGGCGCACCGGAGAATCGCCCGCAGAGGCGATTCCGGGGCGCACAGCGCGCTCCTCCGGACGTCAGAGCCGGAGGAGCGCGTTCTTCAAGTGTCAGCGTGTTGCCAACTTCGCCGTCGAGTCGACGCTGCCCGTGCCGAGGCGACTGGTGTACGCGCTGCGCATCGGCTTCAGAACAAAGAGCGCCATGAGCCCCGCGACGATGGCGAGTGTCGCGGCCATCATGAACACGGGATGCCAGTTGCCCTTCGCAGCGATGATGCTGGTGAAAGGCACCAGTATCGCCGCCGTGCCCTTCGCCGTGTACATGAAGCCCGTGTTGGTCGTCGCGTAAGTGGCCCCGTAGGTGTCGGTCACCGTAGAGGGGAAGAGACTGTAGATCTCGCCCCAGGCAAAGAACACGAGGCCGGAGAGCACGACGAACCAGACGGGGTTCGTGCCGAAGTTCGCAAGGGCGATGATGCCGAGGCCCTCTAGCATGAAGGCGATGAACATCGTCTGCTCACGCCCGATGTGATCGGACACCCAGCCGAAGAACGGCCGGGTGAGGCCGTTCAGGATGCGATCAAAGAAGAGCGCGAAGGTGAGCGCCGGCATGGTGAGGCCGATGAGGCTCACCGGGATCTTGTCTACGCCGAAGTCCTTCGCGATCGGTGCGAGCTGCGCAGTCGCCATGAGCCCACCCGCCGCCATCATTATGAACATTGCGTACATGACCCAGAAAACCGGAGTCGACAGCATCTGCAGCGGCGTCGCCTGGTAACGGCTTGCTCCGGGCGCGATCTTCGGTGCACCCGTGAAGAAGGAGCTCGGCGGCGCCATGATCAAGAACCCGAAAATGATCACCACGATGCCCTGGATCAGGGCGAAGGTGAGGAAGGTTTGTTGGAAGCCCGAGGCCTTGATCATGTTGGCGATCGGAATGATGGTGAGCGCCGAACCCATGCCAAAGCCCGCCGCCGTCAGTCCTGCGGCGAGTCCGCGCCGGCCGGGGAACCACTTCACCGCATTCCCTATGCACGTGCCGTAGACCGCCCCCGCACCGATACCGCCGACGATCCCGGCGAAATAGAACATGGCAAGCGAGTCGGCGAAGGACATGAGCACCCAGGCGAAGAGACAGAGAATTCCGCCGCTCACGATCATCCACCGCGGGCCGAACTTATCGACCAGCCACCCCTCCGCGGGTACCAGCCAGGTCTCGAACAGAACGAACAGAGTGAAGGTGACCTGGATGGCCGCCTTGCTCCATCCGAACTTCTCGCCGATCGGCACGACGAAAAGCGTCCAGCCGTATTGATAGTTGGCGACCATCACCATACAGATGATGCCGATGATGAGTTGTGGCCACGGTTGGCTCAGGCCAGAAGAAGAAGTGGGTCGAGGAATCGTGTCGGTAGCCATCGCTGTTCCCCCTAAGTCGACTGAAGGCTAAATGTCGTCAACCGGTTGCCATGAGCTTCGACGATTCGCAGTACGCGCAGCGCCGCCGCAGGTGGAATGCACCGCCGGCGTGCACCGCGCCCTCGCACGGGTGCGATGGCGATGCGCGCTTGCGAATCTGTTCGACAATGAGCGACCCCCGGGTGACCTCCCCTTGAATTGTAATTAAAAGAAAAAGGTTCATACCCGGGTGATGTGGGCTCGACCATATGTGATATATCTGTTGGTTGTCAAATCGGTGCAGGTTGGTTGAATGGGGCACCAGCGAGAGGGCAGGCGTTGCTATACCGACGCAGTGTAGCGACGGTATCCCTCACCCTGCACCAAAATGGGGAGGCAGGGGATAGCGGCGATATGAGATATTTGATATATCACCAAGGGACGTTCCTGGAGGGTTCGCGGATTCCTGATGAAGAGTCACCGGCCCCGTGGTAGATGACTTACGCGCGTGGTAGAGACAAAGAGAATGAGCGCCTCGCTTCCGCCCCAAGAGCGTACCCGGACGACCGCACAGTTGATTGCGGGACATCTGGCGCTTTCCCCACTCAACTCGGTCAGCCTCCGGGATCAGGCCTACACGCTTCTCAAGGAGGCCATTGCCAGCACCGACATCTACAGCCAGCGCCAGCGGCTGCGCCTCGATGAGCGCGAGCTGATGCAGGCGCTCGGGGTGAGCCGCACACCGATCCGCGAAGCGCTCTCGATACTCGAGCAGGAAGGGTTCGTGCGCACGCTGCCGCGCCGCGGCATCTTCATCGTGCGCAAGTCCAAGCGCGAGATCATCGAGATGATCCAGATGTGGGCGGCGCTCGAGAGCATGTCGGCGCGTCTTGCGACGCTGCACGCACCCGATGCGGAAATCGCCAAGCTCCGGCATCTGTTCGATGAGTTTCAGAATTCGCCGCCCGCCGAGCACATCGGCGAGTACTCGGACGCCAACATCGCTTTCCACCAGATGATCATCCGACTCGGCGGCTCACAGCTCATCGCCGATGCCACCAAGAATCTTTTCATTCACGTGCGCGCCATCCGCAAGGCGACCATCTCGCAGGACAACCGCGCCGCGCGCTCGATCATCGATCACCTGAAGATCATCGAGGCCCTCGAGCGTCGCGACACCGAGCTCGCCGAGCGCCTCACGCGGCAACACACTCTCGACCTCGCCGCGCACGTCGAGCGGTACTGCGACTTTCTCGACTAGAACGCTGCGGCGTAATTTCGCGCGGACGCTGCTAGCCCGCCGGGCGCAGCGACCTGCGTCGTGACGCGCGCGGCCCTCCCGCGAGCGCCGGCGCCGCTTGCACACGCGGCTCACCCGGCCAGGCGCTGAAGCCCGACCGCACCAGCCGCGCGATGAGCGGCGCCCCCTCGCGCAGCAGGAAGTCCTTGAATGCCGCCGCCACCGGCGGCAGGCGCTTGGTGCGGTTGTGCACCAGGTACCAGTTGAGGAGCGCGGGAAAGCCCTGCACGTCCAGCACGACCAGGTTGCCCGCCTGCAGATCGAGACTGATGGTGTGCGCCGAGAGGAACGCGATCCCGAAACCGGCCACCACCGCCTGCTTGATCGTCTCGGTGCTGTGGATCTGCATGGCGATGGTGAGCCGCGGGAACTGTCGGCCAAACACCTCGCGCATCGAGGTCCAGGTGTCCGAGCCCTGCTCGCGCTGCACGAAGCGCTCGTGGTTGAGCGCCGTGCGCGGAATCTGCCGCACTCCGGCGAGCGGATGGTTGGGTGGCGCCACGATGACGTAGGGGTGGGGCGCGAACGGCACCGCGACGATGTCCATGTCGGTCGGCGGCCGCACCATCACCGCGAGGTCGGTGAGATTGTCGGCGAGGTGCCGCAGCAGGCTCTCGCGGTTGTGCACCGTGAGGTTGAAGTCGATGCCCGGGTGGGATTCGCCGAATGCGGCGAGCAGCCGCGGGAAGAAATAGTCTCCGGCGCTGATCACCGCGACGTTCAGCCGTCCGCCGGTCACCCCCTTCAGCTGCGCGAGCGCATCCTCGGCTTCCTTCAGGCACTGCGCGATGGCAGACGCGCAGTGGAGCATCTCGTTCCCGGCCGCGGTCAGGTACGTCTTGCGACCGATGCGCTCGAACAGCGGTAGTCCCACGAAGTTCGCGAATTCCTTGATCTGCGTCGATACGGCCGGCTGCGAGAGGTGCAGCTCGGCAGCGGCGCGCGAGAAATTCTTGTGGCGCGCGGCTGCGGCAAACACCCGCAGCTGGCGCAGCGTGATGTTTTTCATGAGGCCAGCATACTCTCCCCGATGTATTCTGAAAAGCTAATACTCGAAATAGAAACCTTTAAGTTTTCTTTTGGTGGAGAAAGGCCTACGGTGGATGACAGACCCATCCAGCGGAGCCGGTGATGTCAAATGCAGCCGTGAGCGAACGTGTGGCCGAGCATGTGACCGAAGAGTGTCTCGCCGCCGAGCTCGAGGCGTACAACCGGGCCTTTCTCGAGCTGGAGCTGTCGTGGCGCTGGGATGCACCGACCTTTCGCGACCTCCTGCGGAGCGCGGCCGACCGGGACTTCGTCGGTGCGTACGTCGAGCGTGAGCAGCCTCATCTGTTGCGGGTCTACGAGAAGTCGTTTCTGCGCGATCTGGTACTTTCGGCGAAGGACCGCTATCAGCGGGAGTGCTGAGCCGGCAACCGCCTGATGAGCGCCGCGGGCGACTGACTACGGTCGCCAGGGGAGGGTGGACGCGTGAAGATCGCCATCGTGGGCTGCGGCGCTATCGGTGGTTACGTCGGAGCGAAGCTGGCTCTTTCCGGAGAGGCGGTGACGCTCATCGTGCGCGGCGCGACTCTCGAGGCGGTGCGCGCGCGCGGCATCACGCTCCACATGAGCGATGGCCGAACGCTGGTTGCCGATAACCTCACCGCAACCTCCGATTACGCCGGCGCCGGCGCGCAGGATCTGGTGATCCTCGCGGTCAAGGCTCATCAGCTCGAGGCAGTCGCGCGTCAGGTCCCGGAGCTCTTTGGTCGCGACACGGTGGTCGTGACCATGCAGAACGGGATTCCCTACTGGTACTTCCATCGCCACGGTGGCGCGCTCGCCGGCAGCATCGTGCGCAGTGTCGACCCCGAGGGCGTGATCAGCCGACTCATTCCGGCCGAGCGGGTGCTGGGGTGCGTGGTGTACCCGGCCACGGAGCTGCTGGCACCGGGAGTGGTGAAGCACATCGAAGGCGATCGTTTTCCCCTCGGTGAGCTCGATGGCTCGGTAAGTGAGCGCGCACAACGCGTGTCAGAGTGCTTCACCCGCGCGGGCTTTAAGTCTCCGGTGCTCGACAACATCCGCGCCGAGATCTGGCTGAAGCTCTGGGGCAACCTGACTTTCAACCCGATCAGCGCGCTCACGCGCTCCACACTCATCGAGATCTGCCAGTTTCAACCGACGCGCGACCTTGCGACCACGATGATGACCGAGGCGCAGAGTGTCGCCGAGAAGCTCGGCATCCGCTTTCGCGTGCCGCTCGAGCGGCGCATCGCCGGCGCGGAGAAGGTCGGCCGGCACAAGACCTCCATGCTCCAGGATGTCGAGGCCGGAAGGACTCCCGAGCTCGATGCGCTCCTTGGCTCGGTGGTGGAGCTCGGGCGCCTGACCCACACGCCCACACCCCACATCGATACGGTCTATGGCCTCACGCATCTGCTCGCGCGCTCGGTCACCGATGTGCCTGCGGCGCGTGCGCCATGACCCCGGTCCTCGCTGCGACATAGTGGGTGATGCGCGGGGCTTCGCGCGAGAAACGCCCGACACGTTCCTCCAGCGCCTGGTCGGCGCGGGTAACCCTGCGGTGCTGGCGCATGTGCTCGAGCCACGAATCGACCAGCCAGGTTTCGATCATCCGCTCCGGGTGAGCCGTATCCTGGAACAGGTTCCAGTCATACGCGCCATCGCGACGGCGCTCGCGCGCGAGCGGCCCCATCGCGGTCAGGAACGCCTCGCGGTGCTCGGCCGGCACATGGTATTCGACGGTAACCAGCACCGGTCCCACATCCTCATTGACCCCGGCCGCCAGCACCGGCTCCGGCCAGTGCATCGATGGCGTCAGGTCTGCCGCCGGCCCCGACTGCAGCTTCCAGCGGCGCGTCAGCCAGAGTGCGAGCAGCGCGCCGGCCCCGGCAAGGTAATGAGTCGGCGCAAGCCCCAGGTGCTCCGCTACCAGACCCCAGAGCGCACTGCCGACCGTCATCGTGCCGAAGAACACGGTCACGTACGCGGCGAGTCCGCGGCCGCGTACCCAGTCGGGCAGCACCGTCTGCGCTGAAACGTTGAGCGTAGCGAGTACACCGATCCAGCTGATCCCCGCGAGCAGGCATGCGAGCACCGCCACCCAGCCCTCGCGCGCGAGTCCGAAGAGCACGAGCGCGAGGGCTGTGCCTGCCTCACCCAACATGACGACGCCATCGGGCCCCCCATGAGCGCGCGCCCGCGGCAGAAGAAATGCACCGCCGACCGCGCCCGCACCGATCGCGGCGAGCAGCGTGCCGTACAGGCCGGGACCCCCCTGCAGCTGATTGCGAGCCACGAGGGGCAGCAGCGCCCAGTAGGCGCTCGCGAACAGGAAGAAGCCGATGGCACGCACCAGCGTCGCCCGCAGCGGGCGGTTGTAGCGCGCGTAGCGCACTCCGGTGCGAAGGGCGCCGCCGAGGCGCTCCGCCGGCAGACCGCTCACGGTGGCAGCCGGCGGACGCCACATGAGAAGCACCGCGATCACGCCGGCGTTGCTGAAGGCATCGAGCCAGAAGGGCGCAGCGATACCCAGGCCGAGGATGATGAAACCGGTGACCGCAGGCCCCACGACGCGGCTGATGTTGATACCCACACTGTTGACGGCCACCGCCGAGGAGAGCGCCTCTGGCGGTACCAACAGCGGCACGATCGCGTACCAGGCGGGTGTCTCGAATGCCGCGAGCGTGCCCAGCAGGAAAATGAAGAACAGCAGCAGCGCGGGGCCCACCAGGTGCAGCGTGAGCAGCAGCGCGAACAACGCGCTGAAGAGCAGCGTGAGAATCTCGAGCGCGAGGATCAGCCGGCGCTTGTCGATCACGTCCGCGAGTGCCCCGGCCGGCAAAGCAAACAGGAAGAGCGGCAGACTGTTGGCCACCTGGACCAGCGAGACGATCAATGGGCTCGGATTCAGACTCGTCATCAGCCAGCCGGAGGCCGCGTTGTACATCCATGTGCCGACGTTGGAGACGACGGTCGCGATCCACAGCCAGCGGAACACCGGATAGCGCAGCGCTACCCAGGCGGCCGAAACTGACGCGCGCACCCCGGTGTTGCTGTCCGCCTCTGCGGTCTGCTGCGCCACGCCTTTGCGCTCTACTTGTCTAGGTCTTGTCTACGTCGCGCTCATGAGGGCGGCGCCACCAGTACGGCTACTCGCACCGTCGGGCTGCTCGCGGAGCTCAGTTGCAATGTGAGCGCAACCCGCGCCGGCAACACGAACTCGACAATCTTGTGAGGAGCGCTGCAGCCGTTGCGCCCCTGAAAGTCGCGTGAGTGGACCTGGGTGCCCTCGGACACCACATCCACCCAGATGGGCTGATCGAGCGCAATGCGGTACACACCCGCGGACGGCAACCTCAGGACGGCGAGCCCGGCATAGCCGTCGGTTGCCCGGCTCTTCTCGGGTGCGGCGGCAAAGTGAACCTGCGACTGCGGTGCGAGCGTGAGCTCGTAAAGCTGACCCGTGGTGAGCGCCGGTGACTCGCTGGGCGCGAGTCCGGCACTCAGCCGGTGGGGTATCTCGCCGAAGAGGGCGCGCTCGTGAGTGACATCCCAGGAGAATGCCGCGCATGGATCCGCGGTAGCGGACGCGCTGCCCGAGTCGGGCGCGCCGAATCCGACGTTGAGCAGGGCTGTCAACAGGAGGCCGACCCTCACTCGCACAGGCCGGCCTCCACACAGCGGGTCGTACGGCGCGCGATCACGCGGTTGAAACGCCCGACACCTTAGCTTCCTCAGAGTTTCTCACCCCGCGCCATCAGATGCTGCCCGATGAACCAGCTCTGCAGCTCGTTGGTGCGAATGACTTCGCTCACGATCAGATCGTTGCTGCCGTCATCGCCGCCCTCAGCCGCCTCATGGGCGAGTGGCCGGGCCTCGGTCAGGACCGTTTCGTGCGCCTCGAGCAGCCGGCGCAGCTGCGCCGGCACGCTCTCGCGGCCACGCGGCGCGCGCGCAATGCGGGTTTCCTCGACCACGTCCTGAGCAAGGGCGAGCGTCACGCCGCCCAAGGTCTGTACGCGCTCGGCCAGCGAGTCCATCAACTCCACCTGCTCGCCATAGTGCTTGTCGAACAGCAGGTGCAGCTCGTAGAAGGTGGCGCCCGAGGTCTGCCAGTGAGCTTTCTTGTAGAGGTCGCGCATGGCCATGGTATGGGCCAGCAGACGATTGAGTGCCGCCACGCTCTTGTGGCGGATCTGCTCGGAGAGTCCCAGACGCGAGGCGACGAGGCTGCCGAAGGGTTGGATAATCGACTCATCGTTGCTCATGGCATGCCCTCCTCGGGAGTGTGGCGGGAGCGCTCGTGGTAATTGTTCGGCGCGCAGTGTAAACCGGCTGCCACACCTATTGCCGTCCACATGCCCGCGGTGTCATATGCGGTGTTCGATCGAGTGTTTGATGAGGGTGCAGACGTGAGCACGGGCCTGGCGGTATCCTCTACACGGAATACGAAAAACGTCACGGTGCCCTGATCGGCTCGCCCAGCCGCGGCACCTTATGTAAGCCTGCTCCGACACATGATTCAGAGAAGCCGTAGCCTTAACGCTGGCACACTGCGTCGCAGTAAGCCGCGGTTTTGCCTGCCCTCAGCGGAGCCCACCCAGGTGCCTTCATGCCGCCCCGCCTGCGGAAGCCGGCTGTGATCGCCGCACTTCTGCTGGCCTCGGCGATGCTGTCGATCAAGATAGCAGACCAGGGGGCGCGCAATCCCCCGGCAGCGTCGGAGCACAAAACGGTGGTCGTTCCACCGCTGCCGCAAACGGCGCCGCCGGCTGAGCCGGGGCCGTTCACATTTGCCAACGTGCAACAGCTCGCCAAGGAGCGCGCCGCGCACGAGTACCGCCAGGGGTCTCAGAACTTGCCGGCATCGCTCGCCAACCTGACCTATGATCAGTACCGCGACATCCGCTTTCGTCCGGCGAGTGCGCTATGGCGGGGCCAGGCCCTGTTCGAGGTGCAGTTCTTTCACCGCGGCTACCGCGTCCGCCAGCGCGTCAACGTGTACGAGGTGACGCCGGCGGGTGCGGGACTCGTGGAGTACAGCCCGCGACTGTTCACTTTCGGACACCTGTTGAAGACACCGAAGCTGTCGTCCGAGGTGGGGTTTGCGGGCTTTCGCATCCATTACCCGCTGCAGACACCGACTTACAAGGATGAGTTGCTCGTGTTTCTCGGTGCTTCGTATTTCCGCGTCCTCGGCCGCAACCAGCACTACGGCGCATCGGCGCGCGGACTGGCGATCGACACCGGGGCGCAAAGCGGGGAGGAATTCCCCACCTTCACGGATTTCTGGCTGGTGCGCCCGCAACCGACCGACCGCAGCCTCACGATTTACGCGCTGCTCGACAGCCGCAGCGTGGCGGGGGCTTACCAGTTCGACGTGCGTCCGGGAGATGTTACGCAGGTCGAGGTGCACTGCGATCTCTATCCGCGGCGCACCATCGCCAAGCTCGGTGTGGCGCCGCTCACTTCGATGTACCTCTACGGCGAGGACGGCACGGGGCGGCATTTCGATGACTTCCGTCCCCAGGTTCACGACAGCGACGGTCTGATGAGCGAGACCGGTCACGGGCAGTGGATCTGGCGTCCGCTCGCCAATCCGCGTGAGCTGCGCGTGAATCGCTTCGTGGATGAGGATCCCCGCGGCTTCGGCCTGCTCCAGCGCGACCGCAACTTTGCGCATTACGAAGATGTCGAATCGCAATACCAGTCGCGGCCGAGCTACTGGGTGCAGCCGCTCGGCAACTGGGGCAAGGGCGGTGTCGAGCTGGTCGAGATACCGAGCGATGAGGAGATCCACGACAACATGGTGGCTTACTGGGTGCCAGATGGACCGGTAAACGCAGGCAAGCCTCTCAGCTTCTCCTACCTGCTGTCGGCATTTGCCGAGAACCCGCGCTGGCCGCCGGGCGGACGGGTGACCGCGATGCGCAGCGGCAACCCCGCGGTGGGCGATAACAAGGGTCATTTCGGCCCCGGCGCGCGGCGCATGGTGATCGAATTCGCCGGCGGGGATCTCGAAGGCCTCGAGGGCACCCAACCGGTCAAGGCAGAGCTGAGTGCCGATAACGGCCAGATCGATGCGCTCACCGTGCAACGCGTGCCGCAGAGCAGCGCCTGGCGAATCTCCTTCGTCGTCACGCCCCGGAAGAAGCCGGTGGTGGATCTGCGCTGCTTCCTCACGCTCTACGGCGAGGTCCTGACGGAAACCTGGGTGTACCAGTGGACGCCCTGAGCGAACGCCGCTACCGCTGGCAGGTGCGCGTTCGGCGCACGCTGTTCTTCGGTCTCACCTTCCTGACCTCCGCGGCGGCGACCGCGTTGCTGCTCAATGTGCTGGAGGCGAACGGTGTAAGCGGCATCGAAGTGGTGGGCGTGGTGCTGTTCTTTGCGCTCTTCACCTGGATTGCCGGCGCACTGTGGACCGCCATCGCCGGCTTCGCCATGCGGCTCGCCGGCCGCGATCCCCTCGGCATCGATGTGCAGGAGCTGGCGGGGCGCGCCTTGCGCACGCGCACCGCCGTGGTGATGCCGATATACAACGAAGATCCGGTGCGCGTCGGCGCCGGCCTCACCGCGGTCTGGTCCTCGCTCGCGCGCGAGAGTGAGCAGGGCGCGTTCGATCTTTTCATCCTCTCCGACACGAGCGATGAGCGCATCGCAGCCGATGAGGAGAAGATGTGGCGGGGCCTGGTCGCGCGTTACGGCGCCGAGCGCGTCTTCTACCGCCGCCGCATCGACCGCAGCGAGCGCAAGGCGGGCAACATCGCCGACTTCGTGCGCCGCTGGGGCGCGAACTACGAATGCATGGTCGTGCTCGATGCCGACAGCGTGATGAGCGGTCACGCGCTCGTCACGCTCGCGCGCGCCATGGAAGCTCACCCGCGGATCGGTATCCTCCAGTCCCTGCCGTTGCCGGCGGGACGCGAGACGTTCTTCGGACGTTTCATCCAGTTCGGCTCACGCCTGCAGAGTCCGATGCTGTCATCGGGGCTCGCGTGGTGGCAGGTAGGCGAGGGCAACTACTGGGGCCACAATGCCATCGTGCGCGTGCAGCCGTTCGCGCAACACTGCACGTTGCCGCGGCTTTCCGGGCGACCGCCGCTCGGCGGTGAGATCCTGAGTCACGACTTCGTCGAGGCCGCCTTCATGCGCCGCGCCGGGTTCGAGGTGCGGCAGCTCCCGGAGCTCGAGGGCAGCTGGGAAGAGGTGCCGGCGAATGTCATCGACTACGCCGCACGCGATCGTCGCTGGACGCAGGGCAACCTGCAGCACTCCCGCGTGCTGGTATTTCCGGGACTTCATGCGCTCAGCCGCGTGCACATGCTGACCGGCATCGTGGGCTACGCCAGCTCGCCGATGTGGCTCGCGCTCCTGCTGCTGAGCTCGCTCCTGAGTGCCATCGAGGCCGCGAAGAAGCCGGAATACTTCTGGCCCGGGCTGCAGAGCCTGTATCCGCACTGGCCGCAGATCCGCAGCGGCGAGGTTGTGCTGCTGTTCATCCTGACACTCGTGGTGCTCCTGCTGCCGAAGATTCTCGGTGCGATTCTCGCGATCCGCGATCGCACGCTGCGGCGGGAGTACGGCGGCAGTGGGGCGCTGTGCCTGAGCCTGCTGGTCGAGCAGCTCTTCAGCATGCTGCTGGCGCCCACCATGATGCTGTTCCATTCGACCTTCGTGGTGCAGACGCTGCTCGGCCGCTCGGTGTCGTGGAATGCACAGGAGCGCAGCGAGCGCGGCGTCACTTTCCGCGACGCCTTCCGCCGGCAGAAGTGGCACCTGGCGCTCGGTGTTGCCTGGGGTGCGGCCATGCTGTATCTCGCGCCGCAGTTCTTCTGGTGGCTGACCCCGGTGTTGGTGGGATTGCTCGTCGGTATTCCGCTCACCGTGTGGACCAGCCGCATGAGTGCCGGAAGGTTGCTGCGGCGCACCGGCCTGCTCCTGACACCGGAGGAGACCGCACCGCCACCTGAGCTCGTGGCTTTGAGCCGCGCGGGCGAGGACATACTGCGGTTGGTTTCGACTCCCGAACCCCTCGTGCCGCCGCCGGTTGTGCCCCCTCCCGTCCGGCCGCCTGCTTACTATCCACCACAGCGCAAGTCGGGTTGATGCGATAATGGAAGATCCCGCGGACGGGGGACGGCGGGGATGCGGACGCAATAACCAAGGAGTGCACTCATGAAGCGCAGTTTTGTGTACCTCGCAGGCGTGTTGTTGCTGTTGTGCAGCGCCGCGAGTTGGTCCGATGAGTACAGTGACACGGTGGACCTGTTCAAGAATGCCGGCGCGAGCGCGTCGTTCTTCAAGGACTGCTACGGCTACGCTGTGTTTCCGACGATCGGCAAGGGCGGACTGGGAGTCGGTGGCGCCCACGGCAACGGCCGGGTATTCAAGCAGGGCACCTACGTTGGCGATGCGTCCATGACGCAGGTGACCGTTGGGTTGCAGGCCGGCGGGCAGGCCTACAGCCAGATCATCTTCTTTCAGGATCAGCGCTCGTTCGATGAATTCACCAACGGAAATTTCGAGTTCGCGGCCGACGCAAGTGCCGTCGCGATCACGGCCGCCGCCGGGGCGAGTGCCACCACGACCGGCTCGAGTGCCGGCGCCAGCGGCGGGGCGAAGGACGCGACAACGAAGGGCAAGTATCACAAGGGCATGGCCATCTTCACCATCGTGAAGGGCGGCGCGATGTACCAGGCGACGCTGGGCGGTCAGAAGTACAAGTACAAGCCAAAAGCTTGAGCTGACCACGCCGGCCGGCCCGACGCCGCGCGCCGTTCGCGCGGGGCGCACGCCGAGTGTCCGCCGCAGCCCGGGTCGAGTGGACCCGGGTTCGGGTGGTGGCGTGGGTAAACGATGCGTAGTTGACCGAACAGGAGATCATGATGAAGCGTAGTGTTACTTTTCTCGCCGCTGCCGGGCTGCTGCTGTGCGCAGCGGCGAGCTGGGCAGACGATTACACCGATACCATTCAGCTCTTCAAGAATGCCGGAGCGAGCAGCAGCTTCTTTAACAAGAGCTATGGCTATGCGGTCTTTCCGGGTATCGGCAAGGGCGGCTTCATCGTCGGCGGCGCCCACGGCAACGGGCGCGTATACCGCCACGGTGCGTGTACCGGCGGTGTGTCCATGACACAGGTGAGCGTCGGACTGCTCGCGGGCGGTGAGGCATTTCGCGAGATCATTTTCTTCGAGGATCAGCGCGCGTTCGATGATTTCACCAAGGGAAGTTTCGAATTCGGCGCCGATGCAAGGGCGGTGGCCATTACTGCTGCGGCCGGGGCCACTGCCGGCACGACCGGTACCAGCGCCGATGCGAGTGGCGGGCAGAAGGATGCGACCACTTCCGGCAAGTACTACAAGGGCGCCGCCGTGTTCATCATCGTCAAGGGCGGCGCGATGGCCGAGGCTTCCGTCGGCGGCCAGAAATTCTCGTACACGGCCGGAGGTTGTTCTTCTTAGGGACCGACCTGGCTACGCCTGGCGCGCTACTCCTGGGCGGCGCGCTCGATGAGTGGCACCACCGCGGCGAGGTTCGCGGCGAGCGCGGCATCGAGGCCGTGACGCCGGATGATGTAATGCGGATCGTTGTAGGCGATCTGCGTGTGCCCTTCGGCGTCCTCCCAGACGAGTGCCTTGAGCGGTAAGTCGAGGCCGGCGGCCGGGACACTCTGCATGAGCGGTGTCCCGGCCTTCGGATTGCCGAAGATCAGCAGCTGCTCCGGTCGCAGGCTGAGTCCCGCGCGTGCGGCGTCCCCGCTGAAATCGATGCGCGCGAAGATCATCACGCCGCGCTCCTTGAGGAGTGACTCGAGCCGCTCCATTGTCTGCGCGACCGAGTGAGTCGAAGTAATGCGCGTGATACCCGTATCCAATGGCGCCTCCGCAGATGCCGCAACGCAATACACGAAGACCTCGGGGACAGGTGCGAGCCTATTCGCACGAGCCGTAAGCTGTCATCCCGCCGCGTAGCCCAAATCCTACACGCGCTTCAGTCTCCGCCCCCGTGCGCATGACCTCGCGAGCGTCCACAGTTCGCACCAACGTTCAATAGGTCGGCGCAAGCGGAGGAATCACATGCTGCACTACGCCGTTGTATTTTTCGTCATCGCGATCATCGCCGCCGTGCTCGGCTTCGGTGGCATTGCGGCCGGCGCTGCCGGCATCGCCAAGATCCTTTTTGTCGTGTTTCTGATCGGCGCGATCATCACCTTCCTGGTCGGTCGGTCGCGAATCTAGAGGCACAGCTCGTGAGCACCCCGTTCAACAATCAATGGGTCCTCGGCCGGGCACGCTCCCGCAGGCGGCAGCGTAAGACCGATTCGCGGGCGGGCGCGACGCACGCGGAGGGCGGATCGCGTGCGCCGCAGAAGTCGCACGCGGGCTTGGCGGCCAATCCGAGGTACGCTGGGCACGCGGACGCCCGTTCAGGCCTTGCCTTCATGGCGCGCGCGGCGCGCAAGCGTCCACGCTGGGTAGACCGCGACACCTGAGGAGCGGCGACCTGCCGGTACCGGTGCGCTGATACAGCTACAGCGCCAGACAGCGACACACGGCGCCACACAGCAGCGCGCACGCTTCAACAGAGCCCCATGCGCAGCCCGGGCCCGCCTGTCCGGCAGGATGGGTGCTGCGCTGATGCTGCCGCTTGCCACGGCTTGATACACTCCCCGTGGGGGCCGGGGAGGCAGGCATACGATGAACGATGAAGTGGCGGGCATCAGCCACACGAAAGACACCCTTATCGAGCTGGCGATTCGTTTCGGTCCGCGGCTGCTGACCGCGGTGCTGATCCTGGTCGCAGGGCTCTTCATCAGCGCGTGGGTCAGCAGCTGGGTAACTCGGTTTCTCGCGCGGCGCGATCTCGAGCCTCCCTTGCGGCTGCTGCTGAGCCGCGCAGCCTGGACGCTCTGTTTCCTGATCTTTGCCTTGATGGCGTTGCAGAATCTCGGTGTCGAGCTGCTGCCGCTCCTGGCGGGCCTCGGCGTAGTGGGTGCGGGCGTGGCGCTCGCCACCCAGGGGGTCCTGAGTAATCTCGTCGCGGGACTCTCGATCATCTTTACCAAGCCCTTCCGCGTGGGCGAGTACATCGCTATCGCAGGAGTCGAGGGGCTGGTCGAGTCGGTCACGCTCTTCAACACCACACTGGGACACGTGGATCTCTCGCGGGTGGTCGTTCCCAACCGCAAGGTGGTCGGTGAGATCCTCCATAACTACGGCCGCATCCGTCAGGTGGAGGTCAACGTCGGAGTGGCCTACGACACCGATGTGAAGGCGGTGGTCGATCTGATCCGCGCCGTCCTGGTCGCGAACCCCCGGGTGTTGCGGGAGCCGCAGCCGGTCGTGCAACCGATGCAGCTCGGGGACTCGGCCGTCAGCATCGCGGTGAAACCCTGGGTCGCGGTTCAGGACCAGGTGGCGGCCACCGGCGAGGTGTACGCAGCGCTGCTCGCGGAGCTGCGTGCGCGTGGGATCGTGATACCGCCGCCGCAGCGAGAGGTGCGGCTCATCGGTGAGCGAGCCTAGGCGCCCCATTCGCATGACACCAGGCTCACCCGATTCCGGCTGCCAGACTGACCGGCGGTGGCGTCCCTGGAGTCGCGCCCTGCGCGCAACCGTCGCCGCGCTGCTGCTGGTTGCGGGCGTCGCCGGCTGCTCACTCATTTCCATCAAGAGCCCCGAGCGGCCGCTATCCACGCGCGACATGAGCGCGCGCGTGCTCACGCGCGAGCTGACCACGCACTTTCTCGAGTTGAGCGCCCGCACCACCGACAACATTCTCGCGACCGAGTCCGATCCGGCCGTCATCGAGCACACGCTGCGCTGGGAGCTCGGGGTCATCGACAGCTGCCGCAGTGCCGAGTCGCAGCTCTCACCCATGATGAGCCTGCTCGATACCTGGGCACTCTCGCTGCAGCTGCAGGCATTCGCGGGCGAAGGAGGGCCGGGCGGCCGGCTCTTCGGCACGCACCAGGCGGCGATACGGGAGCTCACCGACAACTACGCCGATGGTGCACAGAGGCTCGCGAAAACTCTGCTCTCATCCAAAGAGCTCGCTGACTACCAGGGTTTCGTCACCGGCTATGTGCATGCCCATCCTCTCCAGGATTTGCGGTTTACCCGGGCATCTGTGCTCACCGAATGGAGCCAGCAAAAGGGAACCGAGCTGGCCCTGCTCGATGAGGTCGGTACGATCCCGCAGGCACTCGCGGACGGCGCCCAGCGGGTCGAGATCTACGGTGACACCGTGCCGCAGCAGGCCGTGCTTCGTACGCAGCTGGTATTGCGGCAATCCGGCTACTCGCAGGCCGAGCTGCGCGCGGCGCTCGCGCGGCTCGATGAGCGCGTAGATCGCCTGACCGCCGTTGCCGAGAACGCACCTGAGCTGGTGCGCGACGCTGCGCAGGAGCTGCGGGCAAGCCTGCGCGAGGCGTTCGACCGGCTGGACGCCTCGGCGCGCGCCACGGCCGCCGCGGTGCACACCGAGCGGCTGGCGCTCTTCGAGCAGATCCAGGAGCAGCGCGAGGCCTTCCTTGCGGCAACGGATGCTCAGCGCAAGGCGCTGACCGCCGATGCCGCCCGGATCGCGGACACGGTGGTGCGGACCTCGGGGGAGGAAGTCCGTCGTTTCACGCGCGAGGCGGTGCTGCTCCTTATCCTACTGGCTCTGGTGCTGCTGGGGCTGCCCTTCGCCGCGGGCTACCTCGTCGGTCGCGCTCGCTCGAGGGTGCACACGCCGCCTCATGGATGAGGTGCCTCCCTAGCGCTTACCTGCCGCGGCGAGAAGCTCCCGCACCGCACGTTGGCCGCTCTTGAGCGCTCCCGCGACGGTGCCGCCTTCCTCCTCATCGGTCGCCTCGCCGGCGAAGAACAATGTGTCCTCGAGCGGCCGCGCGAGCGCAGCGCGAGCATCGCTCGCCCCGACGGTGACGTGACTGTAGGCGCCGCGCGCGTAAGGGTCCTGCTGCCAGTCGTGGTAGTAGTAAGCCCGCAGTTGAGTCTTGAGGTCGATCTTCTTGCCGAAGGGCAGCTCCAGACTCGCGAGCGCCTTGCGCGCGATCTCCGCCGGTGCCGCCCCGGCGGCGAGGCGCTGCGCGCGCGGGCCGCCGGCCCAGGCAACCAGGAGTGGCGCCCGTGCGGGCGCCGGCGTCCAGAAAGTCGGAAATTCGGCCTCCGGCACGTGAAAGAAACCGGCGTCGCGATACCGATCCCCGTCGAGCGTTTCCCAGAAGGAGTGAGCGAAGAGCAGCTGCAGCTTGATCACCGGGCCTGAGGCGAGCCCAGCGAGCGCGGCGTGCTTCAACTCGAGCGCGGGGCTGAAGCTCACCGCGCCTGCGCCGCTCGCTCGCTGCTGCAATACCCCCAGCGGCAGCGCGATGAGCGCACGCGCCGCCTGGAGCGCGAAGGGAGCGCCACAGAATTCGCCTGTGACTTCGACCGAGCCCCGCGACCAGCGAAGGCTGTGCACCGGAGACTGCAGCTGCACGCGCAGGCCTTCACCGGACAAGCGTGCCATGAGCGCTGCGAGCAGCGATTCATAGCCTTCGCCGGGACGCGCCTGCGGAGCGTTGCCGAGCGTATCGCCGCTCCATTCCTCTGCGATGGCGCGGGCGCTCGCGCGGGAAGTATCGGCAGCATCGAAGCCCTCGGCCATCATGCGGGCGTACTGCCTCTGTGCCGGAGTCAACATCGAAGCCAGGTGCTGCTCGAGAAATGCGTCCAAGGACATGTCGTGGCTCTCGAGAGCATGGCTTGCCTGCATCGCGGCGCGGATCCGGGGGAAGTCCCCGTCGCTTGGCACGAGCTCGCCGCGCTCGAGGGCGAAGTGGGTGCCGCTCGCCTCGATGATCGCTGTCCCGGACCGCTCGAGCAGTGCCTCGGTTACCGGGGCGTGCCCATGGATGAATTCCGCACCGAGCTCGATGGGCACCGCCACGCCCGGCTCGCGGCGCGTCCAGATGCGTCCGCCAATTCGGTCGCGCGCTTCGAGAAGTGTGACCCGCCGCCCGGCCTGGAGCAGGTCTCCTGCGGCCACGAGACCCGCCGCGCCCGCCCCGATCACGATGACGTCGCACTCTTTCATGCGGGCAGGCCTGGCGCTCGCAGGCGCCTCACTTGAGTGCCTGGTCGAGATCGTCGATCAGGTCTTGGGGCTCCTCGATGCCGACCGAAAGACGCAGCAGGTTCTCCGGCACGCGCGTGCCGGCTCCCTCGATCGAGGCGCGGTGCTCGATCAGGCTCTCGACTCCCCCGAGGCTGGTCGCGCGGGTGATGAGCCGCGTGCGGCCCGCCACACGCATCGCTGCCGCCCGGTCGCCGGCGACACGCATCGACAGCATCGCGCCGAACCCTCCGCGCATCTGCCTGGCGGCGAGGGCGTGGCCGGGATGGGTGCGCAGTCCCGGATAGAACACCTGCTCGATGCCGGCGTGCCGTGCGAGGAAACCGGCCACCTCCAGTGCGCCGGCGCACTGCGCGCGTACCCGCAGTGCGAGGGTCGTGAGACTCCGCCGCAGCAGCCAGCAATCGAACGGTGCGAGCGCGGCGCCGGCCATACGTTGCCACTCGTGCAGCCGCTCGAGCAGGGCTCCGCCCTCGCGCGCCACCACCACACCGCTCAAGACATCGCCGTGCCCGCCGAGATACTTGGTAGCGCTGTGCACTATCACGTCCACACCGAAATCGAAGGGCCGCTGACAAACCGGCGTTGCGAACGTGTTGTCGCACACCACGAGCGCGCCGGCGTTGTGGCCGAGCGCAACGACCCTCTCCAGGTCGATGACGGTGAGGAAGGGGTTGGTGGGTGTCTCGATCCACAGCAGCCGTGCGCGGCCGGGCCGCCGGGCGAGTGCCTTCTCGATGGCTGCCGCATCGGTAAGGTCCACGAGCTCGATGCCGGCTCCGCGGCGCTCGGCGAACACGCTGAACTGTTTGAGGGAACCGTAGTAGCCTTCGTGCGAGGCGACGAGGAGATCGCCGGCACTGAGGAGCTCGAGCACCGCCATGTTGGCGGCGAGCCCCGAAGCAAACGCGGCCGCGCCGCTCCCGCCTTCGAGCTCCGCCAGGCAGCCTTCGAGCGCCGTACGGTTCGGGGTGCCTTCGCGGCTGTAGCGGTAGCCTCGCGGGTATTCGCCGTCCGCATCGCGCTCGAAGGTCGTGGCGAGATGGATCGGCTCCACCACAGCGCCAGTTGCCGCATCGGGGACGTGGGCGGCGTGAACGCAGAGCGTATTGAGACCGGCGTGCTTTCCCATGTCGCCCTTCCTCGGCGCTCACCGGAGCGATGAGCTTACACTATTGGTTCGGCAGCTCCCGGTTGGAGCGCGGCGAGCTGAGCGAGGTGCAGATGGACGCTGAGCGCGAAGGGTGGCCCGAGCTCCGCTACGAGAGCTGGCGTGAGACTGCAGCAACGCTGCATCTGTGGACGCAGATCGCCGGCAAGGTGAGGTTGTCGCTGACGCCGTGGGTGAATCACAGCTGGCAGGTGCCGCTGTACGTCAGTGCGCGCGGGCTCACGACTTCACCGATACCGTTCGCGGGCGAGCTGCTCGAGCTCGAGTTCGATTTCCTGCGCCATCGGCTGGTGGTGCGCTCGAGCCGCGGCGAGGAGCGCGGCTTTGCGCTCGAGCCACAGACGGTGGCGGACTTCTATGCTCGTGTGCGCGGTGCACTCCGGGACCTCGGGGTGGTAGTGGCAATCTACGAGCGACCCGCGGAGCTGGCGGACCCGATTCCTTTTCCTCAGGATCGAACCCACGGCGCCTATGACGCGGAGGCTGCCCATCGCTTCTGGCGTGCGTTGGTGCG
>Ga0306921_10001946_pt1 | contig 20431 bp, 14 predicted proteins | sample sta12Cox44000080_FD_203760 | JGI IMG/M metagenome (GOLD analysis project Ga0306921, IMG submission 203760) | Lab enrichment of tropical soil microbial communities from Luquillo Experimental Forest, Puerto Rico - statoxic.12C.oxic.44.000.080 (v2)... | ecosystem: Environmental > Terrestrial >... | reverse complement strand
TCCAGAATGTCGTAAAGGTTCTGCGTGAACTTCACCCAGATTTTCTTCTGCTGATCGGTGGCAACTTCCGGCCAGCCAGGCTCGCTGAAGTTGCGGTTGTAGTCCCACTTGAGAAATGCGATGTCGTTGTTAACGACCAGCTGGTCGAGCCAGTTAAAAACGTATTCGCGAACATCGTCACGCGCCAGATTGAGCAGCAATTGGTTGCGCGCTTCGGTGCGCGGGCGCCCGTCAAAATGCATCGCCCAATCCGGATGCTTCCGGTACAAGTCACTATCCGGATTCACCATCTCCGGCTCGACCCATAGGCCGAAGTCCATTCCCAGTTCATGAACTCGCCGGATGAGCGGTCCAAGCCCATTCGGAAACTTCTTGGGATTCACATACCAATCACCCAAGCCGGCGTGGTCGGTATTGCGTTGGCCGAACCATCCGTCATCCATCACGAAGCGTTCGACGCCGAGGCCGGCGGCTTTTTCTGCCAGCGCTATCTGGCCGGGTTCATCGACGCCAAATTCCGTCGCTTCCCAGGAGTTATAGAGCACCGGCCGCGTGCGTTCGCCGCTCCCCCGGGGAAGAATTTCCGCCCGTTCGAACCGGTGCAGGATACGCGACGCCTCTCCAATTCCCCCGTCGGTATAGCCCAGATAGAACGACGGGGTCTGGAGCTTTTCTCCAGGCGCCAACGAGTAGGCAAAATCGAAGGAATTGAACCCGCCGGTTACGCGCACCTGCTGGTGGGGCGTTTCTTCCACACTGATGCGCCAACTCCCGCTCCAGGCCAGCGCGCCAAACCACACGCTGCCGTGTTCCGGGTCGCTGTCGCCGTCGCGATCGAGCGCAAACCAGGGATTGGTCTGGTGGCTGGTGCTGCCGCGCCGGCTCTCCAAAACCTTCACGCCGGTGTGCACCGGTTCTTGGTTGAGTTGCCATTCGCCCGCCCAGCGGCCGCTCAGATAGCGCAGCCGGTAGCCGTCGCCGCGCGGCACGTAGGCCGCTCCCGACTGCGCATTCTCCACAACGACCGGCTTCCCGGTACGATTTTCAACCAGCGCTTCACGACCAATGAGGCCGGTCTTTGGATACACCGTGTAACGCAGCTGAACCAACAAGTCCCGCTCGATGTCCTTCAGGGTAACGGTAACCGTCTCGCCGTCAATGCGATGTGCCACGTAGCCGAGAACCAGGTCACGATTGCCGTCGGGAAAGGTAACCTTCAAACTCGGCTCGACGTAGAGTCCGGCTCCCCAACCGGGATACTCCTGCGGCGTGGTGGTCGTAGAAAGTTCAAACGAAGCCCACTCGTCCGAGCTGTGCGCCGCCAGAAAATCCTCATCGCGCAAAACGTGGCCGCCCCAATAAATGTGTTGCAGCGTATTCTGTTCGTTGATGCCGAAAACGTAGGACGCAGTTCCCGCATCCAGTACGAAGACCCGCGATTTCTCAAGGAAGCGGATCGGACGAGAACTCTGCGCCGAAGCGGAAGGGGTGGCGGAAAGCAGAACCAGGACAAGACCGGCAACACGACAAGGCATTGCAACTCCAAGTTGTAAACGTTTACAGCCTCCACCCTATGCAATTCCCTCTCGGTTTGCAAGTGCAGGACCGGGGACAGTGCCCGGTGCCGCTTCCGAACAAGAAAAGACCACAGCCCGCTTACCGCCATTGAGCGCGCTTCCAGCGGATCGCGTGGCATTCGAAACAACCAGAAAGCGCGCGGATGGCGTTCCGCGAGGGCGCCTAGCGTCAGCCTAAAGAAAAAATTCGTTCACAAACCGCGAAAGCGCTCAATGGCGGGATGCTCTCGCGGTGCGAACAGGAATAAGATGGGAAATGCAAGGAGTTCCGCGCATGGCTTCGCCCTCCGCAGCACGCCCTTCCGTCAAGAAACAAAATAAACAGGCGCTGTCTACCGAAGAGCTTCGCAAGGTCCACGCCTACTGGCGCGCCGCAAACTTCATCTCCGTCGGGCAGATCTATCTGTTCGCCAATCCGTTGCTGCGCGAGCCGCTCAGTCAGAAACACGTCAAACCACGGCTGCTCGGCCACTGGGGAACGACGCCGGGACTTAATTTCATTTACGTTCATCTGAATCGGCTGATTCAGAAGCACGACCTGAACGTGATCTATGTCGCCGGGCCCGGACATGGCGGGCCGGCATTGGTCGCAAACACCTACCTCGAGGGAACCTACAGCGAAGTCTATGGCCAGACTCCGCAAAGCGACGATCGCGACCTCGATTCCATCTTCACTACCGACAAGCCGGTGATTTTCGCCTATCACGGATATCCGACGCTGATTCATCGCCTGACCTACCGGCGCAAGCACCACGCCAACTTTCACGTGCACGGTTATCGCGAGGAAGGCACCACCACCACGCCGTTTGACATGACGGTGTTGAATGAGCTCGACCGCTTCCATCTGGCAGGCGACGCTGCGGACCGCGCCGTCCGCTTGCAGGCGCGGAACGCGCATTTCAAGCAGCACCTGCGCAGCCGTTTGGTGGAACACTCGCAATACGTGCGCGACTACGGAGATGACTTACCGGAAATCTGCGACTGGACGTGGCCATACTGAGGCCTTACTCGGCAATCCGCATGAACATTCTCGTTCTCAATTCCGGCTCCAGCAGCCAAAAATCCTGTCTTTATGAAATCTCTGACGCCCTGCCCGACTCCCCGCCTGCTCCGCTGTGGGAGGGAAAGATCGAGTGGCGAGGCACGCGCGCCAAGCTCTCGGTGCGCGCGGAAGGCGGCGCCGAGCAAACGGAAGAAGTCGACAGCCAGAGCCGAGCGGACGGAACGCGGCGATTGCTTAAGGCCCTGGGCTCAGCAAGCTCGGGCGATGCGAAGAACGGGCGGAAGATCGCAGCGGCCGGGCACCGCATCGTCAACGGGGGCGCGGACTATGTCCTGCCTCAGCGCATCACCGGCGAAGTCAAGGCGGCGATCGAGGCTACAGCGGTGTTCGCGCCCCTGCACAACCGCGTCGAACTCGAAGGAATCCGCCTGATCGAAGAAGCATTTGGCGCGCTTCCGCAGTTCGCGGTGTTTGACACCGGCTTTCATCGCGGGATTCCGGACGCCGCCGCGATCTATCCCGGGCCCTATGAATGGGCGGAGCGAGGTATCCGGCGCTACGGTTTTCACGGCATCAACCACCAGTACTGCGCGGAGCGGGCGGTCCGGCTGCTAGAAAAAAAACCGAGCGAACTGCGTTTGGTTTCATGCCATCTGGGGAACCGGTGCTCGCTGGCGGCAATACGCGATGGGCGCAGCGTGGACACCACCATGGGATTCACGCCGCTCGAAGGTCTAATGATGGGGACCCGTTCGGGTTCGGTCGATCCCGGCATCCTGACCTTTCTCCTGCGCGAGCAGAAAGCAAGCGGCGAGCAGTTGGATGACTTGCTGAACAAAAAATCGGGACTACTCGGAATCTCCGGCGTTTCCTCGGACATGCGCGAAGTGGTGGCCGCGATGAGACAGGGCCACGCGCGGGCAAAACTTGCATTCGATATTTTTGTGCATCGCCTGTGCACGGGAATTGCCGCGATGACCGCGGCCGCGGGCGGGCTGGATGCGCTGGTGTTCACGGCGGGGATCGGCGAGAACTCGCCCGAAGTGCGCTCGGCAGCCTGCGCCGGCCTCAGATTTCTCGGGATACTGCTCGACGAGGCAAAAAACGCAAGTACGCGCGGCGACGGCTTGATCTCCACAAGCGAATCGGGCGTGCGCGTGCTGGTGGTGAAGGCGCAGGAGGATTGGGCCATAGCGAAAGAGTGCTGGAAGCTGTTGCGCCGTACCTGATTGGGCCGCGTCGTTAACTTCGAATTTGTCGACCCGAGAGGCGGCGACGATCTTGTCCGTCGCGGCGGTCATTACATGATTTTCACCGGGCCGAGATCGTCTTTCATGGCCTGAAAAGAGGAAGTGTTTTTCTTTGCGCTGTCCCAATGACCGTCTGGATATTCGCGCATGAGCTGAACGGTGAGAAAGCTGCCTCGGATGAGGCTGGAGTCGTGGTTGGACCAAAGTTTGCTCGTGGTGCGGTTCCCGTAGCGGTTGACGATGATGCGGGAGAAATTGGGCGCTTCGCGCGGGTCATAGCCGTGCTCGATGACATTCTGAAGCGCCAACCGATCGGCCTGATTCTCGAGCTCCCGCTGGTGTCCATTGACCGCCGACGCGATTCCGATTTGTGCCATGAACATGCCGGCGTTGCCGATGAATGCGCTGGCGGCGAGCCCTGCAATCGTCAAACCGACGCGCGAGCCGCGAGTCTCCTCGACTTCGCGGCGATAGTGGACCTGCAGGACGTGCGCCATTTCATGGCTCAGGATGAAAGCAAGTTGCGCCTCATTTTCGATCGCGCCGAGCAGGCCGGTGTTGATCAGGAGAGTTCCGTCCGGGAGCGACGCAGCGTTGATTTCAGGATCCTCCACGACGAAGAAACGGAATTCGATGGGGCGGCGGGTGCCTTTGGCGCCCTCCGGAATCAGCGAGTCGCCAAGATGCGAAACGTACTCCTGAACCGTGCGTTCGGCCAGGAGCTTCATACGGCCCTGGAGCTTTTTTCCTTCGCGAAATTCCAGAACTTCAGTACCTGTCTGCGGGTCCTTGGCGCGAACAATGTCGAGGTTGTGCGGCATCTTGTAGTCGTCGGCGGCCGCAGGCGGGCCAAGTTCGACTTCTTCGGCGGCGAGGCGGCCGTCCGTTCCAGGTGAACCGGAATATTTGACACGAAAGCCGGCCAGCAAAGTGCCCGCACCGGAATCCCGGGCCGTCATGCCGGCGCTGGCTTTGCTCACGTTCCAGGCGCGCTTGGTCCGGCTGTCGAGAGCAAGCCAATAGCCGTCAACCTTCAGCAAGCTGGCCTCACCCGAAGCGATTTTTGATGCGTCCTGCGGCTCTTCCTGAAGGTAGGCCGAGCCGTGGATTTTCCTTTCATTCTGCCGGAGGTCGACCGTCAATCTTTCCGGGAAGAATCGGTGCCGATCGACCCACTGACCTTCCGCTTCGATCAGCATGCCCGGGGCGAGATCCGCGAGCTCGAGAGGGTGCTCGCCCGAATCGTCCTTGCCGATGATCTTGCTGGCCGCGGTCAGCTCCAGGCGGTCGTCGAGAATCATCACGGTGTTGGCATCGGCGCGGGCGGTGAGATAGCCCGAGAGCTTCATCTTGCTGACGGCTGCGTTCCCGCGCGGGCCGGCCAGAGCGATCGAGCAGGCCAGTGCCAGGCAAATCCGAGCGCTCCGCACGAAGGAGGCGAAAGCCGCGACCCTTCGCGGCGTCGCGCGAGCCGCAGTCGACGCTACTAAAGGCGTGCTGGACATGGAATTCGCTCCCGCGTCAGGACGGTTTGGTTCCTTCGGGAGCGGCTGGTTTTGCGCCTTCGCTGAGCGCCTTCTTCATCTCCTTGACCACCTCGTGTGCGGCGCCTTTGGCCATGATTTTTTCATTCCAGCGCGGATCGACCTTGACGTGGACCTGAATGGTGCAAAGGTTCTGCTTGTCGCTGCGGCGGATGACGTCGGCATCCATTTTGAGGCTCTTGAAACCCGCGCCGAAACCGATCAACGCGCTTTTGACCACGCTTCCCTTCTTATATTCGGTGATGGTGCCGCTGATCACCAGGGACTTCGCGGCATCGGCATCGTCCACGGCTTCGCCTTCGCCGATGACTTCGCTGACCAGCTTGGACTTGGTCAGTTCGTTGCGCAGCTCGGCGTAGAAATAGTCCGCAAAAGCGGGACTGAGCTCGACGCCCTCGGCGGTCGAGAAGTGCTTGGCCTCGGCGCTCTTGTAAACCGAGGCTTGATCTTTGGGCCGAGCCGAAGCTAGAGCCGCGAAGAGCCCGGCCAGAGCCATGGCCATCATGAGTCGACGCATTTTCCCATTCCTCCTGAAGTGAAAAGCGATTCTTGCCGCGTTAGGCGGCCGTGCACGAAAGCTAGTTCGGCGTCGCTGCGGGAGCCGACGTCGGCGCAGGCAGCTCCGCCTTTTGCAGTTGTGCGACCGCGTCCTTCAGCTGCGTGCCGCGTACAAAATTGCGCGTAGCGTCGCGCAGAGCCGCCTCGATGTTCTCCTGGACGTTTTTCTGAACGTTTTTCTTGCGTACCGCTCCGTTGCCGATGGAGGTGCCGATCGCCTTCACTTCGACCGACTCGCCGGTCTTCGGGTTCTTGACCATTCCGGAAAATTCGACTTTGCCGAAGAAGTCGAGTGCGGAGCCGGAGGCCAGGCCAAAGTGAAACACGTACACGCGAACGACCAGGTCGGCGGAGGCTTGATCGTGCGCGAGAAGGTTCGCGGCCTGGAGCGAGTGCTCGAGCGAATCCTTGAGGATGGCGGTGGGCTGCCTGTCGAGAAAGATGCCGCCGCGTTCCCTGAGGACCAGCATGGGCTGAGGGTTGCCGGAGCGGTCGGTTACATCGGAGATCCAGAATTTGGGCGGTGGCTCGAATTTCTGCACGGGAACCGGCTCGCCGAGCTGCAGAGTAATGGTGTTGTCCGGCTTGGCCTTTGGTTCGTCGGCGACGGTCGAGGCTACGGGAAAAAACAGAGAAGCCGCGGCGGCGAATCGAAGCGAGCGGCTAAGGAGAGACGGTGGCACCATGAAGTCTCCGAGCTGGGGGGAGCCCCTGCGAACACCGATCTTTTGAGGTTCGTCGGCCCTATCGTGCGATGGAAACCGCGCCAGGCGCAATAGACCGCGCGAGAGGATGTGCTCATGTCATGCATAGGCAGGTTGTCCCGAGAATCAACGGAGACGTGCCGAAGGGGTCATTCTCGATCTTGAGACGGGCGTTCCCGGGCGTCAGTCGTCCGATTTGGGCATGGGGACGTAGACGCGGAGGGCGAGAATGTGGGCTTTAGCCTCGGCAGCGTTGCGGTTGTAGAAGCCTACGGTCGCGTTGGGACGGAAATAGTAGGCGTCGTCCGCCTTCGCGGAGTACAGGCCCGCGACGCCGTCCGAGCCGCTGCCCGCGGCCATCTGCCCTTCGCCATCGAGAACAAGATAGATCTCTTCCGCGATTTCGTGGTGGTGGGGGAAGTTGGTTCCGGCAGGAGCGAAATCCATCAGGAAGAAATCTACGACGTTGTAGGCGGCGTTGATACGGTCGCGAGTGCGGTTGTACGGGCCAATCATGAGCTGGTAGAGAACGGAGGAGGGATGGCCGCCGACGGTTTGCTGTTTGAGCTCAGCGAGATTGGCGATTTCGAGTTTCGTCGGCTGCGAGATGGCAACCCGCGCGGGAATCTTGACGGTGGTGAGAACGATGCGGAGCGGCTCTGCGGAATGGTTGGAGACGGAATGCGCGACGCCTGGGGGAAGATAGGCAAAGTCGTTTGCGACAAGCGGGTGAGTTTGCCCGGCGAAGTCGAGCGTACCGCTGCCCGAGCGTACGAAGTAGATCTCTTCCTGGCGCGGGTAGGAGACGGGCTGGCATTCGCCGCCGGGCGCGACCGTGAGTTGGCCGAAGCGGGCGACACTGAGCGGGTAGCGGGATTCGGTGTCCCCCTCGCCAAAAAGAGGCAGGTAGCGGCAGGAGCCTGTCGTGAGATCGGTCTTCTGTTCGCGGGCGGTGGAGAGGTCGCGCCGTAGCCAGGTTGGCTCGACCGTACGATCCTGGACCAGGAGAGCGCCCGATAAGGCGAGCCAGGCCGGAAGAGCGAATCGCATTCGATACCTCGCTTCTGGGGTCCGCGCGTTGCGAACTATATCAGGCGGCAGCCCGCGAGCAACGGTACGGAGGAGTTAAAGGCTCCAGACCAGCGCTCGCGGAACCCCTTCACTCATAGCGTAAACAGGCGATGGGGTCCAGCTTGGCGGCGAGGTTGGCCGGATAGTAGCCGAAAAACAAGCCGACGCCGACCGAGATGACGAAACCAATCGTGACCCACCAGTAGGAAAGCGTTGCCGGAATGGAAGGCACTAGGGTGCGGACCATGGTGGAGATCCCCGCTCCGAACAGAATGCCGATGGTGCCGCCCACCAGCGTCAAGACGACCGCTTCAAACAGGAATTGCAGGCGCACATCGGCCTTACGGGCGCCGATGGCTTTGCGCACGCCAATTTCCTGCGTGCGTTCGGTGACGGAGATGAGCATGATATTCATCACCCCGACCCCGCCGACCAGCAGACCGATCGAACTGATGACCGAGGTAAGGATGACCAGCGCTCCGGTGAGCTGGTTCCACAAATTGCTGAGGAAGTCCGGCGAGCTGAGCTCAAAGTCGTTTTCTCTATCGGCCGAGATTTTGCGAATGCGGCGCATGGCCTGGATGACCTCGGCTTGCGCAGCTTCCACGTTCACGTCCTTGGGGACGGTAAAGAGCATGATCAGTTCCTTGGCCTCGGGATAGTGCTTTTTGAAGTTGCTGAGCGGGATGATGGCGAAGATATCCACTCCCGGACCGAGAAACAGCCCTTGATCGTGGCTGAAGACGCCGATGACTTCGTAAACCGAGCCGTTGATGCGCACGACCTGGCCGAGTGGATCGCGATCGGGGAAAAGCGAATCGGCGATGGCAGCGCCGAGGACCACAACGGGACGGGCATGCTCCTGGTCGAAGGGGCTGATGAAGCGGCCGCGTTCGATATTGAAGAGCGGAAGAGCGGTGGTGTACTCGGGCTCGGCCCCGCGGATGATCACTTTTTCTACGGTTTTGTCCCCGCTGGTGATGCGGTTGGTGTCGCCGAAGAAGAAGCCGCGCGTGCCGACGGTGGTGACGTTTTCCACGTGGGGAGCGGCGGAGCGGATATACTCAGCGTAATCGTAGCCGATGTAGCGGCGCACGCGAATCTTTTCGGGCATATGCGAGGGATCGGTTCCGGGCGGAAATCGGGTGAGGAAGTAGGTGCGGGAGCCCAAAGATTCGACGCGGTCCTGCACGAATTTGTTCAAGCCCTGGATGATGGCGGCCATGGAGATGACGGAAGAGACGCCGATGACGATGCCAAGGACAGTCAAAGCGGAGCGGACCTTGGAGGAGTGGAGGGTCTGCATCGCGGCGACGAAATTTTCGCGGGCTTGAGCCAGGGTCATCAAGGACATGTGGGGCCTCCGGCCTGCGAAGATCGGTAGCCCGGACAAGCACTCCTATGCGCCAAGGCGGGTGGCAGCAGATTCGGTTCAAAGAGAATTCGTGCCGGCGCGTTCATCAGTCGGACCTCAGGGCGACGACCGGGTCGAGGCGGGAGGCGCGCAGGGCCGGGTAGATGCCAAAAAACAGGCCCACGGCGGAACTCATGACCAAGCCCATGACCGCAACCCAAGTGCGCACGGAAGCTGGAAAGGGCGAGAAGGTGCGCAGCAGGAGTGCCACGAAAAATCCCAGGCCAATGCCCAAAATTCCGCCGGCGAGGCATTGCAACAGGCTCTCGAGAATGAACTGGCCGAGAATGTCGCCCTGCGTCGCTCCGACCGCCCGGCGTACACCGATTTCGCGCTTGCGCAGCGTAACGCTGACGAGCATGACGTTCATGATGACGATGCCGCCGATGACCACCGAGATGGTGCTCACCAGGATAAAAACTCCAAAAAACGCGCCGCTGATGCTGCGCCAAAGAGCCATATAGCTCTCCTTGGTGCCGACAAAGAAATCGTTTTCCATCTGGCCGCTGAGATGGCGGCGTGCGCGCAGGACGAGTTGCGCCTGGTCCTGCGCCGCTTCGAAAAAGCCCTCGCGCGCCTTGACGTTGATGGTGAGGCTTGAATGGATGCCCTGAATGCGGAGGAACACGGAAAGAGGAACGGTGACAAAATTGTCCTGGTCCTGGCCGAGAACGCTGCCGACCTTCTCCATGATGCCAATGACCATGAACTCGTCGTTGCCGACGCGAATGCTCCGGCCGATCGGATCGACACCGAGGAAAAGCTTTTGTACCAGCGAATCGCCGATCAGGCAGACGTTGGCGCGGTGTTCGGACTCGGCGGAGCTGAAGTAACGGCCGAACTCCACGGCGCGCGTGTCGATATCGGCCATGCTTGGCGTTTGGCCGTAGAAGCTGACGTCCTGGGCCTCTTTGTCAGCGTAACGCGCTCGCACGGTTGCGCTGGCCGTGGCGCCGACCTCCGCGCACGCAGTACAGCCCTCGGCGAGGGCGCGTACGTCATCCAACTCGATTTTCTTGTACTTAAGCGCCTTGATGATGATGCTGAAGTCGGTGACGGCGAAAGGCGTGCGGGCGATCTGGAAGACGTTGGTGCCGAGATTGGCGATTTTGTTTTCGACATAAAGGTTGGCGCCCTGCACGATGGTCATGACGGTAATGAGCGTGGCCACACCCATGGTCAAGCCGAGCATGGTGAGAGAGGCACGCAGCTTGTGAGCACGCAAGGCCCCCAGGGTCTGGGCAAAGTTGTCCGCGATGGCGAGCACTAGGGTGAGGCCTTTCCCGTTGCCTATCACTTTACCGGATCCCGCGAGCGGCGTCCGGCTAACTGAGACCGCAAAGGGTTTTAACCAGGAATACGAAGGAAGGAAGGCGAGAGTTACGCCGCGTAAGAACCGGCATGGCGCCGGCCGGACTTTGAAAAAAGCTGCCTAAACGCTAACGTGCTTTAAATCCAAGCAGTTATGCAGGGGACGGGTTCAGCTGGGTAGCGCGGGCCGCTTTGCGCGCCGTGCGACGAAGCCTCCCCTTTCATGGTGCGTCGTGCGGCTTTATTCGGTTCGCAAGGCTCGCGCGGGATCGATCGACGAGGCGCGGCGAGCCGGAATTAAGCCCGCGAGCGTGGCTGCGGTGACAAGAACCAGGATGGAGCCAAATAGGACCCTAGCGTCCAGACCTTTCATTTCATAGAGCTGAGACTCGACGTAGCGAACGCAGAGGAAGGCGACGGGAACGCCGATGGCCAAGCCGAGAATAGATTGGAAAAGAGCCGAGCGCATGACGGCGGAAATGACCGTGGTGCGTTCGGCACCGAGCGCCATGCGGATGCCGATTTCGCCGGTACGGCGGGCGACGGTGTAAGCCGTAACGCCGTAGAGTCCGACACTGGCGAGGAGAAGAGCGAGGATGCCGAAGAGCATGGTGAGTCGCGCGATGAGACGATCATCGCCGAAGCGGTCGGCGATCTGCTGGTCGAAAGTTTGGAACTTTACGATGGTGAGGTTGGGATTGATGGAAGACAGTGTCTGGCGTACAAGGCTTTCCATATGGCTGACCGGGCGGTCGGTAGCGAGGACCATGGCACCGGCATAGAGAGACTCGTCGGTGTCGATGGGATTCATTTTTTGGACCCGGGGCGGACGCTGCAGGATCGGGACAAAGTACATGCGATGTTCTTTCCAGCGAACGCTGGTGTAGACGGTGTCTTCGACGACTCCGACGATTTCATAGTCCCCTGTGGACTCCGGACCCGGCGGCCCGAAATGCTGGCCGATAGGATTCACGCCAGGGAAGAATTTTTTGACGAATTCCTGGTTGACGACAGCGATGGTCAGCGCGTTGGCAACGTCTCTTTCGGTGATGCCGCGGCCCATGACGACGCGCGTTCCCACCGAGTCGAAATAGTCGGCGTTGGCTTTGACCATCGAAGCACCGGAATTGAGGTCGGGCTGTCCCTGGACCTGGAGCGAATTGCTCCAGTTGTTGTCTTCCATCGGAGTGTAAAGAGCAAGACCTACTCGATTGACGCCAGGGAGCGCGTGAAAGCGGTCCTCAATGATTCGGTAAAGAGACTCGAGCTGGGTTTGGGGATAGCCGGCGGCTTGCGGATTGATGTGGACGATGTAGCGATTGCGGGAATCGAGTTTTAAGTCCGTCGATTCAAGCTTGTTGAGGCTCTGCGAGAAAAGACCAGCTCCGACCAGGAGAACCAGGGACAACGCAGCCTGCAAAATGACCAGGCCGCGCTGCAGCAGCGAAGCTCCCCCCGCCGAGGCCCGAGTGCCGCTACGCAGGGCGTCGACCGGTTCGGCTTGCGCGGCGATCCAAGCCGGAGCCACGCCAAACAGAATGCCCGTGAGAAGAGAGAGGCCGCAGGCAAAAGCCAGAACCGCAAGCGAAGGGCTGGCTTCGATCGGAAGGCTATCGGCTCCGGGGAAAGCGAGCGCAAGCAACATGCGCGTGCCGAGATACGCTACCAAAAGTCCGACCAGACCGCCCAGGCCAGCGAGCACCACACTCTCGGTGAGGAGCTGGCGGATGATGCGGAGCCGCGCGGCGCCCAGCGCGGTGCGGACCGACATTTCGGATTTGCGACCCATGCCGCGCACCAGGACAAGATTGGCGATGTTGGCGCAGGCAATGACAAGAACGATGGCGGAAATGAACATGAGGAGACGGAGGTTGGAGCCGTACTCGTCCTGAAGGTTCTGAATGCCCGAGCCTCCGGGACCGAGGATGACGTGGGCTTTGGCCAGGAGGTCTTTGTTCCGGCCGGCCGAAAAGGTGCTGGTTTGAGCGAACGACTGACGGACGAGCGCGCTGATTTTATCCTGCAGAGCCGGCAAGGAGACTCCGGGTTTGAGGCGCCCGACGATGTAGAGCCAGTTGGATGCAGGACTGTGGACATAGGGGGCGTTGGCGATAGCGGGCATGGACTCGATGGGGAGATAGAAATCGGGAGGAGTGCTGGCGAGTCGGTCCCCGTAGAAACCGGCGGGTGCGATGCCGGCGATGGTAACGGGTTTCGTGTTGATCCAAAACGTGGAGCCGACGATGCCGGCGTCGCCGGCGTAATCGCGCTGCCAGGTCCGATAGCTCATGACGGCCGCGACTTGGGCGCCCGCCTGGTCATCGGAATCCGTGATGAGGCGACCCGCGTGAGGCTTCAGTCCGAAAGTGTGGAAGTAATTGCCGGAGACGAATTCGCCCATCATGGAGCGGGAAAGATTATCACCGTCGCGCCGCGCAGTGACCGGGCGGAAGCCGAATCCTGCCTGCATAGCGGCCAGCTCTTCGAACTCCGGGGTGTTTTTTCTGAGAAGCCGCCAGGTTTCCGTGGCGAACAAGCTGTACTTGCCGTCTTCGCGCGCGCCGTCGCTGACGCAGCAGTCGTCTTGGTCGCCGAGTCGGATGAGCGTTCCGGGATCGGCCACGGGCAACTTCCTGAGAAGAACGGCGTTCACCAGGGTGAAGATGGCGGCGTTGGCGCCAATGCCAAGGGCGAGGGTCAGAATAGCGGTGGCTGTGAAGCCGGGTGTCTTGAGGAGTTGGCGAAAGGCGTAGCGGGCGTCTTGCAGCAAGGCGGTCAGCATCGAGGCTCCTCGAGCGAAATTCAGAAAAAGATGAGCGGGCTCATGGTTATAGACGAAGAGAAGACGCGAAGGTTCAAAGAAATTTTGCTGTCCGGCGGCGGACGGTTGACCGGATTCGGACACTGACTCGGGAACGGGATCGCAATGCTAGAGAGGACGGCAGAATGCCAGGCCGGACCGTTCCCGACAGAGAAGCCGCGAGCAAGCGGATCGCTGGCGGCCAACGGCGGCTTCCAGGACGGGCAAACTACGAAGGACCGTCGGGGGCCGCCAAGCGTAGTCTTCCTCAAAGAGGGATGACCGCCAGCTTCAACCAAAGTGTGAGCAGAGGCGCTACAGGCCGCCAATAGGCCACTTGCCGTACCACGCGCATACCGAGATTTACGGAGGCACGAGGACTACTTTTTTGGATTGACGAGCGCCTGGTAGACAGCAGGGCGGCTTTGGTATTCGACCATGGGCATGCCTGGTCCCCAGAGGCGCTGGATCATGGCTACAAAGACGACGTCGTTGGTGGGATCGACCCAGAACCAGGTGCCGGCGGCGCCATCCCAGAAGAAAGTGCCGCGACCATCGGGAAGATTAGCGAGTTGCGGATCGTATTCGACGGCGCAGTTGTATCCGTAGCCGAAGCCGGGCCGCATGACGTGAACGCCGATGCCGAATTCGCCCGTGAGGAGCTGCGGCGCGAGATGGTTGCTGCTCATGAGCTGCACCGAAGAAGGCGCGAGAATGCGGACGCCATTCAGCTCCCCGCCGTTCGCGAGCATGGTGGCGAAGCGGTAGTAGTCTTCGGCGGTTGAGACTGAACCGCCGCCGCCCGAAGCCATGCCGGGTTCCGAGCTGTACTCATTGCCTCCGGTGGATGGAACCATGTCGCCTTTTTCATTGCCTTTATACATGGTGACGAAGCGGCTGCGCTTTCCCGCGGGAACATAGAAGGCGGTATCCTTCATGCCGAGCGGCTTGAAGATGTGCTCCTGCATGTAGGCGGGCAGGGACTGGCCGGAAAGTTTCTCGACGATATAGCCCTGGATGTCCATCGACACGCTATAGGACCAACGCGTGCCCGGCTGGTAGCTGAGCGGAAGCTTGGCCAGTTTCTCGATAAATTCCTCGAGGGACTTGCTTTGGAAGAGGTCGGCTTTTTGATATTCCTTGTCGACCAGAGTGCTGCCGAAGAAGCCGTAGGTGAAACCCGCGGTGTGGGTCATGAGCTCAGCCATGGTGGGCGGGTGAACGGGATCTTCGAGAATCATGTTGCCCGAAGCATCCGCGCCCTTGAACACTTTGAGGTGCGCAAACTCGGGTATGAACTTGGAGATGGGATCGGAGGGAAGCCATTTGCCCTGTTCGTAGAGCTGGAGCATGGCCACGGCCGTGATGGGCTTGGTCATGGAAAACGCCCGGAAGATGGCGTCTTTGCTGAGAGGGGCGTTGCTGGCGACGTCCTTCGCGCCATACACCCGATAGTCGAGGACCTTGCCGTGACGGGCGAGGATGGTGACGGCGCCGGGAAGCTCTTTGCGGTCGACGGTTTGCTGCATGAGGGCGTGCAGGCGCTCGAGGCGGTCGGAAGAAAAGCCGACCGTTTCGGGCTTTACGACGGTCATGTCGATGCCGGCGGGGCCGGCGGCGGATGATGGCGCAGATTGTTGAGCACGCAGTCCGGCCGCCAGGACGAGAAGCAGGTTCGCACAAAGCAGGAAAACTGCGAATGAAACGCGTGTTTTCACGATGTTTTATCCTCGTTAACCGGCGCACTTTAACAGAGTCGTACCTAAAATGGGAGTCCGCGACATCTATCGGAACGGCCGACATGGGCCCGAGTACGCATCGTTCAGATCCGACATCCGTGAGGTTCTGGTCCTGGGGAGAAAGCTAGGTCCAGGAGCAGATGGTGCTGGATGCGCAGAAACACCACACTGACACGCCGCGGCTCAATTTAGTCGGGCGCATGCACGGGAGAGAATGGTATGCGCGTCACGCGCGACCTGTTCGAAGCGCTGCGGATGGCGCGCGAGAGATGGATGCTGCGCGAAGAAAATCCGTGAAGTGACCCTAGAGCGGTTCCTGGATTAGCGAGCGGACTCGACCACGCCGACTTTGTTGACACCGGAGCAGGCCAGATAGATGCGGCCATCGGCAGTGGCCGCCATGTTGCGTACGGTGCCTCCGCCGGAAGGTATGTTGGCGCGGGCGAATTCTTGCGTCCGCGGATTGAAGCGAATGAGGGTGTTGGGCTTCACACCGGACTCGCTGTACCAGACCATGCCGTCGGGGGAGATGACGATTCCGTAGGGATTTGAACCTGAACCCCCGGGTGAAGGCCACATTTTTACGGTTCCGGATTCCGGATCGAGGCGGCCGAGATTCCCGCCTTCGTAGTCGGTGAAATAGATCTTGTCGTCGGCCGAGATAGCCATGCGGCGGGGACGACTGCCTTCGGGCAGCGGATACTCCTTGATCTGCATGGTTCGCGGGTCGATGCTGGCCATCTTGTTGGTGCCGAATTCACAGAAGAACGGCACTCCTTTGCTGTTGATCTGAATGCCGTAAGGGCGCGCGTCCCTGGTGGGAACCTCTTTCAATTCGACCTTGCCGGTCTTGGGGTCCAGACGACCGACCATGTTGCCGACCTGAACGGTGAACCAGAGGATTCCTTGCGCATCAAATACTGCGGTATGCGGATCCTCGGCTTTGCCATCGGGCATTTTGTATTGCGTGACTTGGCCGGTGCGCGGATCGAGCTTTCCGATATGAGCGGCGAAGTTCCCCGTGTACCAGATGTTGCCATCGCGATCGGCCACCAGGCCGTGCGGACCGTCGTTAGAGCCTTTCAGCGGAAATTCTTTAAAAGCTCCCGTGGCGGGATCGAGGCGGCCGAGCTTGCTGACCATTTGTTCGGTGAACCAGAGCGAGCCGTCTGGCGCCACGGCCGGGTCGTGCGGGTGGGCGCCTTTGGTTGGAACGTCCCATTCGCGGATCGTCACATTCAGATTGGCAACAGGAGAAGGCGGGACGAAAGGACGAGAAAAAACTGTCACGGCAAATGCGAAAGCGGCAGCTGCCATGCCGCATAGTGCAAGAACGCGGAGTCGCATGAGATCCTCCCGAAGAGGCACGGCTAAGCTATCGTGCCCCTTCGAGAAGACGAAGGCAATAAGATGACGGCGGGCTAGGCCGAGGCGGAGCGTTGCGCTTTCATTTGCGCCAAGCGTTCCTGGAACTGGCGAGTCAGATGAGGAACGATGCCCAGCTGGCGCTCGATGAGCATGAGCTGCGCACGGTGATGCATCTCGTGCTCTTTGGCGCCGAGCAGGCGTTCAAAACGGGTCTTGTGGGCTTTGCCGTCGGGTTCGGTGACCATTTCGGCCAGGAATTCCGGAGTCAGAGTTTCCAGCCAGGAGGCAAACCTGTCGCCTTCGCTGCGAAGGAGTTTGAGGATTTCAGCCTTGCTGCGGGGCTTGTTCTCTTCGGCGGTGAATTCATCCATGAGTCCCAAGAAGTTGAAGCCGACCAGAGTGGTCAGCTTCTCCCCATGAACCCTTTCCCAAATGCGGGTGGCGATGGCGACATGGGTTAGCATCTTGCCGACCGGGCGTACGTCGGGAGCTGCCACGAAGTCGTACTGGGATTCGGGAAGGTCTTCCGCAACCTGAATGGTGTTCTTGCGGACGGTGCGGAAAGCATCGGCCAGTTCTTTACCGCCATAACAGAGCATAGTTCACCTCGGTGGATTATTTGCACCCGGCAAGCGGGTCGCACTGTTCGATGCGCCGACGTTTGCGGTCGTCACGGCCTTTCCGCAAGAGAGCGCCAGGCATTTTCGCTCCCGTGCATCAGACATCAGGGCTCAAGGGCATGCTACGGCGGCGGATGCCGGTGGCATCGAAAAGAGCGTTGCCGACCGCGGGCGCGACGGCCATGATCGGGGTTTCACCGGCTCCCGCGGACGGAATGTCCTTGCGATTGAGAAGAACGGCTTCGATCTGAGGCAGGTCGCGGAAGCGCGGGACGCGGTAGGTAGCAAAACGCGGATTCTTGATGCGCCCGTTTTCAAACTGAATGGATTCGAAAAGCGCCCCGCCCAGGCCCTGAATATTGGCGCCGACAACCTGGTTGCGCAGGCCGTTGGGATTGACGATGGCCCCGCATTCGAACGCGGTGACCAGGCGAACAACTCGAAGCTTATCGGCTTTGGCGTCGCTTAAGACTTCGGCGCAGGTGGCTACGTAACTTCCCTTTTCGTTTCCGGCGGCTATGCCAAATCCTTGGCCTTCTTTGGATTTCTTGGGAGGCCACCCGAACGACTTTGCGGCCGCTTCGAGAACGGCGCGGAGACGGGGGTCGGATAGATTGCGCAGGCGGAAGTCGAGTGCATCGACATTGGCGGCGCGGGCCAGTTCATCCATGTGGGTTTCGCGAGCGAAATGGTTCGCGGTGGCGGCCAGGCCGCGATAAGAGCCGCAGCGGAGCACTAGTGGCACAGAGTGATACTGGATCAGCTGGTTCGCGACGTCGTAGGGCGTTTCGATCCCGGACGAGCCGGAGTGGTAGTTGTGAAACTCCCAAGCGGTGAGCTTGCCGCGCGTGTCGAGAGCGCTTTTTACGTCGATGAGGCCCGCCGGGCGGAAATAGGCCCAGGTGAATTCCTCTTGGCGCGTCCAAATGAGTTTGACGGGACGGTTGGCGGCTTTGGCAAGACGCGCGGCCTCGACGGCTGCGTCGCCCGTATGTTTGCCGCCGTAGGCCGAACCGGTATCGGGCACGACGACGCGGACACTGCTTTCCGGAATGTGCAGGGCGTTAGCTACTTCGGTGCGGACGGCGAAAGGACGCTGCGTGCCGGTCCAGACGGTCATCTTATTGTCCCGCCACTCGGCGACGGCGGCGCGCGGCTCGAGGGGGGCGTGGGCGATGTAGGCAACCGTGTAGGAAGTTTCGAGTTTGTGGGCAGCGTCCGCCAGGCCTACCGCGATGGAGCCCTTTTCCTGCTTTTCGCGGCGGGCGTCGGATCCGGGCGAGGCGTTTTGTTTGAGGTAGGCGAAGATTTCGCGGTCGGAAACTCTTTGCGGCGATTCTTTCCACTCGGCGCGGACAGCGGCGAGTGCTCGTTCGGCCCCGGCTACGCTGTCCGCAGCGGCACCCACAAAATTGCCGTCAACGACGACGGTTACCTCTGGCATCGCGATAGCCGCCTTGGAGTCACACGAGGCGAGAGTTGCACCGAATGATGGCGGACGAAGAATTTTTGCGTGCAGGAGGTGGCCCGGGCGGAGATCGGTGGTGTATTGGTGCTTGCCGGTGACGACGTCGCGCGCGTTGACTTTGGGAAGTGGTTGGCCGGCAACGGTCCACTCGGAGGGCGGAGTTATGGGATCGGCCTCCGGCAGGAGTTGGGCGAGAGCCTTGCCGCGGGCGAGTTCTGCGTAGCTGACGGACTTCCCCGAGGCCGGATCGGTAACCTTGGCATTGGCGGCTTTCAGATTGGCCGCGGGAACGTTCCACTGTTTTGCAGCAGCTTCAAGAAGCAAATTACGCGCGGCTTCTGAGACCCGGCGCAGCTGCGGAACCATGGTGGGGGTGGTGCGGCTGCCGAAGGTGCCCATGTCGAACGGAGTGAGTTCGGTGTCCCCCATCACCATGCGGACGCTCGCGAACGGAACGCGGAGTTCGTCGGCGACCGATTGCGTGAGCGAGGTGCGGGCGTTCTGGCCTACTTCGACTTTGCCGGTGAAGGCGGTGACGGTGCCGTCGTCACCGACGTGCAGCCAGGAATCAATTTCCTTGGGGAGTTGCGGCGGCGGCATACGCGGGCCAGGCGCGGTTTCCTGTAGCGCGGAGGCGTTTCTGGCCAAGGCGAAAACGGCGATGCCGGAGCCCAGGATTTTAAAAAAGTCGCGGCGGGCCAGTTCGAATTGATGCAGCGAAGGCGAGTTGAATTCGTAGCGCTCGGGCTCGACAGCCAATTTGTCCAAAAACATGCTCATGAACGTTGCTCGCGGGCGGCCTTCGCGGCTCTTTCGACGGCTTCAATAACGCGTGGGTGCGTCCCGCAGCGGCAGATGTTGCCTTCAAGGGCTTGTGCAATGTCGGATGGCGTGGGATTGGGGTTTTGCTTCAGAAGCGCCACGCTGCTCATGATCATGCCGGAGGTGCAGTAGGCGCACTGGAAGGCTTCGGCATCAAGAAAAGCTTCCTGGACGGGATGAAGGCGGCCCGATTGTTCGAGGCCCTCGATGGTGGTAACAGACTTGCCGGCGGCCGCCGAGATGGGAAGAACGCAGTATCGACGAGGCGCGCCATCGAGCAGGACCGTGCAGGCGCCGCACTGGCCTTCGCCGCAGCCGTATTTGGAGCCGGTTAGGCCCAAGTCGTCACGGAGTACGGTTAGCAGGGGTGTCTCAGGATCGGATTGAACCGAGCGGGTTTGCCCGTTGACCGCGAATTTGAACGACATCGCCATAGCTGATGCGCGATCCGCCCGAGAAGGCGGCCGCTACAAGAATATGGTCGTACCGCGTAGCGGTAGATGCAAATTATTTTTGAGGCAGGGCAAAGGCGTAGAGGACGCTGTCGACGGGAAGGATGACGTATTGCCGGCCGTCGAGCTGGTAGGACATCGGCGAGGCCAGGAGTTCTCCTCCCATGTTGAGGTGCCAAAGAGTCTCGCCGTTTCGAGGATCCAGGGCGAGCAAGTTCCCGGAGTTGTCCCCTGTAAAGAGCAGGCGACCCGCGGTGGTCAGAATTCCCGCAATGCTTTCGCCGTTGCCCAGTTCGTGATTCCAGACAACCTTGCCGCTACGGTAGTCGAGCGCACGGATCGTGGAGTTAGCCCAGAGGATGCGGTCGCGTCCGCCCCAGCCTTCGGCCTTGGTGGTCACGGTGTTGTAGTAAACGCTGAACAGACGGCGCGCGTTGACGAACAAGAGGCCGGTTTGCGGGTCAAAGCTGGGGGCCATCCAGTTGGTGGCACCGTCGGAGCCGGGAGAGACAAGGGCACCGTCGGGAGAGGGCGTGGCTTCGGCCTTGGCGACGGGCCGCCCACGCTTGTCAACACCTGAGGCCCAGGTTTGTTCGATGAATGGCTCCGTCACAAGTTGTTCGCCGGTAGCGCGATCCAGTACGAAGAAAAAACCGTTGCGGCTGGCCTGCGCCAGAAGCTTACGAGGCTTGCCCCTAACGTCAGAATCGAAAAGAACGGGGGTTTGCAC